>Ga0247727_10001248_pt1 | contig 61318 bp, 63 predicted proteins | sample WisWelCaveWW1625_FD_202498 | JGI IMG/M metagenome (GOLD analysis project Ga0247727, IMG submission 202498) | Biofilm microbial communities from Wishing Well Cave, Virginia, United States - WW16-25 | ecosystem: Environmental > Aquatic > Deep subsurface > Groundwater > Cave microbial mat | place...
GTGAAGTGTTGATTTCGGTTTATGATATTCAGGGTAAACTGGTTAAATCGTTTGTAGTGAATGCAGACGGTAATCAGCTCACATATACTATTTCTCTGGATGATATGCCATCAGGAATGTATAACGTGGTTGCAGCTACCGGTACAGATGTTCAATCACAAAAATTGGTGGTGATTAAGTAATCATCTGCTAATCATTTTTTCAAAAGGCTGTCATCGAAAGGTGGCAGCCTTTTTTATTTTCTGTTTTCATTTTCCGGCCTTCGAAAAATATTTATTTCTCCGCGCAAAATATTTTAAAACAAACTGCGTTTTTATTTCTGTGCTTCGATATTGAAGCAATAAAAATTTTCTCACTTAAAAAAATTTGAATTATGAATTCCAATCTGGAAGATCATTTGGGCACTCTGATCAAGTGCAACACATTTTTAACTGATAACGCAGCTTCTTTTCTTGGCAACGCAGACATAGCTTCGGAGCGCGTGATTCTTGCAAACAACATTGAAGGAATTTTTCAAGCAGACAGTACGGCAACCCGCCCGCTCGAAGGTTTTACTGATTGGAAAGCCATCAAGGCAAAAGATTTGGTAGATGCAGTTCTGTTGGTGCGCGCAGGATGTGTGGGCTATTACAGAAAAAATTATGACACGGGTAAATTGATCATTGTTGATTTTCCTGATTCCAGAATGGATCAACTCCGTGATAAAGAAATTTCAACCGTGGCAGATCAGGTGCATGATGTGGCTAACCAGATTAAATTATTGTTGGCTCCATATAATGTAACAGCAGCCAATGTGGATGCCATTCCTACCAAGCGAACAGCCTATGGTCTTGTTCTTGAACTGCCGCGCACGGAAGAAGCCATCAGCAAAGCGGCAGGCGAAGACCGCGACCGTTTGTTTGATCTTGCTTTTAAAACCACACTGGAAAATCTGAAAGCTTATTTGCTCACCTTCAAATACACGAACCCTAATTTGTTCAGCAGGTGGCAAACGGCTTTGATGATTGACAACTCCGGTGGCGGAAGCGGCACAGAGGGTTATGATGTGCAAACTTTTTTAATTCCTCCAAACAGCTCGGTAGCTTTTGGTGCGGTGCCTCCTGCTGATAAATTTTTCTACACCCGCCAGATTGGTGGCGCACTCGGAGTACTTGCCTGCGTGAAACCTCTAAACACGGATTCCTGCACAACAGGTTTTGAAATGGTGCCGGGTGTAACTACCAAAAAAATTCTGAATGAATATCCTTTGGTTGGTAGTGGCTTTATCATTTTCACTAACCCGAATTCTGAAACGGTGACGGTGAGAGCGGGTGTGAAGATTTCGTAAATCAATCATGGTGGTTGGTCGCCAACCACGGGGAAATTTGATTCAGCCAGATCATTTTGATCTGGCTGAATTGTTTTTATGAGAAAGCAATCTATCTTCGTTAACCTAAACTTACCACGATGAAAAAAATTACCTTCATTATCTGCATCATTGCAATGTCTTGTTGCATCCGACAAAATGTTTCTGCACAGATTACTCTGGAGCATACCTACCCGAATGCATACATGCAGCTTTACATGATAAATCTTGAAATTGAAGGAATGAAATATGCAAGAAGAATCAATGCTGACTCAACAGTAATGTTGTATAATTTAGACCATTCCGTGTTTAAGGTAATGCCATATGAGAATGCACCAGGATTAGGGGGTCTTGTATTCTATATTTCCGAGCATCTTTTTAATACGGACGATGCTATTGAATACATGGTACTCGCGATGAGTAGTAACAACCCCCCGGGTTATTACATAACAACAATTATCAACGAGGCAGGAACTGTTCTTTTTACGTTTGATTCACTTGCGCCCAGCGATCTGGTTCTTAACGAGTTTCAAACCTCCATTTATAATACCGCAGATGGAACAAAAATGATTCTCAGCCATGGCTACAATGGTGGACTTGCAAATGTTTACAGTCTGCCCGGCACGCTTAGCAATGTGATTCGCCCTACGGGTAATTCTACTTTAGAAACGGAACAATGGGGGATGAATGCTTTTCCAAATCCATCGAACCAAAACGTTACCATAGAATACAAACTTCCACAGGGAGAAAACACGGGAGAGATTGTTTTTTATGATATGCGCGGCATAGAAATAAAACGCGTTACGGTGGACAATACATTTAACACGCTGCTTGTAAATAATACAGGATTGACGTCCGGTACTTACTTCTATCAACTTGTTACTTCATCAGGAGCATCGGGAGCGAGCAAAATGATTGTGATTCAGTGAGTGTCATGGTGAAACTTCCAAATTAATCACAATCAATGTCTCCAATGGGGACAGTGCGCATATCAAACCCTTCAATTCACTCTCAATTTACAAACAAATTCATCAATACTACCGACTTAGATTCGCATACTACTGATTTAAATTCTCTTACCAGTAATTTAAGTACGCTTGCTTTTGAGTTACATTCTCTCGCTAACAAGTTAAATACTCATGCTATTGAATTAAATTCTCTTGCTAATAGATTAAGTACCCGTGTTATTAATTTAAGTACTCTGACTACCGGATTAAATCTTACTTCAGTATCTTTGAGTCCTTAAACCAATAAAAATCATGATAGAATTCAACATCCGCGCACTTTTTAAGCTTCGCGGCATCAATGAACCGTTGGTGGCCATGCGAAAACTCGGCATCGGGCAGAATATTGCGTCTAAATTTCTCACCGGCAAAAAGGATTATATCCTTAAAGACCATATCGAGAAGCTTTGCCGTTTGCTGCGCTGCACACCAAACGATCTATTTGTATGGACACCCGATAACGATGCCGAAGATTTCGCGGAAAACCCCTTACAGAAAATCCGCAAAACGGATTTGCCTGAGTTGGATAAATATATCTCCAATTTGAGTGTGGAGGAGTTGAAGGAAAAACTGGGGGAATGATCAGGAGGCAGTAGCAGACTGCCGTTGCAGTGAGCAGTAGCAGCCTGCCATATCATGTGGTAATTAATCTCTTTTTTCTGCTGCTGCTATCTGCCGCTGCCTACTGGTTTCCACGTGAAACACAACTACTTTTAATTCCATGAATAAATTTCGTATTGCCTATCCGTTTCTGGTTTGGATAAGCCCAATGGTTACCTGGTTACCGGTTGTGCTATCGTTACTTTATACTCCCTCACCCTCGACAAGGAGTCACATACATTTCTTGAGCACATAAAAGGATTTCTTGCACTTGCGTTTATATCTCTGTTCCTAACGCTGCCTGCACTTGTCGTTAACCTGCTTGTGTTTTTTTTGGCAGGGCGGAAATTAAAAGCGCCCACTCTCAGAATTCTAATGTTACTGCCTTTGATCATTCAATGCGTATTCATGGTGGTTGTTTCAAGCGAGGATGCCATGCTCAAACCGACTGATTACCTGTTTTTCATAATCCCTCTTGGCTTCTTCATTTTTTTTCATCGCATCGAAAAGAAAACAAACGAAACCATTTCCACGTGAAACACAAACTCTCTAACTGCTACTGCCTCCTGCAACTGCCCACTGATTTCACGTGAAACACCTCTTTGATCTTTGAACTTTTATCTTTGATCTTTGCGCAGAATCATGTTTCGATTTTCCCGCCTGTTTATTTATTTTTTACTCTGCACGCTGGCAACAATCAGCGCCTGCAAATGCCAAAGGAAGCCATCGAAAGTCAATGTAAAAACAGAGGAGGATGCAAAAAAATTCTTCACCAAATTTTTGCAAACTACTATTGATACCACCGATTTTCTAAATGATAGTTTGCTCCGTGTTTTTTATATTCAAAAAGAATGGGGCCCAGTGTGGACCAATGATACTTTGCTCAATGCGCAGGGTGATGAATTGCTCAAAATTCTTTTGAATGTGCGTGCAGAAGGATTGAACCCGGAGGATTATCATAATCAGGAATTGATTACGCTTTATCAATCTCAAAAAGAAAATAAAAAAGCCGAAAGAGGAATTCAGATTGCCGCACTTGCAAAATTAGATGCCGTAATGAGTGATGCCTATTTTCAGTTGGCGCAGGATATATTTTATGGCACGGCTAAGCCCCGCGATAACGATTCGCTCTGGGTGGCCGTCTACGAAAAACCAAAACTTGATTTTATTCTACATCTCAACGATGGGCTACAGCAGGGTGGGGTGGCAAAAAGCATTTGGGACCTGGAGCCTGAACATCAAAGCTATCATAATCTCAAAAAAATGCTGGCATATTATCTCTCGCTGAAGGATTCGGTGGTTTACCCGATGGTGAAGGACGGACCGAAGTTGAAAAAAGACACCACCTGCGAACGCGTGATGGAAGTTCGCGCGCGTTTGCTGGCAACCAATGAATTGGAGTATGACAGCACCATCAAACAGGATTATTTTGATGAGACTTTATTTGAAGCGGTTAAAATTTTTCAAAGAAAAAACGGATTATTCATTGATGGCATAGTGGGAAAAAGCACGGTGAAAGCATTGAACCGTTCGGTGGAGGATTATATACAAATCATTTCAGCAAATATGGAGCGCTGGCGGTGGATGCCCGCGGATATTGCAGAAGACACTTGTATCTGGATAAATCTTGCGGGATATACGCTCGATGTTTTGGAGAAAGGGAAATCGGTGATGAATATGAAAATTGTTTGTGGAAAAAAAGAACGCAAAACTCCGGTGTTGAACTCTGCCATCAACCAGATTACCCTTAATCCGGACTGGACAGTGCCGCCAACCATTTTGAAAAATGATGCCTGGCCTCAGTTGATGAAAGATCCGAAAGCGTATCTCGAGAAAAAGTTTTTTAAAATATACCGCAAGGATGGAACAGAGGTTCATCCGGATTCCGTCAACTGGAAAAAATATTCACCGCAAACATTTCCTTATAAACTGCGCGAAGCGCCATCGGAGGACAACACACTGGGACAGGTGAAATTCAGTTTCCCGAATCCGTTCACCGTTTATATGCATGATACGCATGAGAAAAACAAATTCAATTCTGCAGAGCGGGCTTTCAGTTCGGGTTGTGTGCGCGTGCAGCGGCCCATTGATTTGCTTTATTATTTTTTTGCTGATACAACCAAATATCCGCGTGCGGAAATTGATTCCGTTTTAGCATCCGATGTTAAAACAAGATTCACATTGAAAAAACCGGTGGAGCTGAATATTCTTTACTTCACTGCCTGGGTAGATACAGCAGGAATTTTTCAGGTGAGAAATGACGTGTATAAAAAAGATAGTTTGTTACTTACGCTGATGGGTTTGTTGAAAGAGGAAACCGATAAAATAATTTCAACGAAGTAAGAAGCAGCTTAAAGCGGCAAAGCTTTTTTCATCCGTTCAATAATTTCAAATGCTGCGGGACAAATCGCAACATTTTTTAGAGTCATGTCAGCAATCTGATAAATTTTTTTTCTGTTGGTGTGAGGATATTCTCTGCATGCCTGCGGGCGAATGTCATAAACCGTACAGAGATTATTCTGATCTAAAAAAACGCAGGGCACTTTTTGTAACACATAATCTCCGTCTTCATCTACGCGCAAATATTTGGTAACGAATTCTGCAGGACGGATTTTTTTATGCGCTGCTAACCGTTCAATATCTTTTTGTTTAAAAAGAGGTCCGGTGGTTTTGCAACAGTTAGCGCATTGAGTGCAGTCTGTTTTTGCAAAAACTTCATCATGAATTTCTTCGACAACAACATCCAGATTTCTCGGAGTTTTATTTCTCAGCCGCTCAAAATATTTTCTGTTTTCAGAAAATTTCTTCTGTGCAAGTGCAGGTAATTTTTTTAAGCGCTCTTCTATGAGTGATCTGAATGATTGTTTCATTGTTCGATGGCTAAATTGTTAAATAAAACAATAGAGCAACAGAACAATCTGCCAATTATCAGACATCTTCAAAAATCATTTTTATGGGTTAATCTTTGTTAAGCATCAATCCGCTGTTTTCACCCGAAGTATTTTTACCGTGATGAAAAAATGGTCTCTGCGCTGGCTAATCCTGTTAATCACCATCGCCCTCACGGGTTTGGTGGTGCTTCAGTTACGTTGGGTCAATCAGACAATCAAATTAAAAGAACAGCGCTTTGATCAAAGCGTGGTGGAGATGATGATGTCCGTTTCAAAAAAAATTGAAATGATGGATGCGGTTCACCGTATGCGTCCGAAAATGACACCGGTTAAAGAATCAAATACCATCGCGATAACCATGCGCGATTCTGTGGATGAAAACATGAGGCCGGTTCTTGGTGATGATCAAATCGAAAAAGGATACTACATACAAAAGGATATTGATTTTAAACAGAGTCAGACTATCTTGGTTAATGATGTTCCGCCCTTGATGCCGCGTGAAACAAAAAAAATTATTCATCTCGGTGATAAGCCGGAGAATTATAAGGGAATGATCGTTGGCAACGACACGGTTTTTCTTTCTGATAGTTTGTTTAATGATTATACATATGCTTTTTATTCTTCGGAATTGAATAAGTACACGGATGTGTTTCGTCAGCTTGCGCTTGATATGCTGGAGATTGAGCGCCCGCTTAGTCAGCGTATTGATCAGCAAAAACTTGACTCTGTTTTAAAATCTGAAATGAACATCTACGGACTCAATACAAAATATAATTACGGAGTCTGGGAGAGTGATCGCAAACAATACATTCTTGCATCAGATGAAAAAAAATTACCGGCTACACTTGATGATGCGAAATACAAAGTGGGTTTGTTCCGCACCGATCCGTTTTTTCACAATGGATATCTGACGATTGATTTTCCGAATAAATCAAATTATCTCCTGCGATCAATGTCATGGCAGCTGGGAACATCTCTTCTTTTTATTCTGCTCATCGTTGGCGGATTTGCGTACACAATCATCACTATTTTCCGTCAGAAAAGATTGAGCGATATGAAAACGGATTTTATCAATAACATGACGCATGAATTGAAAACTCCGGTTGCAACGATTTCGCTCGCGAGCGAAATGATTCAACGGGAAAGTAAGAATATGGCAGGTACTTCTGTGAAAAAATTTGCAGACATCATTTTTGAAGAAAACAAGAGATTAGCGCAGCAGGTTGATAAGGTTTTGCAAATCGCAGCACTCGAAAAAGAAGATTATCATTTCAAAAGATCAAGTATTGATTTGCATAAATTAATTGCTGCCGAAGCGGATAAATTTTCATTGCGCGTTCAAAGTCGGGAGGGGCAGATTGAAACCGATCTGGAAGCTACTGAGCATGTTTTTTTTGGTGACGAACTTCACTTGCGCAACATCATTGATAATCTTTTGGACAACGCAGATAAGTACACATCTTCCAAACCACAAATAAAAATTTCAACATACAATCAAAACGGATCCATCGTTATAGGCGTAGAAGATAACGGTATCGGCATGACGAAAGATCAGCAGAAAAAAATATTTGAAAAATTTTATCGCGCCAACACGGGTGATTTGCATAATGTGCAGGGCTTTGGTCTCGGATTGAGTTATGTGAAACATGTGACAGAAAAACTTGGCGGAGAAATCACCGTGCAAAGTGCGCTGGAAAAAGGCAGTCGTTTTGAAATCATTTTACCCATTGAGAATCATAAATCCAAAAATTAAAAGATGAGCACAACAAAAATTTTATTGGCAGAAGACGATACAAATCTTGGCGATATAGTGAAGGAAGTTCTCCTTGCGCGGGGATATGAAGTAAAACTTTGCCGCGATGGTGATGAAGCCAGCAGAGCATTCAAAGCAGGACAATTTGATTTGGTGCTTCTCGATATTATGATGCCGAAAAAAGACGGATTCACACTCGCCACTGAAATCAGAGCGAAAGATCAGAAAACACCGATTATTTTTCTCACCGCACGCGAGATGGCTGCGGATAAAATAAAAGGTTTTCAATTAGGTGGCGATGATTATATCACTAAACCATTCGGCATGGAGGAATTGGAATTACGTGTTGAAGCGATTTTGAGAAGAACCAAAAATTCGGATTCAAGTAAACAGACATTTGAATTCGGGAAATACAAGTTTAATTTCGACAAGCACACATTGGTTCACGGGAAAAAAGAATGGAGCCTGACAACAAAAGAATCAGAGCTGCTCCGATTACTGGCTATTCATAAAAACAATGTATTGGAACGCGAAGTGGCTTTGAAAGCTATCTGGGGCGATGATAATTATTTTGTTGCGCGAAGCATGGATGTGTTTGTCACCAAGTTGAGAAAATATTTCAAGGAAGATCCAACCGTGCAGATTATTAATATTCATGGAATTGGATTCAAACTGCTCGTAGATTAATTCAGCGCATTCTTATTCTGATCATTTCTCAATTCGCCCTACATTTATCAAAAAATAAGAAGCATGAAACTCCCGATTCTTTTTGTTGTTATGTTAATCTTTCAACAAGCACTTTTAGCGCAAATAGCAGAATATAAAATGGCTGATACACTTTATATCAGTCATGACGGAATGAATCCCGCTCCAGGGCAAATCAGCAAAAACAACAAGAATTTTTATTTCACCATGGAGAATGAAAACACAGCAGAAGAATTTATTTATGTGATGAAACGGAAAAAAGCGGGTAAGCCTTTTTCTGCTCCCGAAAAAATAAAGGGAGTGGTGAATGAAAATCCGACTCCGGCACAACCATCGCTCACAGAAGATGAATTGGCGATGGTCTATGTAAAAGTTTCGAATAACACCTGGACGGATAACGATATTTATATTGCCTATCGCGAAAAAAAATCTGCAGAATTTTCCGAGTTCAGAACATTGAGCGAAATGAATTCTCCTGATGAAGCCGATGCGTATCCGTACATTTCACCTGATGGTTTGAATATCTATTATGTGAAAGGAGATTATTTGTATCATTCCTCACGGTTTGATATGGGTGTAAAATTTTCTCAGGCATCCAAGGTTTATTTTGGAGACTACGGGAGCTATGCGGATTACAGTGGAATTTATGGTGCATGGTTAAGCCCAGATCAGCTGCAAATTTATTTCGTTTATTCTTCCGCTATTTATGCGGCTGACCGCGCTTATCCCGATACTGAATGGAGTGAGCCATACGTCTATTGCTATCCGCGAACAGAAGATGCATTTATTTCCGGTGTCAGTTTTTCAAGTGATATGAAAGAAATGTTCCTCTATGTTTCTTATGACGACAAGGATTTGGTTTGCAGTTTCAAAAAACAATAATCACTTAGATAACTGAGCGAAACGTTTCACATTCACTTCTTCATTTATTTCTTTTCCTGAAATCAGAAATTCCGAAAGCTGATTCGCAAAAAACGGAGCGAGTGATGCGCCTTTGGTTCCGAGTCCGTTGAACACTGCAAGTTGTTTGTGTTTGGGATGCAAACCGAGATAAGGTCTTCGATCAACATTGGTAGGACGGATACCTGCTACATGATCAATAATTTCAAAAGGAAGTTTGATTGTTTTTCTCAATCGCTCAGTTAAATCATTTTTTCCTTTTTCAGTCGGTTCATCAGTTTCAAAATCCCATTCGTACGTTGAACCGATTTTGTAAAGATCATTTTCCATGGGAAGAATAAAAATGTTTTTGCTGACGATATGATTCAGATTCAATTCCGGAATTTTCGCTGTGAGAATTTCTCCCTTTGCCAATTTGAACGGGAGCCAGCTGAAAAAAGGATTTTGTAAAACAGCATTGCCTTCGCAAAAAATGATTTTGGAAAATTCTATTCCGTTCCAAATTGCAGTTTCATTTTCCAATTGAATTTTGTAATCAAATTTCTGTTCGAACAATAGACTCTGTTCGCGCAGGAGTTTTCTGTATGCTGTCACGAGTTTATTCATCTCCACATAGCCGCTTTGCCTGATAAAGAATCCTCCGTGTTCGCAATGAAAATGTTTTTCGAGCTCGTTGATTGATTGATGTACCATGTAGTCGCGATACTCCTGGAGCTTTTCTTTCCCCGACCAATCATTGAGTTCCTGGTTGTTTGCAAAAAGTTTGCAAATCAACATTTCATGAAAAAAAAGTTCACTCGTCAGTTTTTCAATCTCATGATAAATACTTTTTGCAAAAGGGAATATTTCATCCGCTCTCCAGCTTTTCACCAATCTTCTTCCTGTGATCGGGTTCATAATTCCCGCACCAACCAACGAGGACGATTTGAAATGTGAATCATCAACAACCAAAAAAGAGTTTTTTGAGCGAAGCAGAAAATGAACCAGCATGGTTCCTGCCAGCCCTTGCCCAACAATGAGAAAATCAAACTTGCTTAAGGTTGCCATTGCGTTGAGATAAAAGATTCTGATTAAAACACAGGAAGCTACTCAATAATCATCTTGCTTATCATTGATTTTCCGTTCATACTCAGCTTCACAAAATAAATTCCCGGAATGGAGAGATTGGTTTTGAAAGTATAATCATGGATGGACGGGAAAATATTGCTTGATTCAGAAAAAACATTTTGTCCAACGAGATTGATAATTTCCAAATGCATTTCTTTTCCGTCAACTAAATCCACCTGAACAGAAAACTCACCGTGGTTAGGAACAGGATAAATTTCAAATCCGGCTTCAGCATCAATATGCACGATTGAATTATTGGTGAGATCAACAGTGATAAAATAAACATCATCAAAACAGGAATTGTGAGCGAACAATGAAATCGTATAAATACCTGTCGAGTTGTAAGTATGCGAAGGACTGTGGAGACTTGAGTTTGCACCATCACCGAAGTTCCACATGAAATCGGTTGCTCCGGATGAGAGGTTGAAGAAATCAATCATCAATCCGTTCACAGTAAAACTGAAATATGCCTGTACTTCGGGGATCACAAAAACGATTGATGTGGCTGTGTCATAACAACTGGCAATGTTGCCGATTAATGTATATGTGGTGGTGGTGGCAGGAAACGCGAGCGGATCAGAACAATTTGTGCAGCTGAGTGTTGCACCCGGCAGCCATCCGTAAAAATTAACCCCCAATGCATTTAGCTGCACGGAATCTCCGCTGCATAAATTGTAAGATGGCGCAAGAATTATTTCTGGATGAGGATTAACAGTAATGGTTACTGCATCTGTGCCAAAGCAAACCCCGTCACTCACACTAACTGTATAAGTAGTTGTCACGGTTGGAGTCGCAATTGGATTTGAAATATTCGGATTGCTTAAGCCTGAAGTGGGAAGCCACGAAAAAATAATTCCACCGCTTGCAGTGAGCAAAGTAAATTGACCTTCGCAAAGTGAAACATTACTTCCGGCATCTGGAAATAATTGTGTGCTCACCGTTACCAAAACAGAATCATATGCAGCGCATCCCAATAAATCAGTCACTTCAACGGTGTATTGTGTGGTTGCTGTCGGGCTTGCATTTGTATTTGCGCTGAACGGATTTGATAATCCGGTTACGGGTGTCCATTGATAAAATATTCCGCCACTTGCCGAAATTGCTGCGCTGCCACCTGAACAAATTGTAACATCATTGCTTGCAACTGCTGATGGAAAAATCACTGTCACTGTAACAGAATCAAAAACAATTGAATTGCTGTCGGTGATCATCACGTAATATGTTGCGGTCGCTTCGGGAATTGCAAACGGTGACTGACAATTGTTGCAAGTGAGATCTGAATTCTGTGTCCACTCAATCCAGTATGTTCCGGTTCCTCCGGAAGGAATCGCAAACAACTGAACAGTATCTCCCGCGCAAATCGTGGTGTCGTCAATCATATTAATACTGACCGGGGCAATATTGCTGTTGTGTTCAAACAAAACCAAACCACCGCGGTAATTTCCAATTGCAAGATCAGTTTGTCCATCATTATTAATGTCGGCACCGTGAACGCTGGTCATTGCACCCTGTCTGATGTTTTCATAATTGTTGGTGACGAGATTGAAACTGCCGCTAAGATTTCCTTCGATGTTATTGTAATGAAAAATCAAACCCTGCTCTGATCCTACCAGAAGACTGTAATCTCCGCTCGTGTCCAGCTCAGCTAAAAACGGAACACTTTGCCCGGTTGTAAATCCTTGTTGATTAACACTCACACCTCCCCATGTTGCAGATTGCAGAGTGAAAACCGGAACATTCACCGAGCCGGTGTTAAGATAATAATTCAGATTACCGTTTAGTTCACCGATCACAAGATCAAGCAATCCATCGCGGTCAACATCAACTAATTGTGGTGAACTGTGCTGTCCGACATCGATGCTCTGGTAATTTGCTGTTTCCAAAATAAAACTTGCCGTGTTTCCAGGTCCTGCCGTGTTTCTGAAATAATGCAATGCACCGGTTGATTCTCCGATGATCATATCTTCATCACTATCGCCATCGATATCGCCAAATGCAGGATGAGGACGAACAAATCCGAATGAGATAATATTCGCATAATCACGCGTCACCAATTCAAAATCCGGGTCGAATGCAGTGCCGGTATTTTTCAGCAAAGCAAGTCCGGCAGGATAAACTGCGGAATCCAAAAAATACCCGTGATTGCTGACGATCAAATCCATTTTGCCATCTGCGTTGTAATCAAAAAAAACAGGATAAGCGCCTTCACCCAAATCGAGCATGTCCTCAGTCAGAAAAGTATCGGTTTGAAAATCGAGGACTACATTATTTGATGTGCCCACATTTTTATAATACCAAACACAATCATAATTCTCTGATGTGAGTGGCGCATTCGGAGCAGCAATGATATCTTTCAAATTATCATTGTTTACATCCACATAAAATGATGCAGGAAAAATCGGAAGCCAGGTAGAGTGTTCATAAGAAGGAAACAATGTGTCCTGCGAAAGGCAAAGGGCGGTATCCTCGTTGCCGTCATTATGAAGCCGCACTAAATTTCTGAAACTGATATCTCCGATAAGTAATTCTTTGTCGCCATCACCATCTTCATCGAAACCGAGTAAAGTTGATCCGCTATGTGCTTGTTCCGGCAACAGCGGAAACGGATCAGGACACCACTGATAATTCAGAATAAAATGATTGGCAGAATCAGGCCAGGGAATATATCCGGGTTCAAGTGCCCTGCCCCAACATTCGCTCTCTAAATGAAAGCGAAAAAATCCTGAGCATGTTCCGGTATATTCTTGAGATTGATTTTCAAAATATTCTATTTTCCCACCGAGAATATTAAAAGTTATGACATCAATATCTCCATCATTATTCACATCCAGAATTGCCGGCACATCAGGTGCGGCAACATAAACATTGGTCCAGAATCCATTGAATCCCTCAAAAAGCAGAGTGTCGACAAAACTGAATGAAAGTTCATTGTCCGGGTTGTAATACCCATGAAAACGTTTAATCCAACCAGGCTTGGATGAAAACAAATCTTCAATTCCATCACAATCATAATCGAGTAGTAACGACCAGAATTTTGCGCCTGCCGGAAAGTTTACTTCATACTCGGGCGCATAAGTGTAATCAATCGTGTTGGGAGTTCCTCCGTTGAGGAAAGTGAGAAATTTATTCCCCACGCGATCGAACACAACGAGGTCAGAAATATTATCGTTGTTCAAATCAGCATTTGAAAATTGTGGGTTGTTCAATCCGCCAACCCAGGGGTAAAGTTTCTGAATTCCGTTTTCAGTCATTGTTGCTTCACTGCGATCATAAACGGTTTGCGCATTTGCGGAAAAGAATAAAACGAAAATAGAAACAGGTAAAAATTTTCTCATCGTTGTATAAAGTTAAGCAGGGTGGTTGTCATTAGTCAATGGTCATCAGTCATGGTAAAAATGAAAATCCAATTTAATGACGATTGACGAATGACTAATGACCAAATAGATTCCAAATGGGTTGATCAGGAAGCGGAGCAACAATCGTCACCATTTCTTTTCGCACAGGATGCAAAAAAGAAATTTCACGAGCATGAAGTAAAACAGATTGATCATCGAGGACAGTTTTGTCTCCGTATTTCACATCACCCATGATCACGCAACCGATATTAGAAAGCTGCACACGGATCTGGTGCGGCCTCCCTGTTTTCAAATTGATTTGGAGTAGATGGAAATTTTTTTGTGAAGCGATGAGTTTGTATGAAAGCTCTGCACGTTTTGCTCCTTCTGTTTTTTCGCTCACCACCTTGCTGATATTTTTCTCCGGAAATTTTTTTAGATAATCAATCAGCGTGTCCTCGTTTTTTTTTGGAAGATTTTTAGTGACAGCCCAATAAGTTTTTTTGATTTCGTTTTTGCGCAACATTTCATTCAACCGCTCCAGCGCCTTGCTTGTTCGTGCATAAAGAATAGCTCCCGATACTGGGCGATCCAAACGATGAACTGTACCGAGAAAAACTTCTCCTGGTTTATTGTATTTGTGCTTGATGTAATCCTTTATCTCATCAGCCAATGTTTCATCATCCGTATCATCGCCCTGCGATAAATCGCCCGCCTGCTTGTTGACGGCAATGATGTGATTGTCTTCGAAGAGAATTTGCATTTGCACAAATTGAAATTAAACAGGCTTCTCGCCAATTTCCCCCAATTTCTCCATCCATTTTCCTTTCAGCGCTTCAAATTTTTCGCGATTGGATTCTATAATAGGTTCGGCTGATGGAAGTTCTTCTTTTCGCGGATCAACCTGCGAACCATTTTTCCAGAATCGATAACAAACATGAGGTCCTGTTGCGAGTCCTGTGCTACCGACATAACCGATCACATCACCTTGAGCAACATGCACTCCTTTTTTTATTCCTGATGCAAATCCTTTCATGTGCAGATATTGCGTGGTGTAAACAGAGTTGTGTTTGATTTTGACATAATTCCCGTTGCCTGAAGTATAGGATGCTTCGATCACGGTGCCATCACCGGTTGCAAGAATCGGAGTTCCGGATGGTGCAGCATAATCAGTTCCGAGATGCGGTTTGTTGTATTTCAAAACCGGATGAAAGCGATTCTTATTATAAGGCGAAGTCATTCTGCCAAACTCAAGCGGCATTTTTAAAAACGCTCTCCGCAAACTGTTGCCTTCCGAATCAAAATATTCAGGATCGGTCAGAGAATCCTGCTGAAATCGGAAAGCGTAAATATCTTTTCCGTAATAATTAAAATTTGCGCAGAGAATTTCTTTGATGCCGACAGATTCACCTTCTACAAATTCTTCCACATAAATCGCTTTGAATGCATCACCTTTTTGAACGATATAAAAGTCAACTGTCCATGCATAAACGTTGGCGAGTTTCAGCGCGAGTTCAGGGCTTGAACCTGCATCATCCAATGCTTCATACAAAGAAGATTCAATAACACCTGATGTGGAAATCGTGTCGCGCTCAACCGGTTTGTGACTTAGATATGCATAAACCGAATCGCAAAAACAAAGTGTGATATAATCCACCTTGTTTAACTCATAAACAAAATACTCACAGCGCTTCACAGAATCTTCTTTGTAAATAAGCGTGTAGGGATTTCCGACTCTGATCTTTCGGACATCAAAAATGTTTTTGGAAGATTTCAAAACCTGATCAAGCATGGTTGCGCTGATTCCGTAATCATCCAGAATGTCTCCGAGAAAATCTCCGTTCTGAATTTCTGCATTCAAAACTTCGAGCGAATCAACGATGATTCCGTATTCCGTTTTCGGTTCATGAACAGCGATTGTATCGTCTTCAGACAAACCGTGTTCAGGAGAGTAGGGCGAATTTTTTATGAGATCAGGAATGATGAATGCAAACGCAAGCACAGCGATTGCAACAGCCGCAATTCCGAACAGATATTTTTTCTTCAAGTTAATTTGTCTTCAGAGGTGGAGCGAAGATGGGAAAATATAAATTGTGTGATTGCGCATCTTTCAACTGCAAACTGTGAACTGCCCACAGCAAATTGGTCTATACTGGTTTCATCTGCTCAAAAGCATTTTTGCAATCGTAACAGAAATGAATAGAGCGGCAGAGTGTTGGTCCAAATGGATTTCGTAGCGAAGTATTTGAACTTCCGCAATTCGGGCATTTTGCCAAGGCTAACATTTCCAAAGAAATATTTCCATCGTGTTTCGGTGGTGGCGCGAGTTTGAAATTTTTCAGCGCCTCTCTTCCTTTGTCGGTGATCATGTTGGAATTCCATGCAACACTGCGATCAATCACTACGTCAACTTTTGCAAATCCCATTTGTTCAACCCGCTTCCTGATATCTTTTTGCATCATTCCGATGGCCGGGCAGCCGACAAAAGTTGGCGTCATGGAAACGGTTACTTCATTCTCGCTTTTGATTTCAACTCCTGTGATGATGCCCAGATCAACAACTGATAAAACAGGAATTTCGGGATCCTTCACATCCTCAAGCGCGGCAAGAATGTCTTGTTCTAAAATATTTACTACAGCTTCGAGCATTTCTTATTTGTTTATTCGTATTGATTCGTTATTCGCTGATTTACCATTCTGTTCCGGCTTCCTCACTTTTGATCACTTCACTCATCTCCGTTATCAGTGGCCGCAAATATTCTGTGTGAAATCCTTTTCTTCCACCAAAACCAATCCGGGGATTTTTTACTTCGGGTAATTTCAGATTTGTATTGTTTAATGAGTTCGTGATATTTTCTAACCATTGTTTTTGCAATTCAGTTTCACCGGCAAAAATATTTTCACCCATCAGTTCATTTTCAAAATTTCCGGGTTCAAAAATTCCGAGTGCGAGCGGATACAATTCATTCAACGATGATTGCATACGCGCATGACTTTCTTCCGATCCTTGAGCACCCAATTTTTTGATCCATGTATCAGCATGAAGCAAATGATATTTGATTTCACCCTTTATTTTTTTCGCCAATTGTGCCAGCGGTTCATAAGAAGAATGTTCCAACATCTCATAGCGGCAATATTCTGCATGATCAAAGAGAAAGTGACGCACGAGTGAAAAATCATATTCACCAATCGGCAGTTCCACAAAATGACAACAACGGAAATCTTTTTCTTCTCTGAAAAAAGCCATGCGATCAGGATCAGTTTCACCGAAATGTTCATGAAGAATTTTATAGAGCGCCCACGCGTGCCCAATCTTGTCCTGTGCAATGGAAGCAAATGCAATGTCTTCTTCAATGATAGGTGCAAAACCGTTCCACTCCGAATTGCGATGACCGATGATGAGCGCATCGTCAGCCATTTTTAAAATCAATTCTTTTATTGCCGGTGCATTCATGTTTCCGTAATCCCTCCGAAATAGCCTTCTACCCCGCCTTTCACTTTTACTTCAATTTTATTTTTCTTTTTGTATTCGCTGATTCTGTCGCGCACTTTGAATCCGTTCGCTTCGCGATAACTTTTTTCGGGCGACACCGCACTTTCAAACATGTCTTCGTCACTATAGCTGAACGTGAATACATGATCGGTGCGCACCACCCAAATGTTTACGCACTTCTTTCTTCTGCCGAATTGCTCTTTGGCAAACACAAGGGCAAGTTCCGCTTCAGGTGCGTGAACGCTGCCTTGGTGTTCATGGTGATTACCGCGTTTGTCCTGATGAAAAACTTCCCAGGTAATCCAATATTCCTTTTCACCAACCTTGCTTTGCGCGGATGACTCCAGATCAAGTTGCTTGATTCTCGGATCGAGAGAATTATTTTCTGTCTTCATGAATGTTTTATGCCAATGGCATCATGTGTTTGAATTTATCACTCATCAACGCTTGTCGTACCCAGCGCCCGTGTTCTTCAGCCCATTTCCGTACAGCAATTCTTTCTTTGTTACACGGTCCGTTTCCGTTGATGGTCTGATAAAACTCCTCCCAGTTAGGATCGCTGTATTCCCACGACTTTTTTTCTTCGATGTATTTCAGATTCGGGTCAGGAAATGTTAAACCCAATTCATAAATTTTCGGTACATACTGACTTAAAAACTGATTACGCATATCATCATTCGAAGCCATCTTTACTTTCCATCGCATCAACTTGGAGGAGTGTTGCGATTCCTTATCGGGTGGACCGAAGAAATGAAGAATAGGACGATACCAGCGATTCAGTGCGTCCTGCAATTGACTGCGCTGAATGTCAGTTCCGGTAGCGAGATAAACAAGCGCTTCATGTCCTTGCTTGAGATGAAAAGATTCTTCAAAACAAATTCTTTCCAGTGCGCGGCAATATGGTCCGTAGCTTCCTTTTGAATTTGTGATCTGATTTACAATCGCAGCGGCATCAATCAAAAATCCGATGACGGTTACATCAGCCCAACTTACCGAAGGATAATTAAACACATTGGAATATTTTGATTTGCCCGAAAGCATGTCATTAATCATTTGTTCACGCGATTTGCCCAATGTTTCAGCCGCCATATATAGTAATTGTCCATGGCCCATTTCATCCTGCACTTTAGCAATAAGCGCGAGTTTACGTTTGAACCCCGGAGCGCGGGTTATCCATGCACCTTCCGGAAGTGTTCCCATAATTTCTGAATGCGCATGTTGCTCAATCAGGCGAATCAACTGCCTGCGATATTCAAACGGCATCCAATCGTTTGGTTCAATTTTTTCACCGCGATCAATGCGAGCTTCAAATTCTTCCAGCAGAGCCGGATCATCTGCTACTTGCTGACCTGCGCTTTTGCTGTCATCGAAAACATAACCACCTCCGTACATAAAATCAATTTTTGATGTGAGATAAAAAATTCATTTCTCTATTCCGTGTAAAATAATCTGACTCAACTCTTCACCGATTTCATCAATACTTTTTGTTCCTTGCGGGTCGTACCATTGATATATCCAGTTCAGCGATGAAAAAATAGTCAGCACCGTAAACGCAACTTCCTTCTTTTCGAAATACCCATTGCTAATTCCATTGCTGATGATCTGCCGGAATTCTTCTTCGTAATCATCACGCATTTTTTTGAATTCAGTCAAATGCGGTTCTGACAGAAATCGCCATTCGTTCAGAAATACTGGAGCAGCATCAAGATTGTGTGCGATAACGTGTACATGTGCTTTGATAGCCTCGCAGAGCATTTCCTCTGGAGTGAGATTTAATTGTTTCACTCCGTAGATAGCTTCAAAAAATTCCTGCGCAATGTTGAAGCAAACTGTTTGCAGGATTTCTTCTTTCGAACTGATATGACTGTAAAGCGAAGCTGCTTCTACGCCTATTTCTTTCGCCAGGTCACGCATAGAAGTGGCTGTATAGCCACGCTCTTTAAAGAGATTGGTTGCAATCTGATGAATCTGATCTTTTCTTGTTTGAACTTCCGACATTACCTAACGAGTGTTAGGCAAAGATAGTAACTTGATTGAAATAAAAAACCCTGAAGGTTTTGTGCCTTCAGGGTTGTAAGATAAGAGAGAATGCTACTGCTCTGTTAGTATTGATTCTTCGAAAAAGGAATACGGACCAAATTTTTCCTCTCCGCCATACTGCTTGTATACAAGTGATCTATAGCTGGATTGTGTTTGCATCAACTCTTTAAAAGAATTGTAGTCGCCAAATTCATTTTCACCGCCAAATTCATTGTAGACGTTTTTCATAAATTCATTATCAGACTCTGTGTTGCTCACGGAATCTAATTCAGCATCACAATCCAAACAAGTCAACTCTGTGCGCTTCATTTTCCAGAAATGATTGACCATGTTCCCATCCCACATGTTTTGAGCGTTTTCAATGTCGTAAATGATATCATTCATTCTTTCCGAAAGAAAAACAGTTTTGCCTTCTGGAACATACAGTGTAAGTTTCACTTTCTGATTGCGAAATTTTTCTCCTGAACTCAGCATAACATAATTCTGAAATAACAGGAGAGAATCGTTTTGTTGAATATTGTAATTCACTTTTCTTGCAAGTTCCAGGGCGTCTGCATGGTCATTGCCCCGAGAAAAAATTTCCTGAACCAATTCAAACCGCGATGATTTGCTTTTCTGAATATCAAGCGTGACATTGCTGATAAACAGATTCCCGTTTTCGAAATCGATCCATTTGTCGTGTGACTGATACCCATCACTATAAATATGAATTCCGGTATAGTTGATTTTCACATTTGTATTGAGTTCATGAAGTTCCAGGTCCATTGATTCGGGTGTCAGATCAAGATACAGCGTGTCTGCATCCGCTGCCGCTATTTCTATAGATGATTTAATAGTTTGATGATGATCAAATTGTGAGGCGAGTTTTATCACGCAGGCGATGCCAAGAAAAAATCCGAGAAGCCCCAACGAGCTCAATACAATTCCGGAGGGTTTCAATTTCAACTTGCGGAACAACAACCCACGAAAACCCAAAAGAATGATGCTCATTGAAATGACAAACACCATCAGAAATACTGCGGTCACGCTGAGCAATTTATGAGTAGGTGATTGGAAAACGAAAGAGGACATCAGACCGATGTCATTATTGCCAATTCCGATGAAGGACAAGAATGAAGCAACGAGCGCAACGAAAAACGCCACACCGAGAACAATAAAAAACACACCTGCGATGGCAACGATAATCCGCACAGCAGATTTACCGATCTCGGAAATCAATCCACCGAGGCGTTCAAAAAAATTTCTGACTTTGGGCGATTCAATTTTCGCCTTCACTCCTTCCATCTCTTCACGAATGTGTTTTTCAATATTCTGTACATTCACTTTGGAGCCGCTCATCTGCAATTTTTCAGATGCGGTTTCGGCTTTCGGCATGATGATCCATAGAATGATATAAATCAGGAATCCTGAACCGAAACCGAAAAAGGCAATCAGAAACACCAGGCGAATCCATATCGGATCACTGATTCCAAGATAAGCGCTGATACCGGAGCAAACGCCACCGAGATATTTGTCATCGGGATTTCGGTATAGGCGTTTTTTCACTTTCTCTTCAGTGGATGCAGACGAAGTTGCGCTTTCGGTTTTTTCATCTTCATCATTTAAGAAATCTTCGGGTCTGCCCATATGATTGATCGCATCATTCACATCATCCAGCACAATTACTTCTTTGCGTGAACTCAGTTTCTCGCTGAATATCTCCGCAAAGCGGTATTCGATGTCGGTGATAATTTCATCGCGCCCTTCAGTAGTGGAAAAACGCTGTCTTATGATTTCTAAATATTTGCGCAACACATCGTAGGCGTTTTCATCAATCTGAAAAACTAATCCGCCAAGATTTACGCTTACAGTTTTGTTCATGACTCAGTAGGGTTTGAAGTTTCGGAATTTGTGATTATTGTTTCGGCCGTTTGTGGCTGGTGATCTGTGATAGTAATTTTCACTGCGTACTCAATCTCTTTCCAAGTCTCATTTAATTCTCCAATGAATTTTTGACCGAGCGGAGTGAGCGTGTAATATTTTCGAGGTGGTCCCGATGTGGATTCCTTCCATTGATAAGTGACGTAACCTGCATTTTTTAAGCGGGTGAGCAATGGATAAAGCGTGCCCTCAACAATGATCATTTTCGCATGCTTTAGCGATTCAAGAACATCGGATGCATAGACTTCGCCCCTTGAAATGATCGAAAGAATACAATATTCCAGTATTCCTTTTCGCATCTGCACTTTTGTGTTTTCAAGATTCATCTCGTCTTTTATTTTTTGGTTGTTAGCGAAGATTTGTACGTTGTGAGATCTTGCCGCGAGTTTTGGTGTGAACCCACAACGCACATTGTTTTTTCAAATCAATCTGAAGATAACCGGTAAGAGAAAGAGCTTGTTCTTTTTTTCTTCACTGGCTTTCACCTCAGTTCCTTCCAATGCTTTTTTCACAAACTCGATCAGGATGTTATCGCTACCGCTAATCTGCTCTATATGAATTTTGTTTGATTCATCTATTTTAAATGTGAATGTTACGGCACCTTCAATTTTTTCCTCACGTGCTGTGTCAGGATATTTCAGCAAAGTACTGATTTGGTCCGCGAGAGAAGAAATTTTTGGATTTGCATCATCGGTATTTGCTTTTGATACAAATGATACAGCTAGCAAAGCAGTCATCAACATTGCAATCGTTATTGTTTTAAGCGTTTTCATTTTTAAAATTGTTTTTATTGGTTAATAAAGCAGTTTCGAAATTTGGCTATGTGTGTTCTTTGATTCTTGATGACGCAAAGATATAGTTGTAAAAAGGTACTTGTCAATACATAGTACTGTTTATTTTTAAAAACTAACAATAAGTGCCTGATTATCAAAGCTCGTATTTTTTCAGACATATCTTTGAAACCACAATTATCCCATCCGAATAACGAACAACTAACGATTGACCTGTTTTAACGTTACACAATCCTGGCCAACCAATGACCTTAAACTTGCCTGAATCATTGATAATAACGGCTTAAAACAGTCAGATTAAATTCGCAAGATGAAAATTGTAAAGCCTGAATTAAGGATCCTTCCTTTTAAATCATCCAAAGATTGGTCGAAGTGGCTTGTGAAAAATCATTCTTCATCAAACGGAATCTGGTTGAAGTTTTTCAAAAAAAATTCATGCATTAGATCAATCGTGTATTCTGAAGCAGTGGATGAAGCCTTGTGTTATGGTTGGATTGACGGTCAGGCAAAAAGTTTTGATGATCAGGCATATCTGCAAAGATTTACTCCACGAAGAACGAAAAGCATCTGGTCAAAAAGAAATATCGAAAACATAAAACGACTTTCTGATGAAGACAGAATGAAACCTTCCGGACTCAAAGAAGTTGAATCAGCAAAAACAGATGGTCGCTGGGATCAAGCTTACGATTCTCCTTCAAACGCAAAAGTGCCGGATGATTTTCTCAAACAACTTTCAAAAAACAAAAAATCAAAAGCATTTTTCGCAACGTTGAACAAAACAAATCTTTATGCCATCACATGGCGATTGCAAACAGCAAAAAAACCGAAGACACGTTTGAAGCGAATGAAAATAATTTTGGAAATGCTCGCTGAAGAAAAAAAATTTCATTGAAATTTGAAGCCCATGAATCCGACTTTAGCAATTCGAGCAGAAAAACTAACCCGCAACTTCGGTAAGAAAATCGCGGTCAACAATATTGATCTTGCCATTCCGCAAGGAGAAATTTACGGATTCCTTGGTCCAAATGGCGCAGGAAAATCAACCACCATCCGCATGTTGGTTACTTTGCTCACTTCGACAAGTGGCAATGCATGGGTGATGGGAAACAGCGTTTCAGATGAAGTTGCGAAAGCGCGTTTGTGCATTGGTGTTGGTCTGCAGGATGTTGCACTCGATGAGCAACAAACAGGAAATTCCGCCCTCTCCGGTCTCTCGCTGTGCTCGTGAGTAGCTAAGGACGCGGAGGATGGCAAGCATGAGGCTTTCATCGAACCAAGGAAAGATTTTCTATTTCGCCATCATTCGTTGGGGTTTCCACCTTAACATCATTTAACTTGCCTTTACCCTCAGGCAGCAAGAACTTTGCAATCCGAATTTTTTTTAAAAACCAATTCTATGGAAACACCTATTGCATCGGAGATTGCAGGAAACGCTCCTGCCGTTTCAAACTCATCAGTTGACATCCGTGCGCTGAACGAAAAAATTCATCAGGAAAGCGCTTTTGTTGATCTCATTAATCTGGAGATGAGTAAAGTAGTAGTCGGGCAGAAATACATGGTTGAACGGTTGCTGCTTGGATTACTTGCACAAGGTCATCTTCTTCTGGAAGGAGTACCCGGACTTGCAAAAACGCTGGCGATTAAAACTTTGGCGAATTGTATTCATGCGCGGTTCAGCCGCATTCAGTTTACGCCTGATCTTCTTCCGGCAGATTTAGTTGGAACCATGGTTTACAATCAAAAGACAAATGAGTTCACAGTGAAAAAAGGTCCACTTTTTTCCAACTTTATTTTGGCGGATGAAATAAACCGCGCTCCTGCAAAAGTGCAAAGTGCCTTGCTTGAAGCCATGCAGGAACGGCAGGTGACAATTGGCGAAAACACTTTCAAACTCGAAGAACCTTTTCTTGTTCTTGCAACGCAAAATCCGATTGAACAGGAAGGAACCTATCCGTTGCCTGAAGCGCAGATTGACCGCTTCATGCTGAAGGTCGTGATCACTTATCCGAGCCGCGATGAAGAGAGAAATATTATTCGTCAGAATGTTTCGAACGCAGCGCCTATAGTAAATCAGGTAGTGAAGTCGGAAGAAATTCTGAGAGCGCGCAACCTGATCCGCGATATTTATATGGATGAAAAAATTGAGCATTATATTCTTGATATTGTTTTTGCATCGCGCAATCCGGAGAAATTCAAACTCGATAAACTGAAACCACTCATCAGCTTCGGAGGATCACCGCGCGCAAGTATCAATCTCGCGCTGGCAGCAAAAGCGTTTGCATTTATCAAACGCAGAGGCTATGTAATTCCCGAAGACATCCGCGCCATCTGTCATGATGTATTACGCCATCGTATCGGTTTGACTTATGAAGCGGAAGCGGAAAATGTGAAGTCGGAAGATATTATCAATGAGATTTTAAATGCGGTTGAAGTGCCGTGATTTTCTTTTTATTCGATAATTCGTAACCAATTCGATTTTCGATAATTCAAAATGGAAACAGCCGAGTTACTCAAGCGAGTTCGCAAGATTGAGATCAAAACCCGTGGATTAACCAATCACATTTTCGCGGGACAATATCATTCTGCATTCAAAGGCAGAGGAATGTCTTTCAGCGAAGTGCGCGAATACAATTACGGTGATGACATCCGCTCCATTGATTGGAATGTTACTGCACGGATGATGCATCCTTTTGTAAAGGTGTTTGAAGAAGAGAGGGAACTCACGGTGATTTTGTTGATTGATATGAGTCAATCTTCTTTTTTCGGAACACGGAAACAAATGAAAAACGAAATGATTGCGGAGATCAGTGGCATCCTTTCTTTTTCTGCCATCAAGAACAACGATAAAGTAGGAGTGATTTTTTTCTCAGATAGAATTGAAAAATTCATTCCACCGAAAAAAGGAAGCTCACATATTCTTCGCATCATCCGCGAGCTGATTGATTTTCATCCACAGGGAAAAGCAACGGATATTGAAATGGCATTGAAGTATTTAAATAATGTGATGAAGAAACGCAGCATCGTTTTTCTGATGAGCGATTTTATGTGCCGCGGTTACATAGATGCACTGAACATCGCCAGGCGCAGACATGATCTGGTAGGACTTCACACTTTTGATTTGCGCGAAAGTGAATTGCCAAATATTGGGTTGACAAGAATTCAAAATCCGGAAACCAACGAAGCTGCATGGCTCGATACTTCATCGCGAACGGTAAGAACTGCTTACGCGAAATCATTCAAAGACAATATTCATTTCGCACGAAATAGTTTTTTAAAAGCAGGAGCCGATTTGGTTTCCATCAGAACAGATGAAGATTATCTGAAATCGTTGATCGCTTTTTTCAGAAGGAGGGACAAGAAGAGATGAGTTGGATAAAACGTTCTGCGTTGTGCGTTGAGTGTTGTGCGAAGAAGTCTGGCGGATTTCAGTCTATGTGCGCGTTCTTAAAGTCCCCTCTGCGCGTAGGTTTTTGCGCGATTGCGAGAGGGGATTTAGGGGTGTGTTTCTTTCTCGTATTAACTTTCTTTTCGCAAAATTCCATTTCCCAAACCGCCACCGCAACTCTTGACAGAAACGAAATCCGAATCGGTGAACCAATCCGTTTGACATTGAATGTTGATGCGATGATGAACACAAAAATTTCCTGGCCTCAGTTTGCTGACAAGATTGATTCATTCGATGTGACTTACAAATCAGTGGTTGATTCCATTCCGAATGAAAAAGGAAAAACAATTTCTCAAACATTCAATATCACCGCTTTTGATTCGGGCAACTATGAATTGAAACCAATTGTGTTTTTGCTTGATACAAATGACGATGATCAGATTGATACGGTGAAGACAAAAACGCAATTGATCACGGTGACAACAGTTGAAGTTGATACAACAAAAGGCATCAGACCGATCAAAGGTTTGATGGAGGTTTCGATAGGATGGAGAGAACGATTGCCTTGGATTATCGGTGGGGGGATAGTATTGCTGATTGGTGGAGTGATTACATTTTTTGCTACGAGAAAAAAACCGGCACAGGAAATTCCTGTTCGACAAATTCTGATGCGACCGATTCACGAAATCGCACTGGAAAAACTAACACAACTTGAGGAAGAAAAACTCTGGCAAAAAGGAGAGGAGAAACAATATCATTTGCGGTTATCCGAAATCATGCGGGAATATCTCGATTATCGTTTTGGATTTATCGCCATTGAAGCAACTACCGAAGAGATCATTTCGCACATGAGCAAAGAACATCTTTCACAGAAGTTGTTTGCAAAACTGAAAGAGATTTTTGAATCGGGTGACCTGGTGAAGTTTGCAAAAATGAATTTGTTGCCCGATGAACATCATCGCTGCTTGACAAATGCTGTTGAATTTGTAAACGGAACATTTAATCAATCACAACCGGAAAACGCAGCAGAAAAAAATGCTTGATCAGATCAAACATATGAGCTCGTATCACTGGAATGATCGATGGGCGTTTCTGCTTTTGATTATCCCGGTGTTGCTCATCGCCTATTATATATGGCGTTACCGGAAAATTTATCCTGAACTAAAACTCAGCGCATTCGATGGGATCAGAAAATTTACTTCACCGTTTCGCGGGGCATTAAAACCGTTTGGCACGGGATTACGCGTGCTGGCTTTAGTTGCTTTGATTGCTGCTATCGCGCGACCTCAATCTTTATTTGATGAAGAAAAAAGAAAAACGGAAGGAATAGATATTGTGCTCGCTCTTGATATTTCCGGCTCCATGCTTGCGCAGGATTTCAAACCCGATCGCCTTGGCGCTGCAAAAGATGTGGCCGCGCAATTTGTAGATGCCAGACTAGATGATCGTATTGGTCTGGTTGTTTTTGCCGGAGAAAGTTTTGGTCAGTGCCCATTGACGATTGATCACAACGAAGTCAAACTTCAACTCTCTGAAATCAAACAAGGAATCCTGGAGGACGGAACCGCCATCGGAAACGGATTGGCAACCGCGGTTGACAAACTCAAAGACAGCGAAGCAAAAAGCAAGGTGATTATTCTTTTAACAGACGGAGTGAATAATCGCGGTGAAATTGATCCGACAGATGCGGCACAATTAGCACAGCTCTACGGAATAAAAGTTTATACGATCGGTGTCGGAACAATGGGAACCGCTCCTTATCCTGTTCAAACTCCATGGGGACCAAGCACGCAACAAATGCCTGTGGAGATTGACGAGGAATTATTATCAAGCATAGGCCAAAACACAGGGGGGCAATATTTCAGAGCGACCAACAATAAAACCTTGTCAGAAATTTATCAACATATTGATCGGTTGGAAAAAACCGAAGTAGAAGTAACTCAGATCACCAATCGCACGGAACGTTTTCATTGGCTGGTGGTGATTGCCTTATGCAGCATGGTGTTAGAATTTTTTACAAGAAATCTTTTTGCACGCAGTATTCCATGATGAATTTCCAACACATAGAAGCATTGTACTTGCTACTGCTCATCATTCCAATGGTGGCGGTTTTCATCCTTTTTATGTTCTGGAGAAAAAGCGCTTTGAAAAAGTTCGGTGAATGGGATCTCGTACAAAAACTGTCACCCATGCAGCCAAGATGGAAACATCAGATCAAATTCATTTTGTTTTCATTCGCTTTTCTTTTTGCGGTCATCGGACTTGTTAATCCTCAATTCGGAACCAATTATCAGAAAGTAAAAAGAAACGGAGTGGATATTTTCATTGCGCTTGATGTTTCGCGGAGTATGATGGCAGAAGATGTAAAACCAAACAGATTAGATCGCGCAACAAGATTTATTTCTAAGATGCTGGACAAGACAGAAAATGATCGCGTGGGTTTGATAGTTTTTGCAGGTCAGGCTTATATGCAAATGCCGCTCACTACAGATTATTCATCAGCGAAAATGCTTTTGAAAAATGTGAACACGAATATGGTCCCTACACAAGGAACGGTAATCGCTGAAGCTATTCGCCTGGCGCAATCATCATTTATACAAGGAGAGGATAAACACAAAGCGCTTGTGATCATTACGGACGGAGAGGGACACGATGATGACGCAGAAATCGCGGCACAGGAAGCCGCTAAGAATGGAATTATCATTCATACAAATGGAGTTGGAACCGCAAAAGGGGCACCTATTCCTGTTTCTAATTCTTCGGGCTCGGTTGATTATAAAAAAGATAGTGACGGAAATATTGTGTTGTCGAAAATGGATGAAACCTCTCTGCAAAAAATATCTTCATTAGCAAACGGACATTATTATAATCTTACTTCATCCGGCAACAACGAACTGGATGATCTGATGAACCAAATCGGGAACATGGAAAGGAAGGAATTGCAATCAGGAGAGTTTACCAATCACGCTTCCACATTTCAGATTTTTTTAGCAATTGCGGTATTTCTTTTGATCATTGAATTCATGATTTCTGAGCGAAAAAGTTCTGTGTTTTCAGATTGGAATATTTTTAAAACGAAGGGAGTAAAATGAAAATGATTTTCCAAATTTTGAAAAACCGTCTCAGGCTTTCCATTTCTCTTTTGATTGGTTTGGTGATGATGAATTTTTCTCAAGCCCAAATCCTTGATTTTGATAAATGGAAAACAGAAAACCAACTGATCAAAAATGGAAACGATGCTTTTGAAGACGGAGATTATTCAGTATCTATTGAAAAATATGAATCTGTATTGGAAAAAAGTGCAGAAAAACAAGAAGCTGTTTATAATCTAGGTAACGCATATTATACATCTGAAAAATTTGACGAGGCGGTTGCTCAATATGAAAAAGCAATTCAATTGATCAGCGATGATAAAACCAAAGCAGGGGTTTATCATAACATGGGTAACGCTTTGATGAAAGCCAATCAACTGGAGCAATGTGTTAATTGTTATAAAAATTCTTTGAAGCTTAACCCGATGGACGAAGACACACGATATAATCTCGCTTATGCAAACGCGTTAATGAAGAAGCAACAAGAGCAAAACAAAAAACAAAATAAAGATCAAAAACAAGATCAGCAGGAAAAGGATCAACATCAAAAGGAAGAACAGCAGAAAAAGGAAGAGCAACAAAAGAAGGAGGAGCAAGAATCACAACCTCAGCAAGCGAAACTGACAAAGGAACAGGCAGAACAAATATTAGCCGCATTGAGAAAGAAAGAAGAGGAAACTCAAAAGAAAATGCAGAAGGAAAAAATTCAAGCAGTAAAAGTTCAGGTTGATAAAGATTGGTGAGCAGAATGACAAAAAAAGCATTTCATATTATTCTGTCTTTTGTTTTAAGCATTCCGTGCGTTGCTCAGACGTTTTCTGTTTCTCCGGCATCATTACAGATTGCGAGTGGTCAGCGGTTTGCAGTTACTTACTCGCTCAAAGATGGGAGCGAAACCAAATTCGCTGCGCCATCTTCCTTTGGTGGTTTGACCTTGGTAAGTGGACCGAATGTAGGTCAGAGTCAAAACATGCAATACATCAAAGGACAAATGACATCTTCGACTACAAAAACATGGACATATTATTTTACTGCAGATCAAGAAGGTTCTTTTACCATCAATCCTGCTTCTGTTCTTGTTGCGGGAAAACAAATGAGTTCTTCTGCTGTCACCATCACCGCGATAAAAGGTCAGGATAAAAAACAGGATAACAAGAGCATTGAGGTGCAGATTGCTGAAAAATTGTTCATGCGCCTGTCAACAAATAAAACGGAAGTCCATCAAGGCGAACAATTAGTGGCGACTTATTCGCTCTATTACAATCTTGATATTCTGAATTACAAAGCAGAGGAGATGCCGCAATTCCCCGGATTCTGGACAAGCGAAATAGATTTGTCAAAAGCAAAAACACGGGTTGAAAACTACAACGGAAAAGACTGGAATGTCTTCGATTTGAAAAAAGTAATTCTGATTCCGCAACAAAGCGGTGAGTTGACATTAGATCCGTTAAAAATGAATTTTGATATTCGTGTTTATAAGGGAGGATTCTTTTATGAATCTCATCCTTTTTCCGATCGGAGTAACTCGATGAAGTTAACCGTTAAACCATTGCCAGTTACAAATGAACCTGTCGGTTTTAATGGAGCGGTCGGTGACTACTCAATGGATGTGACACTGAACAAAACAGAAACAAAAGCGGATAATCCGATCACCGTGACCATGAAAATTTCAGGAACAGGAAATCTGAAAATGCTTTCTGCTCCGGTTTTGGATCTGCCTGCTGATTTCGAAGTTTATGATCCTGATATCAATGATAATGTTTCCATTTCATCAGGCGTGATGAAAGGAAATATTGAATACAGTTTCCTGATTATTCCGCGCAATCTGGGAGAATATAAAATTCCGGGGTTTAGTTTTTCCTATTTTGATCCTGAGAAAGAAACTTATATCACGCTCAACTCGGGCGAATATATGATCGTGGTTACAGGCACACCGACAGAAATAAATACGACCAACATTACCAACATAAATAAAGAAGATATAAATCTCATCGGTGAAGAGATCAGATATATCAAAACTGAAAATGAAGAGCTGAAGAAAAATTCTGATTCATTGATCGGCACGCCTGCTTTTTATGGTTTTGTTGCATCGCCTGCATTATTATTCCTGTTTTTACTTGCATATAAAAAACGGAAGGAAAAAAGGGAGGAGGACATTTCCGGAATGAAAATTCGCAAAGCAAATCGTGTAGCACAAAAGAGGTTGGTGTTAGCAGTGGATTTCATGAAAAAACAGGAAGCAAAATCTTTTTATAATTCAGTCGTAAACGCGATTTGGGGCTATCTGGGTGACAAATTAAACATGGAAGCAGGAAAATTGACGCGAGAAAATGTCAGCGATCAGCTTATGTTAAAAAATATTAATGAGGAAACAATTCAAAAACTGATTGCTACATTGGATGAATGCGAAATGGCCCTCTTCTCGCCCGGAACGATAGATGAGGGAATGGACGGGGTTTATCAATGCGCATTGAAACTGATTGCAGAACTGGAAGACAAAATCAAATGAAAAAGATTTTATTTCTCATTCCGACAATTTTATTTTGTGAGGCATCTGCCTTTTCGGATGCAAATGCTGATTTTATTTCTGCGAATGATTTATACGCACAACAGAAATACGAAGATGCTGCAGAAGCTTACGAGAAAATTCTTGAAAATGAATTTCAATCGGCAGAATTGTATTTCAATCTCGGCAATGCTTATTACCAGCTCAACGACATTGCACCGGCAATTCTGAACTACGAGCGAGCTAAATTTTTTTCTCCTTCAGATAGAGATATTCTGTACAACCTTCGTCTTGCCAATTTGAGAACCATTGACAAAGTGGAAGCTGAACCCGAAATTTTTATTTCCAGGTGGTGGAAAAATTTTCTGTACAGATACAATTCAAATGAATGGACATGGAAAGGAATATTTGCTTTTTGGCTCGCATTTGTTACAGGTGTTGTTTTTCTTTTCATCCGATCTTCATTACTCAGGAGAATTACTTTTTTCATTTCAGCGGCTTTACTGTTGTTCGCAGTGATTTTTTTCTCGTTCGGTTTTCATCTCAACCGGGTTCAAGCACAACATAAGTTTGCCATCATTTTCACTCCGAATGTTTATGTCAAGAGCGCACCTGATTCTTCTTCTGCCGATCAGTTTATTCTTCATGAAGGATTGAAAGTGAATTTGCAGGAGGAACAAAACAATTGGGTGAAAGTCAAATTGGAAGACGGCAAAGTCGGTTGGATTGAAAAAAAATCGCTGGTTGAAATCTGAGTGAGTATCATGTTTTGTAAAGGGCACCATTGTTTACTTTTGCTGTCATTAAAAATTCATCAATATGGTAAAAGTTTGGGGGTCAATTTTCACAATAGCCGGTACGCTTGTTCTTCTTTACTGCTGGTTTTTATATATGAACACGAGTTCCTTTCTTCCTTACAACCAGGAAACTCACACATCGCTCCATGATGTCAAGCTTTTAATGCCGGTGGTTTTTGGTGCTATCGCTTTTATTATTGGTGTGGTGCTGTTAGCAACCAGCAAAGACAAAAATTACGCGGAACATCATTGAGTTTTTTTATTACAGGAAAAATTTTGAGCTGTTCCGTCAAGAACGGCTCTTTTATTTTTAAGCATATAAATCTTTTTAAAACCAGCTAAATGAAAAAAGTTTTTTTCTTCGTCTGCATCGTCTTGATTTTTAATCAGGCAAATGCACAAATCACATTTGATCAGAATGATGTAATTATTTCCGGTTCAACGGCAATTCAATCTCATGATGATGCACCGTCAGTTGCACCCGGAAGTGCAGGTACAAATCAAATCTGGGATTTTTCATTCCTGGCAACTAGTTCTGCAGATACCATCACCGCCATGGATCCCGCAAACTCCCCTTACGCATCCGACTATCCCTACTCAGATCTTGCTTTGCACTCCGGCAATGGTGGAAACGAATTGTATTTCTTTTTAACGAATAACGGCACAGGACTTTTTATAGATGGCGTGGCAGGTGATGTGAGTGGGATGGGTTTGCCGCTTACCGTAAATTTTTCGCCATCAAATCAACTGATGGAATTTCCTGCCACTTACAATACGGCTTTCAATGGTGTTTATGTTTTTGATGAAACTGTTGCGTCATCTGCTTTCCCTGGCGCGGATTCGGTGAGGATAAAAAGCACGACTACAAAAGATGCCGTTATTGATGCCTGGGGTTCTCTTACAATCCCAACCGGAACGTATGATGCGCTGCGCCAAAACGTAAACACCAGCACGGTTGACAGCGCCTGGGCTCACGTAGCTTTTCTCGGCTGGATTCCTGTATTCGACACAGCGACCGTTACTCATACTTATCAATGGATTGCTGAGGAATTCGGATATGTGCTCGTTGAAATGAATGTTGATCCTTTTGATTATCCAACCAATGTTGATTGGATTTCTGAATACAATCTTTACACCGGAATTTCTGAATCTCAATATAATTTTGTTCAATTATTGTATCCGAACCCTTCAGAAAACGAGATTAGAATTTCTTTCGGAAATGAAGCAACAGGATTTCTTGAAATATATAATATCGCAGGAAGTTTGATCAGAAGAGAATCCATAACGGGTTCCGATTATTTGCTTGATGTAAGTCAATTAGCAAACGGCAATTATTTTATCCGTTTTATGGATGACAAAAGTGCAATCATCGCTCAGCGTGAATTTATTATTCAGCGTTAAAGACTGATCAGAAGTCAAACCTTTTCTTTTTCCCTCCGATTATATTTGCAGGCGAAAATCAACCAACATGATCAAACAATTTGAAAAATTGAGTGCTGAAGAGATTTCAATTCTTTTGGACGCACCCGTTTATATCACCATCCTGATTTCAGGTGCGGATGGTAAAATCGATGAAGCAGAAAAAGATTGGGCGATTAAACTTGCTGACTTACGCAGATTCGCAGGGGATATTGAACTGCGCGATTATTATAAAACGGTGGATGACGAATTCGTGAAAAAACTCGAAGAGCAGATTTCTTTTTTGCCGAAAGACCTGATCGCCCGTAACCAGGCTTTGACTACTGAGCTATCCAAAACCAACGCGGTGCTCGCAAAAATTGATCAGGCTTTTGCTGGTCATATTTATAAAAGCTGGATATCTTTTGCCGGGCATGTTGCAAGATCCTCCGGAGGTGTGCTGGGATTCGGCTCTATCAGTCCGGCTGAAAAAGAAGTCATCGGCTTGTCAATGATTCAGCAACCCTGATCACATCTTGATCAATTTCTTTGTCACAACGCGATCTTCTGTTTTTATTTTGATCAAATAAACACCAGAGTTCCAATCGGCAGTTAGAAGTTGGTAGTCAGCAGTAGAGAATACTGCGGTATAAATTTTGGTTCCCAATGAATTTAATATGATAAGTGTTTTTTCTTTTCCTGCCAACTGCGTACTGATCACTGCCCACTGATTTACCGGATTTGGATAAACAGAAATAAAATCTTCTTCAACTTCATTGATATCATTGGTGTTAATCACCGTTAGATTTATTGTTGTTGTATCGGGACAATTATTAATGTCCTTCGCGATAAGCGTCACCAAATAATTTCCTGTTGATGAATAATTGTGTGAAGGATTTTGTTGCGTGTCTACGTTTCCATCACCGAAATCCCAGTTCCATTCATCTGCATTGATTGAATTATCAGTAAAAATTGCGGTTGGGTTTGAGCCAATATCAATGGTGTCGTTACTCGCGGTGAATGCAGCAGTTACGGTGGAAGGAGCGACAACTGCTTCAACCGGAAATCTTCCGCAAGGGCTTCCATATTCAATTTCCCAATCATAAAAGAAATAATATCGGTTGGTGGTTGATCCTGAATTGGTGGTGCGTATGCTCATCACACCCGGAACTGCGTAGGGATAATTCAATCCCGATGTCTGGCGATACATATTGGTTGTTCCGCTTGCAGCAAGCTGATAATCCGTTCCCGGATCAATGACAAAATTCAGATTCACACGTTGTTCTCCGTCAATTAAATTGATAATAGTATCGGTGATCACTGTGCCACCAGAATTTCTCCATTCAATCGTCCTGTCACCCGCGCCCTGCGCATAAACTTTTACAGATTTTAAAATGAATTGACTGAAGCAATCAAAAATCAGCCAGCGGTCAGCCTGATCATAAAATCCTCCACTTGCATTCGTTGTATCTGGTTCGCCCACATTTTCATTCATTACAATCTGCGCCCAATAAGTTGTGTTGGATGAAATGGGAGGTGTTACAAAAACATTTCCTGTGTCAAGCGTTCCGCCATCAAATTGTTCGTTGAACCAGTTAATTGTTCCGAAAGAAGGATCATCCGCATAGAGCACCGCTACATCATCACCGCAGGTAGCGCCATCTTCCACGACAGGAACTTCGAGGACCATAAATTTTTTGAAAATATCATCGTTGAAATTGCGCTGATCATTTTGTCCGTTCGGACTGCTGAGGTGAACGGTCAATTCATAATTTCCGGGAGATAAATTCTGAATCGGTAAATTGAAATCGGTTGATGCATTATAAATCAGACTTCCGTTCCATGTGATATTTCCACTCACTGTTCCTCCTGCGGATGTATAAGTGTAATCAACAGAAACAGAAGTCACATTAGTGGTTCCTTTATTTTGAATGGTGATAATCGGCTCAACAGAACCTGCGCAAACAGGATCGGAAATATTTTCAAGCGCAATCACCGCAGCATCATATTCATAAACTGCAGGAATATTTCCTTGTGCGATTAAATAATTATATGCTGCGAGCAGATTGATAATTCCCATTCCGTAATCATTGTCCTCGCCAACCGCACCGAGATCTGTACATGAATAATAAAGCGCATATTTAATTTCTGTTCCCGTGAGATTCGGAAATGCTTCTTTCAAAACCAGAATAGCACCCGATGCGTGAGGAGCCGCCATGGATGTTCCTGAAAAATATTCATACACTCCTGTAGAGGTGCATGAGCGAACACTTGTTCCCGGTGCGCTCACTTCAGGCTTTATTAAAAGCGAACCCGCGCCACCGCAAATGGAGGGACCACGACTTGATGAAGATGCAATCGGATAAGTGGGAGGATTATTTCCATCCAAATTTCCGACACAAAAAACATTCACTTCGTTGGTGCTGATGTTTTTTGGCGCTGTGATCGTGGAAACGCCCGGTCCATTATTACCGGAAGAAAACACCACTGCAATTCCTGCTGCTTCCAGCGCATCAAAAACCGATGCATAAATATTATTTGCATTACACTGGAATGTATCGGCATTGCTATCATACCAGGAGTTGTTGATCACATCAGGCATATCTGTAATCGTGAGCGCGTTGCTGTCAGGATCGAGCGCCCATTCAAAACCTGCAATATTGCTGCTGGTTCCTCCCGTGCAAAGTGCATTGGCTCCGATCCATTGCGCACCGAACGCAACACCAATCGTATCGCTCGTTGCAATTTCAAGTCCGACCATCGTACCCATCGTGTGCGATCCGTGCCCATCACAATCGTCAGGATATGCCGCACCCACTCCATTCACAAACCAGGATTGACCGAGCGGTTTAAAATTTCCGCGCCATTTATAATCTATCGCATCATGATCGGGATTAACTCCCGTGTCAATATTCATCGCGGTTCTTCCGTATCCGGTATATCCGAGCGCCCAGACTGCTGGTGCATTGATGGCATCCAGCCCGGGTTCATGCCCGCCAATAGTTCTTGCTGAGGAAACTCCGAGATTGACCGGAATTTCATTCAACATCCGCGCGTTTTTATCAATCACCGCAATATCATTTCTCAGTGCGAGATGCGAAATAAAGTTTGCGCGCACTTCAACAAAAATCACATTCGTGATCCAGTAATTTTTTACCGAACCCGATTTCACTTCAGCGGATGAGCGCAGATAAGTCAATAAATTTTCCTGTGTTTGTGCGGCTTTATCCTTCAGGCTGGTGATCACCGTGTAAGCACGGAACTCCGGTGTGGCATCCATGGCGTAGAGATATTGATCAAGCGCTGGTATGTCCACCCTGTCTTCAAGCAGCAAAGAAACCTGCATATAATCATTCGTTGCAGATTTCGCATCTATCTCCTCCTGAAGGCGGGTGGTTATTTTGCCGGTTTGTGCGGATGAATAAAATGAAAGGGAAACAATAGTGAGGACTAAAAACGTTTTGAGATTCATCCAGTATGATTTGAGTTTTTAAAGCTACGAATTCTTGAGTGTGCCCATCTCCCGAATATGAAACCGGAATTATTTGTTACACAGCTTACCTGATTTACTTCCGGCAAGAACGGGAGGTGAAGCCCGGGCATTAAGTACACCGTGTTATGCCACTTCGTACTCTACTTTAGTGGGAAAGGGCAATTGTTTTGATGCATCAAGAATTTCGATGGAAATAACAGAACCGTCCTCCGCGTAATCAATGATGATCCCGGGTTTGCTTTCATCGCTTTCTTTGATGGCTGATTCTTTGAATTGAATAAGCAACACATCTACTTCTTTGTTGTATTTAACCTTCATAATATTTGCTGATTTTTGAAGTTCTGTAAACGGTAATTACCAGTTTAGGGTTCACCGTTGCATTTACAAATATTCGCAACAGATAATCACCTTCGTTTTCGAAATTAACAATTGATTGGTAAATCTCCTTTCCGTTTTCTTTGATCACCTGCTGGGGATGAGCCAAAACAATTTCCGCTTGTTGCTGCGAAATGCCACGTTGTTTCATTTGTTGCAATGAATGATTGGAGAAAACGAAATCCATCAACGCAAATCAAATTCAGTAAAACAAAAACCCCGCTCCGGTTCCGGTGGCGGGGTTTTTGTTTTGCTCTGTGCGCAGTGTCCGCAAAAGCGAGACACTGCTTCGGATTAAAATGTTTTGAGATTCATTCAGTATAATTTGAGTTTTTAAAGCTACGAATTCTTCTTCGCGTCTTCCCGTAGTCCGTCCGTCATGGCAGCCATACCTTTTAAGTCAATTACGTCATGGCGCACGAGCGCAGAGCCTGAAGTATGGCTGCGAGTGTAGCCATCCCCCGAATATGAAACCGGAATTATTTGTTATGCAGCCTAACCTGTCGTAATTTCAATCCTCATGCCGCAGCCGGATTATTATAAAATACTTGGCGTTGAACCTCATGCGGGTTTAAAGGAAATCAAACGCGCTTACCGCAGGATGGTTTTGCTTTATCATCCTGATAAGGTGCAGGGCAAGGAAAAAGAATTTCGTGAAATGCAGCAAGCCTATGATGTGCTGACGGATTCTGTAAAGAAAAAAAAGTATGATAATTCGCGGCAGCACACTTACACGCCTGCAGGTCCGCCTTTCAGCCGTTATCATCCCAAAATATTTTCCATCCTTACGAACACGAAAGAATTTTTTCCGGGCATTCCGTTTCAGCTTTATATCCGCATCATCGGAAATTTTCATTCGCTCGGCATCCGTGGCTTGCATTATTTTGAATTGAACGGTCAGCCGCAGGTGAACGAAACCGAAACAGAATATGAAGGGCAAATGCTGCGGCATACAGTCATTACTTATTCGCTGGTTCCGCTTTATAAAGATGTGGTTACGCTGGGTCCTGCATCGGTGAATATTGACGGGCAGGTTTGGTTTTCCAATTCCGTGCATGTAAACACAAAACCGAAAATTGATGATGTGGCGGTTCAGCAAAAGCGTGGAATTATTTCAAAACTTTTTGATGATCCTCGATGGATGACCGCAGGGGTGGTTGGTTCGCTCGCGATATTCGTGAGCGGTATGCTTTTTCTCGATCGCATTTTACCCAACGATTCAAAGGCGGAGTTTCAAAACACTTATGAAACGCAGAGATTGATTCCTGAAAATTTTGAGAAGGTCAATCCGTCCACGGGTTCTTCGCCTTATGCGGATGTGTTTCTTCCTGTGTATGATGAATCATCGGGGCATAGTTTGAAAATGATCAACAGCCGTTTTACGGATGCGGTGGTGATGCTCGTGGAAACACAAACGGAGCGCGTGATCAGAAATGTTTTTGTCAAAGCGGGTGATACGTATGAAATGCAGATGATTCCTGACGGCAGTTATTTTATCCGCGTGATTTACGGCAATCAATGGAATGCTGATTTAATTGCAGTGTCCGATCTGCAGGGAGGTTTTGCGGCTGATCTGCGCTTGTCGGAATATTCTTCTGTGGAAGATCAAATGAGTTTTCACCGCGTGAAGATTAACACGACCACCGGATTTACAAATCTGGAAGTGAATATTTCTCCTCCGGATGATAGTAAATGATCTTGTCCGATTTTCTTTTTTTCAGATGCGCGCGGATGATGCGGTGAATATCAGGATTGTCATAACCCGGTTGAATAAAACTTTTTAGTTCTTCGGGATTTCCGCTAACAAATTCAGGTTCAAAAAATCCGAAGCCGAGATATTTTCCGTTCTCCACGGCAACGATTGATTTTTCTTCCAACTTTCTTCCTTCACCGATGATCAGAAAATGAGGACGATCATACATATGTTTTTTCACTGCGGATAAAACACGGTCGTTGTAAGATTGAAGAGAATCTTTTTCCAACAGCGGATTATTTGTTTCGTGATCAAAACCACAACGCTGCGGATGAAGCTGATAATTTTCAAGCCAATGCAGAATCATTCCGTCAGCGCGTTTCTTGTTTGCGTATTTGATCACCGGATTTTTGTCAGGATGCAGCAGATCGGATTTCAGATTCAGAAATCCGTTTTCATCTTCGTCAATAAAAATTCCGTAGCGGTATTTCTGTCTGCGTTGCGCCATGTTGAACTCCGGCATGAAGCGTTTTATTTCGCTCGCCTCCTGCAACAAGGCGATCAATTCATTTCCGGTTTGCTCAAACGAAATATCATACGCGCGGTCTTTCAACGATCTGAACCGCGCCTGTTTTAAATCACCTGCAAAATGCTGGATGATGCGCTTGCGGATGTTTTTGCTTTTGCCGATATAAAGATTTTTTCCTTTTTCATCGAGAAAATAATAAACGCCTGTTTCTTCCGGCAGCGCATCAATCTGTTCCCATTTCATATTGGGTGGAAGCGAAGACGTTTCCAGTTCTGATTTCAACGAGGAGTGGATCAGTTCATGACGATCATTGAACATCAGTTTTTCAAAAAGCACCGCAGTTGCCTCGGCATCACCAAATGCGCGATGTCGGTTGTCAACGGGAATTTTTAAATCGCTGCAAATATTTCCGAGTGAATAAGAACGGTAGCCGGGTAAAATTTTCCGCGCAAGTTTCACCGTGCAGAGTTGTTTGCGGCTGAAGCGAACACCAATGCGGTTGAATTCCTGTTTCACAAAACCATAATCGAAGCGCGCATTGTGCGCCACAAAAACGCGCTGATGAGTTAACTCCTGAATTCGTTCTGCCACTTCGCGGAATGTAGGCGCATCAGAAACCATGTCTTCAGAAATTCCTGTCAAAGCAGTGATCCAATTTGAAATATGCCGCTCAGGATTGATGAGCGAAGCATATTCTTCAATCACGCGTTTGCCGTTGTGAACAACAATCGCAATCTCAATGATGCGGTCATTCACAGGGCTGCCACCTGTGGTTTCTATGTCGATGATCGTGAACAAATTATTCTTCTTTTTTCAGTGCTTTATCCGGATGCCATAAATCTTGCATCTGTGTATCCAGCCAATCTTTGACTGTTTGCAAAACTTCAGCACGGCACAAATCATTGTGCAATTCATGGTAACCGCCATCGAATAATTTCAGCGTTGCTTTATCTCCGAGCATTTCTGCAAACTCTTCCGATGCTTTGTAAGAAGTGAGATTATCCCCGGTGCCATGCATGAGTAAAAGAGGACAATGAAATTTCTGCGTATTGCGCAACGCAAAAAACCCTGCATCATAAGTTCCGAAAAATAATCCTGCGGAAATTTTTGCGTGATTGAGCGGATCATTTTTATAGGCTTTTACTTCTTCAGGAATACGACTCACAAATTCCGCATCGATTTCTGACGGCTCCGACCATTTGGGATAAAAGCCGGCCATAAATTTTGCCAGCGCCAATTTCTTTTTTGGAGGATCAAAAGATAAGCGCAACCAGGGAGAAGAGGCGATTACGCCATGAATCATCTGGCTATAGCGCATCTGATAATTAATCACCAGGTTGCCGCCCATCGAATGTCCGTAGAGAAAACGTGGTTTGCCTTTGTAGAAATTATTGCATTCGATTAACAGATCATCAATGGCGAGAAGAATAGAATCATAATTAGCATGACCTTTTTTGCCGGGCGATTTGCCGTGACCGAAATGATCGAACGCAACCACTGCGTATCCATTGTCGGCTAAAAACTCCGCCACATGTTTCCATCTGCCAATGTGTTCGCCCAAACCGTGGATGATGCAGACCACCGCTTTCGGTTCTGTTTCCGGTTCCCATCTTTCTGCATGCAGTTCCCGCATGTCGGTTGATTCCAATTTGAATTCCGTGTGTTTCATGATTATTGGCAAAAGAAAATGAAATTTGTGTTATCAAGCCATTGAAATGAAGCAACCGCGAAAAGTTTTGCTTGCCACGCCAAAATATTTTGATGTGGTGGACGTGAAGAATGTCTACATGCGGAGAAACCTGAAACTCGTTGATAAGGAAAAGGCGATGCAGCAATGGAGCAATCTTCACAATGTTTATCAAACTCTTAAAACTCGCGGAATCATTGAAAATGTATTGAGCATAAAAGGAGTGAAGGGTTGCGAGGATATGGTGTTCGCAGCTAATCAATCTTTTCCATGGATGCTCAAAGATGAGCGTGTAGTGGTGATGGGCAAGATGAAACATCCATCACGACAAAAGGAAATTCCCGCATTCAGAAAATTTTACAAAACGCAGGGATACAAGATTCTCGAATTGCAAAGCGCAGAATATTTTGAAGGCATGGGTGATACGATTCCGCATCCCGGTAAAAATCTTTTGTGGGGAGGTTATGGTCATCGGTCAGAATTGACCGCCTATGATGAGCTGAAAGATTTATTGAAAACAGAAGTAATCACGCTCAAACTCATCAGTGAAAAATTCTATCATCTTGATACTTGCTTTCTTCCAGTTAATGCAAAAACAGTGCTGATCTGCAAACAAGCGTTTGATGAAGAAGGATTGAAAAAGATTCAATCAGGATTTGACAACGCCATTGAAATTCCTCTTGAAGAAGCAGAAAAATATTTTGCACTCAATGCGCACTGCATCGCTGGAGAAGAAAAAATTCCATCTGTTGCTATCATTCAAAAAGGCGCAGCAAAAACAATTGAAATTCTGAAGCAGAATAATTACGAAGTGATGGAGATTGATACTTCCGAATTCATGAAATCCGGTGGAAGTGTTTTCTGTATGAAGATGATGATCTTTTGAAAAGAATTTAAAATTCAAGTTGTGAGGTTACTTTTTGCAAAATCTCAAACGCACATTCCGCCATCGAGTTTTCATTATCAAGCGTAGGATTGATTTCAGAAATTTCAAGACAACAGACTTCTTCATTTTGTAAAAGTTCAAGAATCAAATTCGTTGCTTCTTTATCGGTGATGCCGCCAATCACTGGTGTTCCGGTTCCTTTGGAAATGGAAGGATCCATACTGTCCACATCGAATGAGATATAAATTTTCTGACAGCCGTAAAGATGCGTGATCACTTCGCGAGCTACTTTGTTTACTCCTTTCGTTCGGATGTCGTGAGTACCCACCATCATCACACGGTTGTTGTCAATCAACTGTCGTTCTTCTTCTTCCAGATCGCGGAGTGTGATATAAACCAAATCGGCATATTGAATTTTCGGTGCTATGCCGCCCACATTTTTCAAAGCATTCCACTGCTCGACAGTCGCTTCATCGAGCGTATTTTTTTTCATCTTCTGATTGTCCTCGTTCAGCAAAACAGCGATCGGCATTCCGTGCATATTGCCTGATGGTGTAGTATAGGGAGAATGTAAATCTGCATGCGCATCAATCCAGATCACACCTACTCGCTCTTCCGGATATGCCATTTTAATTCCCGTAACAGTTCCACCTGCACTGCTGTGATCGCCTGAAATCACAATCGGAAAATCACCATCGAGTAAAACTTTTTTAATTGCTTCAGCAACGCGCTCATACATTTTCACAATACCCTGAATTCTGCGGGCATTAAAATTTCCGGGCTTGTCATAAAGCATTTCATTTTCGCCCTGCACTTTAATCGTTTCATGTGTGCGGAAATAATTGCTTCGGAAATCCAATGCCGCAATGCGCAGCGCTTCCATTGCCATGCTTGCACCGCGCGTGCCCGCACCGATTTCTGACATCACTTCTATCAATTTGACCTGATCCATAGGGAACGCAAAGTTCGGTGATTGTGAAGAAATACCAATGAGTAATCGCTTTCAGTATTATTTTTCATTCGCAATTCAAAATTCAATAATCAATTCATAGGTTTCAATTTCATGTGGAGTGCATTTTTATACGGTGTGGGTATTGGTTTATCCATTTCGCTTTTGCTGGGTCCTAATTTTTTTGCGCAACTGCAAACCACTATTCAAAGAGGATTTTGGGCCGGAGTAATTCTCTCTGTCGGAATAACGGTCAGTGATATTATGATGGCGATCATAACCTACTCAGGGTTATCTCAAGTCTCATCAACCTATTGGTTTCAAACTTCACTTTCTTTTTTTGGCGGTGCATTTCTGATTTTATTTGGAGCCCGAACTGCGCTGAAAACAAAAACACATATACGCGCAGCTCAAATTTTCAAACGAGGACGCGTGAGTCGCTTCCGTCAATTCACGAAAGGATTTTTACTCAACACGATTCATCCCGGTGTGTGGATATTCTGGATTGGTGTTTCAAGTATTTTAAGTTCAGAAACATTGCCGGTTAGTGAATACCCGAAAACCATATTTGTTTCATCTATCCTTGTCATTTTTCTCATGGGAATTGCAAAATCATATTTAGCGAATTATCTGAAAAGCAAGATGGCGCTCGATGTTATCCTCTGGATAAACAGGATTATTGGAGTTGTAATTCTGATAATGGGTATTGTGCTGATCGTCAAAAGAATGATTGATGTTTTTTGATTTTTTATTTTCCGGATGGACCATCCACCTTCTTCTGAAAAAATAATTTCCTGTTCATCATATCAAACGCGCAGAGATTCCCGAGTCCTTGTTTGTGATTGTAAATGCAGCCTGAATCAATATTTATGACGCTGCACTCAGGATTTTCAAAATCTTCTTTGATCAGTGTTTTTCTTTTGGTGGTATGCCCGTGAACGAGGATTCTTCCGTTCAACCATTTCTCATCAACAGGAAATTTTCTGATCCACATCATGGAATAAAAATCTTCAAAAGGATTTTGCAACATAAAGTTCAGTCCTGCATGAACGATGATGTAATGATCCTCTTCGCAGTAATAATCAAGCGTATCAAAAAACAATTGGTATTTCTCATCCAGATCATTGATGGTTTCCGCACCAAAACTTCCAAGAGTTTCATCGCCTCCGTTTTTCATCCAGTGTTTGAACTCAGCATCGCCATTCACCGAGTCAAGCATTAGCTGTTCATGGTTACCGCGGAGGCAAATCACTTTCGGTTGTTTCTCTTTTAAGTCAAGGATATAATCAATCACATGTTTGCTTTGCGGTCCGCGGTCAACATAATCTCCGACAAAATACAATTCATCATCTGCCTTAATTTTCACTTTTTCTTCCAGCAATTTTTTCAGCGTGAGAAAACATCCATGAATATCACCGATAACAATTTTGCGCATGGTTTCAAAATAAGGAAGACAAATTCGATTTTATATCTTTTGTAGATTGAGGCGGGAAGTTTTTTTTGAAACATTCGCACGTCCCGAAATCTGGAAGGTTAAACTCTATTTTTGAAAACTTAAATTACAAGATGTGATTGTTTCTGTTTCTGAATTGCAGCCGAAGAGTTTTTGGAAATTACGCTCGTTTCTCAGCGTGTCCCAAAAGATTGCTCAGGAATCAAAATTGTCAAAAGGCAACAAGCACACTGCGCTGAATGCAAGAGGACTTTTGAAATTTTATACCATCACGGCATGGGAGACAATTGATGATCTGACAGCCTTTCGCAATAGTGGCTTGCACAAGGAAGCCATGATGAAAACCATGCACTATTCCAAATCAGTCAAAAATCTTCGATGGGAATCAGATATTATTCCTGCATGGAAGGAAGTTTATGAGAAATTGGAAACGGTTCCGAATATGATTAATAAAATGAAGTGATGAGTGTGGTCAAGTTTCAACTCGCAGGGCTTATTGTTCTTCTCTTTTTATCATGCAATGTTTTCGCGCAAACTTTTTCTATTGAACAATTGCGCACGGAATACAAAGCAGGCAATTATGCAAATGCAAAAAAAATGGTTGATGAAATGATTGTGACACCGGCTTATTCGGTAAACGGTGAAGTCTGGTTTTTGCGCGGTATGTTGCACTACACGCTTTACAAACAACCACAACTCGAGGGCGTTCAGGACGACACGTATTTGTATTCTGCAGGAGAATCATTGCGCAATGCATTTGTTTACGGTAAAGAATTCCGGAATGATATTATCAAACAACTCGTCCTTGTTCGTTCTTCAATGGCTCTGAAAGGTGATTTGCTTTTCAATCAATCCAAATATCAGGATGCGTACAATTTTTTCAATGCGGCTGTTGAGAATCAGAATTTTTTAAATAAAAATGTTCCTACCGCTGAATTCGTTTTTGATACAACGATTCTGACGTCAGCCGCTACCACCGCTTTTATCATAGGCAACAAGGACGAAGCGGTAAAATATTGGGAAGATCTGGTAAGCATGAATTACAACCACCCGAATATTTACAATGATCTCGCAAGTATTTATATGATGGATAAACGCGATGCAGATGCATTATCCCTTCTGGAAACCGCGAATAAAATGTTTCCTGACGATCCGGCAATTCTCGGCTCACTCGCAGATGCCTATATCCTTGACAATCGTTACATGGATGCAGCACCACTTGCTGACAGGTTGGCAACGATTGATCATCAAAATTCTTATTCTCAATTCAAAGCCGGTCAGGTATTCAGTATGCTCGCGCAAAATGAAGCGCTTTATCCGGCAACAAGTTTTCAGCGCGCTGAATCTTATTTCAAAAAATCAATTGAATTGAGCCTGGAGGATTTCGATGCGCAGTTTGAATTGGGCTATCTGTATTACAAACGTGCGCTCGGAATTTCTGATGAAATGGACAAAACGGCTGATGATGCACAATTCAAAAAAATGATGAATGAGCGCAACGGTTTATTTGGAAAAGCAATAGATTCTTTTGAAAACGCAAACAAAGCAGAGCCAGATGATGTCAATGTTTTGAAAATGTTGAAAGCGCTTTATATGCTCACACTCGAATATGACAAAGCAGAAGTCGTTGCCAACAAACTCATGAAGATGGGAGAGTAAATTTTATTCGAACCATTCGAACTTCACAACCTCGTATCCCAAAAAGCAATCCCTCTCGCAATTGAGTTTAGTTGATCCGCAGGTGGCAAGCATGCCATACGCATCAATCTGAAAAATGATTTTGTAATCCTCGGTATCCTGGCTTAAATGCATCGTGATGCAGTTTTCATAAATCTTGTCGAAGGTAAAAGCCACTATCCCATCTCCGTGTGAATTGATATGCGCCTGATCTTCCGTCCAGGAATATTTTAGTCGCTCTCTATCATTCATGCCGTTGTTAAATTGTTGGTAGGAGCGTTCCGTAATCGTTCCGTTTTTTACCGTAATAGTAGTGTGTTTGGTAAAACCCTCTGTTTCAGAAATCTGATGTAGTGTAAACTGATAAGAGTCATTATGCAGCGCTTTTGCCTTCTCCCATTTGTTTTTACTGGTAATATATTCTTCCACAAAACTGATTTCCCGAATAGGCGAAATTTGGGCATGTGCACCAAATCCTGACAGGAGAATAACGAACAGCAAATTGATTTTCATGATCGATGATGAAAATACAACAAGCTGTGAAAGAGAACATGCAGTTTTGAAGGAAATAATTTTATTGCATCAATTCAATTCTTATTGTTTGAAACATATTTTACCAACGGAAATTCCTTACTAACCTCACCGACTTAAGTTGATATGACGACTTGTTTTCATGATGCACCCTTATACTGAGCAACGCTTTGTTAACGTGCAAATCGGACTTGGTGTTTTGGCAACTGCGTTTATTCCCAAAGGAAACATTGTCTATGTCAAGGATGATTTGGAAGTCATCATTCCTCCGACCTATACAGTGATGAAGAATGCAAAAATCCGTGCGCGCGTTGACAATTATTCTTATATCGATGAAAACAAAAATCATATCATCAGTTGGGATCGTTTAAACCATGTAAACAACTGCTGCAATTGCAACACCATAAGCACGGGCTATGGATTTGAAATTACCATTCGAGACATACAAACTGGCGAAGAAGTAACCGATGAATACGACATTTTAATTTGCCTCATTCCATAAAACTAATTTGTGATAAACTCAACTGCAGAGGAATAGTTAAGCCTGAGGATTTTGATTCCTGTTATCAGCAATGTGATAAGATTATCCGCGAAGCGATACTTGAAGTCACTAGTGTTGATCAACCATTGATTGTGTTGGTTGATGATCATTCACATGACGAACTCATTGATTTTCTTGAAAATCATGCAGGATATAAATCCGTTTACAGCCAGAAACTTCAAACAACAGAAGCAGATTCCGCGAAGAAATAGCACACCTCTTAGTCAGCCTCGGAAATCAGATTTTGAAATAGATTGCCCTCTCTTTTCGCTCTCAAGAATTGTTTTTCTACATTTGCCGCAGATTTTGTGAAGCGGGGCATTGCCCCGCTTTTGTTTCGTACACTATTAAAAATGAATGCCCAGGAATTAGTAATGAATCTCAGCAATCTGCTCGAACCCAAATTGGAGGAACAAGACCTGTTTCTGGTGGATGTACTCGTGAAGCACGGCAATGATATTCAGGTATTTGCGGATGGCGATCAGAATATTTCGCTCGATCAGTGCGCAGAGATCAATCACTTTCTGTTGAATGAATTGAACGCAAGTGGATGGGCAGGATCAGATTTCTCGATTGAAGTTTCATCACCCGGCATGGATGCAGCTTTCAAATTGCTCCGGCAATATAAAAAACGTATCGGAAGAATTGTGGAAGTGCTGATGAAAAACGGAGTAAAAAAATTTGGAAAGCTTTCAGAAGCGGATGAAAACAAGATCCGGATTATTCCTTTTGATCCGAACAAAATAATAAAAGGAAAGCCCATCACCTGGAATGAAAATGAAACTATTGAAATTGAATTTGAACAGATAAAAAATGTAAAACTTTCTCTGGACTTTTAAATGATTGAATAATGAACAGCATTGAATTAATAGAATCCTTTAGCGAGTTTAAGGATCTCAAAAATATTGACCGCCCCACCATGATGAAGGTGCTCGAAGATGTTTTCAAAACATTGCTCCGCAAAAAATACGGCAGCGATGAAAACTTTGACATCATTGTAAACACGGAACGAGGCGATCTTGAAATCTGGCGCAAACGAGAAATTGTTGAAGACACGGCTGTCGAAGACCCGCTCAAACAAATTACTGTCACCGAAGCGCATAGGATTGATGCCGATCTTGAAGTCGGTGATGAAGCTTATGAGGAAGTAACCATGGATGACTTCGGACGAAGAGCAGTTTTAGCAGCCCGTCAAACTTTGATCTCCCGCATCCTCGAACTGGAGAAAGACGAAGTCTATAAAAAATACAGCGACCGCATCGGTGAAATCATTACCGGTGAAGTCTATCAGGTTTGGAAAAAAGAAATTCTCATTCTTGATGAAGACGGTAATGAATTGATTCTGCCCAAATCAGAACAGATACCCGCGGACTTCTACAAAAAAGGCGACACTGTTCGCGCTATCGTTAAAAAAGTTGAGATGCGAAATAATATTCCGCAGATTATTCTCTCGCGCACCGACAACGGTTTTCTCGCCAAGCTGATGGAAAACGAAGTGCCTGAAATTTTTGACGGCTTGATTATGATTAAAAAAATCGTGCGCGAGCCGGGAGAAAAAGCGAAAGTAGCAGTTGAATCTTATGACGACCGCATCGATCCCGTTGGCGCTTGTGTAGGAATGAAAGGATCACGCATTCACGGAATTGTTCGCGAGTTGAAAAATGAAAATATTGATATTATCAACTGGACAAACAACATGAGCCTGCTCATTCAGCGTTCATTGTCTCCTGCGCAGATTTTATCCATGGATATTACCGAGAAGGACAAGAAAGTCTCGGTCTTTCTTAAACCAGATCAGGTTTCCCTGGCAATCGGCAAGGGAGGAATGAATATCAAACTGGCAAGCCGGTTAACCGGATATCAGATTGATGTTTTCAGAGATGTGGTGGAAGAAGAATATGATATCGATCTGGATGAATTTGCAGATGAAATTGACAGTTGGATTATTGATGAATTAAAAGCCATTGGTTGCGATTCAGCCAAAAGTGTTCTCGAATTGAATAAAGATGAGCTGGTACGCAGAACGGATCTTGAAGAAGAAACCATCAATGAAGTATTACGGATTTTAAAATCTGAATTTGAAAACGAAAAAAAATAATACGCGAGGCGCAAAGCGCAAATGACTGAAACAAAAAAAGGAATCGCATTAGCAAGGGCAGCAACCGAATTCAATGTCGGGAAGGATCGTATTGTCGAAGTGTTAAATAGCAAAGGCATTAAGATCGAAAACAAACCGGGTTTCAAACTTTCACCGGAGATGATCGAGGTGTTGGTTAAAGAATTCAAGCATGATACCGATGTGTTGCAAAGTGCCCGTGAAATTGATCTGAATAAAAAGAAAGATGATCTTGAACTGAGCGAGGGAGGGAAAGTTATTCATAAAAAAGACACCATAGAACCCTTTGCGAAAACAACAGTTGAAGAATCAGCAGAAAAAAAGAAAGCCGTAAAGAAGGTAGAAACCGAAGAACCTTTAGCCGAAAAAGTGGAAACCAAAAAAGTCAAGCTTGACGGAGTTACCACAACTGGAAAAATTGATCTCGGAGAAGTTGAACCACCGAAAAAGAAAAAAGGAAAAAAATCGGCAAAGGATCAGGTTGAAGAAGAAATAGCAGAAGTACCGGTTGAAGAAGTGGCCGAGGAAAAAGCAGATGTAATTGAGAAAGAAGAAAAAGCAGAACCCGAAGTTGTTCGACTGAGAGCAAAGAAACTGGAAGGTCCGAAGATTGTAGATAAAATAATTCTGAAGAAAGAACCTGAACGCAAGAAAGAAGAACAGAAGGAAAAACCCAAGCCCGTTGTTGTTGGCGAAACTCCGGCAGGCGGAGAAACGATTAAACGCGAGCGTAAGAAATTTCTCAAACACACTAAGGTTGACATTAATAAAGCGCAGCGGTTTGACAGCACTACTGAAAAGCGAGATCCCAAAGCACTAATTAAAAATAAATATGGTGAAACTGCAGCTCAGTCAGAAGTCTCCAAAAAGGAAATAGAAGATAAAATCAAGGATACATTGGCCCGAATTCAGGGTGGAGTAAAAGGAAAAAACACACGCTCCAAATTCCGTAAACAAAAACGTGATGCTCATGCGGAAACCCGCGAAGCATCGGTTGAAACCGGTAAAAAAATTCAAGTCACAGAATTTATTTCCGTCAGCGAACTTGCTTCATTAATGAATGTAGCTCCGACTGATGTCATCAGCAAATGCATGTCACTTGGAATTATTGTTTCTATCAATCAAAGATTAGATGCCGATGTGATCACGCTGGTGGCAGATGAATTTGGTTATGAAGTGGAGTTTATCAATGTTGCTGAACAGGATTTTGAAGACGAAAGCGATGTGGATGCACCTGAAGATCTTAAGGAACGCGCACCTATCGTAACTATTATGGGTCACGTTGATCATGGAAAAACTTCTTTGCTTGATAAAATCCGGGAAGCGAATGTAGTAGCCGGTGAAGTGGGCGGAATTACTCAGCACATCGGAGCATATGAAGTAACAACCAACAAGGGAAGACATATTACATTTCTCGATACACCAGGACATGAAGCGTTCACGGCCATGCGTGCCCGTGGAGCAAAGCTTACAGATATCGCAGTGATTGTAATTGCCGCTGATGATGCGGTGATGCCTCAAACCCGGGAAGCAATCAGTCATGCGCAGGCAGCCGGTGTTCCAATGATTTTTGCTTTTAATAAAATTGATAAACCGGGAGCTAATGTGGAGCGTATCCGTGAGCAATTAGCACAAATGAATTTGCTGGTCGAAGACTGGGGCGGAAAATTTCAATCACAGGAAATTTCAGCCAAGCAGAGCAAAAACATTGATCTTCTTCTGGATAAAATTTTACTCGAATCCGAAATGTTGAATCTCAAAGCAAATCCGGATAAGGTTGCCTCAGGAACAGTGATTGAAGCAACGCTTGATAAAGGACGAGGTTACGTAACCACCATTCTTGTTCAGGAAGGAACACTTCGCGTTGGCGATGTATTAGTGGCGGGACATCATTTCGGCAAAGTCAAAGCCATGTATAATGAGCGCGGTCAACGATTGACAGTAGCCCCGCCAGCAACTCCTTTGCAGTTACTTGGTTTAAGCGGAGCTCCGCAAGCAGGAGACCATTTCAAAGTTTTTGAAGACGAACAAGAAGCGAAAAAAACTGCAGCAAAACGTGAACAGATTGTACGCGAACAAGGATTGCGCACACGTAAACACATCACACTCGATGAAATCGGTAGACGACTCGCACTTGGAACATTCAAAGAACTCAACCTGATAATTAAAGGCGATGTCGATGGTTCTGTAGAGGCACTGAGTGATTCATTACTCAAACTTTCCACTCCTGAAATTCAGGTCAACATTATTCACAAAGGGGTTGGCGGAATTTCCGAAGGTGATATTCAATTGGCTTCCGCCTCTGATGCAGTCATTGTTGGATTCCAGGTGCGTCCTTCTCTCTATGCACGTAAAATGGCTGAAGCAGAAAATATTGAAATTCGACTTTACTCGATTATCTACGATGCTATCGAAGAAATAAAAGCGGCAATGGAAGGCATGATGGAACCGAAGATCGAAGAAAAAATTGTTTGCAATATTGAGATCAGAGAAGTATTCAAGATCACCAAAGTCGGAACTATTGCCGGTTGTTATGTGCTGGATGGAAAAATGAAACGCGATACAAAAGTCCGTGTTGTAAGAGAAGGAATCGTGGTTTATACCGGATCACTCGCCTCGCTCAAACGTTTTAAAGACGATGTAAAAGAAGTTACTTCCGGATTTGAATGTGGATTGAATATCGAAAACTTCAACGATATCAAAGTGGGTGACATCATCGAAGGATACGAAGAAGTTGAAGTAAAACGCAAGTTGTAAAATTTACGCGTCTGCATGAACTCCTCCCAACAGGCGATTCACGCACAGATTAATAGCGGATTGCTTTCAGCAATTTGTTTTTTGCTGCCGTTTATGCAAACGATAAGAAGCGTTCCGTTTCTCTCCTATGTAATTGCCATTCTCATTTTGAACTGGATCATCAGCGGTAAAATATTTTCTTCATTTTCATCTCTCACAAGAAATCTTCCGGCAGTTTTGCTGTTATCTCTTTATCTGCTTTATCTGCTGGGTTTAATATCCACGGAAAACGAAGCGAATGCAGTTCGGCAACTACTAACCAAACTACCGCTCATTATTTTTCCCATGATCATTTCAACTTCTTCCTTCACACGGAAGCAACTGGATAACTGTTTAAAATGGTTTGTATTGGGTTGCATTTCCGCAGCGCTAGTCATTATGGGCGTTGCCGGTTATTCTAAATTGTTGCATGGAGGAAACAAATTCTATTACGTTCTCCTGTCATCTCCGCTGCACATGCATCCGTCCTATCTTGCTTCGTTTTTTATTACAGCCGTAGTTGTTACGATTCATTTTATTTATGATTCAAAAAATAAATTTATTTCGCGCTCAAATTTATTTGCAATTGTCATCATTTGCTTTTTAACTATTTCTGTGATTCTTCTTTCTGCGCGAGCCCAGGTTATCGCTTTATTGTCCATCTCCATAGCTTACAGCGCTGCGATTGCCATCAGGCTGAAACAATATTTGCTTGCGCTGTCTGTACCGCTAATTTTATTTCTCAGTTTGTTGGTTACTTATCAAACTTCAGAAAGTGTTCGATTTAGGTTTGAAAAAGGGTTTGATGAGATTATGAATTTTGGAAATCCCATTGACAAAAATCATTTTGCTGGTCGAGCCGAGGTGTGGCAAGCTTCCAGCGAGGTGGTTTCAGAACATTTTTGGATGGGTGTCGGCACCGGTGACGTAAGTGATGCAATGAATGAAAAATATCTTGGCGAAGAATTCAAATATGCCTTGGAGAAAAACTTCAATGCGCATAATCAGTTCTTGCAAACATGGATGGCTCTGGGAGTCGGAGGGTTTGTTTTGTTGCTGATGATATTTGCGATTCCGTTTTATTTAGCCGTGCGGAAAAAAGTGTTCCCGGCAATGGCTTTTCTGGGATTGATGTTCATTTCTTTTCAAACGGAATCTATGCTGGAGGCTCAAAGTGGAACCGTTTTTTTCTGTTTGTTTTTTTCTCTGTTCGCGGTCTATATGAAGGACGAAAAAATAAAGGATTCATGATAGTAAGCGGCTTCACATTTATTCGCAACGGAATAAAATTCGGTTATCCGTTTTTGGAAGCCATTCAATCTATCATACCCGTTTGTGATGAAGTGGTGGTGGTGGTTGGAAATTCTGATGACGGAACCCGAGATGCCATTATCCATTTGAATTCACCGAAAATAAAAATCATAGATTCTGTTTGGGATGAATCAAAACGTGATGGTGGGAGAATTCTTGCCGAGCAAACCGATATCGCTTTCAGTCATATCATTGGTGATTGGGGCTTCTATATTCAGGGAGATGAAGTGATTCATGAAAAATATTTAACGATTGTTTTGGAGGCGATGAAGAATAATCTCGGGAATAATCAGGTTGAAGGATTGTTATTTGACTATTTCCATTTCTATGGCAGCTACGATTACGTGGCAAGTTCACGCGACTGGTACAGAAATGAAATCCGAATAGTGAAAAATGATAAATCCATTCGATCATGGAAGGATGCGCAGGGTTTCAGGAAAAATGAAAACGGTAAATTGCGAAAACTGAATGTCAAAGCGGTTGATGCATGCATTTACCATTACGGATGGGTGCGACCTCCTCAGGTGATGATGGAAAAGGTTAAAGAGTTTCATCGCTGGTGGCATAGTGATGATTGGATTAAGAACGAAGTGGGCACCAGAAATGAATTTGACTATTCGGGAATAGATATACTGAGCAAATTTTCTGAAACCCATCCTGCAGTCATGAAATCAATTCTCGAAAAAATGAATTGGGATTTTGTTCCTGACATAAGCAAAATTAAACACTCTGTCAAAAGTGATTTATTGAATTTGGTGGAAAGCAAAACAGGATGGCGTGTGGGTGAAAACAAAAACTACCGATTGATCAAATGAAAAATTCATCAGCAAAATTTCTGATCATTCAAACTGCCTTCATCGGTGATGTCGTGCTTGCATTGTCTGTTGCGCAGGCACTGCGGATAAAGTATCCATCCGCTGAAATTCATTTTCTTCTGCGAAACGGAAATGAATCGCTTTTGGAAAATCATCCGGCAATAAACAAAATTTGGATGTGGGAGAAAACGAAAAATAAACTGTCAAATCTGTTTCGCTTGATCCGCGGGTTGCGTAAGCATCATTTTGATCAGGTGATCAATCTGCATCGCTTTACTTCTTCAGGACTTATCACCTGGCGGATGAAAGCAAAAAAGAAAATCGTTTTTGATAAAAACCCTTTGAGTTTTTTATTCAGTAAAAAGTTCAAGCATGTGATTACTCAAAGAAGTGGTGAAAAATATCTGCACGAAGTGGAGCGAAATCTTTCCTTGATCGAAGAAAAGTATTCAACCGGGCTTCGCCCTCAGCTTTATCCATCACCGGAGGATTTTAAAAAAATAAAAACCACTACCGGTGATCAGCCTTATTTCGTGATCGCCCCTTCATCCGTTTGGTACACCAAACAATTTCCGGTTGAGAAATGGAAAGAATTAGTTGCCCTTCTTCCAAATGAATTCAACGTGTTTGTGATCGGTGCGAAAAATGATTTTGATCATTGTGAAAAAATATCGGATAAAAATCATCGGGTAAAAAATCTCTGTGGTCAACTTTCGTTACTTCAATCTGTCGCCCTGATAAAGGATGCCTTACGCACTTTTTCTAACGACAGCGCGCCATTGCATTTTGCTTCTGCCATGAATGCTCCTGTTTCAGCGGTCTTTTGTTCCACTATTCCCGAATTTGGTTTTGGTCCCCTGAGTGATGATTCAAAAATTGTTCAGACAGAAGAAGATCTGGACTGTCGTCCATGCGGTTTGCACGGATATGAGCAATGTCCGAAAGGTCATTTTAAATGTGCACTGAATATTTCTGCTTTACAGATTTTTTCGAAAATTGGTGAAGCAAAGATTTATTCAAAAATTGTTGACGTTGAAAAAAGGATTCATGATGCGGCTGAAATAATCATGAATGGAGGAATTGTCATTCATCAAACTGACACGATACCGGGATTTGCGGCAGATGCAACGAATGATGAAGCTGTAAAAAGACTATTTACTATCAAAGGAAGGAAAGAAGACAAATCATTTATTTTACTCTGCGCCAGTATGGAAATGATCGCCCATTACGTAACCGAAATTCCTGCAAGTGCAAAAGAATTCATAAAAGCTTCGGGAAATATTCCGCTCACTTTGATTTATCCTTCCGCAAAAAACATTGCCACCACCCTGCAGCGTGAAGACGGAACCGTGGCTATTCGAATTCCGAAACATGACCAAACATTGAAACTGATTTCGAAAACCGGTAAACCTATTGTTTCAACAAGCGCGAATTTTTCAGGAGAACCGGCTGCAGTATTCATGGATGAAATTCATTATTCATTGGCTGCGAAAGCGGATTTTGTCTTGTATGCGGAGAAATCTGCTGTGGATGCACAACCATCAACCGTAGTTTCTTTAACTAGCGAAAAACCGATTTTGATCAGAGAGGGCTTGATGAGCGAAGAATTGAAAAACATATTGAATGCTTTCAAATAGAATGTGATTTCAGTTTTCTCAGTTTCTTATACTTCAAAAAAGTTTCATAAGCCATAATGCGACAAATGGTAAATCCTGCTCTGCCATCGAGGAAGCCGAGTTTAAAAAAATAATTACGGATAAATTTATATGTGGGATTAATCAGCAGTTTAAGCAATGAAAAATTTCTGCCTTTCTGAAAGTATGCTTTTGCCGAGAGTGTCGAGAAGTGTTCTGCTTTCTTTAAATGTTCTTCTATAGAGTAATAACTGTAATGAAAAAGATCCCCGCGCAGGAATCCGATTTTTTTTTCATCAACGCCAACAAGTTTTTCATGAATCTCGCCAGCCCATTGAACCCTCATGCGATTAAAAATTCTCACTTTGGTGTCTGGGTACCAGCCGCTGTGATGAATCCATTTGCCACAGTAGTTGCTAAGTCGGTTGAATTCATATGCTGTCATTGTTGAGTTCAAATCAATCTTCTCAATCGATTCTTTCAACTCTTCTGATAACGCTTCATCTGCGTCCAGAGAAAGTATCCAGTTATGTTTAGCTTGCTTATTCGCGAAATTTTTACTTTCGGAATAGCCATCCCATTTTCTTTGAATAAACTTAACAGGATAATTTCTGCAGATTTCTTCTGTCTTATCTGCTGAAAAGGAATCGAGTACCACGATTTCATCAGCGATCTCTTTCACCGATTCCAAACAGCGTGCAATATTTTTTTCTTCATTAAAAGTGATGATTACAACAGAGAGCTCAGACATTGGATTTTTCCTTTCCTGCAAAATAGTTCAACGGCATCAGTAAAAATAAAACGTAGATAGCTGAACCAAGTTGTTCCTCGATAGTTGCTTCCCACATAAATGAACTGATCATGATCAGGCTCACACCAAGAAAAAACGGATCGCGAAAGTGACCTTTAAGAAACAGCGGAAAGAAAACAGAAACGGAAAACAGGAACACTCCGATCAAACCGCATCCGGCAAAAACAAAAATGAATTGATTGTGAGGAATTTTTTTGACACATTCGTGGCAATATGTTTCATAACGATGCCCCATTTCATCTTTGATATCACCAACCCCAACACCGATTAACGGATTTTGTTTCCCGATTTCAATGCCCAGTTTCAAAGTCAGAATTCTCTCCTGGTCACTGTGTCCTTCATGTATTTCATTGGTTTCGAAAAATTGTTCCAGCACATATTTTGTGTGTCCTATTTTGTCCCGCAAAGATGGGATTGTTTTATAAGCCACAAACGGAGAGATGATGATGGCGGCAAGAAAACCGAGTCCGATTGCGTAGCGCTTCGAACGAAAAATATAAATCATCAGCATGGCGATGGCACCGCAGTAAAAACCAACAATCCCGCTTCTGACTGCGAGAACATGAATAACCACGGTCAAAAATCCGGCAAGCAACAGCCAAATGAATTTTTCTTTCTGCCAGCGGAAGTAAAATTTCGAAACAAAAAGATGAATACCGGCCAATGCGGCAATCGCACACATTAAACTGTAACGGATATGATTCATAGGCGCAGGAATCGCTTCGCCATTTTTGATTCCTTTATTGATTTCATTGAAATGAATCAGATAATTGGTGAGCACAATTGCGCTGACAATACTGGTGATAAAAACAAAAAACGCAAGCATGCCGAAATATTGCTTTCTGGAAAACGGAACAAATGATGCAAATGCAAAAGGCATCATCAGGAAAGGAAGTTTCGTTCGTAATCGCTCAGATAAATAATCCATGTTCTCCGAATAGAAACCGCTTATTGCATAAATGAAAAAAATCATGGTGATCAAAAGCAATGAACGATTTTGAATAAATTTCTTGAAATTGTTACGTATATAAGGATTGATCAGAGTCATCCCCGTGAGATAGAGCATCGCGGTGCTTATCATCACTTTGGACCAAAACAAACCGATCATCAACGCGATAATGCAAACCATCGCCTGAATTCTCCGGTCTTTGTCGAAAATTAGTTTACGTATGAAATTGAACATTCGGGGAGATGAATCGTCAACGAAGGTATAGACAATGCATAACCCGCACCGGTTGCAGTGGTCTGAATTTTGAGTGATTAGAACTTTAACCCTTTTATCTTTGCAGCGATGAGTGAACAAAATGAATTAATGCAGGCCGAGAAAAACCAGATATTCGAAACGGAATTTTTCCCTCTTGCGGATGCACTTTACAATTTTGCCTATCACCTGGTTTATGACAGAGATGAAGCAAATGATCTGGTTCAGGAAACTTTCCTGAAAGCATGGCGGTTTATCGCCTCATACGATCGCGACACGAATGCCAAGGCGTGGCTTTTTACGATCCTGAAAAATACTTTCATCAATGAGTACAGGAGAAAAGCAAAACTGCCGGCAAAGACCGAGTTTGAAAATATTGTGCGTGTGCATGAGAATGATGAAACCCCCACGTATATTGGTGGACTCGATACCAAACAGGATGCATTCAAAGCGATGTTGGGTGATGAGGTTACAAAAGCCATCAATCATTTGCCCGTAGATTTCAGAACAGCCATTATCCTCTGCGATATAGAAGATTTTAAATATGATGAGATCGCAAAAATTCTTGACATTCCTATCGGAACGGTTCGTTCGCGATTGCACCGCGCACGAAATATTCTCAAAGACATTCTCCGCGATTATGCCGGCTCGCACGGTTATAAAGAATAGTACATTTGATAAACCACCACTAAGCATATGATTCCATATTTACTCAGTCACCAAGAGGAACACCAATCCGGACCCAATCACGATCACAACAATTGTAATGAAACTTTGAAAAAGGTAGAAGCCGCCTTGGATGGCCAACTTTCTGCTGACGAAGAAAAAGATCTTTGGGATCATCTTCAGAAATGCAACGGTTGTCTGGATCGCTATCACATTGAAAAAGATTTTAAGTCATTCCTGCATGCACGCATTAACCGGGTGCAAATCTCCCCTGAGGCGATTGAAAATATTCGTTTTCAAATTCAATCCATCGATCAATCCAACCGCTGATTGTAGCGCATGGAAATTCAACCGCTCGTTGATCTCGTTCACGCAGGTGATCATAAAGCTTTGGCGCGTTGCATTTCTTTGGTTGAAAACGACAGCGAATCCACTTCGCAGATACTTCAATCTCTTCATTTCAAAAATGTTCCTGTTATCGGCATCACGGGCCCTCCGGGTGCGGGTAAGAGTACATTGGTGAACGGCATCATCACCAAACTGCTGGAAGCAAATAAAAAAATAGGAATCATTGCGGTTGATCCTTCTTCGCCATTCAATTTCGGTGCGCTGCTCGGTGATCGTGTTAGGATGAGCAATCATTTCAATAATGAAAATGTTTTTATCCGCTCTTTGGCAACGCGCGGTTCACTGGGCGGATTGTCAGATAAAGTGATTGAAGTGGTGGACGTGATGCGCGCAGCAAATTTCGATTTCATTTTTGTAGAGACGGTTGGAGTTGGTCAGTCGGAAGTGGAAATTGCAGGGCTTGCTGATACCACCGTTGTTGTGCTGGTTCCTGAATCGGGTGATGAGGTGCAAACGATGAAAGCAGGCTTGCTGGAAATCGCTGACATTTTTGTGGTGAACAAAGGCGACCGCGATGGCGCGGATACGTTTATGAAAAATCTGAAATCATTAGTGAGCGGAAGAATGCGAAACGAGTGGACAGTTCCTGTTTTAAAAACCGTTGCCACCAATGCTGAAGGTATTGATGAACTGATCGAAAAAATTGCTGAACACACCCAGCACCATCATAACACGGAACGCAAAATATTTCTGCTCACGGAAAAAGCGATGAAGATGATGGTGAAAAAGCAGATGAAAAAAATTGACCGCGAAAAACTGCAAATGCAAATTCAATCAGCGGTTGAAAAAGGGGAGTTGAATTTTTATAAGGTGGTAGCGGGGTTTTGAGTTTTGTTTCTTCATGCGCAGCTTACCTGTTTTACTTCTGGCAAGCGCAGGAGGTGAAGCTCGAACTCAACCGATAAATTTATCTTTGTAACAATGATTAAGCGCATCACGTTTCCGGTTAACCGAATTGAAATCCTTTTGGATAACGGAGTGGAATTATCCTTTCCGCTCAGTGCGTTTCCTGAGATTCAACGAATGAAACCTGCTCAAAGAAAACAACACCATATTCTTATTGATGAGGATCATGGACAAGCTATTGTTTTCAATCACACCGACAAAATATTTATGGCGGAAGAGTTTTTTACAGCGCTGAAAAAAGCTTCCTGATCTTTTACATAATGATAAACCCCGCTCGGTTTCCGGTTGCGGGGTTTTGATTTTCGTTTCTTCATGCACAGCTTACCTGTTTTACTTCAGGCAGGTGCAGGAGTTGAAACTGCGAGGACTCAATGGAACACCATCTGCCGATTGATGCGGAGGTTTTGTAAATTTGAAAAAAGAAATTTTATGCTAACCAAGGAAATGCTTTTCAATTCATTAAATAATCTTCCGGATAAATTTTCATTTGATGATTTACTGGACAGGATATTACTCCTCCAAAAAATTGAAGTCGGATTAGAACAATCCAAAGCCGGTCAAACACACACCACAAAAGGAGCCAAGGAAAAGCTTAAAAAATGGTTGAAGTAAAGTGGACCAATCAATCGCTGGATGATATCAATAGCGTTGCAGAGTTCATTGCGAAAGATTCGGTGAGGTTTGCCAAAATTCAATCCCAACGCTTTTTCGACAGAGCGGAAATATTGATTAATCTGCCACAAACAGGAAGAATTGTTCCGGAAGTAAATGATGATGCTATTCGCGAATTAATTCTTGGCAATTATCGCATTATCTATCGGATAATTTCTGATCTCCGTATTGATATTTTGACCATCCACCATAGCAGCAGGCTCTTGAAAAATAATCCTGCATTCAAGAAAATGTAGTTTTTTGATTTTCGTTTCTTCGTGCGCAGTTTCCCTGCTTTACTTCAGCCAAGTGCAGGGGGTGAAGTTGACAGGACGAAAATTTATTTTTTCAGTCCTGCATCTTTAAGAATAGCCTGCAATGTTCCTATCGGGATGTCTTTGTTGTGGATGGGAACAATGATAATTTTCATTCCCTGCTTTTTGTAAACGGCATGACTGCCTGTCTGACGCACGAAAACATAGTCCGCTTTTTAAAGCAGCCTGATCAGTTCACGCGGCTTCACGTTTTAATTCGAGTGATTTACGGGTTATCTGATCTTCAATCATCGTTTCCAGATAGAGGTTAACGGCATCTTTCAGATTTTTCATAGCGGCTTTTACTGTTTTTCCGTGAGAGTGGCAGCCGGGCAAATCAGGACACCAGGTGTGATATTCTTTACCGTCTTTTTCTATTTCAAAACGAAGATCTTTCATGAGATGCTTATTTACTTTTCAAAAGTATGGCAACACGATGAACTTACCGGCAAACAAAAACCCCGCTCCGTTTCCGGTGGCGGGGTTTCGCTTTGCTGGTTTTTGTTTCTTGCGCTATTTCCTCCGTGTCCTCAGCTACGCGCATCCTCAGCGAGATCACGGACGGGGCGGAACACTCGCACCTCGCTCTTCTGCCCGTTGAACCGTATGAGGATCAATTGAAATTTTCATTTCTCAAATGTAGCAAAATGAAAAACCCCGCTCCGTTTCCGGTTGCGGGGTTTTTGTTTTTACTCTGCTGTTTGTCGGTGACAAGAGGCTGACCGAGAACTCACTGTTCGAGGTTAGTAAATAAAAATCTATTCCTCTTCATGGGCTAATAGATTTGCTTCATGAGCAAATTCAAACCAATTCAAGACTCACAATTGTATCTGCT
>Ga0247727_10001249_pt1 | contig 61297 bp, 57 predicted proteins | sample WisWelCaveWW1625_FD_202498 | JGI IMG/M metagenome (GOLD analysis project Ga0247727, IMG submission 202498) | Biofilm microbial communities from Wishing Well Cave, Virginia, United States - WW16-25 | ecosystem: Environmental > Aquatic > Deep subsurface > Groundwater > Cave microbial mat | place...
GCGTGGGACAACGCCAAGAAGTACATCGAGGACGGCCACGAGGGTGGCAAGGGCTCCGACGCCTACCGTGCCGCCGTCATCGCCGACACGGTGGGTGATCCGTTCAAGGACACGGCCGGTCCCGCCCTCAACCCCCTCATCAAGGTGATGAACCTCGTGTCGCTGTTGATGCTGCCGGCCATCATCAACATGGCCGACATCGATCCGGTCACGAAGATCGCGTCGCCCAACGGCACCAGCCAGCTGATCGCCGTCGGCGCGCTGGTCGTGCTCATCGGTGCCGTCGCGTTCAGCAAGCGCAAGAAGGAGGCGTTCGGCGGCGGCGATGCGCCGGCCGCCACCGCCGTCGACTGACCGTCGACGACCGTCGCTCACACGGCGCAAGGGGGGCACCGGCTCAGCCCGGTGCCCCCTTCGCGCGTGCTGGGCGGTAGCGTTCTCGACCTCGTGGCCTCCCACCCTGCACGTCCTAGGGTGACTCGCCGCCGACCTCTGCGCTGGGCGATCGCGGGGCTGGCTGCCGGTTGCCTGACCTCGATCCTCGTGGTCGTGCCCATGCCTCGTCTCGTCGCGGCCCAGGAGCTGGGGATCCGCACGGAGCGCGCGCACCTCGACCTGGGTCGACCCGACCGGTCGCGCGATGCACTCGCGGCGGCCCAGGCCCTGAGCGACGAGGGTCCTGCGCTGCGCCGAGCGCTCGACAGCCCTGGTCGTCGGGGCACCATGCGCACGCGGGTCCCCTACCGAGCCATCGGCATCGGCCTGCCCTCGATCCCTGCTGAGCCGATCTTCGTGCGCGGGCGAGTGAGGGAGGAGTGGACCCCATGGGTGGAGGTCGCCTTCGCCCGTGGTGAGGCACCCGACCTCGGCGCCGAGGGCACCCCGTCCGGGGTGCACAGCGAGCCCGTGTGGATCGGGGATGCCGATGCCTACGAGCTCGACGCTCCCGCGGGGCTGAGCGAGCTCGACGTGCACCTCGTGATCGAGGGGCCCACCCAGCACAGCGTCGTCGCCACCCCGTCCGTCGCCGGAGCCGCCGCGGCGCCCTCGATCAAGACCCGATCAGCCTGGGCAGCAGCCCCCGCGAAGGTGCACCCTGCGACGAGCCTCGACCTGAAGCTGGCCATCGTGCACCACTCGGCCACAACGAACTCGTACTCGTCCGCCGAGGTGCCGGGGATCATCCGGTCGATCCAGGCGTACCACCAGGGTGTCCAGGGCTGGGACGACATCGCCTACAACTTCGTGGTCGATCGCTTCGGCCAGCGTTGGGAGGGCCGCGCCGGGGGGATCTCCAACATCGTGGTGGGTGGGCACAGCCAGGGCTTCAACACCGGCACCGTCGGCGTCATGGTGCTCGGCGACTTCACGTCGGCCGCCGTTCCCGGTGTCGCGATCGACTCGGTGGCCCAGATCATCGCGTGGAAGTTCGCGCTCCACCGGACGAACCCCGCCGGCACCGTGCCGTACACCTCGGCCGGATCGGCGAAGTACGCGGCCGGCACCACGGTCACCCTCCCGCGCATCATCGGCCACCGGGATGCGCAGCTCACCGGCTGTCCCGGCGACGTGGTCTACAGCAGCCTCGGGTCGATCCGGTCGAAGGTCGCCGCGCTGGTGCCCAGCTATCAGGCGAGCCTCAAGCCGACCCTGCTCGACACAGACCGCGACGGCGACGGGCGCCTCGACCCGCTCGAGTACCACCCCGGGTCCACCGGCGATGTGCAGTGGAGGACCTCGGCGACTGCGGCGATCACCCAGGCGCCCACATCGGTGCTCGGCACGTATCGGCCCGCCGTCGGCGACTTCGACGGTGACGGCCGCAGCGACATCCTCTGGCACAGCCCCGGATCCACCAGCGACTACCTGTTCTGGGGAGGGCCGGCCGGCTACAGCCTCCAGTCGATCACGGTGCTCGGCTCGTACGTGCCCGTGGTCGGCGACTTCGACGGCAACTCCTTCGACGACATCTTCTGGTATGCGACGGGGCTCGCGCCCGACTCCGTGTGGTACTTCGAGGCCGGGCGTGTCGTGACGACGGCGACGGCGACGCAGGACCTCAACACCGGCGTGCCCCTCAGCGGCGACTTCAACGGCGATGGCAAGGACGACATCTTCTGGTACGGGCCGGGCCCCGAGGCCGACGACAGCATCTGGCGCAGCACGGGTCGCACGTGGGCGAAGACCGCCCAGACCGTGCTCGGGTGGTATGAGCCGGTGGTCCTCGACGCCACCGCAGACGGTCTCGATGACATCCTCTGGTACCAGGCGGGTGCCACGAGCTCCTACCGCTGGGACTTCACGTCGCTCTCGCACACGATGGTCACGCTGTCCGGGACTGCACTCACCGGGCGACCAGAGGCCGGCGACTTCGACGGGGACGGCTTCGACGACGTGGCGATCCTGGCCCCGGGCACGGCCGCCGACCAGGTGTGGTACTCGCGCCCGACGGGCGTCGACCGCAAGTCGGTCACGCTTCTCGGCACCTACGAGGACACGGCCGGCCAGATGAGCGCGAGCGTGCTGACCGGCACTGCCGACGTGCTCTACGTGTCGTCCGCCGGCGACTACCTCTGGGAAGGCAACACCAACAGGAGCTTCACGCTCACGACGGCGGGCTAGCCCGGGTCCTGCGCGGCGCGCAGGAAGGCGGGCCACTCACCACCGCCGTGCAGCACGAGGTTCGCCCCTGTCGCGTAGGCGGCGAGCGGACTCGCCAGGAACGTCACCGCGTCGGCGATGTCGGCGGGCGTGGCAAACCGCCCGTTCGGGACGGTGGCCGCGACGCGTGCGAGCCCCTCGTCGCCGCCGTAGTGCTCGAGGCTGTCGGCGGTCGCCACGAGCCCTGCCGACACGGCGTTGACCCGCACCGTCGGTGCCCACTCCACGGCCAGCGTCTGCGTGAGGCTGAGCAGGCCGGCCTTCGCGGCGCCGTAGGCCGCGGTGCCGGGTGAGGGACGCAGCGCGCTCACGCTGGCGACGTTGACGATGGACCCGCCGCCCTCCTGCTCCTGCATCACTCGGTTGGCGGCTTGCGCGACGTGGAGGGGAGCGAGGAGGTTGAGCCGGATGATCGCCTCGCTGAAGCGAGGTGATGCGTCCGCCGCGGCGGCGGTCGGCGAGCCGCCCGCGTTGTTGACCGCGACGTCGAGACGTCCGTGGGCCGCCATGACGTCGTCGACGAGGGCGGCGACCTGGTCCGGGTCGCGCACGTCGCACGGGCGGAACTCGTGTGACGCGACGGCCGGCGAGCTCCGCCCGCACACGACGACCGTCGCACCGGCCTCGGCGAGGCGATCGGCGATCGCCTCCCCGATGCCTCGCGTGCCGCCCGTGACGAGGGCGACCCGTCCGCTCAGGTCGACGATGATGGCCATCCGTCGAAGGTGTACCAGACGGGCGCTCGCAACTAGGTTCCTGACGCTCCGTCAGAACCGATCAAAGGCCCCGCTGATGCCCATCACGAGCACCATCCACGACGACGGCATCGCCGAGGTCGTCATGGACAACCCGCCCGTGAACGCGCTCACCGTGGCGGGGTGGTTCGAGCTCGCCGACGTCCTCGCGACCCTCGGGCGCGAGCCGTCGGTGCGGGTCGTCGTGCTGCGCGCCGAGGGTCGCGGGTTCAACGCCGGCGTCGACATCAAGGAGATGCAGGCGACCGAGGGGTTCGAGGCGCTGATCGGTGCCAACCGCGGGTGCGCCGCCGCCTTCGCCGCCGTGTACGAGTGCCCGGTGCCGGTCGTGGCCGCGGTCAACGGCTTCTGCCTCGGTGGCGGGATCGGCCTCGTCGGAAACGCGGACATCATCGTCGCCGCGGACGACGCCACCTTCGGCTTGCCCGAGGTGGACCGCGGCGCGCTCGGGGCGGCCACGCACCTGAGCCGCCTCGTCCCCCAGCACAAGATGCGGGCGATGGTCTACACGTCCGCCACCGCCACCGCGCAGGAGCTGCACCACTTCGGGTCCGTGCACGCGGTCGTGCCGCAGGCCGAGCTGCGGGACGCAGCCCTCGTGGTCGCCGGACAGATCGCCGCCAAGTCCCCCACGGTCATCCGGGCCGCCAAGGAGAGCCTCAACGGCATCGACCTGTGGGACGTCAAGCGGTCGTACCGCTACGAGCAGGGCTTCACGTTCGAGCTCAACCTCGCCGGCGTGGCCGACGAGCACCGCGATGCCTTCGTCGCCAAGCGCAGCACGGACACCACGACGTGATGACAGCTCCGATCGACGCGCGGAGGGAGCACCGGACGCTGTGTCTCCCCCCTCGCCAGCTTCGCCGTCGTGGGGCCCCAACGTGAAGGACAAGCGCTGCACGGAGGAGGAGGCCGTCGCGGAGCTGCGGTCCGGCATGACGGTCGGCATCGGCGGGTGGGGATCGCGCCGCAAGCCGATGTCCGCCGTGCGCGCGCTCCTTCGGTCTGACGTCACCGACCTCACGATCGTGAGCTGGGGCGGACCCGACGTCGGGCTGCTGTGCGCCGCCCGCAAGGTCAAGCGCCTGATCTACGCCTTCGTCTCCCTCGACTCGATCCCCCTCGAGCCACACTTCCGCGCGGCGCGCCAGAGCGGAGCGATCGAGGACGAGCCCTACGACGAGGGCATGTTCCTGCTCGGCCTGCAGGCGGCCGCGTGGCGGGTGCCGTTCCTGCCCACCCGCGTGGGGCTCGGGTCGGACATCCTGCGCGACAACGACCGCGTGCGGCTCGTGACGTCACCCTTCGACGACGGCGAGGAGCTGGTGGCGGTCCCGGCGCTCACGATGGATGCCGCCTTCGTCCACATGAACCGAGCGGACGCGCGCGGCAACGGCCAGTACCTCGGCCCCGACCCGTACATGGACGACCTGTTCCTCGGCGCCGCCGAGCGCCGGTTCCTGTCCACCGAGAAGGTCGTGGCGACGGAGGACCTCGCCAAGGAGGGAGCGCCGCAGTCGCTGCTCATCAGCCGCCTGCTCGTGGACGGCGTGATCGAGGCGCCGAACGGTGCGCACTTCACATCCTGCGATCCCGACTACCCCCGTGACGAAGCGTTCCAGAAGCAGTACGCCGCCGCGGCCAAGTCGCCCGAGGCGTGGGCCGAGTTCCGCTCGACGTGGCTCGACCTCAGCGAGGCCGACTACCAGGCGCGGCTGTGCGCGGACGGAGGCGGGACGTGACCGATCAGCTCGCCGACCTCGTGGAGCGCGCCGACGTGTGCGTCGTCGCGATGGCCGAGTGCTTCCGCGGCGACGGCGAGATCCTCGCCAACCCGATCGGCACGATCCCGATGATCGGTGGGCGCCTCGCCCGCGCGACGTTCGAACCCGACCTCGCGATGACCGACGGCGAGGCGCGCCTCATCGCCAACGACGAGGCCTTCGACTGGCCCCGAGGCAAGGTCGTCGAGCACTTCAACCCGTACCGCCAGATGTTCGGATGGGTCTGGAACGGCCGGCGCCACGTCGTGATGGGCGGCACGCAGATCGACCAGTACGGCAATCAGAACTTCGCCGCGATCGGCGACTACCGCCAGCCGCGGGTGCAGCTGCTCGGCTACCGGGGGGCGCCGGGCAACACGATCAACGACACCACGTCGTACTGGGTACCGAACCACACCCCCGCGGTGCTGTGCGCGCGCGTCGACACCGTGTGCGGCATCGGGTACGACCGGGCCGCTGCGCTCGGCGAGTGGGCGGCGCGCTTTCACGAGATCCGCCACGTCGTCACGAACCTCGCCGTGCTGGACTTCGAGACACCCGACCACCGCATGCGGCTCCGGTCGGTGCACCCCGGTGTGACGCCCGCCGAGGTGCAGGACGCCACCGGGTTCGAGCTCGTGGTCCCCGAGGCCGTCGCCGAGACGCGGCTCCCGACCCCGGACGAGCTCGAGCTGATCGACACCGTGATCGACCAGGGCGGCCTCCGGTTCACCGAGGTACCGCGCACCTGAACAACCCGACTCGTGGGGAAGGGGGCGGGTCAGTCCGGTTCGGGGTCACTGGTGGCGGGTACCCACGCGCCTGCGGCCTCGTCCCAGCGATCCCAGCGGCCGACGATCTCGTTCCACTGCGCGCCGGGAGGCCGCGTCGGCGGTTCGGGCACGCGCGGGACGTCGGGCACGCGCTCGCTGTCCGCCTCCAGCTCATCGGCCGCCAGGAGCCCGCGGGCCAGTGTCGAGCCGAGCGGGTTCTCGTCGGCCGGTGCAACCCCGTCGCCGACACCCGCCACCAGCACCCAGGTCTCGGTGTCCGCGTCCCACCGCTCCCATCGCTGGTGGAGCTCGTCCCACTGCGCACCAGGCACCGGGGGCTCGCCCTTGACGCCGGCGCGGTCGAGATCGTCTACCGGCTCGTGGCCGCCCTCCCCCACGTGCGCGGCCATCCGTGCGTGCACGCTGCTGCCGTACGTCTCGTCGAAGTCGGACACGTCCGCAGCGTACGTTCGCTTACGTCGCCGTGCCCGGCGCCCACGGGCGGGTTCGCCGCGCACCGGGCCCGCCAGTAATCTGACGGAGTGTCAGGTCCGCTGCATCCTGCGCTGCAGACGCGGTTCTGCGATCTCGTGGGATGCCGGCTGCCGATCGTGCAGACGGGCATGGGGTGGGTGTCCGGGGCGGGCTTGACGGCCGCGACGAGCGCAGCGGGTGGGTTCGGGATCCTGGCCGCCGTCACCATGACGCCCGACCAGATGCGCGACGCGGTGCACGCGGTGAAGGCGCGCACGGACGCGCCGTTCGGCGTCAACTTCCGGGCCGACCAGCCCGACCTCGCCGACCGGGTCGCCTTTGTCGTCGCAGAGGGTGTGCGGCTGGTGTCGTTCGCCGGGGCGCCGACGAAGGACGCCGTCTCACGGTGCCACGACGCCGGCGTCGTCGTCATGCCGACCGTCGGCGCTCGCCGGCATGCCGAGAAGGTGCTCGAGATGGGGGTCGACGCCGTGATCGCGCAGGGGGGCGAGGGGGGCGGCCACACCGGCACGGTGCCGACCTCGCTGCTGCTCCCCCAGGTCGTCGACGCCGTCGGTACCGAGATCCCGGTGCTCGGCGCGGGCGGCTTCCACGACGGGCGGGGGCTGGTGGCCGCGCTCGCCTACGGCGCCGACGGCATCGCGATGGGCACCCGCTTCCTCCTCACGCAGGAGAGCCACGTGCCGCCCGCGGTCAAGGACTGCTACACGGCCGCCACCGTGTTCGACACGGTGGTGACCACCGCGCTCGACGGAGCACCCCAGCGTGTGATCCGCACCGAGGTCGTCGACCGCATCGAGCGCTCGCCGCGGCTCCTGCGCTTCCCGCGGGCCGCGCTCGCGGCGCTCCGGTTCCGCAAGGAGACCGGGACCTCATTGCGCGACCTACTCCGCGAGGGGGCCGCCATGCGCCGCAACCAGGACCTCACGCTCAGCCAGCTCGCCATGGCGGCCAACGCCCCCATGCTGATCAAGGCGACGATGGTCGACGGCAAGCCCGAGGTCGGCATCCTCCCCGCCGGACAGGTCACCGGCGTCATCGACGAGCTCCCCACCGTCGCCGAGCTCCTCACCCGCATCACCGCCGAGGCCGAATCCACCCTCAAGCGGCTCTAATGACCAGATCTGTGGACGCTCACGTCCGCCATCCGAACGTACGCGTCCACAGAACTGGTGGGGGTAGCTCGTGGAGCTGACGTGGTCGGCCGAAGAGGAGGCGTTCCGGGCGGAGGCGCGGGGGTGGCTCGAGCAGAGCTTGGCCGAGTGGCGGGCCGCGCACGGGGGAAGCCCGGCCTCCGGTGACACGAGGGAGGGGTTCGCGCAGCACCTCGAGTGGGAGCGACGGCTGTTCGCCGACGGGTGGGCGGTCGTGTCGTGGCCGGAGGAGCACGGCGGCCGCGGCGCATCGCTGTGGGAGTGGCTGCTGTTCGAGGAGGAGTACTACCGGGCCGGGGCCCCGCCCCGTGTGACGCAGAACGGCATCTTCCTCCTCGCACCGAGCATCTTCGAGTTCGGCACACCAGCGCAGCAGGCGGGGATCCTCCGTCGCATGGCCGCGGCCGAGGACCTCTGGTGCCAGGGCTGGTCCGAGCCGAACGCGGGCAGCGATCTGGCCAGCGTCTCGAGTCGCGCCCGGCGCGTCGACGGCGGCTGGGTGCTCGACGGGCAGAAGACCTGGACGACCCGCGGCGCCTTCTGCACGCACCTCTTCGGCCTGTTCCGCACCGACCCCGCGAGCGCTCGCCACAAGGGCCTCACCTACCTGCTGGTGCCGCTCGACACGCCCGGCGTCACAGTCCGCGGCTTCGGCCGGCTCGACGGTGACGAGGGGTTCGCGGAGGTCTTCTTCGACGAGGCCTTCCTGGCCGACGACGCCGTCGACGGCGGAGTGGTGCTCGGTCAGCCCGAGGGCGGCTGGGCCGTGGCGATGGCCACTGCGGGGTCGGAGCGCGGCCTAACCCTGCGATCGCCCGGTCGGTTCCTCGCCACCGCTGAACGCCTCGTCGCGCTCGCGAACGACCGGGGCGACGTCACACTGCGGCGGCGCGCGACCGCCGCGTGGATGCACGCCGATGCGTACCAGCAGCAGACGCTCGCCACGGTCACGAAGCTCGCCGCCGGGGCGAAGCCGGGCGCCGAGGCCAGCCTCACCAAGCTGTGGTGGAGCGAGCTCGACATCGAGCTGCACCAGATCGCCCTCGACCTGCTCGGCCCCGATGCCGAGGCCGAGGGGCCATGGAGCAAGGGCTGGCAGTTCGCGCTGTCCGGCCCGATCTACGCCGGCACGAACGAGATCCAGCGCAACATCGCGGCCGAGCGCGTGCTGGGGCTCCCCCGGTGAGGTTCGCGCTGTCGGACGACCAGATCGCCTTCCGCGACGCGGTGCGGGAGCTGCTCGCCAAGGAGGCGACCCCCGCAGTGGTGCGCGCGGCGTGGGACGCGCCGGCCGGCCAGCTCGACCGGGGCGTGTGGGACAGCCTCGACGCCATGGGCGTCCCCTCGCTCCTCGTGACCGAGGCGGACGGCGGCATGGGGCTCGACGAGACGTTCCTCGTGCCGATCCTCGAGGAGGCGGGCCGGGTCGCCCTGCCCCACCCGATCGTCGAGACAGCAATGGTCGCCGCGCCGCTGCTCGGCGCGGGCGCCGGCATGGTGACGACCGACCTCGGTGGTCCGCTCGTTCCGTGCGCGGCCGATGCCGACCGGCTGCTCATCCGCTCGGGGGGCAGACTCGTCGTCGTCGACCCGGCCGGGGTGGACCTCACCCCGGTCGAGACCGTCGACCGAGCGCGGCGCGCCGCCCGCGTCGACCACACCGACGGCGAACCCGTGACCGACGACCCGGCCGCCGTCGAGCTGGCGCTGGACCGCGGCGCGCTCGGCACGGCGGCGGTGCTGATCGGCCTCGGCCAGGCGATGCTCGACCGCACGGTCGGCTACGTCACCGAGCGCCACCAGTTCGGCCAGCCCGTCGGCAGCTTCCAGGCCGTGAAGCACCACCTCGCCGACGCGGCGCTGGCGCTCGAGTTCGCCCGCCCAGCCACCTGGCGCGCGGCGTGGTCCGTGGCCCACGACGAGCCCACCCGAGCGCGTGACGTCTCGATGGCGAAGGCGATGGCCTCCGACGCCGCCGAGATGGTGGGTCGCAAGGCCCTGCAGTGCCACGGCGCCATCGGCTACACCGTCGAGGCCGACCTGCACATGTTCCTCAAGCGCACGTGGGCGCTCGCCCGCAGCTGGGGCGACACCGCCCACCACACCGACCGCGTCGCCAACGCGCTGGAGGGCACGCCGCGATGAGCACTGCCGCCACGTGCTGCAGCCTGTGCTCGTTCGATGCCCTCCGCGACTCCATCCGACACACGCTGGAGACCTGAGCCACCACCGCCGCGGCATGTGTCGGGTCGATCCCGTTCAGCGTCGCGATTCGACACAGGTTGTGGATCTGGAGCGCCGCCGCGGGAGACTGAGTCCATGACCGATGCGTTCATCGTCGATGCCGTCCGCACGCCCGTCGGGCGCCGGGGCGGTGGCCTCAGCCAGATCCATCCGGCCGACCTGGGCGCCCACTCGCTCACGGCGCTCATGGAGCGCACCGGGATCGACCCGGGCGCGGTGGAAGACGTCGTGTTCGGCTGCGTCGACACCGTCGGCGGCCAGGCGGGCGACATCGCCCGCACCTGCTGGCTCGCCGCGGACCTCCCCGAGCACGTGCCCGGCACCACGGTCGATCGCCAGTGCGGTTCGGCCCAGCAGGCCATCCACTTCGCCGCCCAGGCGGTGATGGCCGGTGTGAACGACGTGGTCGTTGCGGGCGGTGTGCAGCAGATGTCGATGATCCCGATCAGCTCCGCGATGACGCTCGCCGCGGGCCTCGGCTTCGAGGACCCGTTCACCGGGTCGGAGGGGTGGGTGAAGCGCTACGGCGCCGGTGAGGTCAGCCAGTTCAACAGCGCGGAGATGATCGCGGAGCGGTGGGACTGCTCCCGCGACGACATGGAGGCGTTCGCCGTGGAGAGCCACGAGCGGGCCATCCGGGCCACGCAGGAGGGCCGCTTCGAGCGGGAGATCGCCCCGTTGAACGGCGTGGTGCACGACGAGGGCCCGCGCGAGCCCAACTGGGAGAAGATCCGCTCGCTCAAGACGCTGACCGAGGGCGGAAGGGTGACGGCCGCCGTCGCCTCGCAGATCTCGGACGCGTCAGCCGCACTGCTCGTCGTCAGCGAGCAGGCCCTGGCCACCCACGGCCTCACGCCTCGTGCGCGCATCCACCACATGAGCGTGCGCGCCGACGACCCCATCTGGATGCTCACCGCGCCGATCCCGGCCACGCGCCATGCGCTCGGGAAGACCGGGATGACCATGGACGACATCGACCTCGTCGAGATCAACGAGGCGTTCGCATCGGTGGTGATGGCGTGGGAGAAGGAGCTCGACGTCGACCACGCCAGGGTCAACGTCAACGGCGGCGCCATCGCGCTCGGGCACCCCCTCGGCGCCACCGGCGCGCGGCTCATGACGACGTTGCTCAACGAGCTCGAGCGCACCGGCGGTCGCTACGGCCTCCAGACCATGTGCGAGGGCGGCGGTCAGGCCAACGTGACGATCATCGAGCGCCTGTAGCTCTCGCCGAACCGCGCTTGACGGCTCGGAGGTCGCGCGACGGCTCGACCAGCTCGAGGAACACCTGCACCACATGAAGGAGCAACGGCCATGGCCCTCGCACCCGACCCCGACCGCGACCTCCTCCTCGAGCGCGACGTCGACGTGACCCCCGATCTCGTGTGGGCGGCCTGGACGCAGCCGGAACACCTCAAGCGGTGGTTCGCGCCGTTGCCGTACACGACCCCCGAGTGCGAGATCGACCTCCGTCCCGGCGGTCTGTTCCGAACTGTCATGCGCTCACCCGAGGGCGAGACCTTCGACAACGTCGGCTGCTACCTCGCGGTGGTGGAGAACGAGCGCCTCGTCTTCACGAGCGTGCTGGGGCCCTCATACCGCCCGTCGGGCGAGACCGACCTGCCGTTCACGGCCGTGATCACGCTGGAACCGACCGGGAGCGGCACGCGCTACTCGGCCCTCGCCATGCACGGCACCCCTGAGGTCGCCAAGCGGCACGACGAGATGGGCTTCCACGAGGGCTGGGGCATCGCCCTCGACCAGCTCGTCGCCGTCGCGAAGGAGCTGTAGCCAGCGTCAGCGCGGCGAGCGGCACACGAAGCAGCCGGCGTCCTTGGTGATGCGCATGACGCCGCCGCCGACCTCGAAGCGCTCGGCGATCGACGCCGCCAGCGCGGCGCGCTGGTCGGGCGTCGCGTCCTCACCCGGCGGACTCGAGCACGAGTACGCGAGCACGTCGGCCGGGGCTGCGCAGCGCAGCTCGTCGGCGTACTGGAGCCAGCGCACATCGGCGAAGCGCTCCCGCAGGAGCGCGAACCCGGTCTCGGCACCGAACACGTCGACGGTTCTATCGAGCGCAGCCTCCCCGAAGACCGACGCCTCCACCTCGTGCAGCTCGCGCATGTGGTCGCGCCCGTTGGTGGCGGCGATCACGACGCCGTCGGGTCGCAACACACGGGCGAGCTCGGCGACCCCGAGGCTCGGATCCGGCAGGTGGTACAGCATGTCGTTGGCGACGACGCGGTCGAACGCATCGTCGTCGAAGGGCAGCTGCTGCAGGTCGGCCGGCTGCCCGTCGACCGCGGTGAACCGCTGGGTGGCGCTCGCCCGACCCACTGCTTCGGCCACCATGCCCGGCGACAGATCGCACAGCGTCAGGCACACGCCCAGGGGCACAGGGACACCGGTCTGCTCCCAGACCCAGCCGCCGCCACATCCGACGTCGAGCACCCGGGCGTCCTCCACGAGGTCGAGCCGGCCCGCCACCCACTCAGGCCACGGCTCGGCCGCGGTGCCGTAACGAGCATGCAGCTGGGCCCGCTGGGTGAGGCGCGTGGAGTCTTGGTACTGCTCGTCGCGCAGGTACGCCTGGTCTCCCCCAGCGAACCGCGACGCCGTCATCCCACCAGCCTGCCCCACCCGACGCGTTCTGGCCCGGGTTGTCGAGTTGTGAGGCGCGGGTTCCCGGGCCAGCACGCGGGTCGGTCCTGACGGGGCGTCAGGTGTCTGCGATGATGCGGTGACCGCACCGCACGATCCGGGGGGACCATGAGCGCACACGACCTCGTCATCCGAGGGGGCACCGTCGTCGACGGCACGGGTGCTCCCGCGCGCACGGCGGACGTCGCCATCACGGACGGGGTCGTCACCGAGGTCGGGACGGTCGACGGCCGCGGCCGGGAGGAGATCGACGCCGACGGCGCCCTCGTCACGCCGGGCTTCGTCGACATCCACACGCACTATGACGGCCAGGCGACCTGGGACGAGCAGCTCACCCCGTCGTGCTGGCACGGCGTCACCACGGTCGTGATGGGCAACTGCGGCGTCGGGTTCGCGCCCGTCGCACCGGACCGGCACGACTGGCTGATCGGCCTGATGGAGGGCGTGGAGGACATCCCGGGCGCCGCCCTCAGCGCAGGGATCCAGTGGGGGTGGGAGAGCTTTCCCGAGTTCCTCGACGTGCTCGACGAGCGGTCGCACGCGATGGACCTCGGCACCCAGGTGCCGCACGGCGCGGTCCGGGGCTACGTCATGGGCGAGCGCGGCGCGCGCAACGAGCCCGCCACGCCTGAGGACATCGAGGCCATGGCCGCCATCGTGAAGGCCGGCGTCGCGGCCGGCGCGCTCGGCTTCTCGACGAGCCGCACGCTCGCCCACCGGGCCATCGACGGTGAGCCGGTGCCCGGCACCTTCGCCGCGGAGGACGAGCTGTTCGGCATCGGCGGGGCACTCGGCGAGCTCGGCACCGGGGTGTTCGAGCTGGCGCCAGCCGGCATCCTCGGCGAGGACCTCGCCGCTCCCGAGCGCGAGATGGACTGGATGCAGCGGCTGTCCGCCGCCATCAAGCGGCCCGTGACGTTCGCGATGAGCCAGAACAACGCCGACCCGGACTCGTGGCGTCGGCTCCTCGACCTGTCAGCGGAGGCCGCCGCCCGGGGGCTCGCGGTGCGCCCGCAGGTGCACGGCCGCACGGTGTCGCTGCTGCTCGGCTTCCAGACCTTTCACCCCCTCGCATTCACGCCGGCGTGGAGCGAGGCCGGGCTCGGCCTGCTCCCGTGGCAGGAGCAGGTCGCGCGGATCAAGACCGACCCCGCGCTCTCGGCGCGCATCGTGGCCGACGCGAGGACGATGCGGGGCGACCCGATGATCAGCTTCATGCGCCCGAGCCGGATCTACGTCCTCGGCGACCCGCCGGTCTACGAGCCCGGCCCCGAGCGCAGCGCCCGCGCCATCGCCGAGGCCCGGGGCGTCGACGAGTGGGAGATGCTGCTCGAGCTCCTGCTCGGCGACGACGGACGAGAGCTCCTCAACGCTCCGGTTCTCAACTACACGCACGGCAACCTCGACGCCGTCGGGGAGATGCTCCACCATCCGACATCCGCCTTCGGCCTCGGCGACGGGGGCGCGCACGCTGGGCAGACGTGTGACGCCTCCACCACGACGTTCCTGCTCACGCACTGGTCGCGCGACCGCGACCACGGACGGCTCACCGTCGAAGAGGCGGTGCACAAGATGACGCAGGCCACCGCAACCCTCTACGGCCTCGGCGACCGTGGCGTGCTGGCCCCCGGGTTCGTGGGCGACGCCAACGTCATCGACTACGAGGGGCTGCAGCTCCGCCGTCCCGAGCTGGTCAACGACCTCCCGGGCGGCGCGAGTCGGCTCGTGCAGCAGGCCGACGGCTACCTCACGACGATCAAGGCGGGCGCACGCACCTTCGTCGCCGGGGAGGACACGGGCGCCCGGCCCGGAGCCCTCCTGCGCGGCGCTCGGTGAGCGCATCGCCGACGGAGACGGCAGCGGCCTTCTGGACGGCCCTCTACGACCGCGACTGGCCGCGCATCCGCTCGTTCTTCGGTCCCGAGTCGGTCTACTACGACGTGCCCACCGGGCCGTCGAGCGCCGGCGTCGGCCCGGACAGCATCGAGGCCCGGCTCCGGCTCGGCCTCGAGGGGCTGGTCGGCTACGAGCACCGGCCGGGCGTAGTGGCGGACGGCGCGGACGGCGTCGTCGTCACCGAGCACACCGAGGTGTGGACCTGGGACAGCGGCGAGACCGTCGCGCTGCCCTTCGTGTCGGTCCAGCAGATCGTCGACGGGACGATCGTCCTCTGGAAGGACTACTGGGACTTGCAGACCCTGATGACAGCGGCGCCGGCGGCGTGGCACGAGCGCCTCGACACCGCCGACCTGTCGTGGGTGGTCGACGTCACCGGTCGCGCCTGAGCGATGGCCGCTGCCCGCCCGAGCGGGCGACTGTCGCCCATCACCAAGACGACGGTCAGCGCGTCGCCGACGATGCGCTGGCGCCGCTACCTGCTGATTCCCGTCCTGCCGGTGCTCGCGCTGATCGGGGTCGTGCTCGCCGGGGGGCTGCTCGCACTGCTCCCGTCACCGCTCATCGGGCCGATCCTCCTCGTGGCGTGGGTCGGCTCGCTCTACCACGCGGGCCGCAACGCGCGGGCGGGCTGGGTCGTCGCCATCGCCGCGTTCTGGCCGTCGCTTGTGGGGTACTGGCTCTACGTCGGGTTCCGCCTCGATCGCCAGTGATCACACGGGCTGACGCGACGTAGCGTCGCACCCGTGACGGGCGAGCTCACCGAAGTGCGGATGCCCGAGGGGTGCCTCGTCGTGCTGGTCGGGGTGCCGGGGTCGGGAAAGTCGACGTGGGCGACACGCGTCGCCGAGCGCAACCAGATCGTGTCGTCGGACGCGCTACGGGCCCAAGTGGGCCTCCACGAACGCGACCAGCGGGCGTCCAAGGACGCGTTCGACCTGCTCGACCAGATCGTCGCCACCCGGATGCGACGGGGTCTCACCACAATCGTCGACACCACCGGACTGGAGGCAGCGCGGCGCGCGTCGTGGGTGGCGCTCGCGCGGGAGCACGGCCGACCGGTGCACGCGGTGGTGCTCGCGGTCCCCGACCGGGTCGCTCGCGCACGCAATCGAGGGCGCGACCGTCCGGTGCCGTCGAAGATCGTCACCGCGCAGCTCCGCCAGCTCGAAGGCACCCTCGCGGCCCTTCCGGACGAGGGGTTCGACGCCGTCCACCAACTCGATGGCGACGAGCCGGTCACCCTGGCGCCACCGCGCTTCGTCAACGCCCCCGCCCTCGCCCGCGCCCACCGGGAGGACCCCGTGCCCCTGCGCTTCGCACTCCACATCGGCAAGTTCGCGTGGCCCGGCGGCGGCCCGCAGCTCGGCGAGAACCTCCGTCGCGTCGGGCGGACGGCGGAGGAAGCCGGGTTCGACACGATCTCGGTGATGGACCACGTGGTGCAGATCCCGGTCGTCGGCCCCGAGTGGGAGGACATCCCCGAGAGCACCACCGCCCTGGGGTTTCTCGCCGCCGCCACGACGGGGGTGCAGCTCGGCGCGCTCGTCAACGGCATCACGTACCGCAACCTGGCGCAGCTCGGGAAGCAGGTGGCCACCCTCGACGTGCTCTCCGGGGGGCGGGCGTTCTGCGGGCTCGGCGCGGCCTGGCACCAGCGCGAGCACGACCTCTACGGCTGGCACTGGCCGTCGACCGACCAGCGCTACCAGCTCCTCGAGGACGCGCTCGAGCTGTTCCCGCTGCTGTGGGGACCGGGGGCACCCATGTTCGAGGGCCGCACCGTGACGGTGCCCGAGGCGGTCTGCTACCCGCGGCCACTGCAGGAGCGCATCCCGATCCTGGTGGGCGGCTCCGGGGAGCAGCGCACCCTTCAGCTCGTCGCCCGGCATGCCGACGCCTGCAACCTCTTCGGCGAGCCCGACGAGGTCAGGCGCAAGATCGCGGTGCTGCGCGCCCACTGCGACGCGGAGGAGCGCGATCCGCAAGCCATCACGGTCACCCAGCTCTCGGAGGCCGCGGTGATCGACACGGGTGGCGATCGCTACGCCGACGTGGTGGGGACGATCGAGGAGCAGGTAGGACGCTTCCGCGCGCTCGCCGACGCTGGCGTGCACCGCGTGTTCGTGGCCCTCCACGAGGACGGGACCACCGAGCAGATCGAGCGCTTCGCGCCCGTCATCGCCGCCTTCGATCCCTGAACAGGGCTTTTTTCGCGAGGCTGTCGATCCGGCCGATCGCCGATCGTCGTGGAGACGATGACCGGCGACAGGCGCCGGCGCCCACAGGAGGACATCCCATGCCCCAGTACCTCGCCCTCATCTATGGCCCCGCCGACCAGCAGGCCGTCGCGCCCGAGGACTACGACGGCGACGTCATGGCCGACTACATGGCCTTCGGCGAGGCCGCCGGCGCCGCCGGAGTCGTCGTGGGCGGGAACGCCCTCCAGTCCACCGACACGGCCACCACGGTCAGCGTGCTCGGCGGCAAGGGCGGCGAGATCGTCACCACCGACGGCCCGTTCGCCGAAACCAAGGAGGTCCTCGGTGGCTACTACCTCCTCGACTGCGCCAACCTGGACAAGGCCATCGCCTGGGCTGCGCAGATCCCCGGCGCCTGGCTCGGCAAGATCGAGGTGCGACCCGTCGTCGTCTTCGAGTAGCGCCCGTTGCCAGACGCGGGGAGCGCTGTCGCCGACGCGATTCGGGTGGAGGGCGGCCGCGTGGTGGCCACCCTCACCCGGCTCGTCGGCGACCTGGAGGCGGCTCAGGATGCCGTGCAAGAGGCGGCGCTGACCGCCCTCGAGCGCTGGCCCGTCGACGGCGTCCCTCGGAACCCGGCGGCGTGGCTCACGACGGCCGCGCGCCACAAGGCCCTCGACCGCATCCGCCGGGAGGGCCACCGCGGCGAGAAGGAGGACCGCGCCATGCAGCTGCTCGAAGGCACCGGCGACGATCCCCTCCCCGAGTCAGTCGTCCGCGATGACCTGCTCCGCCTCATCTTCACGTGCTGCCACCCCGCCCTCGCTCCGGAGGCCCGCATCGCGCTGAGCCTGCGGACGCTCGGTGGTCTGACCACGGCCGAGATCGCCCGCGCGTTCCTCGTGCCCGAGCCCACGATGGCGCAGCGGCTCGTACGGGCCCGCCGGAAGATCTCGGGCGCGGCCATCCCGTATCGGGTCCCGGCCGATCACGAGCTGCCCGAGCGGCTGCCGGCCGTGCTCGCGGTCGTCTACCTCGTCTTCACCGAGGGCCACACCGCCACGTCCGGCGACGCCCTCGTGCGGGTGGACCTGTGCGACGAGGCGGTACGCCTTGCCCGCCTGCTCGCCGAGCTCCTCCCCGACGAGTCCGAGGTGCACGGCCTGCTCGCGCTGCTGCTCGTGACTGACGCTCGTCGCGCCGCCCGCCTCGACTCCGGCGGCGACCTCGTGCTGCTGGCCGACCAGGATCGCGCGGCCTGGGACCGAACGCTGATCGACGAGGGCCACGAGCACATCGAGACCGCCCTCCGCCGGGCGGGCGGCCAGCCGGGGCCCTACGCCCTTCAGGGTGCCATCGCCGCCGTCCACGCCCTGGCCCCCTCCTGGAAGGCCACCGACTGGAGCCAGCTCGTGAGCCTCTACGACCTGCTCGCCGACGTCCACCCCACCCCGGTCGTGCGGCTGAACCGGGCTGTCGCGATCGCTGAGCGGGACGGACCCGCGGACGGGCTCGCCGAGATCGACGCCCTCGAGGAGCTCACTGGCTTCCACCTGTTCCACGCGAGCCGCGCCGAGCTGCTCAGCCGCCTCGACCGGCCCGAGGAAGCGGCCGACGCGTATCGGGCGGCGCTCGACTGCCGGCCGAGCGACACCGAGCGCCGCTTCCTCGAGCGGCGCCTCGCGGGCGTCGCGCGCGCCTGAGCCGGTCTATCCCTGCCCGTAGAGCGCGCTGAGCGCGATGGCGGCCGCGGTGGCGACGTTCACCGAGTCGACGCCCGCCACCATCGGGATCCGGACGCATCGCTCCACCGCGGCCATAGCGGCCGCGGAGAGGCCAGGCCCCTCGGCGCCCAGCAGCAGCGCGACGCGTTCGCGCGCGGCTGCGGCAAGCGCCGCCAGCGGTTGCGCGTCGGTCGCCGGGGTGAGCGCGACCGTGGTGAACCCGAGGGCGGCCAGTTCCTCCAGCGTGCCCGGCCACCGGTCGGCCCGGGTGAACGGGACGTGGAGCACGTGCCCGAGCGAGACCCGCGTGGCTCGCCGATAGAGCGGGTCGGCCGTCGTCGGGTCGAGGATGACCGCATCGACGCCGAAGGCCGCGGCGTTGCGGAACAACGAGCCGATGTTCTCGTGATCGTTGACGGCTTCGAGCACGAGGATCGTGCGGGCGTGGGCGACGAGGGCGGCCACCGACGGCAGGGGAAGTCGCTCGGCGACCGCGAGGACACCACGGTGGAAGTGCACGCCGGTGAGCTCGGTCATCGCCGCCGACGGCATCGCGAACATCGGCGCACCGACACCGAGGCGCGCCACCATCCTGTCGACGTGCTCCTCGGCGACCAGGACCGAGCGCGTCACGAAGCGAGAGGCCAGGAGCGCCTCGACCGAGAGGGCGCCCTCGAGCGTGAAGATGCCTCGCTCGCGCTCCACCGCCATCCGACGCGATGGCTCGCGGAGGTGGCGGTAGTCCGCCAGGCGGGGGTCGTCGAGATCCGCGACCCGCTCGACGGGCACCTCAGGTCGCCAGCGGCGCGAGCACCGACGCGACCGCGAGCAGGTAGCCCCAGGCGGTGCGCTGCAGCGAGGTCCCGATCGCGAAGCGCATGACCGCAGCCTCTCACGGCATCGACGGCGTGGGCTCGTGCCATGCTCCGTGCTGTGAGAGCCGTTGTCTGCCAGGAGTTCGCCCCGATCGACCGGCTGGTGCTGCAGGAGCGCCCCGATCCGGAGCCGGGTGCCGGCAAGGTGGTGGTCGCCGTGCGCGCCGCCGGCGTCAACTTCGTCGACGGGCTGTTCGTGCAGGGGAAGTACCAGATCAAGCCGCCCCTGCCGTTCACGCCCGGTGGTGAGGTGGCCGGCGACGTCGTCGCGGTGGGTGACGGCGTCGCCACGATCGCCGTCGGGGACCGCGTGCTGGCGATGCCGTGGATGGGCGGGTTCGCGTCGCACGTCGAGCTGGCGGCCGGCGGCGTCGTACCGATCCCGGGCTCGCTCTCCTACGGCCAGGCCGCCGCCCTCGTGCAGAGCTACGGCACCATGCTCTTCTCGCTCACCCGCCGCACGCAGGTGCGCGAAGGCGAATGGGTGCTCGTCCTCGGAGCAGGGGGTGGCATCGGACTGGCGGCGATCGACGTCGCCCGGCACCTCGGCGCCCGGGTGATCGCGGCGGCCTCCTCGGAGCAGAAGCTCGCGGCGGCCAGGGCGGCCGGTGCCGAGGCGACGATCGCCTACGAGACCGAGGACCTCAAGGTGCGCGCCCGAGAGCTGTCCGACGGTGGCGTCGACATCGTCGTCGACCCGGTGGGTGACCGCTTCGCGGACCCGGCCCTGCGCGCCCTGCGGTGGATGGGCCGCTACCTCGTCATCGGGTTCGCCGGCGGGGACATCCCTCGTCTCCCGGCCAACCAGGTTCTGCTCAACAACCGCACGGTCATCGGCGTCGACTGGGGAGCCTGGACGATGCGCGATCCTGCGGGGAGCCAGGCACTGCTCGCCGAGCTCATGGAGCTCGCCGGCTCCGGCGCGCTGCACCCGGTGCGGCCCCATGAGTACCCCCTCGACGAGGTCGTGCACGCGCTCACCGACCTTCAGGACCGCAAGGTCGCCGGCAAGGTCGTCCTCGTCCCTTGAGAGCGAGCGGCGATCAGCCGCCCCCAGCGCCCCGCTCCCCCGCTTCCCCGGCGGCGCCGGACGCAAGGCGTGGTGATCAGCTGGTCAGCAGCCCGGACAGGCACCACTGGTGGAGGTGGCGATCCTCGGTGACGAACGCGAATCGCAGCTGCTCGTAGCGGCGCGTCCTCGCGAGCGCCTCAGCCGTGTGCAGGCCGAGGTGTCGAGCCACGGCCGCCTCGAGCACCGCCCCATCCGCGGCGCGGTGGGTGGGCAGGACCTCGCAGAACACCGCGGCGGACAGCGCGTCGTGGTCGGCGGCTCCGACGACTGTCAGCCACCCGAGGTCGATGGCGGCGCTGACGCGAAGGTCGTCGTCGAGGAGCACGTTGCCCGGGAACCAGTCGCCGTGGACCAACGTGAGCAGGTCAGCCTCCTCCGCCCGGGCAGCGGCCAGGATCGGGGCCGCCGCCGCGTCGGGGTCGTCGATCGCGCGGTCGAGGGCGGGCCGAGCTCGTTCGAGCTGCAATGCCAGCCGGTCCGCCAGCAGGTCGCCCCACCGGTCGGCGTGCAAGAGCTCGTCCGTGAAGAGCTCACGGCATCCGCCGGCCCAGCCCCGTGGCGGGCCCAGCGCGCGGAACGCGACTGCGCCGTCCACGTAAGCCGCAAACGCCCGCGTCCGCTGATCGCCGTCGAGCCGGCGGAGCAGCTCGTCGAAGGGCCGGCCGGGCAGCCGCCGCTCGATCGACCAGCTCACCTCCCCGTCGCCGTGCACCTCGAGCACCTCGGGCAGGGCGTAGGGCACGGCCGACCGGTCGAGCGCGCCGTACAGGTCGCCGATGCGACGCGCGTACGCGGCGGCCTCCTGCCGGTGGACACGGAGCACGCGCTGCGCGTCGAGGGCGTACACCCAGGCCTCGCCACCCTGGCCGAGCTCGTCGCCACGACCGACCCCGTGGCGCCCGAGCAGCGCGTCTCGCTGAGCCTCGTTCACGCGCGGCTGGCGACTATCCCGGCCTGCTGGTCGAGGAGCGGGAGGACGATGTCACGTGGGGCGCTGGGGAGGCGGAAGACGCACTCGGTGACCCCGATGCGCTCGAAGTGGTCGAGCTTGCCCGGGTCGGGGATGGACCCGAACGGCACGATCTCCAGGCCCGCGGGGTCGCGCCCGGCCTCGACGACGGCGTCGCGCAGGCGCGGGATGGCGTCGGTGAGCCCAGCCCCGCCGACGGGGATCCAGCCGTCCCCGTACTCGGCGATGTGGGCGAAGAGCTTGGGGCCGGGCGCGCCGCCGTGGAGCACGGGCACACGACGCCGCGCATCGGTACCGGTCTGCACGGGCTTGGGCCAGGACCAGCTCGGTGAGAACCGAACGTGCTCGCCATCGAAGCTGGCCTCGTCATCGGCCCACAGCGCCTGCATGGCGAGGATCACCTCGCGAGCGACCGCCCGCCGGTCGCGCATGGCGACACCGTGGTGCTCGAGCTCGTCCTCGTTCCAGCCGAAGCCGACGCCGAGCGCGGCCCGCCCGTCACTGAGGTGATCGAGGGTGGCGACGGCCTTCGCCGTGACGATCGGGTCCCGCTGGGCCGCCAGCAGGATCCCGGTCCCGAGGCGCAGCGTGCTGGTTGCCGACGCGGCCGCGCCGAGCGCGACGAGCGGATCGAGGCAGCGCTTGTACTCCTCGGACAGCGTCGCGTCGCCGGTCGGCGGTGGGGTGCGCCGGCTGATCGGGATGTGGGTGTGCTCGGGGAGCCACAGCGACTGCAGCCCGCGCGCCTCCGCCTCCCGCGCGAGCTCGACGATGTCGATGCTGACGTCGGTCGCGAACATCGTGATCCCGTACAGCATTCAGCTCCTCACGGGATCTGTGGACGCTCACGCTCGCATGGCGAACGAATCCGTCCACAGATCGTGGGTCAATTCCTGACGGTCCGTCAGATCCTGCCATGATCTGCGCCATGGCCGGGATCTGTGAGGGGCGCGTCGTCATCGTCACCGGATCGGGACGAGGGCTCGGTCGGGCGCACGCCGTGGAGCTGGCCCGGCAGGGAGCCCGCGTCGTGGTGAACGACCTCGGGTGCGAGCTGGACGGCACGGGCGGGGGCACCGGACCCGCGGGCGACGTGGTGGCGGAGATCCGCGCCGCAGGCGGCGAAGCGATCGCCAACGGCGACGACGTGGCGGACTTCGACGGCGCCGGTCGCATGGTGGCCGCCGCGCTCGACGCCTTCGACGGTCTCGACGCAGTCGTGAACAACGCCGGCTTCGTGCGCGACCGCATGTTCGCCAACGCCGCCGAGGACGAGTGGGACGGCGTCGTGCGGGTGCACCTCAAGGGGCACTTCGCGGTGGCGCGACATGCCGTCGCCCATTGGCGCGACCAGGCCAAGGCGGGCAAGGCTGTCGACGCCCGCATCATCAACACGAGCTCCGGTGCCGGCATCCTGGGCTCCGTGGGTCAGGCCGCCTACTCCGCCGCGAAGGCCGGCATCGCCACCCTCACCCTCGTGCAGGCCGCCGAGCTCGGCCGCTACGGCGTGACCGCCAACGCGCTCTGCCCGGCCGCCCGCACCCGCATGACCGAGGGCGTCTTCACGGAGATGATGGCCACACCCGACGAACCGGATGGCTTCGACGCGATGGCCCCGGAGAACGTGTCACCCCTGGTCGCCTGGCTGGCGTCGACACAGTCGAGACACGTCACGGGGCGCATGTTCGAGGTCGAGGGCGGCAAGGTCGGGATCGCCACCGGTTGGCAGCACGGGCCTACCGCGGACAAGGGCGACCGTTGGGATGCCGCCGAGCTCGGAGCAGTGGTCGACGACCTGCTCGCGCAGGCACCCGCGCCGACACCCGTCTACGGCGTGCAGTAGGCGGGTCAGGCACCGACGAGGCGTAGGACGTCGGCGGGGGAGGCCGGGCCGTCGTGCACGACCGAGCCGTCGCGAAGCGCGACGCACCGGTCGACGCGCTCGACGAAGGCCGGGTCGTGCGTCGCCACCACGATGGCGGCGCCGTCGGCGTGGAGCTCGTCGAGGATGCCCAGCAGCGCCTCCTTCCCAGGCGCGTCGAGCCCGACGAAGGGCTCGTCGACCATCAGGATCTGGAAGGGGCGGACCAGTCCGAGGGCGATCGACGCCTTCTGGCGGAGGCCGCGACTGAAGCGCGCCGGGAGGTCGTCGGCGCGGTGCAGCAGGCCCACGCGCTCGAGCAGCTCGTCGAAGTCGGCAGCATCCGCCGTGACGCCGTGCAACCCGGCGATGTAGGCGAGGTGCTCCCGAACCGAGAGGTCGTCGTAGAGCACCGGCTCGTCCGGCAGGAAGCTCGCCGCAGCACGGGCACCGGAGGTACCGGCCGGCTCGCCGGCGATCGAGATCGAACCCTCCGTCAGGTCGAGCAGCCCGGCCGCGAGCCCGAGGAACGTCGACTTGCCCGAGCCGTTGTGTCCGACAAGGGCGACGGCTTGGCCCGACGGCACGCGAAGGGTGAGCGGCTCCAGGGCGACGAGGTCGGCGTACGCCTTCGAGGCCCCGTCGGCCTCGAGGACCGCCGGCTCCTGGTCACACCTTGGCATTGGCTTGCTCCATCTGCTCACGGAACCACGTCGCGATCTCGTCACGCATGCGCACCCAGCCGCACAGCACGGCGAAGAGCATCGCCATGAAGGTGGCGGCCGGGGCCGCCCCACTCGGGCCGGTCTGGCCGTGCTCGATGGCGTCGCGCGCGAGGAGGACCGGCAGCACCCCGAGCGTCGCGATCCCGGGCGGCCACGCCGTGCGGAAGGCAAGGCGCATTCCCTGCGCCTCCGGCGGGGCCAGCGACCAGCCGCCGCTGGAGCTCGCGGGCCCGGACAGGACGCTGACGAGCGCGCCACCGAGCCCGCCGAGCGCGAGCGGGACGAGGCCGACGAGCGCGACGTCCACCGGGACCTCACCATGGCCCGGCATCGCGGCGGCGATGCCCATCGCGACGGCGGCCACGAGGAGCTCGCCGACCACGCCGACGGGGACGTGGCGCAGGTGAAGGGCGGCGGGATCGAGGGGCGACGCATCGCGCCGGCTCGGGTGGTCGACCTCCTGCGCCAGCGGCTCGACCGCGTCGAGCCCCGCCACGAACATCGCCAACCCGGCCAGGACGATCAGCGGCGTGGTGCCCCCCCACATGCCCCGCAAGCAGAACCCCGCGACCACGCCGAGCAGGAGGAGGCGGGCACCGCGTGCGGCGGGCCATCGCAGAAGGCCGCGCAGGCCCCGCACGAACACCGGCCATCGACCCGTGCCCCGCACGCGCAGCCGCACCCACGGCCGCAGGCGCGGGAGCTCCATCGCCAGCTGGCGACGGAGGACGACCACCGTGCGGAGGTCCTGCAGGGTGGCCGCGAACCGGAGCTGCCCGACCAGGGTCGACCGGCGCTCGGCGGCTTCGAGGCTCACGCGGCCCACGAGCGCCAGGCCGGCGAGCACCAGCGCGAGCGCAACCACGACGGGCACGAGACCCGAGACGTGGAACCGGAGCGGCCACAGCACGAGGTCACCGAACGGCGCGCTGGGGCCGACGGCGATGGCGCCGACCGCGTCGGCCAGACCGAGCGCGAGCACCACGAGACCGATCAGCGAGGCCACCCACCGCGGCAGCCGGGTGCCGGCGGCGATCAGCGCGACGCCGACCGACAACCCGACCAGCGTGACACCCGCCAGGCCGCCGGTGCCCACCCACGCGATCGCGCTCCCCGGCATCCGCTTGGCCGCCATGTAGCCGGTGATCCCGCCGGCGACGAGGCCCACGAAGGTGAGGAACCGGAGCTGCCGCACGGCGGGACCGCGGAGCGCCGACGTTCGGTCGACCGGTGCCAGCAGCACGTGGCGGACGTCCGCCCGCTCGAGGGCAAGTGGCCCGCCGCGGCTCCCCGAGCGCAGCCCGAGCGCGACGGCGAACGCGGCGGCGACGCCGATCCATCCGGGCCCGTCGGCGCGCACGGCCGCGAGCTGCGACGCCGTGAGCACCGCGTCACCGACCATGCTCGATAGCAGGGCCACGGCTACGAGGCTCAGGATGCCCGTGAGGTACGCCTGGTAGAACGCGTCGATCCAGTGGATGTCCGCAGTCCGCTTCTGCTTGCGGTACCGCCGCCAGTCCTCGAGGTTGCCCTCGAGGTCGGCGTCGGGGTCGGCCGTCGTCAGCAGCGCGCGCTACAGCCGCTCGATGACCATGGCCATGCCCTGGCCACCACCGACGCACATCGACTCGAGGCCGTAGCGGCCGCCCGAGTCCTCGAGGCCGTTGATCAGGGTGGTCATGATCCGCGCACCGGTCATGCCGAAGGGGTGGCCGAGAGCGATGGCGCCACCGTTCACGTTCAGCTTGTCGGGGTCGATGCCGAGGTGCTTCATCGACGGGAGCACCTGGGCGGCGAACGCCTCGTTGATCTCCACCAGGTCGATGTCGTCGATGCTGAGGCCCGCACGCCCAAGGGCCTGCCGGCAGGCCTCGACCGGACCCATCCCCATGATCTCCGGGTTGAGGCCGGTGACACCAGACGAGACGATGCGGGCCAGCGGCATGATCCCGAGCTCGTTCGCCTTCGTGTCGCTCATCACCACCACTGCCGCGGCGCCGTCGTTCAGCGGACAGGCGTTGCCCGCCGTGACCTTGCCGTCGGGACGGAAGACCGGCTTGAGCTCGGCGAGCTTCTCCACCGTGGTGCCGGCGCGGGGCCCGTCGTCCTTGGACACGACCGTCCCGTCGCTGAGCGTCACCGGGGTGATCTCCCGGTCGAAGAAGCCGCGCTCCTGGGCCGCGACCGCCCGCTGCTGCGACCGAGCGCCCCACTCGTCCATCGCCTCGCGGGTGACGCCCTCGGAGAGGACGACGTTCTCAGCCGTCTGCCCCATCGCGATGTAGATGTCCGGGAGGCCGGTCGGGGGGGTCCAGCTGCTCGCGCCCTGCGTGCGCTCGACGGTGGTCGCCTCGGCGTCCGCGAAGAGCGAGTTGTGCGGGCCGGTGTCCGAGGCGCCGTGCATGTACCGGCTCACGGTCTCCACGCCCGCGGCGACGAACACGTCGCCCTCGCCTGCCTTGATGGCGTGGGCCGCCATGCGGATCGTCTGCAGCGAAGACGAGCAGTACCGGTTGACGGTCACGCCGGGGACGTCAGGCAGACCGGCCAGGAGGGCGGCGACGCGGGCCACGTTGTAGCCGGCCTCGCCCCCCGGCTGACCGCAGCCGAGGATGACGTCCTCGACGGTCTGCGGGTCGAGCGACGGGACCTTGCCCAGCACATCCTTGATGATGAAGCCCGCCAGGTCGTCGGGGCGACACTCGGTGAGGCTCCCCTTGTTGGCACGGCCGATGGGCGTGCGGGCGGTGGCGACGATGACGGCTTCGGGCATGGAGCCCCTCCTCTGCGCGGATCAGAAAAAGATGTGGCGGTCAGTCTGTCCTCCGCCGGTGCCGGCCACCAGTCGGGTGCCGCCATCCGCGCAAGTCCCTAACGTGGCGGCCGTGTCGTTGTTCGACGATCCCTCCGTGGGCACGATCCCCGAGCCGACGTTCTCGGTCACCGAGCTCGCCGACGCCATCGGCAACGCCATCCGGGCCACGTTCCGCGACGAGGTCTGGGTGCGCGGGGAGATCCGCGACCTCTCACGGCCGGCGTCCGGGCACGTGTACTTCACCCTCGTCGACTCCGACGGCGGCGCCACGCTCGGCGTGATGCTGTCGTCCCGCACGAAGGGCTCCGTGAACACCACGCTCACCGACGCCGGCGGGGGTGTGCGGATGACCGATGGCACGGACGTACGCATCCGGGGGCGGCTCGACTGGTACTCGCCGCGTGGACAGCTCCAGCTGCGGATGACGGCCATCGACCCCGCCTACACCCTCGGCCAGCTCGAGGTCGCCCGCGCCGAGCTGCTCGCCCGGCTCGGGGCCGAGGGGCTGCTGCGGCTCAACGCCGCGCGGGCCTTGCCCCTGGCTCCCCTGCGGGTGGGCCTCGTCACGAGCGAGGGGTCCGCCGCCGAGGCTGACTTCCTCGACGAGCTGCGCAGGAGCGGGTTCGCGTTCCGTGTGCACCGCGTCGACACCCGGGTTCAGGGCACCGACGCCGCCCGCTCGATCGCGTCGGCCATCCGGATGCTCGCCACGCACCCGCTCGACGTGCTGGCGCTCGTCCGCGGCGGCGGGGCCCGCACCGACCTCGCGGCCTTCGACGACGAGGCCGTGGCGCGGGCGATCGCGGCGTGCCCTGTGCCGGTGCTCACCGGTGTCGGCCACGAGATCGACTCCTCCGTCGCCGACGAGGTGGCCCACACCTCGGCCAAGACACCCACGGCCTGCGCCCAGCTGCTGGTGGCCCGGGTCGCGGAGGTCGTCGGCGGCCTCGACCGCGCGTGGACAGCGGTCGCCGAACGCGCGGTGCGCGGGGTCGCCCGTCACGACGAACGGCTGCGCGCCCAGGCACGCCACCTCTCGCAGGGGGCGCGGGTCGCGCTCCACCGCAGCACGGCCCGGCTCGACGGCGTGGCCGACCGGTCGCGCCGCGCCTCCCAGGCGGGGCTGGACGTCGCCGGCCGGCGGCTGGACGGCCATCGCGGCCGCGTCACGGGTGCGGCCCGGTCGCACCTCCGGGCAGCCGAGATCCTTGTGGCGGCCAGCGAGCGGCGGATCGCCCACCGGGCTCCACGCGCGATCGCCGAGTCGGAGCGCGCGGCGCGCGCGCTCGAAGCGCGCCTGCGCGTGCTCGACCCTGAGCGCACCCTCGCGCGCGGCTGGTCGATCACCCGTGGCCCCGACGGTCGCGTCGTCCGGTCCCCTGCCGACGTGCAGCCGGGCGACCGCCTCACCACCATCACGCGGGGTGGGGAGCTCCAGTCCGAGGTCACGGCATCTACGGTGACCCGCGATGGCTGACGACCCTGCGCCCGAGATCGGCTACGCCGAGGCCCTCGCCGAGCTCGAGTCGATCCTCGCGGAGATCGAGGACGACGCGGTCGACGTCGACGTCCTCGCCGCCCGAGTCAAGCGCGCCGCCGAGCTGCTCCGCGTGTGCCGGGGCCGCATCACCGCCGCCAAGGTCGAAGTGACCCAGATCGTGGCCGAGCTCGAACCCGAGGCAGCCGGCGACGCGGAGCAGTAGGCGGCGGGTCCCGCGTGGCTACGAGGCTCGCCAGGCGACGAACTGGGCCAGATCAACGAGCGCGCCGCGCGCTTCGTCCGTGATCTCGGCGACCTTGACCGCGGCGATGGCCTCACTTGTCAGCGCGTCGATGCTCTCCTCGATGGCGCGCACAGCGCCGGTGCCGATGAGGACATCCTGGATCCGAGCCACGTCCGCCTCGCAGAGGTCGTGGCGGCCCACCTCGGCGAGCACAGCGGCTTGCGCGGCGTCCGCCTTCGCCGTCGCGAGGGCCAGAAGCGGCGTCGGCTTGCCCTCGCGGAGGTCGTCGCCCACAGGTTTGCCGGTCGCAGCCTCCTCGCCGAACGCGCCGAGCAGGTCGTCGCGCAGCTGGAAGGCCTCCCCCAGCGGATCACCGTACGCGGACAGGGCCGCCTGGAGCTGGTCCAGGTTGCCGGCCAACGCCGCGCCGACGTGCAGCGGTCGCTCGATCGTGTACTTGCCCGACTTGTAGCGCGCGATCCGGCGGGCCCCTTCGTGGTCCGTGTCCCCGCGTGCGGTGCCCAGGATGTCCAGGTACTGGCCCACGTTCAGCTCGATGCGCAGCTCGTCCCACACGGCGCGCACCGCGGGTGAGGTGCCGGCCATCAGCCGGTCGGCGTACACGTGAGCCAGGTCGCCGATCAGGATCGCCACGCCCTCGCCGAACCGGCGGGCCTCACCGCGCCAGACCGCCTCGTCGTGGCGGTCACCGAAGGCGAGGTGGGCCGTACGGGAGCCGCGGCGTGTCGCGGAGCCGTCCATGACGTCGTCGTGGACCAGCGCGAAGGCCTGCAGCATCTCGAAGGCGGCACCGGCCTCGATGACCGACGCATCGTCCTCGCTGCCGCCGGCGGCGCGGTAGCCCCAGAAGCAGAAGGCCGGACGGAGGCGCTTGCCGCCGCCCATGACGAGCGCGCGCAGGGAGTCGAGCGGAGCCACCAGGTCCGCGCTCAGGGCGGCCCAGCGAGCCGACTCGGCCGTCAGCAGGTCGTCGAGCCTGCGCTCCACCCGCTCGGCCACCGTGAGGAGGCTCGGCGGCACCGGCACGATGTCCTGGATCATGGCTGCGCGCATCGTACGGGTCGGTCGACGGCCGCGGCAGATCTGACGGCGACAGGGGCGGCCATACGGCGCGCCCGGTTCGTCAGGCCTGACCGAAGGTGGCCAACGCCTCGGGCAGGGTGCACTCGACGACACCAGGCTCCGCGATGACGCCCTCGAGCCACGGTGGTCGGTTGACCCCGACGACCGCAATGGCCGTGTCGAGGCCCGAGCGGGTGGAGGCCTGGCGCGCGAAGGTGGCCGCGTAGTCGGGCGGTCGCACGTCGCGGGTGAGCTCGTACAGCGCCCATGGGTCGGGGGTGCCTCCGGGCGGCGGGGGGCCGACCGCAGTCGGCACGGCCGGCGACGACGGTGAGGGGCCGCCGCCGGCGAGCCCCGGGCCATCGGCGAGGATCGCTCCCTGCACCTCCTCGGCGCGGCCGCCCGCGGCGAGGAGGCCGACGTACGCGCCGAGCCCGCGGCCGTACACGGTGACCGCGCCCAGATGGGCGACGGCGATGTCAACGTCACCCATCAGGGCTTCGCAGAAGTAGCCCGCGCCGATCGCCACATCGGAGGCGCCGTGCCCCGAGAGGTCGAGCCCCCACACCGGTCCGGCCCATGCCTCGAGGTGGGCGGGCACGTTCGGCGGGGTCCGCTCCGCCAGGCCGTGCAGGTGCAGCAGGGGTCGACCCTCGCCGGCTCGGAGCTCGTGCAGCGCGAGCCGCACCTTGTTGTGCTGGAGGAGGACCGTGGTCACGCCACGTGCTCCAGCACGAGGTCAGCGACGCGGCGCGGTTGCTCGATGTGCACGAAGTGCCCGACCCCCTCGAGCATCACCAGTCGACCGGCCGGCGGCAGGTGGGAGAGCACGTCGGCCTCGGCCGTGCCCCATCCCATCGGGTCCGGTGCGGTGCCGAGCACGGCCAGGACGGGCACGCCGATGTCCGGGAGCCGCATCATCGACCACTCGGGGCGCCACGGGCCGAACCCGCCGAAGCGCAGGGTGGGGTCGATCTTCCAGCGCCAGCCGTCCGGGTCCTGGCGGGCGCCCACCGTCACGAGGTACCGGAGCCACTCCGGCTCGAGCCGGGGGTTCATGCGGCGCCGACGCTCGGCCAGCTCGTCGATCGTGCCCGGCTTGCGCTGCGCGTCGACGAGGGCCCGGCGGTGGTCGAGCCACGAGGTCAGCTCCTTCGCCATGAGCTTCGTGCGCTGGTGGTCGGACACGTCGGGGAAGCTGCGACGCGACGGCAGCCCGTCGAGGTTGATCAGGTGGCTGACGCGGTGGGGCAAGGCGTCCGCGAGCTGGAGCATGAGGCTTCCTCCCTTCGAGTGCCCCACGACCGGGACCGCGTCGAAGCTGACCGCGTCGAACACGGCGACCGCGTCGCGCAGGTCCGCCTCCCAGTTGTAGAGGGCGGCGTGCTGGGAGTCGCCGTGCCCGCGGTGGTCCCAGGACACGACTCGGAACCCGGCGGCGGCGAGCATCGGCGCGAAGACGTCGAACGTGCCAGCGAAGTCGAAGCCACCGTGGGCCATGAGGATCGGGGGCGCGCCCTCGTCCCCCCACTCGTGGACGGCGATGGCAAGTCCATGGCTGTCGACGGTGCGCTGCCGATCAGGTCGGCGCGCGCCCGGGTAGGTGATGGCGTCGCTCATCTGGCCCCCTTGGTGGTCGCCTACCATGTCTGTCGACGAGCGGGCCACGCAAGCAGCGGACGGTCCTCGTCGCGCCGAGCGCCCCGGTAGCCTCGGACTCGATGCTGCACGGCCTGCGCCGACGGGCCTCGGGCCACCGTCACCTGCTCACCGGTTCCGTGGCCCTCGTGCTCACCGCCGGAGTCCAGGCAGTGTCCGGAGCGCTGTTCTGGCTCATCGCAGCTCGCGTCGACGACCAGACGGACGTCGGGCACGCCACCGCCCTGTTCACTTCGGTGCTGTTCGTGGCCTTCGTGGCGGGCCTCGGGCAGCCCGTTGCGGCCGCCCGGTACGCCGCGGGACGCACGCGCGACGACCACGTGCTCTACGCGTGGGGAGCGCTCGCCACCACCGTGGCGTCGGGGATGGCCGCCATCGCCTACCTCCTGATCGTGAGCCCGCCCGCGGTCGACGAGCTCCGCCGGTGGCACGGCGTCCTCGGGCCGGCGCTGTTCCTCTTCCTCTGCATGGGCACCGCGCTGTCCCTGCTCCTGGATGTCAGGCTCATGACCCAGCGGCGGTGGGGCCTCGTCCTCGCCCGTGCCTCGCTGGTCGGACTGGCCCGCTTTCCGCTGCTGCTCCTCCCAGTCGACGGCGATCGAGCCGTGTGGCTCCTCGTCTTCGCAGCGCTCCCGGCCGCCGTGTCCGGGTTCGTCGGCACCGGCCTGCTCCCGAGGGTCACGGGCGACCGGCACCACCTCGGCCCGATGCCCGCGACGACGCGTGCGATGGTGCGCTACTCGCTCGTGAACTGGGCCTCCACGCTCACCTACCAGGCGCCGACCTTCGCGATGCCGGTGATCGTGCTCGTCAACGTCGACGCCGACCACAACGCCAGCTTCTACGTCGCCTGGGGCGTGGCGGCGCTCGCGTGCTACGTGCCCACGGCCATCGGGCAGGCGCTGCTGGCCGAGGGCGGCCGGGACGGTGCCCACCTCAGGAGCCAGGTGCGGTTGGCCATCGTCGTCGCCGGCGGGCTCATGGTGATCGGCGCGGCGCTCGCCACCATCGGCCGGGACGTGATCGTGACGCTCTACGGCGCCGACTACCGGGAGGCGGCCGACGTGCTCCCGCGCCTCGTCATCGCCGCGATCCCCTGGGCCGTGACCTCCGTGTACCTCACCGAGGCGCGCGTGCGGCACCGCAGCGGGGCGACGGTGCTCATCACGGCCGTGCTGTCGTTGGCCATCCTCGTCCCCGCCCTCGTGCTGGTGCCGGAGCACGGGATCGACGGCGCCGCCACGGCCTTCCTCGTGGGGAACGTCGTTGCGGCAGTGGTGGCCCTCGGCACCCACATCCAAGGGCGCGCGACTGCGGATGGCCGCATCCCGACCGCCTCGCCCGACGACTTCGAGCCGGAGGACGCGGTCGCCCTGTCCCCACTGGTCTGACCGCACCTCTCCTCATGGAACTCCCCCCGCCGCCGCCTCCCCCGCCGCCTCCCCCGCCCCCGCCGCCTCCCCCGCCGCCACCGCCTCCACCGCCACCGCCACCGCCTCCACCACCGCCGCAACCGCCACCTCCACGCTCGCCGCTAGCCCCGCCGGGGCCGCCCGCACCGCCATGGGTGCCGCCGGGGCTGTGGTCCTCCCAGCAGCTTCCCCCTCCCCCGCCGACACCGGAGATCTCGGTGCGCCGGTGGCCGGCGGCCCTCGGCATCGCGGCGGTGGGACTGCTCGTGGTGGGCGTCGTGGCGGTGGTGGCCCAGCGCATCAACGGGGGCGACGACGGCCCCCCACACCCCGAGGAGTGGGACCCCCGCGTCGCGGACCTGGCCGACTTCGTCGAAGCGGAGCGCGGGCTCGAGTTCGAGCACCCGGTGTTCGTCGACTTCCTCACGTCCGGCGAGTACACGGACCAGACCATCGAGGACGAGGCCGCCACGCCCGACGAACAGCACGCGGAGCTCGACCGGTTCGCAGGCGAGCTGCGCGCCCTGGGTGTGGCCTCGGGCGAGCTCGACCTGTTCACGGCCTTCAACCAGGTGGCCGACGGCGGCACCCTCGCGTTCTACGACCCCATCGACGAGCGCGTCCGCGTGCGGGGGACGACCATGACGGTGAGCCTCGAGGTCACGATCGTGCACGAGCTCACGCACGCCCTCCAGGACCAGCACTTCGACCTGGAGCGGATCTCCAGCAGCCAGCTCGACAATGGGGCCGCGACGGCCTTCCGGGGGCTCGCGGAGGGCGACGCGCTCCGCGTCGAGGAGGCCTACCAGGACGACGTGCTGACCGCTGCCGAGCGGGACACCTACGACGCCGAGTACGCGGACGAGCTGGCGGACAGCGAGAAGGCGACGGCCGACGTGCCCGCGTTCGTGAGCGCCACCTTCGGCGCGCCGTACGCGCTCGGACAACCCTTCGTGACGATGCTGCTCAACAGCGACGGGAACGACGCCGTCGACCGCGCCTTCGTCGAGCCTCCCTCCACCGAGGAGCACCTGCTCGACCCCGCGTCGTTCCTGCTCGAGGAGGGGTCCGAGGTGCCCGACCTCGGCTTCGCCCCCGACGAGGAGCTGCTCGACGAGGGACCGTTCGGCGCCACGAGCTGGTACCTCTTCCTGGCCGAGCGCATCGACCCGAAGGTCGCGTTCGACGCGGCCTTGGGCTGGAACGGTGACTCGTTCGCGGCCACGGAGCGCAACGGCACCACCTGCGTGCGCGTGGCGTTCACCGGCGACCGCGGCACGGACGAGGATGAGATGGCGGCGGCGCTGGCCCAGTGGGTCGAGGCGATGCCGGGTGAGGAGGCGGTGGTCGATGAGGTCGACGGGCACCCGGTGCTGGAGAGCTGCGACCCAGGCGAGGACCGCGACCTCGAGCTCACCGGTCGGTCCGAGACGTCGCTGTACCTGCCGAGCCTGTGGGGCTACCTCGAGGCCGACGCGTCGAGCGCGCTGGACCCTGAGGAGGCGCGCTGCTACGCGAAGACGGTGGTCGACGGCCTCACCTTCGAAGAGGTCACCGATCCCGAGGGCGAAGCCTTTGCCGGGAAGGACTTCCAGGACGCCCTCGCCGACGCGTACCGCGCCTGCAGCTGAGGACGGCTGCGCGGGGGTGCGCCCACGCGGTAGACCGTCGGGATGAGCGGGTCGTACTCCGGTGGCGCCGACGAGGTCACCGCCACCGACCGCGCCCGGCTGACCAGCGAGCGGGACCGCATCCGGGCCACCTACCTGCGTCCGCGCGACGAGCGTCCGCCCTCCACGGCTCGGGGCGCCCACCACATCGCCCTCATCTGCTCCGACGTCGAGCGCACCACGCGCTTCTACCAAGAGGTCCTCGGGTTCCCGCTCACGACGATGTTCGAGAACCGTGACCTCCCCGGGTCCACACACTTCTTCTTCGACCTGGGATCCGGCAACACGATCGCCTACTTCGACCTCCCCGGCGTCGACCCCGGCGCGTACGACGAGGTGCTCGGCGGGCTCCACCACCTCGCCATCTCCATGGAGGTCGAGCGCTGGCGCCAGGCCCGGGAGCGCCTCGACGCAGAGGGGATCGCGTACGACCACGTCGACGAGACGAGCCTCTACTTCCGCGGACCCGACGGCGAGCGCCTCGAGCTCATCGCCGACCCGCTCCGCTGGATGTACGGCGAGCGCGTCGACTGACCACGCCCGCGACACCCGGACTGCTTCAGCGGGCCTTCCGGAGGAGAACCTCCTGGGCGATGGTGGCGACGTGGACGCCGTCGGTGCTCAGCACGTGGCCGATGCTGAGGCCACGGCTCGACAGGTAGCCGTGGCTGGCGAAGTCGTAGATGTGCCACTCATCCGCGCGCGACGGGCGGTGGAACCAGATGGCGTGGTCGAGGCTGGCCGACATCCAGCCGAGCTCGAACGCGTCGCCCTCCCCCGGGTCGGGGCGCTCTGGGTGCAGCGCGACGACGGAGTCCGTGGGCAGGTCGTCGGAGAGGTAGGCGACCGCGCACGCCTGCAGCAACCGGTCCTCACCGATCGTGTCGCGCAGCTTCAGCCACGCCACCCCGCGGCCCTCCTCCTCGTTGCGGAGCTGCGCGAACCGGCGCAGGAACATGGGGCTCCACGAGTACCCCGACAGCTCCTCGGGCGGCGGGACCGCCGGGACGCGGGCCGTCTGGACGTCGTGGCCCGACTCGTCGACCTGGAACGACAGCGACATCGTGAGGATCACGCCCACATCGTCCTGGCTGGCCACCACGCTCCGTGTGCAGAAGGAGCGGCCGTCGCGCGACCGGGTCACGGCGAGCCGGATCGGCTGGTCGGCATCACCCGGGCGGATGAAGTACGCGTGGAGGGAGTGCACGTGGAAGTGCTCGTCCACCGTCGTGGCTCCGGCCCGGAGCCCCTGGGCCACGATCTGGCCGCCGTAGAGCCCGCCCCAGGGGTACTGCGGTCCGTGGGCCAGGAACGCATCGCCCTCGAGCGGCTCGAGTCGCATCATCGTCAGGAAGTCCACGCCGGATCGTAGGCCGAGGGGCCTTGACGGGAACCAGGCCGGGGGCTCGGTGCGTCGTAGGTGGCGTCACCGAGCCGAGGAGCCCCGATGCCGATCACCCGTCGCCCGTACCGCCTGGCCGCCACCGTGCTGGCCTCGTCCGCCGCCCTCGTCGCCACCGCCGTGCCTGCAGGGGCCTGTGGTGGACTCGTCGGGGAGAACGGCTCGATCCAGCTGACGAAGACCTCGACGCTCGCGGCGTATCACGACGGGGTCGAGCGCTACGTGACCTCCTTCGAGTTCTCGGGCACCGGCGAGGCGGTCGGCTCGATCATCCCGCTGCCCGACATCCCCAGCGAGGTAGTACGCGGTGGCGACTGGACCCTGCAGCGGCTCGCGCGGGAGGTCGCCCCTGCGGAGCGCACCGAGTTCTCAGCGACGGCCGACGCGCTCGGCTCGCCTGACGGCGCCCAGGTGATCCTCGAGACGCAGATCGACGCCCTCGACATCACCGTGCTCAAGGGCGGCGGCGACGAGGTCGGGACCTGGGCGCGCGACAACGGGTTCCTCCTGACCCCGGATGCACCCGAGGTGCTCGACTTCTACGCGAGCCGCAGCCAGATCTTCATGGCGGCCCGCTTCGATGCAGCACGGGCTGCTGCGCTGGGCCAGAGCGCCGGCGATGGCACCCCGATCATGCTCACCATCCCCACGGATGCCCCGTGGGTGCCGCTGCGGATCCTGAGCCTCGGCCTCGAGGGCGAGACGCTCGTCGAGGCCGACGTGTTCCTCCTCACCGACGAGGAGCCGGACCTCCTGGCCGGTGGACCGGGCCTCAGCCTCGACCGGAGCGAGGCCGCGAACGATCTCCTCCTCGACGATCTCCGCGCCGACGTCGGCATGGAGTGGATGCCGGAGGACATGTGGTTCAGCTACCTCCAGGTCGAGGCGCAGGCCGCCGACCTCGACTACGACCTCGCCATCTCCCCGGACGCTCGCACCCTCCCGACCCTGGCGGACACCGGCGTGACCCCGCCCCAGGTGCGGCCGGTGCACGCGCCCGGTCCGGCGCTGCCCGTGTGGCCGATGGCCGCCGGCGCGCTGGTCGCGGTGATCGTGGCGGCGCTCCTGTTGCGTGCTGACGAGCGCTCCCGCGCGGTGCCGGCATGAGGCGGCTCGTCCGGCTCGGAGCGGCCATCGGCGCGGGTGCGGTGGTGGCCACCACCGGGTACGCCGTCGACGCGTCGGGCGCCCCGCGCGAGGTGCTCGGTCCGGGCACCGCCACCGTCGAGGTGGGCATCGACCAGAGCGCGTTCGACACTGGCCCCCTGCGGGTGGCCCAGGGCACGCTGGTGGAGTTCGTGGTGCAGAACGACGATCCCATCGACCACGAGCTGGTGGTGGGCGACGCCGAGGTCCACCGTCGCCACGCCCTCGGGACGGAGCGCCGGCACCCACCGGTGCCCGGCGAGGTGAGCATCGCCCCGGGCGACCGCGGAATGACGTACTACGAGTTCACCGAGGTGGGCTCGATCACCTACGCGTGCCACCTGCCCGGCCACGAGGCGTACGGCATGAAGGGCACGATCGAGGTCGTCCCTGCCGAGTAGGGAGGCGGCCGGAGGCCGCCGATCACGACATCTTGATCATGACGTGCTTGAGCTCGGTGTAGTGCTCGACCGCGTAGATCGACATGTCCTTGCCGTAGCCGCTCTGCTTGAACCCGCCGTGGGGCATCTCGCTCATGATCGGGATGTGATCGTTCACCCACACGGTGCCGAAGCGCAGACCGGCGGCCATGCGCATCGCCCGGCCGACGTCCGTGGTCCACACCGATGCCGCCAAGCCGTAGTCGACGCCGTTGGCCCACGCGAGCAGCGTCTCCTCGTCCGGGGCGCGCTGCACGGTGACGACGGGTCCGAACACCTCGCGCTGCACGATCTCGCTGTCCTGCGCGGGGCCCACGACGATCGACGGGGCGTAGAAGTACCCACCGCCGCCCGGCACTGACGCGCTGGTGAGCACCTCGGCCCCGGCGTCCTTGGCCCGCGACACCATCCCGCTCACGCGCTCGAGCTGCTCCGCGGAGACGACGGGACCGACCTCGGTGTCCGTGTCGGTGGGATCGCCGAAGGGGATCTGGCTGACCTCGGCCTGGAGCGCCGCGACCACCGCATCGTGCACCTTGGGGCCGGCGATGACGCGACACGCGGCCGTGCAGTCCTGCCCCGAGTTGTAGTAGCCGGCCGCTCGCACGCCGGCGGCGACCGCCGCGGGATCGGCGTCGTCGAACACCACCACGGGGGCCTTGCCGCCGAGCTCGAGGTGGACGCGCTTGAGCGTGTCGGATGACGCCTTCGCGATCGCCTTGCCCGCCGCCACGGAGCCGGTGAGCGAGACCATGGCGACATCGGGATGCGCGACGAGCGCGACGCCGGCCGTCTCCCCCTGCCCGCACACGACGTTGAGCACGCCGGGTGGCAGCACGTCGGCGGCCAGCTCGGCGAGCCGCAGGGCGGTGTACGGCGTGAGCTCGGAGGGCTTGAGCACCACGGTGTTGCCGACGGTCAGCGCTGGCGCGACCTTCCACGTGGCCATGTTCAACGGGTAGTTCCACGGCGCGATCGACCCGATGACGCCGAGCGGCTCGCGGCGGAGCATCGAGGTGTACCCGGCCATGTACTCGCCTGCGGCGCGCCCCTCCAGGAAGCGTCCCGCCGACGCGAAGAACTTCCAGTTGTCGAGGGTGAGGTCCATCTCGAACTCCATGATCGAGACGGGCTTGCCCACGTTCTCGGACTCGATCGCCGACAGGTTGTCGATGTCGGCTTCGATGCGGCGCGCCAGCTCGTGGATGGCCTCGCTGCGCTCGCGCGGCGTCTTGGCGGCCCACTCCGGGAACGCGCGGGCAGCCGCGGCCACCGCGTCGTCCACGTCGGCCGCCTCGGACGCCGGGCCGGTGCCGATCACCGCTCCCGTCGCGGGGTTGAGGATGTCGTCGGTGGCGCCGCTGTGGGCCGGCCGCCACTCGTTGTCGATGAAGTTCTGGTCGGGCATGTTTTCGAGCCTCCGTCGCGAGCGATCCGCTCGCAAGTCTGGCAGAATCTCGTGGATCCGTTCGTGTGCATGCCCCGCGACGACGAATTCCACAGCATCGCCAGGAGGCGACCCTCAATGACCGAGCGAAGCGAGGGCCTGGCAGCACAGGCGTTGCCCGTCACGAAGTGGCGGAATGGTCCCCTCGCCACCCGAAGGGTGGCCCCATGACCATGACCAGCGATCAGCTGGCGACCGCGGCGGCCGATCACCTCTGGCTGCACTTCTACCCGCTCGCCGCGGCCGGCGACGCTCCCCTCACCGTGATCGAGCGAGGGGAGGGCGCCTACGTCTGGGACAGCGAGGGCAAGCGCTACATCGACGGGCTGGCCGGGCTGTTCGTGGTGCAGGCGGGCCACGGCCGTCGGGAGATCGCCGAGGCCGGGGCCAGGCAGGCCGAGAAGCTCGGCTACTTCCCGCTCTGGAGCTACGCCCACCCCGCCGCCATCGAGCTGGCGGCCCGGCTGGCCGACCTGGCGCCGGGGGACCTCAACCGGGTGTTCTTCACCACGGGCGGCGCCGAGGCGGTCGAGTCGGCCTGGAAGCTGGCCCGGCAGTACTTCCTCGCCATCGGGCAAACCGACCGGGTGAAGGTCATCAGCCGGCACACCGCCTACCACGGCGCCACCATCGGGGCCCTGAACATCACGGGCCTCGAGGCCATCAAGGAGCCGTTCCTCCCCCTCCTCAACGGCCTGGGTCGCAACGTGCCCAACACGCTCGAGGCGCAACGGGCCGATCCCGACGACCCGCTTGCGGGCGCCGACGCCATCGAGGCGCTGATCATCGCCGAGGGACCGGAGACCGTCGCTGCCGTCTACCTCGAACCGGTGCAGAACGCCGGTGGCTGCCTGGTCCCCCCCGAGGGGTACTTCCAGCGGGTGCGGGAGATCTGCGACCGCCATGGCGTGCTCCTGGTGAGCGACGAGGTCATCTGCGCGTTCGGACGCGTCGGCGACTGGTTCGGGGCGAGCCGCCTCGGCTACGAGCCCGACATGCTCACCTTCGCCAAGGGCCTCACCTCGGGCTACGCCCCGCTCGGCGGGGTCCTGGTGAGCGATCGCCTGGCCGAGCCCTTCCTCACCGCCGGCAGCTCGTTCCTGCACGGCATCACCTTCGGTGGCCACCCGGTGAGCTGCGCCGTGGCCCTCGCCAACCTCGATGTGATGGCGCGCGAGGACCTCCCGAGTCGGGTGCGGGGCCTCGAAGACGAGTTCCGGTCGGCACTCGACCGCCTCACCGACCTCCCGATCGTCCGCGAGGTGCGCGGGATGGGGTACTTCTACGGCATCGAGCTCACGAAGAACGGCACAGACTTCAGCGACGACGAGTGCGACTGGCTGATCCGCGGCTTCCTGTCGAACCGGCTCCTGGAGCTCGGCCTGATCTGTCGGGCCGATGACCGGGGCGACCCGGTCATCCAGCTCTCGCCGTCGCTGGTCGCCGGTCCCGAGGAGTTCGACACGATCTCGAGCACGCTCCAGCAGGTGCTGCTCGAGGCGTGGAAGGAGCTCGACCGGTGACCCTCTCCGTGGGCGTCCCCACGGAGGTCAAAGAGGACGAGCGCCGGGTGGCCCTCACGCCCGACGGCGTGCGCGAGATGGAGGCGCACGGCGTCGAGGTGCTGGTGCAGGCCGGCGCGGGGCTGGGGGCAAGCATCCCGGACGACGCCTACACGAACGCCGGAGCGGAGATCGTGGCGGACGCCGCCGAGCTGTGGGCGCGGGCGGGGATGGTCGTCAAGGTCAAGGAGCCGCAGGAGTCCGAGTTCGCGCACCTGCGCGACGACCTGACGCTGTTCACCTACCTCCATCTGGCCGCCTACCCGAAGGTGGCCGAGGCGCTGTGCGAGGCCGGCACGACGGGCATCGCCTACGAGACCGTCATGCGGGCCGACGGTGCCCTGCCCCTGCTCGCACCGATGAGCGAGGTCGCTGGACGGCTCGCCGTCCAGGCCGGTGCGCGCTTCCTGGAAGCACCCCAAGGCGGACGAGGGGTGCTTCTGGGAGGCGCTCCCGGGGTGCAACCGGCCCGGGTAGTCGTGATCGGCGCGGGCAACGTCGGGTGGAACTCGGCGTGGATCGCCGCTGGGATGGAGGCCGAGGTCAACCTCCTCGACAAGAACCTCGACCGCCTGCGCTTCGTCGACCAGATCCACAAGGGCCGCATCACGACGCTCGCCTCCAACCGCGGCACGGTGGAGCGCTGCATCGCGGAGGCCGACCTCGTCATCGGCGCGGTCCTCGTCGCCGGCGACCGGGCGCCGATCGTGATCACGGAGCCGATGGTCGCGACGATGAAGCCCGGTGCGGTCATCGTCGACGTCGCGATCGACCAGGGCGGCTGCGTGGCGACGTCCCGCGAGACCACGCACCAGGACCCCACCTACGTCGAGCACGGCGTCGTCCACTACTGCGTCGGCAACATGCCCGGCGCGGTCCCCGCCACGTCCACCCACGCCCTGACCAACGCCACCCTCCCGTACCTCGTGGAGGTCGCGGTGCACGGCGCCACGGAGGCGTGCCGCCGTGATCACGCCCTCGCTCCGGGCCTCAACACCGAGGGCGGCGAGGTCGTCAACGCGGTCGTCGCCGAGGCGCTGGGGGTGCCGGCCGGCGCTCCGAGCCACGGCCTCGGCTGATGGCTACGCCGCTGACCGAGCTCGACGACACCGACAAGGCGATCATCCGTGCGCTCCAGATCGACGGTCGCGCGCCGTACTCGAAGCTCGGGCCCGCCGTCGGCCTGTCGCAGGCCGCCGTGCGCCAGCGCGTGCAGCGCCTGATCGATCGGGGGGTGATGCAGGTCGTAGCCGTCACCGACCCGGCCACCCTCGGCTTCGCCGTCCAGGCCATGGTCGCGGTGTGCATCACCGGCGACGTCCGCGCCGCCGCGGCGGCGCTCGAGGACCTGCCGGAGGTGGAGTACGTCGTCATCACCGCCGGTCGCTACGACCTGCTGGTCGAGGTGGTGTGCAGCGACATGCGCCACCTCCTCGACGTGGTCAACGACCGCATCCGCACCGTCGCCGGCGTCACCAGCACCGAGGTCTTCACCTACCTCAGCCTGGTGAAGCAGACCTACAGCTGGGGTGTGCGCTGATCTCGGGGCGGGCTGATCGATGGCGGATCATGTGCCGGTGAGGGTGGCCGCGATCTTCGAGGTGTCGTCGCCGCTGCGCCGCAGCACGAGGGCGGCCACGACGATGGCACCCAGCGTGACCGCCAGCAGCAGGGTGGCCATCGCCGCGATGTCAGGTTTGCGGACGGTCTTCACCTGACCCAGCACGTAGGTGGGGAAGGTGTTCGTGCCCGGGGCCTTGACGAAGTCGGAGACGATCACGTTGTCGAGTGCGAAGGTGAACGCGAGCAGGCCTCCCGCGAGCACCGCGGGCGCGATCAGCGGCAGCGTGATCTGCCGAAACGCGGTGAGCGGTGTGGCGAACAGGTCGTTCGCGGCCTGTTCGAGGCTCTCGTCCATGCCCTGCATGCGAGCCCGCACGATGAGCGTGACGACGGCGGTGGAGAAGATCGATTGACCGATCCACAACGGCACCAGCCCGTGGCGCAGGGGACCGCCGAGGGACACGAACTGGAGCTGCATCCCGGTGGCATCGACGATCTCGGGCGTGGTGAGCACCAGGAGGAGGACCGCCATGAAGCCCACAGTCCACTTGCCCGACCGACGGGCGAGGGCGATCCCGGCGCACGTGCCGAGGATCACCGCCAAGAGAGCAGCGATCGCGGCGGCCCCGAAGGACGACCTGACCGAGGAGGTGAGCAGCGTGTTGTCCCACATCTTGCCGTACCAGCGCGTCGAGAACCCGGACCAGGCCTCGAGCGCCTTGTTGTTGTTGAACGAGTGCGCCACGATGAACGCGATCGGCAGGTACAGGAAGACCATCACCGACGCCGACCACACCCAGAGGAGCGCGTCGCTCACCCGAGCGGGAAGGTTCGCCCCGAGCCAGGTGATGCCACCGATCACGAGCATCGCCACGAGCACAGACACGAGCGACGCCACCGAGGGCCGAAGGGCGAAGAGGCCGACGGCGACGATGACCCCGACTGTCACGACCGAGGCCAGCGTCGAATCGACGGTGTTGAGCATCCGCAGCAACCGAGCGACGAGGAAGCCGAGCGCCAGGACCCCAAGGATGGAGACGATCAGCACCACGGCGATCGCGGCGCCGAGCGACGGGTTCTGTGATTGCAGGAACTGCGTGGCCACGAGGTTCCCGGGCATGTTCCCATCCGCTCCGCCGAGGACGTTCGCCGTGATGTAGTCGCCAGCCAAGGGGACGAAGACCAGCACCACCCCCGCGACGATGCCCGGGGCAGCCAGGCGCAGCGTGACCTGCATGAACGTCCGGATGCGGCTTGCGAAGAGGTCCTTGCTCGCTTCGCGAAGTGCCGGGTCGAGGCGATCCAGCGCCACGAACAACGGGAAGATCATCAGCGGCAGGTAGTTGTAGACGACTCCGATCTGCACACCCAGTCGGCTGTCGAGGACGTCGAGCCGCTCGTCCAGCAACCCCCAGGTGACCAGCGTGTTGGAGATGAGGCCCTTCGGGGCGAGCACAATCCGCCAGGCGAGCGTGCGGATCAAGAAGTTGGTGAAGAAGGGGACGGCCAACAGGCCAAGCACGAGGCCTTTGTGGCGCGTGACCTTCGTGGCCAAGAGGTAGGCGAGGGGGAAGGCCACGACGAGGCACAGGATCGTGCCGAGCAGCGTGGTGCGCATCCCCTGCACGAGGACCTTGGCGAAGGTCCCATCGAACCCACCGGCGAGCGCGTCGCGGTAGTTGTCGAGCGACAGCCGCTGATAGCTCACCCGACCGGCCGATCCCGAGATCTTGCTACCGAAGCTGGCCGCCACCACCAGCACCACCGGCACAACGAAGAACGTCACCCACCATGCCCAGGCGGGGATCGCGAGTACGAACTTCGGCAGCCAACGACGCCGCCCACCCGGCAGTCCCATCGTTGTGGTGGTGCTGGTCATCGCCGTGTTCAGGCGCCGGCCGCAGCCTTCGTCTTGTTGTAGATGTCGACGACGGCCTCCTGGTTGTCGAGCGACCCGGACTGCATCCGGCTCACCTCGTCGTCGGTGAAGTACACCATGTCGAGATACGGGGTGTCCGAGGGCAGCGCCTCACGGGCGGCTGTGATACCGGTGTTGAAGCCGTGGTAGGCCACGTCGACCGCCGAGTTCGCCGGCTCGAGGATGAAGTCAATGAAGCTGTAGCAGGCATCGACGTTCTCGGCATCCTTGAGGATGCACCAGTTGTCCATCCACAGCTCGGTCTCGGGAACGCCGAGGCCCCATACGTAGTCATCGGGGTTGCCGCCCGCCTCCTCCGCGGACAGGAGCCCCTGGCGGGCATCACCGTTCCACGCCATCGCCAGCGCGTAGTTACCCTCGGTAACAGCGATCCCGGGGTAGGAGTCGAACGCCTTGATGTGTTGGGCGAACTCGTCGACGAGGAAGTCCTCACACGCCTTCAGCTCGGCGGGGTCGGTCGTGTTCCAGTCGATCCCGTTGGCCCAGAAGTACATGCCGGTCAGGTTCGGTGCCGTGTCGAGGATCGACACCTGCCCGCTGGCCTCGTTCTGGGCGACATCGATGAAGTCGGCCCACGTCTCGATGTCACGGCTGATCAACGTCTTGTCGTAGAACCATCCGGTCGAACCCCAGTTCTTGCACACCGAGTACTTGTTCCCCGGATCCCACGGCTGGTCCGCGTACGCGGCATCGAGGTTGGCGAAGTTCTTGATGCGAGACAGGTCGAGCTCCTCGAGCAGGCCTTCGTTGGCCATCTGCGGGATGTAGACGCCAGTCGGGCACACCATGTCAAAGCCGCTGTTGCCGCCGGCCGAGACGAGCTTCTGGATCGCCTCCTCGTTTGAGTTGAAGATCGTGATCTCGATGTTGCCGAACTTCGCCATCAGGTCCGGGTCGTCGTACTCGGCCCAGGTGAACAGGTTGAACGAGTCGGCGCCGCCCTCACCACCGCCGCCCGAGGAGCCGGCGTCGTCGCTCCCGCATGCCGCGAGGAAGGCCACGAACGCTGCCGAGCCTCCAGCGACACCCAGGAAGCGACGGCGGCTCATCTCGCCGGCCAGGCGCTCAGCATCGCTGGCACTCATCAGCACGCGGAGCAGAGGGTTGTTGGAGGTCATGTGGATGTTCCTTTCCTGTTCTCAACCACCAGGGTCGATGGGCGAAGTCTGGTCAGCAGGTCGGGTCCTGGCGCGATCACTGGTTGGCCGGATCGGTGAGGACGATGTCGGACTGGTCGTCGGAGAACTGGTACACGTCGTCGGCGGCCCATGACGCCCAGACGTCGTCGCCCACGCTGAGCCCGGCCGTCTGGGCACGGGGCACGAGCACGACGATCTCCCGCCCGGCGGCGTGCACGACGTACTGCAGCACGTCGCCGAAGTGGGCGATGCTCGCCACCGTCCCGTGCAGCACGTTGACGTTGGTGCCAGGGTCGGTGCCACTGAGCTGGAAGCACTCGGGCCGAACCGCGGCGAGCGCGCCCGCACCGGGCGACAGCTGGACCTCGGGCCGCGTGACGCTGAACACCGTGCCGTCGCGGGCCATGACCCCGTCATCGGTGGCGACGCCACGCCAGAAGTTGTTGCGGCCCACGAACCCGGCGACGAACGCTGAGGACGGCTTCTCGTAGACGGTCTCGGGGTCGGCGAGCTGCTCGACGTGGCCGTCGAGCATGATCGCGATGCGATCGCTCATGCTCATGGCCTCTTCCTGGTCGTGGGTCACGAACACGAAGGTGATGCCGAGCTGGGTCTGGAGCAGCTTGAGCTCGATCTGCATCTCCTCGCGCAGCTTGCGGTCGAGGGCGCCGAGCGGCTCGTCGAGCAGCAGCACGCTCGGCCGGTTGACCAGCGCACGCGCAACCGCCACGCGCTGTTGCTGACCGCCGGAGAGGTGGCGAGGCATGCGGTCGGCCAGGTGGGTCATCTTCACCATCGCCAACGCCTCGTTCACCCGCGTCGTGATCTCCGACTTGCCGACGCGCTTCTGGCGCAACCCGTACCCCACGTTCTCGGTGACGCTCATGTGGGGGAACAGGGCATAGCTCTGGAACACGGTGTTCACGTCGCGCTTGTAGGGAGGTATCCCCTGCACGTACTCGCCGCTGATGCGGATGAAGCCCTCATCGGGCTGCTCGAAGCCGGCGAGCATCCGCAGCGTCGTCGTCTTGCCGCACCCACTCGGTCCCAGAAGTGAGAGGAACTCGCCCGGCCGCACCTGGAGGTTGAGGCGGTCGACCGCGACCATCGCCCCGAAGCGCTTCGTGACGTCGTAGACCTCCACGGATCCGCGCGCCGAGGACGAGTCGATCGAGTCCGATGCGGTTGCCTGGTCAGTCACGTGGAGGTCTCCTGCCCCGCCACGAGACCGACGAGGCGATGGCCGGACATCGTCCCGCACGACGACGGCTCCCACGCGCCAGGCGCTGCTGCGTCGTCACCCCGCGATCGCCTCCCGTTCACCAGCACGCCAGCGATTCCCTCGTCCAAGGCGCGGATCGTAACCGAATCGATCGCGTCGGGTGCCGGTAGCGATCGATCTACATCTCGTGCGGCCCGCTGGCTCACTAGGGTTGCCGCCCATGGGCACGCCGCTGGCGCCGGGCTACCGGCCAAGCGCGCTGTGGCACGACACCGCCACGCCCCACCCGGTGGTGGCGACCCCGCTCCCCAGCGCGGTCGACGTCGTGGTCGTGGGCGGCGGCTACTGCGGGATGTCGGCGGGCATCGAGCTCGTCGCGCGCGGCCGCTCGGTGGTCGTGCTCGACGCGCACGACCTCGGGTGGGGCGCGAGCACCCGGAACGGCGGCATGGTGCTGCCAGAGCTCAAAGCCGGCCCTCGCACCCTGGAGCGCACGCACGGCGAGCTCGGCCTTCGCCTGCACGCGTCGGTGGAGGCGGCCTTCGACCACGTGGAACGCATCATCGCCGAGCACTCGATCGAATGCGCCTACGAGCGCACAGGCCAGCTCTACCTGTCGCACGGCGAGCGAGCGTCCGCGCACCTCGATGCGCTGGCCGGCGAGCTCACGTCGATCGGCTCCGCTGCCCATGTGGTGCGCGGCGACGAGCTGCGCTCCGAGATCGGTTCGACGGTGTTCGCCGCTGGTCTCGTCGTCGAGCGCAGCGGCGGTCTGCACCCCGCGCGGTTCCATGCCGGACTCGTGCGCGTGGCCGACCACGCCGGTGTGTCGCTCCACCCCGGAACGGCGGCCACCGGCCTCGCAGCAACCGGGAGCGGGTGGACGGTCACCACGAGCCGGGGCGATGTCCTCGCGCGGGACGTGCTCGTGGCCACCAACGCGTACGCAGACGAGCTCGTGCCTGCGCTGCGCCGCCGCGTGCTGCCGATGGGCTCGTTCATCATCGCCACCGAGCCGCTCGGGCCGTCGGTCTCCGACGCCGTGCTCCCCACGCGGCGAATGTGCTTCAACGACCGGAACCTCCTCTGGTACTGGCGACTCGACGACAGCGGCCGGATGGTGTTCGGGGGCCGGAAGCGACTTGGGCGCGTGACCCTCGAAGAGGCCCGAGATCACCTGTACACGTCGATGATCGAGGTGCACCCCCAGCTCACCGGCACGAAGGTCGAGCGGGCTTGGGGCGGCCAGGTCGCCCTGACCCTCGACCGGCTCCCCCACTGCGGTCGCATCGACGGGCTCTGGTACGCGACCGGGTGCAACGGCTCTGGGGTCGCCCTCAACACGTGGCTCGGCCATCGCATGGCGGCGGCGATCGACGGCGAGCCCCTCCCCCCGTTCGCGGAGCTGCGCCACCGGCCGATCCCGCTGCACGCCCTGCGGGCCGCTTGGCTCCCGGCCGTGTCCGCGTGGTTCCGCATCCAAGACAGTAGAGCGGCATGAAGGTCCTCGTGGTCGGCAGCGGTGGCGTCGGGTCGGCGTTCGCGATGATCGCCCGGCGCCGGTCGTTCTTCGAGCGGGTCGTGCTAACGGACCTCGACGAGGACCGGGCCCGAGCGGCCGCCGCCAAGACCGGGGACCAGCGGTTCGTCGGCACCGCGATCGACGCGTCGGACCGCTCGGCCGTCGCGGAGTGTGCGCGCCACCACGGTGCCACCCACGTGCTGAACGCGGCCGACCCGCGCTTCGTGATGCCGATCTTCGGCGGCGCCTTCGACGCCGGCGCGACCTACCTCGACATGGCCATGTCCCTCTCGCACCCACATCCGGAGCGCCCGCACGAGGAGCCGGGCGTGAAGCTCGGCGACGAGCAGTTCGCGGAGGCGGCCGCGTGGGAAGAGCGGGGCCTGCTCGCCCTCGTGGGCATCGGCGTCGAGCCCGGGCTCTCCGACGTGTTCGCCCGGCACGCGGCCGACGAGCTGTTCGGCTCGATCGACGAGTGCGGCGTGCGCGACGGCGCCGATCTCGTCGTGGACGGCTACGCCTTCGCGCCCACGTTCTCGATCTGGACGACGATCGAGGAGTGCCTCAACCCGCCCGTGATCTGGGAGCAGGACCGCGGCTGGTTCACCACCCCGCCGTTCTCGGAGCCGGAGACGTTCGTCTTCCCGGAGGGCATAGGCCCGGTGGAGTGCGTCAACGTCGAGCACGAGGAGGTGCTCCTCATCCCGCGTTGGGTCGACTGCCGCCGCGTGACCTTCAAGTACGGCCTGGGGGACGAGTTCATCGAGGTGCTGCAGGTCCTCAACAAGGTCGGGCTCGACCGCACGGCGGCTGTGCGCGTGCGGGGCATGGACGTCTCCCCGCGCGACGTGGTCGCCGCCTGCCTCCCGGATCCCGCCGGTCTGGGCGACCGCATGCGGGGCCGCACGTGCGCCGGTACCTGGGTCACGGGCACCGGCAAGGACGGCGTCCCCAGGGAGGTGTACCTGTACCACCTGGCCGACAACGAGGAGACGATGGCGCGCGACGGGTCGCAGGCCGTCGTGTGGCAGACCGCGATCAACCCGGTGGTCGCGCTCGAGCTGCTCGCCACCGGCGCGTGGAGCGGCGTCGGCGTGCTCGGCCCCGAGGCCTTCCCGGCCCAGCCGTTCCTCGACCTGCTCGTCGACCACGGCTCGCCATGGGGGATGGAGGAGCGGACGCCGAGCGGCTGAGCATCACCCGAAGCCGAAGGTGCCGCTCCCGACGATCGCCTTGCTGAGGGGCCGCACGAGCGCACGGAGCTCGTCGCACCCTGCCTGCCCCAGGGCCTCCCACGGGGCCAAGGCGAGCGCATCGGTGCGGTCTTCGATCTGCTGGCGGAGGATGGCACCGGTCTCGGTGAACGCACCCTCGTGGTCGACGATCCCGCGGGCGGCGAGCCGGGCGACCGACGCGTCCCACGCGGCGTCGGTCCACTGCCGGGAGCCCTGGAGGGCGGCGCGCGGCACCTCGCCGGAGGCGGCGTGGACGACCAACGCGTCGATGCCGTCGAGGCCGGCCTCCACGAGGCAGGCGACGTGCCCGTCACCGCGGAACTCGCGGAGCAGCGAGACCGCGTGCCAGAGCGCCAGGTGCGGTGCCTCAGGCCATGGGAGCGCGGCATGGGCGGCGTAGAGCGGGCGCCCGGCGGGGGTGCACGCGATCGCGGCCGTCCGCGCCAGGCCCGCCGCACGCGGCACCCCCGGATCCGCGAGGAGGTCGCCCGCGGCGTGGTGCAGCGCCGCGTCCGCCGCGCCCAGACGCGCGTCCAGCAGCCGGGCGGGCGTGGTCGCCTCCCAGGCGCTGGGGATGGCGCGACGCACGATCCCGGGGTCGAAGTTGAAGAAGGTCGCGATCACGACCTCCGCCGGTACGGGGCCCATCGGCGCCGCTCGCGAGGCGAAGTAGCCGTCGAAGCCCATCACCCCGAGGGCCTCGTAGGCAGCCGTCGCCTCCGGCGCGAAGTAGATGAGCCCGTGGTACGGCTCGAGGGTCCGCCACATCTTGCGCGCCATGACCGGGTCCATCACGTCAGACCTTAGGGCCCGATGAGCATCCTCCTTCCTGCTGAGGGTTGCATCAGAACCTCGTCGTGAGGCCCTTCGAGGCAGTGGGTCCGATGGTCGAGCGCGAGCCCCAGGTCGCGCCCGATAGGCGCGAATGCATCTGCGGTACGGAGAGCCGCAGAGCCGATCGGACCGGGTGCTCGCCGTGTCGCCTCCCTCGCCACTCGACGTACCGGCCGCGACGAGCCGGGATCCGTACGCGCGCCCTGTCGCCGCGTGGGCCGATCTGCTCGGCCCCCCGCGAGCCGAGGCCGCCCGGTCGCGGCAGCTCGCCCACATCGGGGGCGTCGTCTCCGTCTGCGCCCTCCTCGCGTACCTCGCGTGGCGCATCGCGTTCACCCTGCCCGCAGGCGGGGACCGCGTTGTTGCCTGGGGCCTCGTCCTGTTCGAGGCGTTGCCGCTCGTCGGTCTGGTCCTCAAGGCGATCACGCTCTGGAGCATCGACGGTCGGGCGCCGATGCCAGGCGAGGCGATGCAGCAGCGTTGGCGCGTCGCGCTGCTGATCCCCACGTACGACGAGCCCGTGGAGGTCATCGCCCCAACCATCGCGGCGAGCTGCGCCCTGGAGCCTCACCACGAGACCTGGGTGCTCGATGACGGGGACCGGCCCTGGGTGGCTGACCTGTGCCGAGCCTACGGCGCCCGCTACGTGTGTCGGCCGGTTCACGACCACGCCAAGGCCGGCAACCTGAACCACGCCCTCGGCCTCCTGGAGCTCGAGGAGACCGAGGGCGAAACGGGCGGCGCGGACATCATCGCGGTCCTCGACTGCGACCACGTTCCGCTGCCGACCTTCCTCACCGCCACGCTGGGCTGGTTCGATGCGGACGACATCGCCCTCGTCCAAGGCCCCCAGACCTTCTACAACGCGGGTGCCTTCGACGACGACGGGTTCACGGGCGAGCAGGGGCTGTTCTTCAACGTGCTGATGCCGGCACGGGACCATGCTGGCGCAGGACCGTTCTGGTGCGGCTCGACCTCGTTGCTCCGCGTGAAGGCGCTGCGCGACATCGGCGGCGTCGCCACCGAGACCATCACCGAGGACATGCACACGACGCTCAAGCTGATCCGGGCTGGGTGGCGGACCACCTATCACCACCAGACGCTCGCCGTGGGGCTCGCCCCGGCCACACCCGACCAGTACCTGCTGCAGCGTCGCCGGTGGGGCATGGGCGCGATGCAGATCCTGGCGCTCGAGCGGTTGTGGGCCGCCAAGCGATGGCTGTCGTGGCGCAGCTTCTACGAGTACCTGACCGGAACGCTCTGGTGGCTCGAGGGCATCGCGACGCTGATCGCCTTCCTGGTCCCGGTCGCCGTGCTGGCGTCGGGCGCCGATACGTCGACCGCCAGTCCGATCGTGTTCACCGCGGCCTTCGCTGCCATGTTCACGACTCGGCTCTGGGGGGCGAGGCGCCTGCTGCGCAAGCAGATCCATTGGCCCACCGCGTTCGCCCTTCGGATCTTCCGCGTTCCAGTCGGCCTTGCGTGCTTCTGGTGGCTCGTCTCCCGGCGCACGCTCGAGTTCGAGGTGACCCCGAAGGGCGCCGCCGACGGGCGCCGTCGCGGTCGCGCACCACGGGTCCTGTGGGGCCTGACCGGCGCCGTGGCGGCGGCGGTCGCCTACGCGACCCTGGGCGTGCTCGGCTTCGTGCCGTGGCACACCAGCGCCCCGTCGACGGTGGCGTCGGGCGTCTGGCTCGTGGTGGGCGAGCTCGTCCTCATCGCCGGGGCGCTCCGCATCCACTCCGCGAGCTACGCCACGTCCCGTCGCAACGCCTACCGCGTCACGGTCGGTGCAGCCGTGGAGATCGACGAGGTGACCGCCGACCTCGTCGATGTCTCCGTCGGCGGTGCGAGCGTTCGAGTCCAGCCCGGCTCGATGCCATCCTCGGGCCTGGTCGATGTCCGGCTGCCGGGAGCCGAGCCCACCAAGATGGAGATCGTCACGAGCCGCCACGTCCCTGGCAGCCTCGACCAGGTTTCCCTGCGCGTGCCCACCGGGGGCTGGGCAGGCCTTCGCACCATGTCGCTGTGGATGTTCCACACCCCCGTCGACGCCGTACCGGGCCTACCCCCGGGCGTGCCGCTCGTCGCCACCCTGCCCCGGTAGCCGCGCGCCCGGGCCGGAGACCGCGGCGTCGCGCTGATCCGAACGGCCCACGAGACGCCGGCAGATCACGGCCACCGCACGCACATTGTCTCTGCCGGCTAGGCACAGTGTCCCTCTTGCTGCAGGTCGCCGATCGCCGAGCCGACCCATGCCACATGACCCCAGCGGAAGCGCTCATCCGACCGCTCGCACGCGCTGCCCGTCGCCTGGACGATCGTGCCTTGCTAGCGGTCCTGGCCGGTCTCCCCGACCCTGTCGTCGTGGTGGACGCCGAGGCCCACCCCTTGTGGGCCAACCCGGCCGCCGAGTCCTTCTTCGGTCGCTCGGCCGTCTCGTCAGTGGGGATGTCAGGCCTGGACCTGGTCCACCCAGATGACCTCGACTTCGTGCTGCTCTCGCTGCTCAGCGTCCAGACCAAGGACCATGGCCTCCCCATCGAGGTGCGGCTCCGCAGCGCCAACGGGTGGCGCCTCGCCGAGCTGGTCGGCGCGCCGCTCCAGGGCTCCGAGGACGGCGCCATCGTGCTCTCGATACGGGACCTCACCGAGCGGCGCGGCCTCGAGGTGGCCAGCAACGACGAGGCCATGTTCCGGTCGCTCGTGCACAACGCCGCCACGCTGATGATGCTCGTGTCGGCGGACGGGATCGTCGGGGCCGCCTCGGGGGCACTGGCGCGACTGGTCGGTCACGATCCGGTCGAGGTGGTGGGGCATCCGCTGACCGACCTGGTCGTCCCCTCCGATCATGCGGTCCTGGAGGAGGGGCTGGCCGGGGCCACGCTCGCGCCGCCGGGCGTCGGACAGGCGCTCACGGTCGAGGTCGGGTTGCGTCACCAGTCGGAGCGCTCCACGCTCCCGTTCGAGCTGACGATCGTGAACCTCCTCGAGGACCCCACCGTCGGGGGGTTGGTCGTGTCGGGCCATGACCTCACCGCGCGCAAGGCCATCGAGGCCCAGCTGCTCTCGACGCTCTCACTGCTCAGCGCCACGCTGGACGCGACGAGCGACGGCATCCTGGTGGTCGACCGCGAGGGAGCGATCACGACGGTCAACCGCAAGTTCATGGAGCTCTGGCGGCTTCCCGACGAGCTGATCGCGGCGCGCGACGACGCGGCCGCAATGGCCTTCGTGCTCGATCAGCTCTCGAACCCAGAGGTGTTCGTGAAGAAGGTCGCGGAGCTCTACGCCCATCCCGAGGCGGAGAGCCACGATGTGCTCGACTTCGTCGACGGGCGGGTCTTCGAGCGCTACTCCCAACCGCAGTACGTGGACGGCGAGATCGTCGGCCGGGTCTGGAGCTTCCGCGACTCGACCGAACGAGTCCGGCTCCAGGAGCAGCTCGCGCACCAGGCGCTCCACGACTCCCTCACCGGGCTTGCGAACCAGAAGCTCTTCCTCGATCGGGTGCATTACGCCCTCACGCGCCTCGAGCGCCGCAGAGGCCGTCTCGCGGTGTTGTTCCTCGACCTCGACGGCTTCAAGACCGTGAACGACAGCCTGGGGCACTCCGCGGGCGACCGGCTCCTCATCGGCGTGGCCGAACGGCTCAAGGAAGTCGTGCGAGCGAGCGATACGCCTGCTCGCCTCGGTGGCGACGAGTTCGCCGTCCTCCTCGAGGACCTCGAGAGCGACGAGCAGTTCGTGGAGATCGCTGAGCGACTGCTCAGCCTGTTCGAGCAGCCCTTCACCATCGACGGAACGGAGGTGCGTGCCAGCGCGAGCATCGGCATCGCTCGTTCTACGCCCGGACTGACCGGCGACCAGCTGCTGCGCAACGCCGATCTCGCCATGTACACGGCGAAGCGCGAAGGCAAGGGACGGTACGCGACCTACGAGGGCGAGATGCACGCGACGGCCCTGACACAGCTCCGCGCGGAGGCGGAGCTGCGCCACGCTATCGACCACGGCGGGATCGTGCCCCACTACCAGCCGATCGTCGACCTCTCGACGGGGCGGATCGTCATGGTCGAGGCCCTGGCCCGATGGCACCATCCTGTTCGCGGGCTTCTCGGCGCCGACGAGTTCATACCGCTGGCCGAGGAGACCGATCTGATCGGCGACCTCAGCCTCGCCGTCCTCGACCAGGCGTGCGCGGATCTGCGGAGCTGGCGGGATGCCGGGATCGTGGGTCGGGAGCTCTCCATCTGCGTCAACCTCGCGCCGCCGCAGATCAGCGGAGATGCCCTGTACGCCCGGGTCGTGACGGCTCTCGCCAACCACGACCTCGAACCAGCGAGCCTCATCGTCGAGATCACCGAGGGCGCCATGATGCTCGACGCCGCCAGAGCGATCGCCACGCTCGCCCACCTGCGCGCGCTCGGGATCAGGATCGCCGTCGATGACTTCGGCACCGGCTACTCGTCGCTCAGCTACCTGCAACGCTTCCCCATCGACATCCTCAAGATCGACAAGTCCTTCGTGGACCGCATCGACTCTGGTCCAGAGGAGTCGGCGCTCCCCGAGGCGATCATCACCCTTGCCCGGACCCTGCACCTCACATCGATCGCCGAGGGCATCGAGCGCGAACCCCAGCGAGCCCGCCTCCGCGAGCTGGGCTGCCAGCTGGCCCAGGGGTACCACTTCGCGAAGCCCCTCCCGGCCGACGCCCTTGCCGACATGCTGACCTCTCGCGCCGAGCTGTGAGCCCTCGCCGACCAGGGCGACGACAACCCTGACAAGGAGCACGACGCCTGATGGTGGGTTCGCGCGGCCCGCCCGGTACAGTGCCCGTGCGCCAGCAGTCGCTGGCGGGCCGTGTCGAGCTGTGGCTTGAGACTGCCACCAGGAGCAGCGGACGCATCGCTGCACTCGACACGAGATCGGCAACCGGCCGGTCCACCTCCTCGAGTGTGCGCGCGTGCCTGCCCCCTCGATGCAGGAGAACCCCCCCACCCGTGCCCCCCACCTTCGCCGATCTCGGCGTGCCCACCCGCCTCTGCGAGCGCCTGGACGTCCTCGGCATCACCGAGCCGTTCCCCGTGCAGGCCGCCACGCTCCCCGACGCCCTCGCCGGACGCGACGTGTGCGGCAAGGCGCCAACCGGCTCCGGCAAGACGATCGCCTTCGGGCTCCCGCTGGTCGCGCGCATCGAGAAGGCGGCGCCGCGCCGGCCGAAGGCCCTCGTGCTGGTGCCCACGCGCGAGCTCGCCTCCCAGGTGCAGGACCAGCTGATGGCCCTCTGCTGGGGCACGAAGACTGAGGTCCTCGCGATCTACGGCGGCGCCGGGATGGAGCGGCAGATGAAGGCCCTCGGGAAGGGCGTCGAGATCGTCGTCGCCACGCCGGGTCGCCTCAAGGACCTCCTCGAGCGCGGCTCGCTCCGCCTCGACGACGTCAACCTCGTCGTCATCGACGAGGCAGACCGCATGGCCGACATGGGCTTCCTGCCCGAGGTGCGGCGCCTGCTCGACCTCACGAACAAGAAGCGCCAGACCATGCTCTTCTCCGCCACCCTCGACGGCGACGTCGACGTCCTCGTGCGGAACTACCAGACCAACCCCTGCCACCACGAAGCGGAGTCGATCGAGGAGCAGGGCGAGGTGACGCACCGCTTCTGGGCCGTGTCCCACGCCGACCGCATCCAGGTGGCCACCGCCATCGTCGAGCGCTCGTGGCCCGCGATCGTGTTCAGCCGCACCCGGCACGGCGCGGAGCGCCTGTCGAAGCAGCTGAACAAGGCCGGCGTGCGGGCGGAGGCCATCCACGGTGACCGCAGCCAGAGCCAGCGCGAGCGCGCGCTCGCCGCCTTCGGGCGGGGCGACGTGCACGTCCTCGTCGCCACCGATGTCGCTGCCCGCGGCATCCACGTCGACGGCGTGGCCTGCGTGCTGCAGTTCGATCCACCCGCCACGGACAAGGACTACGTCCACCGCTCGGGGCGCACGGGCCGCGCCGGGGAGCCGGGCACGGTGATCACGCTCGTGTCCCCCGAGAAGGAGAAGGACGTCCGCAAGATGCAGCGCGAGCTGCGCCGGCGCGAGCCCATCGAAGCCGCCACCGTGGCCACGGCCGGCAGCATCCTGGCCTCCACGCCGCCCAAGGCGATCGACCGAGGCGACGGGCTCGACGGCGTGTCGCGCCGTGAGCGGGCGCGCTCAGCGGACCGGCCCCGGCAAGACCGCGGGACGAAGCCGGTTCGCGGCAACGGCCACCGCAAGGGCGAGAGCCCCCGCAAGGTCGAGGGCGAGTGGACGCCTCGCCCGAAGCCCCCGGCCTCGCCGGGCGGCAACGGACAGGAGCGCGCCGGGGCCCCGGCTCGCTCTGGTCGCCCAGGCACCAGGCCCGGCCGACGACCCGCTGGTGCAGGAGCCGCCCGTCCGGGCCGCCCCGCCGGCGGCAACAGACGCCGCGCTCGCTAGCGCGACCTACACGAGGACTTGCGTTGCTCGGCAACCCAGGCGCCGAGCAACGCAGGCCTACGTGATCAACCCGATTGCCCCGGGGACGGGGAAGGTCTCGGAGACTACGACGGCCCTGTGACACCAGGGCGCAGGGCTCTCACCGTGTCGATGAGGTCGGCATCGTGGGGGTCCTTGTCGGGGCGGTAGCCCTTCACCCGCGCGAACCTCAGCGCGACGCCCCCGGGGTACCGCGTGCTCGTCTGCACACCGTCGAGGGCGATCTCGACCACCAGCTCTGGGCGCACGAGCACCGCGATGCCATCGCGCGTGGTCTCGCGTTCGAGGAGTGCCTGCGTCTGCCAGGCGAGGAGCTCGTCGGTCAGGCCCTTGAAGGTCTTGCCCACCATCACGAAACCGCCCTCAGGATCGCGTGCGCCCAGGTGGAGGTTGGACAGCCAGCCCTGGCGCCGCCCGTGGCCCCACTCCGCGGCCAGCACCACGAGGTCGAGCGTGCGGACCGGCTTCACCTTGCGCCACGAACCGCCGCGGCGACCGGCGTCATACGTGCTGTGGAGGGCCTTCACCATCACGCCCTCGTGGCCGCTCGCGAGCGATCCGGCGAGCGTCGCCGCCGCCGCGTCCGGGTCGTCCGTCACGGTTCGGGTGACGGCGAGGGGGCCCACGAGCGCATCGAGGTGAGCCTGACGTTCGGACAAGGGCTCGTCGATGAGGTCGACGCCGTCGCGATGGAGAACGTCGAAGAACGCGACGAGGAGTCCGTCACCAGCCCCAGCCGCGTCATCACGGCCGAAGGCGCTCATGGTGTCCTGGAACGGACGCGGCTTGGCGTCGTCATCCACGCCGAGCACCTCGCCGTCGAGCACGAATGCATCAGCGGCGAAGCCCAGCGCCACCGCGACGACACCGGGGAGGCGGTGGGTGATGTCGTTGAGGTTGCGGGTGTAGATCCGCACTTCGTCGCCGCTTCGGTGGACCTGCACGCGGGCACCGTCGAGCTTCCACTCGACGGACGCCGAACCGGTGTGGCCGAGCGCCTCGGCGACGCCGGCGGCACTGGCGGCCAGCATCGGCTGGATCGGATGGAGCACCGCCAGCCGGACGGCCTCGAGCCCCGCCCGCCCGTCGCGGCGCGCTAGCCGCGCGGTGCGGCCCAGATCGCCGGAGAGCATCGCAGCGCGCCGGACGATGTCGATGGGCACGTCGGCCGCCGCGGCGACCGCATCGGTCATCACGCCGGCGAGGGCACCCTGCCGCAGCTCGCCGGTGAGCAGGCGGCGGACGAAGTCGGCCTCGGCGTCGGTGGTGCGGGTGAACAGCTCGGCGAGGAGGCGCTGGCGGGCGGCGACGGAGCCACTGCCGGACGTGCCCGCCAGCTCCGTGAGGATCCCGTCGAGCTCGAGCACCCCCACGCTGGGCTCGGCAGCCGCCACGTGGTCGGTGCCGTACACGGAGCGCCACCCGACGCCGATGCGGCCCTGCCGCGGCATGCCAGTGAGGAAACCCACCGCCGGCTCGAGCTCCTCGGGCGCCAGCGCATCGAGGAGGGCCGCGAGCGACGCCACCTTCGCCTTCCGCGATCGGGTCGCCCCGACCGTGGCCGACGTGGCGACGAGGTCAGCGAGGAGCACGCGCCCCATGGTGCCCGACGTTGCTCAGGTGCGGGTGAAGTGGCCCTGCACCGAGGCGGGCGAGGTCGCGTCGGCAATACTCCCGCGGTGAACCGGTACGCGGCGAAGCGGTGGCTGTGCCGACCGCTCACGTCGTGGCGACGTCGCCGGGCGAGCGACGAGAGCCAGCTCACTCGCGCGGTGCTCGAGGCCCACGACTACCGCCCCGCGATGCGTCGGTTTCTCGCCGACAGCGGAACCCAGCCCGACCTGCTCATCGACGTCAACCTCCCGGAGGGAGCGCTCGTGCTCGACGTCGGCGCGTTCGAGGGCGAGTGGACGGCGCGGATCCTCGGGCGCGCGGACGCCCACGGGCCCCGCGATCTCCGCATCCACGCGTTCGAGCCCACGCCGAGCGGTCGCAAGCGCCTGCGGGCCTCGATCGGCGAGGACCCGCGGCTCGAGCTGCACCCGTTCGGCCTCGGGGGACGTGACCGCGACGAGGTGATGACGATCGCCGGTCCCGGGAGCTCGCTCTTCGTCGACCCGAAGGGACCCGGCGGGCTGGGCACGGCGACGGTGGCACTCCGCGACGTCGATGCCGTGCTGACGGCACTCGGCGTCGAGCGGCTCGACCTCGTGAAGGTCAACATCGAGGGCGGCGAGTTCGAGCTGATCGACCGGCTGCACGAGACCCGCTGGCTGGCCCGCACCGGACCCCTCATCGTGCAGTTCCACGAGTTCGCGCCCGACGCCTACCGCGCGCGCCGGCGCAACCGCCGGCAGCTCGGCGAGACCCACCGCTGCACCTGGAGCTACCCGTGGGTGTACGAGCGATGGGATCCGCGATGAGCGGCACCCGGCGTCAGCGGAACGCAGGGATGACGTGCTCCCCCATCAGCCGGATGGTCTGCATCACGGCGTCGTGCGGGATCTTGTACGGGTTCACGAGGCACAGCAGCTGGTCGACACCGGCTGCCTCGTAGCGCCGGCACGTCTCGATGCACTGGTCGGGCGGGCCGAGCACGCACGCGCCGCTCCCCTCGAGGTAGGCGAGGTCCATGAAGTCGAGCGACCCGTCGTCCGCCACCTTCTTGAGGTCGGCGGCGTACGCGTAGGTGCCGAGGTCCTCCCCGCGGTCCGCCTGCATCTCGGCCACCGACGCGATGAGCCGGGCGCCCGCCTTCGGGTACCACTCGAAGCTCTCGCGCGCCGTCTCCCGCGCCTCCTCCACCGTGGGCGCGCAGATGGCCATCGTGAACGTCGACGCCTGGTCGTGCACATACGCACCGACGGGAGTGATGCACCCGGCCACCGCCTTGCGGTAGATGTCGATCTTCTCCTTCACCGTCTCTGGCGGCACCCCGACTGCGAACGAGCACAGGCCGAGACCGAGCTCGCCGACCTGCCGGTGCCCGTCGTCGGAGCTGGTCGCGCCCCAGATCGGTGGGTGCGGCGACTGGATCGGCTTGGGCAGCACCCGTCGCTTCGGCATCGACCAATGCTCGCCCGCGAACTCGTACTCGTCGTTCGTCCAGCAGCCGACCACGTGGCCGATGGCCTCCTGCCACATGCCGCGCGTCTGGGCGGGGTCGATCCCGAAGCCCTCGAGCTCGGCGCGGGTCGATGAGCGCCCGGTGCCGAGGTCGACCCGGCCGTTGGAGATGAGGTCGAGGACGGCGACCGACTCCGCGGTGCGGACGGGGTGGTTGTAGGGCTTCGGCATGAGGCGCACACCGAAGCCGAGCCGCATGCGCTCCGTACGCGCCGCGATGGCGCCGTAGAGCACTTCGGGGTTGGAGCAGTGCGAGTACTCCTCCAGGAAGTGGTGCTCCACCGTCCAGAAGGCGTCCCAGCCGTACTGTTCACCAGCCACGGCCTGCTCGATCGTGTTCTGGTAGGCGAGCCGCTCGGAGTCAGGGCCCCAGGGCCGGGCGACGGGGATCTCGTAGAACAGGGCGAAGCGCATGGCGCACGTTGTACAGGAAACCGGACGAGGGGGATCGATGGGCAAGGTCGACGGCAAGGTCGTGATCGTGACGGGCGCAGCATCGGGAATCGGCCTGGCGACGTCGAAGCGGCTGCTGGCGGACGGCGCAACGGTCGTGGGCACCGACCTCGGCGGGGGCCCGGGCGCGCTCGGCGACGGATGGACGTACGTGCCCACCGACGTCACGGACGAGGCCGCGGTCGGCGCGCTCGTGGCGGTGGCCGTCGACGTGGGCGGACGGCTCGACGGCGTCGTCAACGCGGCGGGCGTCGCAGGGGGCGGGCTGGCCCACCAGGTCGACGCGGCCGAGTGGCAGCGGGTCATCGACGTGAACCTCACCGGCACCTTCTTCGTGGCCAAGCACGTGATCGGCCAGCTGCTCACCCAGGACCGGGTCGACGGCGAGCGCGGGTCGCTCGTCACCATCGCCAGCATCGAGGGCCTTGAAGGCACCGCGGGCGGCAGTGCGTACAACGCCTCGAAGGGCGGGGTCGTGCTGCTCACGAAGAACCTGGCCATCGACTACGGCCCGTCCGGGATCCGCGCGAACGCGATCTGCCCCGGCTTCATCGAGACGCCGATGACGGCCGACCTGTTCAGCATGGAGGGCATGGAAGAGGTGGCCGAGGGCTACCTCCTCGAGCACGCGCTGCGCCGCTACGGGCAGCCCGAGGAGATCGCCGCCGCCGCCGCCTTCCTGCTCTCCTCGGACGCCTCGTTCGTCTCCGGCCACGCGCTCGCGGTGGACGGCGGCTACACCGCCGGCCGCGACCACGGCATCACGAGGATGCTCGGATTCAGCTGACGATCAGCGTCGCCGGGTCGGAGCTTCGTGGGGCGCGTCAGCGCTGGTTGGGGGGACGACGGTGGTTAGGCGGCCTGAGTGCAGGTCGTAGACGAGGCCCGCGACGACGGTGGCATCGACGATGAGGGGGCTGTCGAGCACGGCCGAGACGTCCTTCTGGAGCACCGCGGCGCGATCGTTGATCGCGAGCGGGTCGAAGGCGAGATCTGTGCGCCCGGTGGCACGGGTGACCGCGTCGACGAAGTCGGCATCGGTGGCCGAGGCCATCTTGCAGTCGGTGTGGTGCACGACGGCGATCCGCGTCACGCCGAGGCTCGCGACCGCCAGCGCGAGGCTGCGCAGGACGTCGTCGGTGACACGGGCTCCGGCGTTGCGCAGGATCTTGGCGTCGCCGGGCTCCAGACCGAACACCGCCAGCGGATCGATGCGTGAGTCGATGCAGGTGACGACAGCGAGACCGCGGCGCGCCACCCCGCTGGCGGCCACCTCGTGCTCGACCGCCGCGTAGCGCTCGTTCCCTTCGAACAGGTCGGCAAAGGCCTCGTCCACGGCGCAGATGGGAGCACCCGGACGAGGCGCACCGCCAATCCGTGCCACCATCGGTCCATGCCTGCCTTCGGTGCCGAGTCCACCACCGACGGGGTCCTCGACGGGACCGACCTGACCGGGAAGCGGATCCTCGTGACGGGGGCCTCCGCCGGCCTCGGCGTCGAGACCACCAGGGCGCTCGCGGCCCACGGCGCCTCCGTGACGATGGCCGTGCGCGACCTCAGCAAGGGCGCCG
>Ga0247727_10001250_pt1 | contig 61276 bp, 49 predicted proteins | sample WisWelCaveWW1625_FD_202498 | JGI IMG/M metagenome (GOLD analysis project Ga0247727, IMG submission 202498) | Biofilm microbial communities from Wishing Well Cave, Virginia, United States - WW16-25 | ecosystem: Environmental > Aquatic > Deep subsurface > Groundwater > Cave microbial mat | place...
CTCCCACTCTGTCCACGTTCCACCACAGACCCTCTCCGCCACGCACGCGCCTCCAGTGTTCCGAAAATGCGTCCCCAGAACGCCTTGCTCGCCTACGCCTTACGTCGATCTGCGGAACAGCTGGGCAGCAGGGCTCGGCGAAACGCGCCGGCACCGTATGTGCTATCGTGGCATCGTGTCCGACTCGACCCAGCCGACCCCGCACAGTTCGCCAACGCATCGAACCGTTCCGGCCGACGTCGAGCGGGCGCTGCCGTCGGCTCACTTCGGCCACTTCGTCCGCGTGGCGAAACTCGGCGCCGGCGGCATGGGCGAAGTCTGGAAAGCGTGGGACTCGCGCCTCAACCGCTGGGTCGCGCTCAAGTTCCTGAAAGGCACCGACGACGAGGAGATCGCCCGCTTCCTTCGCGAGGCGCAGCTCGCCGGCCAGCTCTCGCACCCGCACATCGCCGCCATCTACGACGTCGGCCAGGACCAGGGCCAGCACTTCATCGCGATGCAGTTCGTGGAGGGCCAGACGCTCAAGACCTTTCCGCGAGGCGACCGCAAGCAGCTCGCGCGGCTGATCCGCGATGGCGCGCGCGCCGTCGCCTTCGCCCACGAACGCGGCGTGGTCCATCGCGACCTCAAGCCCGAGAACCTGATGGTCACGCCCGGCCGGGAGCCGCATCTCTACGTCATGGACTTCGGCCTGGCCCGCGCGACGGAGGGCGCCTCCGACCTCTCCATCTCGGGCCAGATCGTCGGCACGCCGGGCTACATGTCCCCGGAGCAGGCGCGCGGCGGGCGCGCGGGACCGCGCTCCGACGTCTGGTCGCTCGGCGCGACGCTCTATCACCTCGTCGCCGACACGCCGCCCTTCCGCGGCGCGAACGTGATGGAGACGCTGCGCAAGGTCACCGACGACGATCCGAAACCGCCGCGCGCGATCGAGCCGCGCGTCGACGTCGATCTCGAGACGATCGTGCTCAAGTGCCTCGACAAGGACCCGGCGCGGCGCTACGCGTCCGCGGGAGACCTGGCCGACGACCTCGACCGCTGGCTCAACGGCGAGGCGATCGCGGCGAGGCCGACGAGCCTCTTCTACCGGCTGCGGCGCGCGATGGCGCGGCGCAAGGGGATCGTCGCGGCGCTGCTCGTGGGCGCGGCGGCGGTCCTGATCGTCCTGCTCATGCTGATTCCCGCACTCCGTCGGAGCGACCGCGCGCTGACGCTCTGGAGCGAGGTCTCCGTCCGCCTCGCCGACGCGGAGGGGCTCGCGCGGGCCGGCGAGCAGCCGCGCGCCTTCTCGAAGCTCGACGAGGGCATCGCGCGCTGCCGCGCGTCGATCGAGCGCGACGACTTCCCGCTCGCCCACTTCTTTCTCGCGCGGCTGCTGATCCAGAAGAACGAGATCGACGAGGCGAAGCGCGAGCTGGACCGCGCGCTCGCGCTCGACCCCGGGCTCGGCGAGGCGAAACTCCAGCGCGGCCTGCTGCGGGCGCAGGACTACGACGACGGCGTGGGCGAATGGCGGCAGCTCCTGATGGCGCGGACATGGACAGAGGAGGAGCTCGAGGAGAAAGTGCCGGCGCTCAAGGGGCTCCGGCTGGGGGCGATCGACGATCTCGGCGCGTCCGCGGGGAGAAGCTCGTACTTCAAGGAGGAGGACGCGATCTTCGGCCGCGGCATCCTTGCGCGCGGCCGGCGCCAGACGGCCGAGGCGCGGCGCGCCTTCGAGGAGGTCGTGCGCCGGAACCCGCTCTACGTGCAGGCGTCCGCGCAGCTGGCGATCCTCGAGCGTGAGGCCGGTCATTACCGGGAGGCCGCGGAGATCATCAACGAGGCGCTCGCGCGACACCGCGGATGCGCCATCCTTTACGAGCTGCTCGGGTCGATCGGTCGCATGTCGGGCGAGGACGCCGGTGCCGCCGAGGCGTTCCGAGAGGCGAAGCGGCTCAACCCGTCACGCCCGGCCATCGACGACCTGCTCTGTCACGCGCTGGCCCTGACCGGCCGGCGCGACGAGGGGCTCGCGATCCTCGAGGACTCGATCCGACGCCGACCGCGTGCGCTCCTCAACAGCGTCAACCTCGCCGTCTACCGCTTCATGGACCATCGCCATGCGGAGTCCATCCGCCTGCTCGATGACGTCATGAAAACCGAGCCGCTCTGCGTCATGGCGCTGGTCAACCGCGCGTCGGTGAAGGCGACCCAGGGCGACATGAGCGGCGCGATCGGCGACCTGGACGCCGCCATCCGCATCAACGGCCGCTGCCACGAGGCGTTCTGCACGCGCGGCGACCTGAAGATCGAGCAGGGCGACGTCGCCGCAGGGATGGCCGACCTGGACGAAGCGGTGCGGCTCTCGCCCGGGTGGACCGAGCCGCTGCTGCGCCGCGCGCAGGCGAGGCTGGCGCGCGGTGAGTTCGAGGCGGCGCGCGCGGACGTCGAGGCGCTGGAGCGGCTGCGGCCTGACGACGCGCGCTTCTTCGGCGCCCGGGGCTACCTGCGTCTCCACACCGGCGATCCCGAAAAAGCGCTTGCCGACTTCGATCACCTGCTCAAGCACCAGCCCGGCTCGACCGACGCGATCCTCGGCCGCGCCGACGCGCTCGCGAAGCTGGGGCGCTACGCCGACGCCGTGGCCGCGCTCAAGGAGTTCGTCGAGGTCCAGCACGACGACAAGGCGCAGCGGCGGCGCGCCGGGTATCGGATTCTCCTGGGCGACTATGCCGGCGCCATCCAGGACTGCGACGAGGTGCTGCGGCACTCGCCGCGCGACGCGGACGCTTTCTACAACCGCGCGCTCGCCGAACTCTATCTCGGCCGGCGCGATCGCGCCATCGCCGACTGCGCGGAGGCGCTGGCGATCAACCCGCGCCACGCGGGCGCGACGGTGAACCGCGGCTATGCCCGCGAGGAGGACGGCGACGTCGCCGGCGCGCGGCGCGACTACGAGGAGGCGCTGAGATTCGATCCGAGGTGCTACCAGGCCTATCTCAACCTTGGCTCGCTCAAGGCGCGATCGGGGGAGCCGGAGGCGGCGTTGCGCGACTTCGGCGAAGCGGCGCGGATCGAGCCCGGGCGGCCGGAGGCGCACGAGAACCTCGGCATTCTCTGCGCGCGACTCTCCCGTCTTGACGAGGCGCTGCGCCACTTCGATCGCGCGGTTGCGGCGGCGCCGAAGCGCGCGAAGGGCTACCTGTGCCGCGGGGAGGCCTGGCATCGCGCGGGCGAGTTCGCGAAGGCGGTCGAGGACTACACGCGGGCACTTGAGCTCGAGCCGAACCACGTCAACGCGCTCGCCAACCGCGGCCGGGCGAAGCTCTCGCTCGGCGACCTCGACGGTGCGAAGGCGGACCTTCGCGAATCGCTCAAGCGCGCGCCGTCCGACTGGCCGATCCGCGGCGCCGTCGAGACGGAGTTGAAGAAGCTGGAGCGATGAGCGGCGGCCGCGATCGTGTGGACCTTCACCTTCCGGGCCGTTTCGCGCGGCACGTCGATCCTGGCTCGAATGATCGCGAAGAGGAAATCGAAGACCCACGGTCCGCCACGGGCCCCCCTTCAGGAGCGTGGTAGACTCCCGTTGGATCACCGAAGGGAGGGCCCATGCCGCCATCGACGAAGAACCTTCCGAAGCCCGGGACGCTCGACAACGGGCGGCGCAAAATCGCGGCGGCCATCGAGACGGCCACGCTCGACTCCCTCTCGGAGCTCATCACCGCCGAGATGGCGCGCCTGCTCAGCTCGAGCTCGATCCGCCTCTTCCTTCGCGACCAGCTCACGGACGAACTCTATTGCCGCCTCGGCGGTGCGACGACGCGCGAGATCCGCGTCGCGCCCGATCCGACGAGCATCGTCGGCTACGCCGCGATGACGCGCACCCGCGCCTTCGCGTGGAAGGGCGGCCTCCCGGACCGGCAGTACGTGATCGCGGTGCCGATGATCGCCGGCAGCGACCTCCTCGGCGTCGTCGAACTGGTCCACGCCCCGCCGCGGGCCACCATCGACGAGGAGCGGCTCCGCGTCTTCTGCGACCTCGTCGACTGCATCGGCCGGCGCCTCCAGGCCGTCCACAAGACGACCGTGCGCTCGTCGCCGTACGACTACCTGCTCCAGACCGGGGCGCTGACGCCGGACCGCCTGCGGGAGGCGCGCGATCGCGCGGCGAAGAGCGGCCGCTCCGTGGAACACGTGCTGCTGGTCGACCTGGGGGTCGAGAAGCCGGCGCTCGGCCGCAGCCTCGCGGAGCATTTCGCCTGTCCGTTCGTCCCGGCGCCCGGCAACCAGCCCGTCGCGGCCGAGCTCGTGAGGCAGTTCTCGCCGAGCTTCCTGCGGTCGCACGCCGTCCTGCCGGTCTCGCGCAAGGGCCGCGCGATCCACGTCATCGTCGTGAACCCCCGCAACCTGGCGCTGCTCGACGACCTCGCCCGTCACCTGGGCGGGGCCGAGATCACCGTCGCCGTCGCGGTGCGCGAAGACATCCTCGCGGCGCTCGACTCGATCGTCGGACGCGCCGCGCCCGCGAAGGCGGAGCCGAAGAAGGTCGAAGCGCCGCCGTGGGAGCCGGCGGAGCCGGCCGCCGCGTTCGCGGAAATCGAGGAGGAGACGGGCGACGATTCCGGAACGATCAGGCTGGTGAACGACCTGCTGCACGCGGGCATGGAGGCCGGCGCCTCCGACGTGCATTTCGAGGCGGCCCCGGGGGGCGGCCTCAGCGTGCGATTCCGCGTCGACGGCGTCTGCCACGATCATCGGACGATCGACGAGCCGGTGGCGCGGACCGTCATCTCGCGGCTGAAGATCATGAGCTCGCTCGACATCGCCGAGCATCGCCTGCCGCAGGACGGCAAGATCCGGCTGAACGACGCGCACGGACAGCGCGTCGACCTGCGCCTCGCGATCATGCCGACGGGCGAAGGGTGCGAAGACGCGGTGCTCCGCATCCTGCCGCAGACGTCGGCGCTGCCGCTCGCGTCTCTCGGGATGGAGCGGGAGACGCTGGGGCGGTTCCAGCGCGCGCTGGAGCAGCCGCACGGAATCGTGCTCTGCGTGGGGCCGACCGGATCGGGCAAGACGACCACGCTGCACGCGGCGCTCGGATCGCTGAAGGGGCCCGGGGTGAAGATCTGGACGGCGGAGGATCCCGTCGAGATCACCCAGGACCGGGTGCGGCAGGTGCAGGTGAACCCGAAGATCGGCCTGACCTTCGAGCGGGCGCTCCGCGCGTTCCTGCGGCTCGATCCCGACATCATCATGATCGGCGAGATCCGCGATCGCGAGACGGCGGACGCGGCGATCGAAGCGTCGCTGACCGGCCATCTCGTGCTCTCGACGCTGCACACCAACAGCGCGCCGGAGACGGTGACGCGCCTGCTCGAGATGGGGCTCGACGCGTTCACGTTCGGCGACTCGCTGCTGGCGGTGCTGGCGCAGCGGCTGGTGCGCCGCGTCTGCGACTCGTGCCGCGAGCACTACACGCCGTCGCCGGATGAGTTCCAGGCGCTGCGCGCGCAGTTCGGCGACAACGCGAAGTTCGACGCGATGAAAGTGGACCGCAAGCGGCTGCAGCTGGTGCGGGGGGGCGGATGCGAGCTCTGCTTCCACACGGGCTATCGGGGCCGCGCCGGGATCCACGAGCTGCTCGTGATCACGCCGGAGATCCGGAAGCTGGTGCACGCGAGGGCGGAGTCGGAGGCGATCCGCAAGGCCGCGCGCGCCGGCGGGATGATGCTGCTCAAGCAGGACGGCATCCGGAAGGTGATCGAGGCGAGGACCGATTTGCGCGAGGTGCTCGCGACGTGCCTGAGCGAAGAGGCGCAGGGGTCGTCGTGATGCGCCACCGTTGACCACAGGGAAACGCTACGCCGGCGCCGGCCCGGGATCTCCCCGCGTCCCGAACCACCCGCCGATCATCTCCCAGAATCCGCGGGCCGCGCCGCCCACCGCGCCGACGGCGGCGCCGGCGGTCGCCACGACGCCCTTCGCGACGAGTGAGCCGACCTTCTTGAGGAACTCGGCCATCAGGAGCATCGCCTGCGAGGCGACAAACGCGAGCGTCGCGACGACGGAGCGTTCGCGCTCCTCCTCGGTCCACGCCTCGAAGCTGCGGCAGCGGCGCTTCGCAAGGTGGCCGACCTTCATCGCCATGATGAGGTTGAAGCCGCCGTCGAGGATCGGCGGCACGAGCACGGCGCCGGAGAAGGCGGGGAGCATCGTCGGCAGGAGTTTCGCCATCCAGTCGGTCGCGGTCTGCGCGAGCCTGGCGGCCGCGATCGCGATGGCGACGTCCTTCGCGATCAGGAGCGTGCCGCGCAGTCCCGGCCGTCCGTAGTACGCCGTCGCAATCCTGCTGACCAGCACGATGGAGCGCCAGAAGACGACGAACGCGTCGAGGGCGCCGTTGCCGCTCACGGCCGTCGCGAAGGCGATGGTGAGCGCCTCGTCCCGGATCATCGCGTCCACCGTTTCGTCGATGGGCCGGAGCAGGGGCTCGACGCGGTCGCGCTCGAAGGCCTGGAGCTCGGCGGCGTCGGCTTTCTGCATCAGGGGGCGGAGCGATTCGCGGAGCGCGGGGAAGCGTCGCTCGAGATAGGCGATGCGGCGGCGCAGGTCGTCGGGCGACGGCGAGGCGGGCATCACGGGCGGCTGCGCGGCCGTCGGTACGCGCAGAAAGCGGAGCGACGGGGCGATGACAAGGCCCGTGAGGAGGCCGAGGGCGAGAAGCACCAGCCCCGCACCGAGGAGCCAGTGGACCTGCGCGCCGAGCGTGAAGAGGTGATAGAGCTCAAGCAGGCCGATCGCGGCGAGGATGATCGCGATTCCGATCGCGAGCGCGATGAGCTTCGACTTGGTGGCGGTCCACAGTTCAGTCATGGGGGCCCCCCATGGGAAGTACGAAGTATGACGTATGAAGTACGAAGTGTCAGACGGCGATGATACTGGCTGCAAACGCCGAGCGGCAGAGGGCGCAGAGGGGGGACTTCCGGCTCTGCGCTCTCTGCTCCTCATGCGTCTCTGCGTTTCAGGCCGCAGGCCAGGCCTCCACGGCGCTCCAGCCGAAACCCCGGCCCCGCGTTCGCCATGGTATGGGCGATGACGCTCCTTCTCCTTCTCGCGCTCCAGGCGCAGGCCGACACGATCATGGACGCCGACGGCGTCCTGACCCTGGCGGCGGAGACGACACGGTTCCTCGCTCCCGTGACGCCGTCCGCGTGCGAGACCGTGCCGCGACTCGTCGTCGCCCGCGGCCGCTGCCTCGGCCTGTTCAGCTTCAAGCGCGGCCACGGGAACGGCGCCGACGAGTCGACCGACTCGCCGATCCTCGAGATCGACCCCTCCGGGCGATGGATCGCGTCGGGCTCGCTCAAGAACTCCGCCTACACCCTGGCCGCGACGCAGAACGGCTTCATCTCGTTCCAGTGGCGCATCGACCGCGGCGGCGCCCTGGTCGCCACGCATGACGGCACCGCGTGGAACTCCGACGGCGCGCGACCCGACGGCCTGAACTTCATCTACGCCGCGTGCGAGTGGAAGCGCGACCTCTACGCCGGCGGCGCCGCCGGCTGCTGAGGCGCCCGCGGGCGGGTCTGCCGGTCGGCGGACGGAGGCGCGACGTGGGAGACGGTCTACACCGCCGAGAAGGGCGGCATCGTCCTCGACCTCGCCGTCCACGACGACCGCCTCTTCGCCAACGTCGGAGGCAAGTCGCTCATGTCGTTCGACGGCAAGAGCTGGACGACCCACGAGCTCAAGCTCAAGGACGCGCCCGAGTCGCTCAAGGCGCTCCTCGGCCCGGGCGACCTCGTCTCCGCCGGCCGCCGGCTCCTCGTACTCAACCCGTCGGTGCTCTACGCGTTCGACGGCAAGACGTGGGAGAGCACGACCCCGGGCGCCGTCGCCGCCACGACCGCGAACGGCACGACCTGGCTCCTCCGCGACGACGGCGTCGTCGTCAGCGGGACGGACGGCAAGTCGTGGAAGACGATGACGAAGGACGCGATCCCAACGGGCGAATTCAAACGGACCGAGCTCTGCTACCGCCGCGGCTCGCTCGCCCTCTTCCGCGGCCGTCTCGTCGCCGGCACCAGCGCGAAAGGCAACGTCTACGCCTCGCCGTTCCTCGCGAAGGGAGCGCTCGTCACCGCGCCCGCGAAGGGCTCCGGCCGGATCGCCGTCGACTCGACCGTGCCCGACGGCACCACGCTCAAGCTCGAATTGCGGACGTCGAGCGATCGCGACGGCCTTGCCTCCGCCGCGTGGTCCGCGTCGCTGGAGATCCCCGACGGCCACGCGTGGTGGCAGCTGCGGGTCTCGATGGAGTCGGACAAGGCGCGCCGCTTCAGTCCCGTCATCCGGTCGATCGCGCCCTCGGCGCGATAGCAGTTGTTCCCGCACCCGCGTGCAGCGGTTAGATTCAGCGCCCACATGCGGCTCAAGATCGCGGCCTTCGTTCTTCTCTTCGCGGCGCTCGTTCCGCTGGCGGTGAGCCTCTTCCGCGCCGGCGACTGCCCGGGCGCCACCTGGGCGTGGGATCCCTCCTCCCACGCGCGCAACGGCCTGCGGCTCACGCAGGGAATCACGAAGCTCGATCCGATCGGGCTGTTCCGCGAATTGCTCTACCCCCACCACTACCCGCCGGTCCATTCGATCGTCCAGGTCCCGTTCTTCCTGGCCCTGGGTCCCGGCCCTGCCGCCCCGCGAATCCCGACGATCCTCGCCGCCTTCGCGACCGCGATGCTGGGCCTCGCCCTCGCCATCCGCTTCGGCGCCAACCCGGTTGCCGCGGCGATCTTCCTGGCCGCCGCGTTCTGGACCTCGCCCCACTACCTCTGCATGGCGGCGGTTCCGATGCTCGAAGTCTTTGGCGGCCTCGGCCTGGTTCTTTTCGCGTTTTGCTACGCGCGGTCTCTCGACCATCCGGGGCAGTCGCGATGGGCCGCGCTCTCGTTCACGCTCCTTTTCCTCACGGCGACGAATTGGTTCGTGATGGCCGCCGCCGCGCTGATCGTCCACGTCGTCCTCCGGCACGGCTGGCGCACCTGCCGGGATCGCCTCCGCGAGTTCATCGGCGACTACCGCCCCCACAAGGGCCTCCCGCTGGCGTTCAACCTCGCCGCCGTGGCTGTCATCGGAGTCGCCGTCTGGGTCCAGCAAACGGGAGGCTTCCAGTACGGGAGGCTCCTGCTCAAGTCGCCGTTGGGGCCGATTTCCGTCGCCACCTATCTCATCGCCGCGCAGGGCGTCGCCATCTTCTGGCGCCGGCGCGAGCGGATCCGCGCGTGGCCGGTCGCCGCCCGTGCGTGGCTCTCCTGGTGCGCGGCCCCGCTCTTCGCCTGGCTCTTCCTCACCGAGCCGGGGCGGATGCGCGGGACGATCGGCTTCATGTTCGGCTCCGCGAGCCCGCTGCCGATGGGCGAGCGGCTGCTCTACTACCCGCAGCGCTGGTTCATCGACTTCCACCTCTCGATCGCCGTCGGCATCCTTGCGGCGGCCGGCGCGATCGTCCTCGCGGCCCGCTGGAGGCGCCTTCCCGAAGGCGCGCGGTATCTTGCCGTGCTCCTGGGCGTCTGCTGCGCGGCCCTCATGGCTCACCGCGCGCGCGAGCTGCGCTTCGCGACGGGCGTCCTCCCGCTCTTCTGGATCGCCGCCGCGGTGATCCCCGCGAACCGCTGGATCGCGCTGGCCGCGGCGGTCGCCGTCGCGGGCTTCTCCGCGGCGCCTGCCGCCGCCCTCCATCGCGGACCGCTGGCGGCGCGGGTCGTCCAGCAGTACCTGCACCCCGGCCTCCAGCCGGCCGCCGATTTCGCCGCGGACGCGTGCGCCGGCGCCAGGGGATCCTTCCGCCTCATCAGCATCTACGACGGCCTCACCGACCACGTCATCGAAAACGAGGTCCGGGCCCGCCGCGATTTCCGCGAGCTCCGGTACGACACCGATTTCCCCGCGGGCACCGAGGAGCTCGCGCGGGCGTGGTTCGACAAGTGGAAAGAGTCCAAGAAGGCCGAGGACACCGTCGTCATGTTCCTGCTCTCGCCGGAAATCCTGCGCGAGCAGTCCCTGTTCTTCGCGAAGGCCCCTCACCTTCAGAAGCTCGACGGCTGGCTCGCGGGATGTCCGCGCTACCGGCTCGACCGCGAGGGCGACTTCTCCGCCAAGGGGGTCCGGATCCGCGTCTGGAAGCGGGTCGACTGACCTGCGCTCCGGTTCAGGAAGAAGTAGGATGAGTTCCGTGAGGTTCGCGCTGCTGCTTCTGCTTCTTGCGTCCTGCGCGGCGCCGCCGGCTCCGCAACCTCCACCACCCGTCGATCCGCCGCCGCTCATGGAGGAGGAACTCGCGAAGGGCAGGGAGCTCTTCACCGCGGCGGAGAAGGAGTTCCATCATCCGCACGCGGAGATGGCGTCGATCCGCGCGCTCGCGGCCCAGGCCATCGAGCAGCTCGATCTCGCGATCGGGCGTCGTCCGTCGGCGGAAGCGCACTACTGGCGCGGCTGTGCCCACGCGCTGAGGCGCGAGGAGGCCGAGGCCGAGTCCGACTTCACGGCGTCGCTCGGCATCGACGCGAAGTACTCGGTGGCCCGCGTCGCGCGGGGAAAGCTCCAGGCGGCACGGTGGCTGGAGCGGTTCATCGACAGCGGCGGTGGATCGCGCCTGAAGGGCGCCGCGCTCAAGGCGGCGGAGCGGGAGCGGGTCGGGGCGATGGCCGACTTCGGCGTGGCGGCGGCGTCGGTCGAGGTCGAGGCGTTCATGGACTTCCTGGAGAGCAAGTTCGACGCGTGCATCGACGCGTGCGATCGCGGAGGCGGATTTGAGCTGCTCGTTTTGAAGGGCCACGCGCTCTTCTTCTCGTCGAGCGTCGACGCCTATCGGCGCCGCAGCGATGAGGCCAGCAAGCAGCTCGAGGCGGCCGTCGCGGCGTACACGAGGGCGATCGAGATCCGCGCGGCATGCGTGGAAGCGCTGGCGATGCGCGCCTACGTCCAGTCGCTGCTCGACCGGCGCGAAGAGGCGATGAAGGATGCAGAGCGGGCGTTGAAGATCGATCCGCGCGGGTTTCTCGCGCTGATCCTGAGCGCCAGCCTGGCGGGCGGGGAGCGGGCCCTGGAGCTCTACACGCGCGCGCTCGAGGTGAAGAGCGACTCGTTCTTCGCGCGCTGCAACCGCAGCGTGGTCTACGTCGGGCTTGGGCGGACGGACGATGCGCTCAAGGACCTGGAGGAGGCGATCACGCTGAACGCCGACCACGTCTTCGGCTGGCAGCTGAAGGGGGCGGTGCTCGCGCGGGTGAAGCGGTACGACGAGGCGGAGGAGGTGCTCTCGAAGGCGATCGACCTCGATCCCGATTTTCCGACGATCTGGTACAACCGCGGGGCGGTGCGGGCGGCGCTGGGCCGCAAGGACGAGGCGATCGCCGATTTCAAGGAGGCGATCGAGCGCGGTCATCCGAACGCCGAGAAGGTGAAAGAAATCATCAAGAAGCTGGATGAATAGTGGAACCCAGGAAACGACGCATTCTCCGGTGGCTGTCGATCGCGGCCGCCGCCCTCGTGCTTCTCTGGCTGACATCGTCGGCGTTCGTCACGTGGAAGCTGACGCGTCGAAGCGGGCGGATTGAGGAACCGGCGCCTCCGGGGGTCGAGGCGCTCCGCCTGCGCGCCGCCGACGGCGTCGAGTGCGGCGCCTGGCTCGTGCCCGGCGACTTGGCGCGACCCGTCATCCTGCTTCTCCACGGCAACGGCACGTCACGCACGCACCATTCCGGGCTCATGCTCTTTCTCGCGGAACATCGCGCCGGGGTCATGGCCGTCTCGCTCCGTGCGCACGGCGACTCGGACGGAGCCGTGAACGATTTCGGACTGAGTGCCCGACGGGACGTCGTCGCCGCCGTGGAGTTCCTGGCGCACCGGTTCCCCGGACGTCCCGTCGTGATTGTCGGCGAGTCGCTGGGCGCCGCCGCCGCCATCTTTGCGGCGAGGGACTGTGTCGACGTGCGCGGCTACCTCTTCGCGGCGCCCTACACCGACCTCAAGACGGCCGTGTGGAATCGATGCCGCCACCGCCTGCCGCCGCTGCTGAGCCACGCGGCCTATGCGGGGCTGCGGCTCTGGTCTCCCGTCTTCCTCCCCGTCGCCGTTCACGACGTGAGTCCGATCGATCGCATCACGGACATTCCCGGGTCGGTGCCCGTCACGATCTTCGCGAGCGAGGCCGACGCGCTCACGCGCATCGACGAAGTGCGGGCGATGCACGCGAGGATCAGCTCGCACGCGACGCTCATCACCGTCCCGAATGGAGGCCACGGCCGGTTCCTTGGGCTGCACGAGCCGACCTACCGGCAGGCCATTCTCGACCTGGTGGCGGCCGTGCGGTAGGCGGCCGAGAGAGGTGCGCTATCGCTTCCCGCGCACTTCTGCCAGGAGCTGCTTGACGCGGTCGCGCATCGGCCAGTCGACCGGAGCGACGCGGAGGGCCGACTCGAAGTCGGCGGCCGCCCCCTCCGGGTCGCGGAGGGAAGTCTTGATGAGGCCCCTCATCGCGAACGACTCGGCGTGCGACGGCTTCAGCGCGATCGCGCGGTCGAGATCGGCGAGCGCCTCTTTGGGCAGGCCAAGCTTGTACCGCACCGCCCCGCGGTTGGCGAGGGCGTCGATGTAGTCGGGCTTGAGCGCGAGCGCCTTGTCGTAGTCGGGGAGCGCTCCGGCGCGGTCGCCGAGACGGTCCTTCGCGTTGCCCCGGTAGCAGAGCGCCTCGGCGTCGTCGGGTCGAAGGGCGACGGCCTGATCGAGATCGCGCAGGGCCGCCTTGGCTTCGCCGAGGTGGTCGAGCAGCAGGCGGCCTCGGTGGACGAGGGTGTCGGCGTCGTTGGGCCGAAGCTCGAGTGCGCGGTCGTAGTCCTTGCGGGCGCCCGACAGATCGCCGCGCTTCGTGCGCAGGATGGCCCGGTTGTAGAAGCCGGAGAAGTCGGACGGGGCGACCTCGATGGCGCGGTCGAGGTCGGCCTGGGCGCTGGCCGGGTCGTTGCGCGCGAGATGCACTTCCGCGCGGCCGATGTAGCCGGCGGAGAGTTTGGGGCCCCGCTGCACGGCGTCGTCGGCGTCGCGGAGGGCGCCGTCGAGGTCGCCGCGGTTCCTTTTCAGCATCGCCCGCTTGACGAAGAGGACGGGGTTGTCGGGGGCGAGTTCGATGGCGCGGTCGAAATCGCGCAGGGCGCCGTCGCTGTCGCCCGCGAGGATCCTGCACTCGGCCCGCACGACGACCGCCTCGTGCAGACCCGGGTCGAGCTCGATGGCCCGATCGTAGTCGCGGAGCGCGTCGGCCAGCCGGCCGGCGTCTTCGTAGGCCAGTCCGCGAAGGACGAGGGTGTCGGGGTGATTGGGGTTGAGGGTCAGGGAGCGATTGAAGTCCTCGAGCGCTCCCGTGTCGTCGCCGAGGTGAGCGCGGGTCTTGCCGCGGTAGGACCAGGCGAGGTGTGAATTCGGCAGGAGCGCGACGGTTGCTTCGAAACTGGCGAGGGCCTTTGCCCATTCGGCGGCCGCCTCGGCCTTGCGACCCGCCCCGGCGTGGCGCTGCCCCGCATAGTTGCACTCGATGCCGCGCACGAAATGGGCGAGGGGGTAACCCGGCGCCCACTCGATCGCGCGCGCGGTCCACTCGCGATCGCCGAGCATGCCGAGAAAGGCGGCGTACTCCTCCTCGTGCCGGTCCCGAACGGCCGCGGTGAGAATCGCGACCGCGCCGTCGATGTCGGATGCGCCGTAGACGCGGTGCATGGCTTCGCCCATCGTCCGCATCACCTCGTCCTCCGCGGTCGGCGTGAGCCCCCAGACGCGCGCGCTCTCCGGGCCGACGGTGCCGGCGGCGGCGAAGTCGCGCGAGACCTCCTGCATGAGGACGCGGATGGCGCGGACGCGGGTGCCATGCGAGAGATCGACGCCGAGCTGGTAGGCCTGCGCCTCCTCGAGGCGGATGATCGCGCGCAGCCAGAAGGCGAGCTTGAACGCGGGAGCGAGGCGGATGGCCTGCTCCACGTCGGCGAGCGCCTTGTCCCGCTCTCCGAGGTAGAGATACCCGCGCGCACGGAGATAGAAGCCCTGCGGCAGGTCGGGATTCTCCTTGATGAAGGCGTCGATGGCGTGGATCGACGCTTCGAGAGCCGGCCGTGCGCGTTCGACCGGGACCTTGAGGCCCCGCAGGTCCTGTTTCTTCTGGAGGACATCCATCCAGAGCGTGGAGAGGTTCTTGAGACGCTCCTCGCTCGCGTGGCGCTCGCGGCCCTGACGGGTGAAGAGGATCGCGGCTCCGGAGGCGAGGATGACGAGGGCGGCGATGGAGGCGGTCAACGCCTTGTTGCGGCCGATGCGGCGGCGGAGCCGTTCGAGGCGCGAGATCGGGCGGGCGGCGATCGGTTCGCCGTCGAGCCAGCGCTGGAGGTCGTCGCCGAGCTCCGCCGCCGTGCGATAGCGGCGGTGGCGGTCCTTTTCGAGGCACTTCAGGAGAATCGTCTCGAGGTCAGGGTCGATCGAGGGGTCGATCGACCGGGGCCGGGCCGGCTCCGTCTCGATGACCTGCATGAGAATCTCGTAGACGCCGCTGCCATCGAAGGGGACGCGGTCGGTGAGGAGCTCGTAGAGGGTTGCGCCGAGGGCGTAGACGTCGGCGCGAGCGTCGGCCTTCTCGGCTCTCGCCTGTTCGGGCGGCATGTACGAGGGCGTGCCGATGACGAGGCCGGCGAGGGAGAGGCTTCGGGCTCCCTCGGTGATGCGCGAGAGGCCGAAGTCCATGACGAAGACGCGGTCGCCCTGCACCATGAGGTTCTCGGGCTTCAGATCGCGATGGATGACGCCCTGGTCGTGGGCAGCCTGGACGGCGCGGGCCGCATCGCGGACGATGCGGACGAGGGTCTTGCGATTGTTGCGCGGGAAGGTGCGCAGGTTCTGGCCGTCGACGAACTGCATCGCGATGAACCACTCGGCCTTTTCCCCGGGTGGGGTGAAGGTGCCGAACTCGTAGATGGCGGCGATTCCGGGGTGGGAGAGCTTGGCGGCGGTCTGGGCTTCGCGCTGGAAGCGGGTCGTTTCAGGCGCGATGCCGGCTCCGGTGCCGGAGGAGTGTCCGGCGAGGAGGAACTTGAGGGCGACCCACCGGCCGAGTTCGGCGTCCCAGGCCTTCCAGACATCGCCCATGCCGCCGCGGCCGAGCGGCGAGTCGACGCGGTACTTGCCGATGACGAGACCGGGAGCGATCACGATGGAAGTACGATGTACGATGTTCGACGTACGAAGTGAAGTACGAAGTTCACCGAACTACGGCTTCGCGGCCTGGCCGGTCTGCCAGGCGGTCAGGGTCGCCCGGTCGAGGCGCGGCAAGTGAAAAGTGCCGGAGATCGGCTCCAGCGGCAGTGGGCCCGAACCGCTCCAGCGAACCATCGATGCTTCAAGGTCGAGTGACACGACGAACTCCGTTGCTGTCATCGCTTCGATGCGCACGGTGCCCGCGAGGCGGCGCGCGAACGATCCGTCCCTCTGCAAGGGAGCACCCAGGGAGTAGAAGCACCGAACGCCATCGACCGGCAGGTGCCATTCTCGAATGCCGGCGTCGAGCTCGACGCTGAGCATTTCGAAGCCCTCAACGGTCCCGTCGTCGCGATGCCACCGGAAGAGCAGGACGTCGCGAGAGCCGTGGCCGATCGCGTGGCCTCGGCGGAGGCGCGAATAATCCAGCGAATCGTCGACGTCGCCCAGCGACGCGTCGCTCACGAAGCCGAATTCCTCCGTCACGCGGAGATGCGACTTGAAGCCCGTCTCGCTCGTGGCGATGGTCTTCAAGCTCGCGGAGGCTCAGCGTTCGTTGACGGGTCTCGACGGTGTCGACAGACACGCCAGGAGCACGACGCCCGCCAGAGAGACTCCGAGGGCGCCAATTCCGTACTTCATTGCTCGTAAGACGGCGGACGGAAACAAAGGTGGGGCGGGATTTCTGTAGAGAACCCCGTGGCCATCGTGCTCACCCTCGTCGCCCTCCTCGCACAGGACGATGCCGCCACGGCCGGGAAATTCCTGAAGGCGGCGCACTTCCCGTCGGCCAAGTCGCAGGACGAATGGGCGCGCAAGAGCGAGGAGTACGCGGCGGTCGTCAAGCTCTGCGTCGATCGCGAGCGATGGACCGCGGCGCTGAAGCGGATCGTCGACGCCGCCGGGCCGGTCTCCGACGCGTGGACGCTCAACGTCAGCTTCATGGAGGCGGAGGGCGACGCGCTGGCCGATTCGATCCGGCTCGACAAGAAGTGCATCGTGCGGTTCAACCTCCGGCGCCTGGCGAAGAGCGAGCGGAGCGCGTCGGAGATCGAGGGCGTCATCGTCCACGAGCTCACGCATCTGCTGCAGGGGACGGCAGCGGTGCCGTCGTGGTTCGCGGAGGGGCTGGCCAGCTATTTCGAAGGGGCGGCCGACCGCATCGCGGGCTTCCTGAAGGAGGCGAAGACGATCGAGTCGGTCGACGCGACCGGAGTCGATCCCTACGCGCGCGGGGCGCTCTTCTTCCGGTGGCTCGAGACGAAGGTGGGCGCCGCGAAGCTGAAGGAGCTCGTGAAGGCGGTCTACGCGGACGAGGCCGGCTACCGCAAGACGCTCGAGAAGATCGCCGGGTTGAAATGGGAGAAGCTCCTCGCGGAGGAGCTGGAGGCGGCGCGGAAGCGGTGAGTCAGCGCGGGAAGACGATCATTCCGCCTTCGATGCGCCACGAGCGCCTGGCCGCGGCGCAGACGCGGTCGAGCACCATCTCGAGAGGCACATCGCGCAGGTTGATGCTGATCCCTGACGGCTCGTCGCTCAACCGCGTGTCGATCGCGAAGCTCAACCCGCTCACCTCCCGAAGATAGTCGAGGATCACGTCGAGGGGCGCGTTGTCGAACTTCAGCGTCATGCGAATGGACCGGGCCTTCAAGGCGACGTCGTCTTCGTTGCCGATAAAGGGTGAGCAATGCCCTCGCTCGCACCGGCTCCAGGTCTGGCACCGTCGGGGGAACCCTCGCGGGATGGAACGGGACCCGCAACGAAGGCGGCGCGTCCGGCGATGTCGTTCCGATCGCCACGAGGGTCGCCAGCAACACCGGCAGCGTGCGCATCCATTCATCAGGACGGGTGAAAACCCTGCGTTCCGCCGCGTGTCAAATCGATGAAACGCTCGACCCCTCCCGCGCACTAACATGGAGAGATGATCACTTTGTTGCTCCTCCTCGTGCAGCCCGTCCCGCCGCTCCTCGAGAAGGACCCGTGGGCCGGCTTCAAAGTCGATTCGTCGGTGAAGATCAAACGCGGGAACGACGAGTACACGCTGACGCTCAAGCTCGACGAGGAGAAGAGCCGCTATTTCGAGCGCGATCCCGCCGATGAGGACTACGACGGCACGTACGCGTTCGTCGGCTACCTCTCCGCCTTTCGCGCGGACGGCTCCGGCTACAAGAAGTCGGGCAAGTCGAACGCCACCGTCGTGGTGGGCTCCAAGACGGTCAAGACCCTGATCGAGACGTTCCAGGCGGGCGACGCCGACGAGTACCAGAACGCCGACATCTACAAGATCACGTCGACCGACGGCGTTCCCGGCGGCATTCTCCGGGTCGAGCGCGACTTCACCGCCGAGGGCTCGCGCGAGAAGTGGCTCTACGAGTTCAAGCAGATCGAGAAGCTCAAGATCGGCGACCGCGAAATCGAAGCCCACCGCTTCGACTACACCGTGACGGAGCGGAAGAAGAAATCGACGACGAGCTACTGGCTCTCGGCCGACGTGCCGGGCTTCCTCGTGAAGATCTCAAGCGACGGCAAGGCGACGTTCGAGGTGCGCGAGTTCCACGTCGGGAAGTGACCGATGGGTGGAGTCGTTCTACTTCGTACCTTACTTCGTACATCGAACATCGAACATCGTACTTCCCTGTCCCTGAGCGCAGCTCAGGGGCAGGGGTCCTAGAGTCCCTTCAGGAACGCGACCAGGTCCTTCAGCTCCTCGGCCGTCAGGTCCTCCGTCGCCGCCACCTTCGACGCGCGGTGATGGCGCGTGAAGAGCTCCTCCAGCGTCCGCGCCCGGCCGTCATGCAGCCACGGTCCGCGCGTTCCCACGCCGCGGAGCGACGGCGGGTTGAAGCCCTTGTAGGCGTCGCCCGCCTCTTCCAAGCCGACCTCGTAGGACTGGTCCGACGTGTACTCCGGCCCCGCGTGGCAGCCGGCGCAGTTCTTCGCCTTGAAAACCGCCGCGCCGCGCTTCACCGCCTCGCCGTCCGCCGGCGCGCGGGGCGGGACGAAATCGATCGTCGAAACGAACGCGAGGAGCGCGTCGAGGTCATCCGCCGTCGGCTTCGGCCCCTGCAGCGTCTGCGTCAACGAATGCTCCAGCGACGCGCGCAGGTCCTTCTCGCGGCCGTGCCATGTGTAGGGACTCGTCTTCGCGACGCCGCGCAGGCTCAGCGTCTTCTTCGAGTTGCCGTACTTGCCGTCGTTGAACGTGTCGAAGCTCCCGCCGTTGGTGTGGCCGTCGGTGTGGCAGGTGTGGCATGAGTACCACTGTCCGAAGCTGCGCTTCGCGTCGTAGAAGATCGCCTCACCCCGCCGCGCGAGCGACGGGTTCGCCGGGCCGCCTACGCCGACGGCGCGGACGTTGCCCTCCTCGTCGACGACCTGCAGCGCATTGGCGAGGGCATTGGCGACGACGATGCTCTTGCCGTCGCGGGCGAAGACGGCCGCGACCGGCCGGCCGCCCAGGTCGATGCGGCGGAACCGCCTGGCGTCGCGAAGCAGCGCCGGTTCGATGAGGTCGCCGGGGCCGCCGGAGGCGACGAACGGGAGCGGCAGGCGGAGCAGGAGCAGCTCGCCGGTTCCGCCCGCGGCAATCGCCAGGCGCCCGCCATCGGGCGAGACCGCGACGCCGTCGGGATCGCCGACAGCCGCCTTCTTCGCATCGAGGGCGATCGCTTCGCGCGGCCCCTCCTCGCGAAGCGGAATGCGGCTCAAGCGGCTCGCGATGACCCATCCGCGATCGATGTTCCCCTTGTTCGCCGGCGCGCCGCGTTCGGCGATGTTGCACGCGTAGGCCCACGCGCCGTCGGGCGACACGGCGAGCCGTCGCAGGTTGTGGCCGCGCATCTTGACCGTGTAGAGCGTCTCCAGTGTGGCGGTGTCGATGACGCGCACTTCCATCGACCGTGCGCAGCCGACCGCCAGCCGCTTTCCGTCGGGCGTGAGGGCGACGTGCCACGGCTCGGCGCCGACGGCGATCCGCGACGTCACCTTCCGCGTCTTCAAATCGACGACGGCGACGGCATCGTCGCCGGAGAGGGCGACGAAGGCGCGGCCGTCGGCCAGGGCGATTCCGCGGGGCTCATCGCCGACCTCGATCGTGGCGGCGGCCGTCAGCTTCGGCGGCGCGACGTCGAGGAGCGTGATCGAGTCGGAGAGCCAGTTGGTGACGACGGCCAGGGTGCCGCGGAGGGCGACGGCGAAGGGCTTCTTTCCGACGGCGGCCTCGGCGTCGACCTTGCCCTCCGCGAGGTCGACGAGCGACGCCGTGTCGGAGGCCGCGTTGGCGGTGACGGCCCAGCGGCCGTCGTCGGTCAGCGCGACGTCGACCGGAGAGCGGTCGATGGCGTCTTGCGGCGTCGTGCCGAGAAGCACGAGCGCGAGGGGCAGGAATCTCATCCGCAACTCAACGAGTTACGCGGGGGAAGCCTCACCCATATCCCGCGAATTCCTTCGTCGTCACGTCCTTGCCGTCGAGCACCGCGGTCAGCGCATCGCGGACGTAGTTGGTCTTGACGCCGGCCTCGTCGTTGTTCCACGTCTTCGCGGTCTGCAGGTCGTCCATGCCGCCCTTGTAGCGGAGGATGCCCTTCTTGTCGATGACGACGTAGACCGGCGTGAAGCGGACGTTGTAGTAGTCGGCGATGACGTTCTTCTCGTCGGCCAGCACGGGGATCTCGAAGTTCTTCGACTCGCAGTACTTGCGGATCTGCTCGTTGGTGTCGTTCGAGGCGGAGCGGATGCCGAGGAAGACGACGTCCTTCTTGCGGAAGTCCTCGAAGAGCTTGCCGGTGCGGCCCTCGTACTTCCACGTGACGGAGCACTTGTCGCTGACGAAGTAGAGGACGACGACTTTCTTGTCCTTGAACTCGGAGAGGGTGACGAACTTCTCCTCGTCCTGCATGACGTCCTTGAGCTTGAAGTCGGTGACGGCCTCGTCGATCTTGGCGCGCTCCGGCTTTTTCTTCTCTTCTTTCTTTTCCTGCTTTGGTTCCTGGGCGGCCGCGACGGCGGCGGCGCAGAACAGCAGGGCGATCAGACGCAGGGTCATAGATTCTCCTTCACGAACCACCGGAGACTATACACACGCGCGGCGGGCGGCCGCGTAGGAGAAACGCTACGCACCCTCCACGGTTGGCCGCACGTCGAGCGGATGGAGCGCGGTCGCGCCGATGGTTCCGGTCGGATGGACGACGACGAAGCGGCCTGACTTTGACGCGGCGACGAGGACGGCCTTGCCGGCCTCCGACAGGAGCGTCACGCCGGTGAGGTCGACGACGAGCTTGAGCGCGCCGCGATTGACCGCGGACTGGATCGCGTGGTCGAACTCGGCGAGCGACGTCGCGTCGACTTCGCCCTTCACCGTGAGGACGAAGAAGTCCTTCCGCAGAACGGTCGGCGTCGCCTCGATCTTGCCGGTTGCGGGCGGGGCGGGACGGATCTTGAAGTGCTCCGCGACTTTCTCGAGCGCGGCGGCGAGGAACTTCTCGCGATCGGCCCAGTCGTTGGACGCGCCGTAGTTGACGTGTCCGCTGCCGGGGAACGCGCCGAGAAAGTGAGAGGGGCCGCCGAGCGCCTTGGCCATCGTGTTGACCTCGGAGGCGATGTAGAGGATCGGCATGCCCGAGCCGGGCGCGATCACCTCGAGGATGTAGAGATACTGCACGCCGCCGGCGGCCTCGATGTCGCCGATCAGCGTGCAGGCGTATGGCCCGACGTCGTACGACCCGAGGCGCGACGCGCGAATGATGGCGGGGCGATAAAAGGCCATGAGTCAGCCTCCGAGAATACCACGCGCCCGCCGTTACTGCGGCTCCTTCCCGAGCCGCTGGCGGATTCGCTTCAGGAACGCCTTCGCCATCTCGTGGAACTGCCACTCCGGTCCGCCGACGTCGATCGCCTTCACGAGGTCGCGCTCCGCCGACTCGAGGAGCGCTTTCCGGTTGGCCGGGTCGCGCTCGCCCAGGGCTTCGCTCGCCTCCGCCCGGCCGGCGTAGGCTTCCGGCATCGCGGGCCTGATCGCGATCGCCGCCGTCTGGTCCTTGATCGCGCCTTCGAAGTCGCCGAGGCCGATCTTCGCGTTCGCGCGGTTGTTGAAGGCCTCGGCGACGTTCGGGTTGATCTCGATCGCGCGATCGTAGTCGTTCACCGCGCCGCGGAAGTCGCGCACATGCCGCCGGAGGTCGCCGCGGATGACGTACGCCTCGAGGCAGTCGTTCTTGATCGCCATCGCCTCCGTGCAGTCCTGGATCGCGGCCTTGAAGTCGCCGTCGCCGGCCCGGATGCGCCCGCGGACGGCCAGGGCGGTCGCGTGCTTCGGATCGAGCTTCACCGCCATGGTCAGGTCGGCGATCGCCTCGGCCCGCTCACCGAGCCGTTCGCGCGCGAGGCCGCGATTGAAGTGGGCATCGGCCATCGGGGCGAGCTTGATCGCCCGCGTGAGGTCGCCGACCGCGGCCTGGTAGTCGCCCATGTGGTACTTCAGCGCGCCGCGGTTCATGTAGTGCGACGGCCCCGGCTCGAGTTCGATCGCGCGGTTGAAGTCCGGCAGCGCGCGTTTCGCATCGAAGAGGGGCGAGCCGGGGACGGACAGGATGTAGCCGCGGACGAAGTAGAGATCGGCGAGGTGCCGCGCCGTCGGCTCGACGTCGTCGAGGATCTTGAGGGCCGCCGCCGGGTCGTTTTTCAGCACGGCGATGCGCGCCCGGCCGACCGCGGCGTACTCGTTGCCGCCCGGCTCCGCCTGGGCCGCCTCGAACTCGAGCCGCGCCTCGTCATGGCGCTTCTGGACATCCATGAGGATCACCCCGCGCTTGTAGTGGGCGGTGCCCTCGCGCGGATTGAGGGCGAGGACGCGGCCGTAGGCGGCGAAGGCGCCGTCGAACAGTCCGAGCTTCTCGAGGTACCCGGCCTTGCGCTTCCACATCTCCCACGAGCCGTCGAAGCGCGCGATGCCCTCGTCGATCATCTCCACCGCGCGGCGCCACCCGTCGGCGTGGTCCGGCAGGTCGCGGAGCCGCTCCTTGAGGGGGCCCCAGACGTCGTCCTCGCGCCGCTTCGCGCCGGCGAGCGCGTCCCGGGCGGCGAGCTCCTTCTCGGCGCGGGCGTAGAGAGCCTCGTCGACGGCGATCCGCCCCTTCGCCTGGTCGAGGAGCCGCTTGGCCTCGTCCCACTTCCCTTCGCCGGCGCGCACGTGCGCCTCGCGCTCCCAGCGGCGCGCTTCGCTTTGCAGCCGGACCATCCAGCCGCCGGCCGCGGCGACGACGAGGATCGCGATCGCGATCGCCGTGATGGGCACCTTGCGCCGCGCGGCGAACTTGATCGACTTGTAGACGATCGACGGCGGGTGCGCGGTGATCGGCTCGCCGCCGAGCCAGCGGCCGAGCTCGTCGGCAAGGTCGTGCGCGGAGGCGTAACGCCGGTCGGGGTCCTTCTCGAGGCACTTCATGACGATGGTGTCGAGGTCGCGGTCGACGTGCGGATTCGACTTCCGGACCGGCTCGGGCTCCTCGTCGACGACCCGCTTGATGATGTCGTAGGCGCCCAGGCCGATGAACGGCGGCCGGTCGGCGAGGAGGCGATAGAGCGTCGCGCCGAGCGAGTAGACGTCGCTGCGAGCGTCGACCTGCCGGCGCCGGCCCTGCGCCTGCTCGGGCGACATGTAAGCGGGCGTGCCGACGATCGTGCCGGGGAGCGAGACCGACGTGCCGGCTTCGATCTGCTTGGCCAGGCCGAAGTCCATCACGTAGACGCGGTTGGTCCTGGCGACCATGATGTTCTCGGGCTTCACGTCGCGGTGGACGACGCCCTGCTCGTGCGCGTAGTGGAGCGCTTCGGCGACGTCGCGGATGAGCTTGACGAGGCCGCGCTCGTCGGCGTTGACGTCGGAGAGGATGACGCCGTCGATCAGCTGCATGGCCAGGAAGGGATGACCGCCGGTCTCCCCGACTTCGAAGACGGTGGCGATATTGGGATGGTTGAGCTGTGCGGAGGTGAGCCCTTCGCGCTGGAAGCGGGCGACTTCCTCGCGGTCGATGCTCTTGAGGATCTTGAGGGCGACCCAGCGGTGGAGCTCGGTGTCCCAGGCGCGGAAGACATCGGCCATGCCGCCGGAGCCGAGGGGGGCGACGCGGACGTACTTGCCGGGAAAGCGGGCTTTCGACGCCGCCGTGGGGAAGGCCCGGGAGCGTTAACCGATTCAGAGCCGCCCAGTGATTGATCGGGCGCGAGCTGTGGTGGAAGGTGTTGAAGGTGGATTGAGGCGGGCGAGCATCGCGCCGGCACGCTGTATGATTCCCGCGTGGAATTCCCCTCGACCCTGTGGACGCAGATCCTCGAAGCACAGCAGGATCCGAAGGGCGCGCGTGAAAAGGTCTTCGCGCGGTACTGGGAGCCGATGTTCCATTATCTGCAAGCGAAGGGAGTGGCGCGCGAGGACGCCGAAGATCTGACGCAGACGGTCTTCCTGCACCTCACGCGCCAGCCTCTGCTGGAGAGAGCCGACCGCGCGAAGGGCAGATTTCGACAACTCCTCAAGGCCGTCGCGACGAATCTGCTGAACATGTGGCTGCGCGAGGGCTACGCGAAGAAGCGGGGAGGCGATGGCGCGAAAGCGTCGCTCGACGACGGGCTTCTGCTGGAGATTGCGGACCAGGCTGGTGGGGTCGGGGATCCCCAGTTCGATGCGTCCTTCGACAAGGGTCTGCTGAGGAGCGCACTGGCGCGCCTCAAGGAAGAGAGCGACGAGCGAAAGACGCCCTATCACGCTGCGTTGGAACTGCTCTATCTCGAAGGCAAGAGCTACCGGGAGATTACGGCGGCGCTGGGCGTGGACGAAGGCGTTCTGAAGAACTACGTCCATCGCGGCAAGGTGAAGCTGGGGGAGTATATTCGCGAAGAGGTGAGGGCCTACGCGAGCAGCAAGGAGGAGTACGACGAAGAGCTGAAACGACTCGGCGGTTGATTGAAACGGCGAGAAGCTGGAGGACTCGTACCTACCCCCGTGGATAGGCTGGACCATTCTCCTGGTCGCGGTCGGGGTGATCGGAAGCGGCGCCCTGCTCCTGGCGTACCAAGCTTCGTTGAGCCGGATCGCGACCTCCCAAGACGGATGGACAAACTCGCTGCCTTGAGAAGTGCGACGACCTTTCGCAATCTGAGCCGTAGAGAACGACAGACTGGAGCCGCCAATGAGCACCCTTCAATCCGCAGTCCTCAAGTGCATGCCTCGCACCTCCGAGAGCGTCCGCCCGCTGCTGCTCAAGGCGCTCCAGGACGCAAGCGCGCAACTCTCCAAGCGGTCCATTCCGGCCCGGCTCTTCGGTGAGCAGAGTCCCGCAGGCGATCCCTACGGCCTGGAAGCAGCCATCACCGAAGGGGAGGCGCTCAGGACCGAGATCGTCCCGGGCCCTACGAAGAACAATGTCACTCTGAACACCCTCCTCAGTGCGAACTCGCTCGGCCGGGGCTGCCAGCTCGAGAGCCGTCAGGCCTACGAACAAGCAAGGGAGGAACGCCGCGCCGCGAACCGTGCGGCCCACGAGAAAGAACAGGCAGCCTTCATGGAGGCCATGAAGGGGCACCACCTGGTGTTGGAGTACCACAAGGAGCAGGAGGCGAAAGCCCTCTCGATGTGGAATGCGGGGGCTGGCACACGAGGTGCGGTGGTCAGCTCCAAGCGACGACTCCTCCGCTCCGTGGGCATCCTCTGCATGCTGGGCGGCCTGGTTGGGACCGGCACCATCTATTACTATTGGCCGCTCGCCAGCTACTACAAGGAAGTGACCACGGCTTGGATGGTCTTCATCGTCGTCAAGCTGCTCGCCCTGGTCTTCCCCTGGATCGTGATGGCCGTGCCGATCGTCGTCGGGTGGTCCTGCTTCGCCGCGGCTTCCCAAGCGGCGGCCCATGTCCGCGAACCGGCTTTCCAACCTCCGCATCCTCCACGCATGCCGGAGGCACCCCGGCCGGTGGCCGAGGAAGTAGAAGAGCCCTTCGACGTGCTCGACACCACGGAGAAGGTGAAGTCGTACTGCATGGAGGTTGTTTCCAAAGCGGTCACGATGGCCGCACGGACCAAGCTCGGAAGTCGCTAGCCAAATTCGGACGCTGATTGCGGAGGCATCATGGAACCCGGCGCTGACGAGTTGCGCGAGCGATTGGCGAAGACCTGGGCCTCAATTCCAAACTGGGAAGCCCTCGATCCGACGGCGTCATGCCGGATCGGCGCCTATGACGCGACGGTCGCAGCGAGCCCCGATCGCGCGCTCCTGCGCTCGGCGCTGATGGCGGCCGGGGCAGAACAGGGACCCGGCGCGATGGCCGCAGGCGCTCCCGCGGGATACGAGTTCCTCGCCGAACTGGGGCGCGGCGGCATGGGCGTCGTCTACCGCGCGCGGCAGAACTCACTGAGTCGGGAAGTGGCCGTGAAGCTCATCCGACCCGACGTCGCCTCGCCGGCCGCCGAGAGCCTCTTCATGGCGGAGGCGGTCGCCACCGGCCTCCTCAGCCATCCCAACATCGTCCAGGTCCATGACGTTTCCCGCGGGCCAGCGGGCGAGCCGCTGCTCGCCATGCAGCTCGTGGGGGGCACGGCGTGGAAATGGCTCCTCCATCCCCGGAACGAGCAGGAAAAAGAGCGGGCCTCCCGCCTCGAGCTTGCGGACCACCTCCAGATACTGCTCAGCGTCTGCAACGCTATCGCGTTCGCCCACAGTCGCGGCATCGTCCATCGCGATCTCAAACCCGACAATGTCATGATCGGCGAGTTCGGCGAAGTGCTCGTGATGGACTGGGGCCTGGCGGTTGAAGTGAGCGAGCCGCGCTCGTCGGCCACGGCTTTGCGGCACAAGTCTTCACTCACTGGTAAGTTTCCCGAAGGGACGCCCGCCTACATGTCACCCGAACTCGCATTGTGCCTGGGCGGGGAGACCGGCCCTCGGACCGATGTTTATCTCCTTGGTGCCATCCTGTGCGAGGTCCTGACCGGAAGCCCGCCCCATCGCAGGGAGACCGTTCGCGAAGTCCTGGTATCGGCGTCGCTGTCGGAGCCGGTTGCGCTTCCCGCGGAGACGCCGCGCGAGATTCGGGAGATCGTCCATCGCGCGATGGCACGGAAGCCGGAGGATCGCTTCGCGACCGCTGGCGAGTTCCAGGAGGCGCTCCGCGGCTTTCTCCGCCACCGCGAATCGGTCAGGCTCTGCGACGCAGCCGCGGCGCGGCTCAAGAAGGGGGTCATCCACGGCGATCCCCGCACGCTCGACATCCGGCGGGTCTACTTCGACTACGCGGACATTCAGTCGCGCTTCCGGCAGGCGCTCGAACTCTGGCCTCAGAACCACGAAGGGCGCGCGGGCCTCAAGTCGGCGATCCTCGCCTTGATGGAGGCGGCCATTGCCGGTGGCGATCTCGGCTTGGCGGAAGCCCAGATCGCGGAGCTTGCCATCACCGATCTTGAACGAAAGAGCGCCGCGGTTCGGATCAGCCAGCTCCAACGGCAGCAATCGGCCCAGCACGCGCGGACGCGGCGCCTCGGCGTCCTGCTGTGGGGTGCCGTGATCATCGTGCTGGCCGGGCTCGCGGCAACCCCCTTTGTGCTGTTACGGATGGTGAAGTGAGCCATGTTGGTCCCGCTGATCATCCTGGTGCTGGGAGGGCTCCTCCCGTGGTGGCTGCACCGGACCCGGCGTCTGGAGGCGCAAGAGCGGCGAATGCGGCTGCGCGATCAGCGGCTGGCACTGGCCCGGCTCGCCGGCACCGCACCGCCGCCGCCCCAAGCGGGAGCTCCGCTGGGCGAGGCGATGGTGCTGGTCAGCGGCCTGTCTTCCATCCGAATACTCCGCACGATTGGCATGGGATGTCTGGGATTCTGGCTCGGCTCGATGTTGTTGGGCGTGCTCGGCATGGGCGTCCTTCACCTTCTCGCGGACCGCGGGGAGCTTGTTGCGGAGATCTTCTGGCTCTTTGCCCTCATGGCCATCCCGTTCATCTCCGTTGGCGCGTTTTTCGTGGGCAAGGCAATAAGGCGGCGCGGCAGCCCGCCGCTCGAGTTCTTCTACCACGGTGTACGGATGGGCAATCGTGAGGTTCTCTACCGTGACCTTTACGAATTCAACGTCCCCGTGACGATTACCGCGTCGTTGCCGAACGGTTCGGGAAAAGTGGAAATCCTCCTTCAGCCATGGGACGGCGCACCCATCGCCTGGGAGGGTCGAGGCCAATACTCCGATCCAGCGGTTGGACGGGAGCTTCGGGACTGGATTCGCACGGAGATGGCAACGGGGGTGGAGGACCAGGGCCAGTTATGACGTGGATAGCCATTGGAATTGGACTCGCCATCGGCGCGCTGATCAACGCGGTGCGCATGCGGGCCGCGGGCCGCCGTAGGCAGGAGGCGATTAGAGAGGACGTCCGCCGCCGTCACGAGGAGCGGCGGAATTTCCGTGCCGCGGCGGAGAGCCTCGGGAAGCCCGGCGCGGATGTAGTGAGCCCGGCTCGCGATGTCGGCAGCAACGATGCCGTCGATCCTGCGCTCGCGTTCAAAGACGGGGAGGTCCAGCGCGCACTGGCGGTCAGCCGCCCATTCAAAGCAATCCAGCGTCTCCGCGTTCTCACGGGACTGACCTTGGTGGCGTGTAAGAAGGTCGTGGAGGCTCACGAACCGCGCTTTCGGCCGGCGACGGAAGGGAGGGGCACAGGTTCGGCCACCGGAGACTCGGTCGTTCGTGGCGAGTCGGGACTCCAGATTCCGACTCGCACCCGTTCTCCGGGTCGTGTCGCAGCGCTCGTGGCCGCGACGACGGTGCTTCTGCTGGTGGTCGCCGTCCTGGTCGGCTCCTGGCGCTATCAACATCCGACGTGGGGCGTCCAGGTCACCCTTCGCGTTGAGGAGACGGCGTCGGAGGCCGAAGCGGCGGAGGCAGCGAGGATCGTCGTACGACGCCTTCGAGCGTGCGACCTGCAGGTTGTCGAAGTCACAACCCGCGCGGGCATCATCCGGCTCCGAGTGGCCCGAGTGAACCCATGGGAGGTTGAGTACTTGCGAAAGCTCATGGAGCAGCCGGGCAAGATGGAGCTTTTTGAGGTCGCCGGGCTCGAGGCCGAAAGGCGGTTTGATGACGAGGGTCTCATACCGGATGGCTACCTGGCGATTGCATGGAACTACGCAACGCACCGACGGCAGGCGGTGCTGGTCGTCGCGAACCCCGTCGTAACGGGGGCAAATGTCACGGCCGCGGTAGCGGAGCGAGACGTCGAGCGCGGCTGGGGGGTTGCCGCGTCCTTTGATGATCAGGGCGCGAGGCTACTCGACTGCGCGGCACGACTGAACTCATCGGGCGGCTCCCTTGCCCTCGCCTTCGACCAACGTGTGTTCACAAAGGCTAATGTCGTCGCGCCCACGTTCGGGGGACGTGCCACGTTAACGGGTGGCTTCAACAAAGAGTCGGCGCAGAGCCTCGCCGCTCTCCTCAGCAACGCGCCACTGCCGGTGTCGGTTACCGTTACGTCGTTTGAGCTGTTCGGGTCCCTACCCTGATCGGCGATCTTCGATCATTGCGCGGCGGTCTTCGCCAGCGATAGGACCTTGCCCATCGCGCGGCCATCCCCGCGGCGTGCGGTCAACGCCAGAACACCGCATGATTCCTCCAAGCCTGCACTTGCCGCAGAAATCTCGAGAAGTCGGCGAGGTTGGCGCAATAGAAGGACAGGAGGAACTCATGAAGAAGAGCCTGATGGCGATCCTGGCAGTGGCGGCGGGATGCTCGGCGCCCGGCAGAGGCTATACACGAGGGTCGACCGAGTACGCGCCCGGCAAGGCGGTCGTCGTTCAGCCGAACCTGACCCATTCTCCCGACCGGAACTTCGAAGGGCTGCGGGTCGCGGGGTCCGACACGGACGTCGTCCCGGCCTTCTGGGAGCGCGAGCTGGCGCTCTCCGGCCAGGTCCGTACGTTCGAACTCTTCAAGATGCGCTGCCAGGACCTCGAGGTCTACCAGGCCGGCGCGCGCGAGGCCGCCCTCCGGAGCTTCCGGGAGTTCTGCGCCGCGCGCAACATCCTGACGCCGTTCGACGCCTTCTGGGGCCGGCCCCAGGGGCGATAGCGGCACCGACACGAGACTGACTCCGGGAGGTGAACGATGAAGCAGATGATCGCGCTGGTGACGATGGCCATCGTGGGCTGCGGCGGCGCGCCCCCGCGGAGCGAGGCGCTGCGGGACCATGCCGCCATCCGGGGCTCGAAGCGGATCCTGCTGTTCTTCTACGCCACGAACGGCCCCGCGGCGGCGAGCGATCGCGCCAGGAAAGTCATGCGGAATCCCGAGACTCTCGATGTGGTCCGCCGGTATTTCGAGTACGTCCCGGTCGACACGGGCGAGAGGCGGAACTTCGCCCTCTGGTCCGAAGGCGAGCCGGAGCGCAAACTTGTCGAGTATTTCCGAAGCAAGGGGGTCCATAACGCGAAACTGGTGGTTGCCTATGGGGCGACGCCGCCGCTGCTCGTCGTGACCAACGCGGAGGGCCAGATTCTGGCGGAGCACGAATTCTCCGGCACGGAGAGCGACCTGCGGCGGTGGCTCCACCTTCACGGAGGGTAATCAGTCCCGGGACAATAGCTCGACGCTAATGTCATCCTCGGATCACACAGGACTATCAGCCGTCACGTGGAGGACGCCATGGAGAGGATCATCTCGCGCCGTTCATCGCTGCTGGCGGCGCTCGCCGTTTTTCTTGGCCTTTGCATGCCCGGCTGCGAGGCCCGCAAGAAGCAGGTCGGGACGCTCAAGGAGTGGATCGTCGGCGAGTGGGTGCGCACCGATGACCACACCGTCTGGACGTTCAAGGCGAATGGCGAAGTGGAAACGAGCGGCGCGCTGCCGGTGATCGGGCGCTACACCCCGGTCGAGCCGCGCACGGTGAAGGTCCAGGTCTCGGGCGGGAGCGCGATCACGTCGTCGCTGCAGCTCGGCGTGAAGACCGACGATCGCGGCAATCTCAACATGGAGTTCGTGATCGAGGACGATCAGATGAAGCCCGTGGGGATCAACTCGGACGTCGTGTTCCGCAAGCGCTGAGCCGCGCGTTTCACGGACGGATCTCCGCCACGTGTACGGCACGGTTCCAATCGGACAAGACGAGCTTCGCTCCGACGACCTGCATGGCCGACACGCTTCCCGACGGCTTGGCCGTCCTCGCGAACGTCCTCGCGTCATCGGTGCTCACCTGGAGTTCACGGCTCGGCCGCTCGCGGCCCAAGTGGACGCGCCCTGTCCGTCCTGCGACGAACAGAATCCGGCGTCCCAGGTGTTCGAACCCGGCAAGGGGGGCCGCCATCTCAACCCCCTCGCTGATGGACCAATTCTCTCCTCCGTCGCGGGTGACAACCGTGTCCGGGTAGCCTCCCACGACGACAAACGCCCGATCCGACGGCGAACACCAGGCGTGCTGGGCGTAGGTGGCGTCGAGCGCGCCGCGCCACCACCCCTTGCCCTCGGAGACCGCGCCCTTCGCCAGGAAGAAGCGCCCATCGTTCACGACCGGCGCGATCGTGCAGCCGACTGGGTTGTCGTGCACCAGGGTCCACTGGTGATTCGGACCGAGCCGGTAGAGTTTTCGATCCGACAGGCAGTGGACCTGGCGAGTCCGGCGATTGATGGTGAAGAGCCCGGTCTCGCCGGGCCACGGAATCCTGTCGAACTTCTTCCAGTCTTCGAGGACGTAAATCCCGTCCTCATCGGAACCGTAGTAGATGGTCGATTCAATCCAGGCCAGCGAATAGGCAATCGCCGGAAGGGTGGTGACGACGCGGACGGTAGCGCCGTCGCTGAGCCGAAGCAGGCGAAGGGTGCCTTCCTCGGCCAGCAAGACGTGATCGTCGTCGCCGTCCCGGGCGGCCATCGTCACGATCCGGTTCGGGACCGGGATCGTCCGCCACGGTCCAAGGACCTCCCCAGGCTTCCGCGGAAGCCGGGGCGGCTCGGGAAGATCGTGCCGGCATCCAAGCCCGACGAGCAGAATGAGCCAGGCCCCTCGCTTCACATGGTTACCAACGGGGAGGCGAGACCGGGGTTCATCAATCGAATCGAGGCGCGCGAAGAGTCCTCTTGAACCTGCACCCAGACGAAAGTGCCCTCTCGAATTCCTTGGTAGTCGCCGCCTCCGGTTCTACCAACTCCAGGATCGTTGAACGGAGGCTCCCGTGAAGCTCGCGCTCGCATTCGCCGTGATGACCCTCACCCTCGTCGCGCAGGAGGGGGCGGCGCCCCAGCCCGCAAAACTCATCGTTCACGAATGGGGCACCTTCACGTCGGTCACCGGCGGCGACGGCGTCTCGCTCGAGTGGAGGCCTCTCGCCGGCGCGAGCGACCTGCCGTCCTTCGTTTACCAGTCCGGCGGCGGCGCAAAGGGGCTCCGCTTCGGCGAGCTCTGCAAAGGCTGCAAGCACCTGCATTGCTCGTGCGGCCCGACGTGCAAACCGTCGGCCGGCCAGGACTGCGGCTGCAAGAGCTGCACGGTGGCCAGCGTGCGGATGGAGACGCCGGTCCTCTATTTCTACTCCGACCGCGAGACGACCGTCTCCGTCAAGGTCGACTTCCCCAAGGGGAAGATCACCGAGTGGTACCCGCAGGCGCGCGAAGCCGGCGCCGGCATCAACTGGGGCGGCGTCCGCGTCATGCCCTCGTCGAAGGTCGAGTTCCCGCGCGAGAAGGCGGAGAGCCACTACTATCCCGCCCGCGAGACCGACGCCGCGCCGGTCCGCGTCTGCGGCGACAAGACGAAGGAAGTCGAGAAGTTCCTCTTCTACCGCGGCGTGGGGACGTTTGATCCGCCCGTGGCGGTCGTCGTGAACGGCGCGAAGGTGACGGTCCGCGGCACGGAGATTTCGCGGGTGATCCTGTTCGAGAACAAGGGCGGGAAGACGGGCTGGACGAGCGTCGCCGGCGTCCGCGGTGACGTCGTTCTCGACCGCCCCGCGCTCGGCGGTTCGCCCGACGCCGTGATGGCCGAGCTCGAGAAGATCCTCGTCGCCGAGGGGCTCTACGCGAAGGAAGCGGCGGCGATGGTGAAGACCTGGCGCGACTCGTGGTTCGAGGAGGGGCTGCGCGTCTTCTACATCGTTCCGCGCGCGGTCACCGACGCGATCCTTCCGATCGCCATTGAGCCGAAACCCACGGAGCTCGTGCGCGTGCTGGTCGGCCGCGTCGAGGTGATCACGCCGGAACTCGAGGCGAAGATCGCCGCGCTCCTGGAGCGTCTCGGCGACGCGTCATGCGACGTGCGCGAGGAGGCGACGGCGCAGCTTCGCCGGCTGGGCCGGTTCGCCGAGCCGGCGCTGAAGCGCATGCTCGCGAAGTCGCAGGACGCCGAGGTGAAGTCGCGGATCTCGATGCTGCTCGGGCTGAAGTGAGGACGAGCGCAAACTCCTCATGCGATTCGTGTGAAACCGGCGCGAGCTCGCGCGTCTGACAGGGAGATGAAACTCCTGCTGGTCGCGGCCCTGCTCGACGTTTCGCCGAAGCCGTCCGATCCGTTCATCGCCGTCGAGGCGCTCGGAAAGGCGTTCGCGCATCAGAAGGACGGCGAGGATCGCGGGCTCTCCGTGGGCACGTGGACCAACACGACGCTCAACCGCGACGAGACGTGGCACCAGGAGCCGGGCGGCGAGTGGTTCATCCGGGCGCGCGACGGGATCTACGTGCTGGCGGTCAGCGACGCGGACGGATGGCGGGCGGTGCCGTCGGAACGGCTGGTGTGGCGGGGAGGGGAGTGGAAGAAAGTGAAAAGACGGAAGCAGGAAGTCGGAAGGAAAGACCGAAGGTAAGAAAGTCGCGAAGGAGGAAGTAAGACCCCCGCCAGTCCTCGGTACTTCATTCTTGGACCTTTTTCCTTCCGCCGTTCCTTCCGCCTTCCCTCTTCCTTCTTCCCACTTTCATCATTCCACCTTGATCTCGACGTACTCCTCGCCGTAGTTCTGCGCGAAGTCGGTCGTGGTGAATCCGAGTGAGTACGTTCCGGCCTCCAGCCGGCGATACCCGACCACGAGGTCCTTCAGCTCCCCGATCACGAGCTGGTTCTCCTTCTTCTTCGAGACCTTCGTCGATTCGTTTCCTTCGGCGTCGATCTTCACGTAGACCGCTCGGAGCTTGTCGCCCTTTGAAAGCTTGATCGAGACCTGGCCGTAGCGCGTCGAGCGGTAGGCGTACAGAAACCGGCTTGAGACGGTGTCCTTCGCAATCGTCACGTCGAAGCAGAGCGTCACGTCGCGCCACTTGCTCTCGCCGTTCATCTGCGCCTGCGCCGGAATCTCGGCGTAATGGAGCCCGGCCTTCTCGTCGATCGTCTCCATCTCCGTCATCGGGCAGACGAAGCGGTTCTCCTTCGTTTCGAGCGTGAACCACCGGCCATCCCATGACACGGAGAGGAGGCCGTCCTTCCGGGTCGCCGGCCGCTCGCCGATGATGACGAGGTCGTCACCCTCCTTGATCGAGAGCGCGAATCGCGCCTCCTCGAGATCGTCGGCGTCGACCTTCGACGAAATCGTGATCGTCGCTTTCGGGCCGAGCGTCGCGGCGCTCGCGGCGATGTCGTTGATCTCGGGCGCGTCCTCGTCCCTGGCCGCTTCGTCGGCGTAGGTCGAAAGGAACCTGCTCCACGCATGGCCGCGGGCGAAGTCGGTGTCGGCGTACTTCCCGAGCTCCTCGTCGTCGAGCACCTCCTTCGTCGGCGGGAAGAAGATGGCGAGGCCGTTCGAGTTCGGCTTGAGCCGGCCGTGGACCGCGTGGATCACCGACGCGCGCACGGCGGCGACGAGGCCGTCGTCCTTCACGAGCATGCCGAGGTGGACGAGGTCGAGGAAGTACGAACTGCCGGCCGACGGATCGCGGCCGTACTCCTCGGTCGTCGCGCGGGACTTGGCGAGCGGAAGCCACGCGGCGCGTCCCTCCTGCACCCGCTTCTCGAGCGTCGCGGCCGACGCGGCGGCGGTCTTCGAGACGGCGTCGATCTTCGCCAGCGCGATGGCCGAGAAGGTGAAGCCATAGCCTTCGTGCTTGATCTCTTCGTCGGTCGCGTTCGCGTAGAAGTCGCGGATCGTGTCGGCGATGACGGTCGCGAGCTCCGGCGCTTCCATCGCCGGCTTGGCGGTGAGAGCGGCGAGCATCCCGGAGAAGTTCCAGCCGTAGGCGGGCTCCTCCTCCTCGGAGGCGGCCATGACCTTCGCGTAGGGGGCGACGGAGGCGGCGACTTCGAGCGTCGCCATGAGACAGGCGTCGAAGCCGAGCAGGTCGAACGCCGTGCCCGATTCCTTGAGCGATCCGCAGAGCTCCGCGAGCGTGAGCAGGTCGTCCTTGCTCGACTCGTCGGAGCAGATGCCGGCCCAGCCGCTGCCGTGGTCGGCGAGGACGAGGGCGTACCGCTTCGCCGGGAAGCTCTTCGTCGACGCGCGGATGAACTTCGTGAGCGTCGCAGGATCGCCCATGTTGGCCTCGCCCCAATCCTCGAGCTCGGTGAGCTTGTCCTTTTCGACGTGGAGGAGCTTGGCGGTTTTCCAGTCGTCGAGGTTCGCGACGCCGGCGTTGGAGTAGATGCCGGCGGGTCCACTCCGGGGGTGGCGGTCGACGAGGGCGACGACCTGGACCTGCGCGGTGCCGCCGACGGAGAGCATCTCCTTGAGGTCGTCCATCATGGGGGCTTCGAGATCGTTGTCGGCGTCGAGGTAGAGCATCACGGTCCACTCGGCCCTTTCCTGCGAGGCGCCGAGCACGAGCAGGAGGATGAGCGCGGTGGCTCTCATAGGACCGGCGGCGTCGTCCAGGCGGCGCCCTTCTTGATGGCGGCAAGCTGCTCGAGGTGGTGCTCGTTGTGCTCGGCGGCGTGCTCGACGAGCCAGCCGACGGTGTAGTTCGGGTTGTCGGGGCGGTTCGCCTTGCGGGCGAGGTCGGCGGGGGAGCAGGTTTTCGTGAGGTCGATGAGCGCCTCGCGCAGGGCGAGGAAGCGCTGCTTCATCTTCTTCAGGTCCTGTTTCACGTAGTTCATCCGTTTCGCCCAGTCGTCCTGCTCGAACGGGAAGACGGCCGGCTCCTTCTCGGAGAGCATGAGCTGGGCGCGGTAGAGGAAGACGAGCTCGCAGTCGGTGAGGTGGCCGAGGAGCTGGCGGGCGGTCCATTTGCCCGGGCCGTAGGAGCGGGCGAGGGTCCTGGCGGGCCAGGAGAAGGCGGCGAGGGTGCGGGCGCCGGTGGACCGGAGCCACGCGGCGATCTGGGTCTTGTTCATGGGCGGGATTGTAGCGAGGGGGAAGGGAGAGAGGGAGAGAGAGAAAGAGGGAGGGAGGGTCCGGCGGAGGCTTGACAAATGTGTTTTTTATGATAGTACAATAGTATGTTTTTAAGAGATATATTACTGAATATCCTGAACGACCAGAAGGCGCCGGCGCCGGACGCGGAGGTCGCGCGGGAGCTGGCGGGGCGGATCCCGGCGCGGTCGGCGCACGCGCTCGTCCTGACCGGCGTGCGGCGGTGCGGCAAGAGCGTGCTCCAGGCGCAGGTGATGCGGCGGAGAAAGGACCGGTTCTACTGCAACCTCGAGGACACGCGCCTCTACGGCTTCGGTCCCGTCGATTTTCCCGCGTTCCTCTCCGTGGCCGACGAGCTGGCGCCTCGCGAGCCGGTCTTCCTCGATGAAGTCCAGGAAGTGGCGGAGTGGCAGCGGCTCGTCCGGTCCCTGCTCGACCGGGGGCGGACCGTCTGCCTGACGGGATCGAACGCGTCGGTGCTGGGACGGGAGCTCGGGGCGAAGCTCACCGGCCGCCATCTCTCCTACGAGGTCCTTCCGTACAGCTACGTCGAGTTCCTCGACGCCGTCGGCCGGAAGGCGGGGGCGGAGTCGCTCGGTGCCTATCTCGATCTCGGAGGATTCCCTGGATTCGTACGCGACCGGAATCCGCAGGTGCTCCAGGAGCTGCTGCGCGACGTCGTCCAGCGCGACATCGCCGTTCGCCACCACGTGCGGGAGACGCGGCACGTGATGAACCTCGCGCTCTTCCTGCTGGCGAACACGGGGCAGCCGTTCTCGCTCCAGTCGCTGACGAAGTCGCTTTCCGTCCCGACGGTCGCGCAGACGTCGCGGTACGTCGAGCATCTCCAGGACGCCTACCTGCTCTTTGCCCTCCCGAAGTTCAGCGCGTCGTTCAAGAAGCGCGTGGTGGCGCCGAACAAGTACTACGCGGTCGATACCGGGCTGCGGCGGGTCGCGTCGCCGTCGATGACGGCCGACGTGGGCCACCGCCTTGAGAACGCGGTCTACCTGGGGCTGCGCCGCCGGGGCGTCGCGCTCGCCTACGCGGGCGAGAAGGACTCGTGGGAGTGCGACTTCGTGACGGAGCACGAGGCGATCCAGGTCTGCGCGGAGCTGACACCGTACAACCGCGAGCGCGAAGTGCGCGGGCTGGTCCGCGCCTGCGCGCTTCCCGGGAAGCGGCGGGCGCTGCTGCTGACGATGAACCAGCGCGACTCGTTTACCGTCGAGGGGCTGAAGATCGAGGTCAAGCCGGCGTGGGAATGGCTTTCGGCGGAAGTGTGAAGAGGGAAGAAGGAAGTCGGAAGGAACGGCGCGAAGGATGCGCGGGGCTGCCCGCGCGGCGGGCGCCGGTGGAAGTGACGAAAGGACGAAGCGAAGATCCCTTCACGCAGGTGGCGCCTGGACGCCTCCTCGCTCGATAGCCTTGCGCACCGACTCGATCGAGAGCGGGAGAGGTGACGGGAGCTTCTTCAAGATGCCCTCGTGATCGCGTTTCAACCTCATCGCGCGGTCGCGCACCGCGGCTGCTCGTTCGAACTCCTGACAGGTGACGGCCTCGTCCACCTCCTTTCGGAGAGACGCGATTCCTCTTTCGAGCGTGATCGCGTTCGGCGCGCGGCGGCTCGTCTCGAAGGGGATGGCGTTCCAGAGCGCCTGGATGGCGCCCCACGGCGGAAGGGGCACGGCTGACCGGAAGGACCCCAAGAAAGGCGTCTTCCTCTGCCGGCTCTGCCTCTGCGTTTCGCCCGGAGGGCACACCCCTGCCGATCGAAGACGTAGCGGTACTCACAGAATCAAAGTTGACGGGACACTAGTGGCCGTATCCGACGAGATACGCGAGGGTGAGATCGACCTGTTGGCAGGCGTGGCACGGCGGTTGCAGTGACCAACGCACGGACGCTTCCGATGTCGTGTCGCCGGGCTCCGCCCGCCACCCCGATATGCGATGATCTGCCCTGCAACGCGCCAGCCCGGGCGCGGAGCAAGCACCCTTGGGAGAATGCAAATGAGAACACGCCTCGCGGTCTTCCTGTCGCTCGCGGCACTCGCCGGATGCATGGCCGCATCGAGCCTGCCGCAAGAGGGTCCGCGCGAGGCGGCCGAGACGGCGCTCAAGGACCGGGCGTGGGCGAAGGCCGCGGCCCTGCTCAACGACGCGCTCGCCGCCGCCAAGACTGGGCAGGACGAGATCCTCTACCTGCTGGCGATCGCCCACCAACAGGGCGGCAGGCACGACGACGCCATCGCGGCGCTCGACCGGCTCGTGAAGGACCACGCGGCCTCACCGCTCCGGATGAAGGCGCTCTTCAAGAAGGGCGACGTCCTCGCGGCGAAGAAGGAATTCGCGCTCGCCTCGCAGATCTACGACACGCAGGTCGCGGCGATCACGGCGCCCGAGCGGCGCAAGAAGCTCGCGATGATCTACGTCGAAGCGGGCCGCGAGTTCCTCGTGCCGAAGGACGCCAAGGACCCGACCTTCGTTCCGAACCACGTGGCGGCTCACAACCTGCTCGCGAAGGCGCTCGATCTCGAGGCGCTGGGCACCGACGAGGAAGCGGTCCGCGTCAACGTCATCGAGTGCGAATTGAAGGGCCAGTTCCCGCGGCCGCAGCTCCTGAAGACATGCGAGACGTTCGAGGAGAAATTCGCGGCCTCGACGAAGCTCGACGAGGTCCTCTTCGCGAAGGGGACCGCGCTCCGCGACACCGGCCGTCCGTGGGAGGCGCAGATCGCCTGGGTCCGCGTGGCCGACGGCTTCGCGGCGTCGAAGAAGGCGCCCGAGGCGCTCTACGCCGCGGCGCTCCTGCACGTCGGGGAGAGCGGCGAGACCTTCGATGTCGAGGCGCTTCGTCGCGGACTGCCGCTCCTCCGGCGCCTGTCGAAGGACTTCGCCTCGAGCGAGCAGGGGCCGAAGGCGGCGCTGCTGGTCGGCCTTGCGCTCGGCCGGTACGAAGACCTGCGCGACGACGCGCGCAAGGAGCTGCTGGCGTTCTCGGAGACCAAGCACGAGCGCGCGCCCGAGGCGCTCCTGCGGGTTGCCCAGCTCCATCTCGAAGACCAGGACGACGCGAAGGCGATCGCCACGTACGAGGATTTTCTGAAGCGCTTCCCGGACAGCGCGTTCTGGCCGCAGGTGCGTGCCGCGATCGCCGACATCCGGTTCGTGAAGATCGACCGCGCCGCGCGGAAGAAGGACTGGGCCCTGCTGAGGACGGCCGTCCAGGAGTTCACGGCGGTCCACGCCGCCGACGGCCGCGCGGTGCAGGCCGAGCTGCGGATCGGCGAAAGCTTCAAGGAAGAGAAGAAGTTCAAGGAGGCCGTTGAGAGCTGGATGAAGGTCGCCGCGAAGTACCCGTCTCTCGACGACGGCCACCGCGCGCGCTACTTCGCCGCGGAGCAGATGGCCGCCGAGCTCGACGACTTCGAGACCGCGCTCAAGGAGCTCCCCAAGGTCCAGGGCAGCATGGGCGTGGCCGCGACGCAGCTGATCCAGCGGCTCAAGGACAAGGCGCTCGCCGCCGAAAGCGAGAAGGTCTTCACGAGCGGCGAGGCGCCGGCGGTGAAGCTCACCACGCGCAACGTCGAGAAGGTCAAGCTCCGCGTCTGGGCGCTCGACCTCAAGGACTACTTCGAGAAGAAGGCGTCGACCTCGGGCCTCCTGGGCCTGGAAGTCGCCGTCATCGCTCCCGACAAGGAGTGGGAAATCGACATCAAGGACTACAAGAAGTTCAAGGAGATCAAGTCGTCGATCGAGCTCCCTAAGAAGGATCCCGGCGCCTACGTCGTCACGGCGAGCGCCGGCGCCATCGAGTCGACGACGGTCGTCGTCGTCAGCGACCTCGGCCTCATCGCGCGGGCCGGCCGCAAGGGCGCGACGATCATCGTCGAGAACCTGAAGACGGGGAGCCACGAGGCGAAGGCCGTCGTCCGTACGGCGGCCGATGGCAGGCACCTGAAGGCATGGGCCCCGGAGACGATCGCGTCGAAGCTCTCGTTCCTGGCGGAGTCGAACGGCCATCTCGCGTTCCGCGATCTCGACGTCGGTGCGCTTCCGGTTTCGCCGGAGCGGAAGCCGATGGCGCTCATCCTCACCGATCGCCGGGCGTACGCCCCGGAGGATGAGGTCAAGGTGCGCATCATCGCGCGCGATGTCGCCGACAACGCTTTCGTCCTCGGGAAAGAGAAGCGCGTCCGGTTCGTTGCCGTCAGTGCGCAAGGGGTGACGTTCTTCGAAGACGAGGTCGCGCTCTCAGCCGCAGGCACGGCCGGGACGACCGTCCGCCTCCCGGCGGGAATCGGTGGCAACGTCCGGATCGACGTCATCGATGCCGCGAAGCCGCAGGAGAAGTGGCTCGGAAACACCTTCGTGCGGATCGCCATCGCGGCCCCGCGCGTCCGCCACTTCGACACTATCATGGACGACAAGCCGGTCTTCGCCGGCGACCCCGTCGACGTCACGGTGATCCTGCGCGACGCGTACGGCCGGCCGATGGCGAACCGGCGCGTGAACGTGCGGCGCTCGCAGGCGCTTCCGTTCAAGGACGTGATGACCGGCGCCGACGGCGCCTTCGTCGTCGCGGTGCGCGACACGGACGCGTACTACCGCGGCGGGACGGCGATCATCAACGTCGAGCACGAGGGCGTCGAGGACTTCATTCCGATCCCGGTCCTTCCGAAGGGCGTGCGGCTTTCGTTCGATCCAGTCTCGCGGATCGGCGAGCCGCTTTTCTCCGGCGACCGCAAGACGCTGACCGTCGTCGCCAAGCGGGCCGACGACTCGGTTGTCGAGGGCACGTTTGCTTGGAGGATCGTGCGGGAGAACGTCGCCGGCGAGCGGGAGCATTTCGCCAAGGGCGACGTGACGACGAACAAGGAAGGCAAAGGCGAGATCGAGTTCACGGCGGGCAAGGGCGGGGTCTACACCGTCACCGTGCTGGTGAAGGACGCCGATGGGATGCCGCTCCGGACACAGGGGGCGCTCGCGGTCTACGACGACAAGGACGAGCGGAAGGTGCGACTGGTTTCGAAAGCCGATGAGTTCGAGCCGGGCAAGGCGATGGAGTTCGAAGTCGTCTCGCTGCTCGAGGAGGGTCTCGCGTTCGTGACGGTCGAGGGCGAGAAGGTCGAGCAGGTGGTGGCGGTCACGCTCGAGAAGGGGCGGACGACGGTGAAGCTCGCGGCGCCGCCGGCGTCGACGCGCGACTTCACGGTCGCGGTTCTCATGATGCAGGCGAACAAGTTCCACGCCGACGTGCGCGATTTCCGGCTGAAGGCGCCGGAGATCAAGATCGATCTGAAGAAGGAGGTCAAGCCGGGCGAGGAGATCACGGTGAAGGTGACGGCGACGCCGGGTGCCGAAGTGATCCTGGCGGCGGCGGAGCGCGTTACGACGGCGATAGATCCTGCAGCGTTCCGGGCCGCGCGGCCAGGGGCGCACTTCCTGGGCGACTCGTCGGCCGCGACGGCGTTCGCGGGGCGGACGCAGCAGCTCGACGAGCAGCTCGTGCAGGCGATGGCCAGGCTGAAGGAGCTGGAGAAGTCCGCCGACCGCGTCAACATGCCGTCGCCGGAGGAGGCCGAGTTCCGCCAAAGGGACGAGAGGCAGATGGAGGAGAACAAGTATCTCCGGGGAAAGCCGTTCGACTCGATCGGATCGGGCGGCGGAGGCGGGGGACGTTACGGCGGACGTTTGGGCGGGAAGCGGCCCATGGAGCTCGCCGAACTGCCGCCCATCGCGTTCATGTCGGCGGTCGCGGGCGCGGACGGCGTCGCGACGTTCACGTTCCGCGTGCCGCAGGGCTGGGACACCTACCAGGTGCACGCGTACGCGGTCGACGGGACGAACGCGATCGCGGTGAAGACCGAGACGTTCAAGGCGCGAGCGCCGGTGACGGTCGAGTTCCGCGCACCCGCCAGCGCCTTCGAAGGCGAGCTGACCAGCGTCGTTGCGCTGCTGACGAACCGCACGTCGCAGGAACAGGAAGCGACGATCAACGGTGAAAAGGTCAAAGTCGCGGCACGGAGCACGCTCGAGAAGGACCTTTCATGGACGGCGGCATCGAGCGTCTCGTTCACGCTCGACGGCGTGAAGCAGGAGCAGTCGGTCGCGCTTCGTCCAGAGGGGCCGACAACGTGGAACGAGACGGGTGGCGCGTTCACCGGGAAGAAGGAGCTGACGCTGGATGGCGAAGGGAAGATTCACGCCCGCGCCATGACCGGTCCGGTCGCCCTCTTCGAGGCGCTCGCGGAGGGCCGCGACGACCTGACGCCGGCCAGCGACGCGGCGGCGAAGCTCATCGCGCTCATGGCGCGCCACCGGTACGCGAAGAGCGACGCGACGAAGCGCGCGGTGATGGAGTTCGCGGCGCGCCGCGCCGCGGGTCTGTCGGACGCGGCGGTCGAGGAGACGGAATGGCCGGTGCTCGTCTACCTCGCGGCGGCGGAGGCGAAGTCGTCGGAGTTCGAGATCAGTCCCGACCCTGCGCTGCTCAAGCAGCGGTTCGCGCAGGCGACCACGGACGACGTGAAGGCGCTGATCCTCTTCGCGCTGGCGCGCGGCGGCGAGGCGCCGTACGGCTACGTCCACCGGCTGTGGCGCGCGTCGGAGACGCTTTCGCCGCGGGCGCTCGCGTGCGTCGCGCTGGCGTTGCATGCGGCGAAGAAAACCGACGAGGCGAAAGCGGCCGTCGAGCGGCTCGTGAAGCTCGTGAAGGATGACCCGATCGTGGTCTTCGCCATCGCGGAGATCGATCCGACGAACGCGATCCTGCCGCAGGCGCGGGCGGGGCTGCTGTTGAAATGGCCGTCGACGCCCTTCGACCGTGCGATGGTCGCGCTGGCGATGCAGTCGACGCCCGACAAGAGCGCGGTGACCGCCGTGAAGGTCACCGCCGGCGACAAGGTCATTGCTGAGCCGACGGGCGACGGAACCTACTACCTCTTCGCGAAGCGTTCGACAGGAAAGGCGCCGCCCACGGGGATTCCCATGACCAGCAAGATCGAATGGCCGGCATTGATCGTGGATGGCGTCACGATCCACCGCGTCGAGGTGACGACGAAGGAGCCGGTCGAGAACCCGGTGATGATGAAGGTCGCGGCGGGGGAGAGCTTCGTCATCAAGTATGAGCTGAAGGTGAGCGGACCGACCACGCGCTACCAGATCGTCGAGTTCCCGAGGATCACCGGCCTCATCGTCGATGTGCGGAGGCTGCGCGTCCTGGTGCCGCCGCAGCAGGAGGCGGAGAAGAAGATCGAAGTCGACGTGCTGTTCTACGCCGACGCGCCGGGCGTCTCCGGGGGAGGCTGGACGATCCTGCCGGCCGGATCGGACTACCGGCAGGAGTGGAAGATCACGCACGCTGAGCGGCTCGGCGCGGGGCGGGTCCTCTTCGGCAAGAAGAAGTGGAAGGAGACGCGGGAGATGCTGGCGCCGCTCTTCGAGAAGGGGACGCTGCGGGATGAGGCGCTGGCCGAGGCGGCGCGGATGATGGCGTACTCGGGGATCGAGCTCGCCGAGCACGACACCGTCGTGAAGTACTTCGAGATCCTGAAGGAGAAGTCGCCGGCGGAGGTCGTGCCGTTCGACAAGATCCGCGGCGTCGGCAAGGCGTACGCGGCGGTGAACGAGCACGAGCGGGCGATGCAGGTGCATTCGGGCACGTGCGACGCCTACTTCCTCCAGGAGGCGAACCTGGTCGGCGCGCTCGAGGAGCTTGGGCGGACGCGCCAGGCGGCGGAGCGGATGAAGCTGCTGCTCCTGGACCATCCCGACACGGCGCTGACGCGCGAGATGCTCTTCGGCCTGGGTCAGCGGCTCTACACGGCCGCGCGGTCGCACCGCGACGGCGAGAAGGACGAGAAGAAGCTGACGAAGGCGGAGATGCTCGCGGAGTCGACGTCATCCCTCGAGCGCTACCTCGCGTGGTATCCCGCGGAGACGGACGGCGACCGCGTGGCGTTGACGCTGGGGAGCGCCTACCTCGAAGCGGGGAAGCACGAGCTGGCGGAGAAGACGGGACGGCTGTCGGCGTCGCGGTGGCCGAAGAGCAAGTTCGTCGACAGCTACGACTACACGCAGACGGTGGCGCTCTTCGGGCAGAAGAAATTCGCGGAGGCGCTGGTGCTGTGCGAGCGGCTGGAGACGTTCGATTACGGGCGCGCGGCGAATCCGGGCCCGGGGGTGATGCGCGAGCTGGCGGTGGTGATGAAGGCGCAGATCCACCACGCGAAGGGCGACCTCGACAAGGCGCTGGAGAATTACAAGAAGGTGAGGGCGACGCAGCCCGACGCGGAGCGGTCGATCGCGTTCCTCGAGCGGGAGGCGATCGCGGTCCCGGAGGTGACGATTGCCCCGATGGCGAAGGGTGCGGAGATCGAGCTGGAGTACGCGGGCGTCACGACGGCGCAGGTGAGGGCGTACAAGGTCGACCTGGCGATGCTGGCGATGCGCCATCGCGGGCTGACCGACGCGGCGTCGATCGAGGTGGCGGGCTTCAAGCCGGTTTTCGAGAAGTCGTTCACGCTGGACGCTCCGAACGCGAAGCGGCGGGAGAAGCAGCGGCTGGCGCTGGAGTTGAAGGAGCCGGGGGCGTACCTCGTCGGGATCAAGGCGGGCGATTTCTTCGCGAGCGGCCTGGTGCTGCGGAGCAACCTCTCGATGACGGTGCAGGAGGACGGGGGCGGGCTGGTGCGGGTGAACGTGGCGAACGCGGCGACGGGGTCGTTCGCCGAGGGGGTGAAGGTCACGATTTTCGGCACGGAGGACCGGGTCATCGCGAGCGAGAAGACCGACCTTCGCGGCATCTGGGAGCGCGACGGCGTGCGCGGACTCGCGGTGGTCGTGGCGGAGAAGGACGGCCACGTGGCGATGTACCGCGGGCAGTCGGTGATCGGGATGCGGCCGGCGCCGCAGCCGAGGGAGCAGGAGAGGAAGGCGAAGGAGCGGAACGCGGATGCGCTGGACGAGCAGATCCGCGGGGCGAACGAGCAGTACGAGAAGAACTACAAGGGGAATGTGCAGAAGAAGCAGGAAGGAGTGGAGGTGGAGAGGACGAAGAAGTAATGCCCTGAGCTGGCGGCTCAGGGCATTCATGTACGAGGTACGAGGTTCGATGTACGAAGTCAGACATCGAAGGGGGAAGTTCGCGAATCATCCTCGCCCGACTCTCAGGTCTGGACGCGCAGATCAAGCGGATGAAGCCGACGAGATGTCCTTGATCAGGCCGCTCAGGAGTCGCTTGGTCGGACCCCTGGCCGACTTCGCTGCGCGGCGAAGCGCCGGCAGCGCGGGCCTGCCAATGCAGTGCATCGCGGCGCTCGCGGCGAGCATGAGCAGGATCGTGTCCCCGCATCTCGCCAGGATGGGGCGGCACGTCCGCGGATCACGGAACGCGGCGAGCGCGAAGATGATCCGGTGAGCGATGCGGTCGGGCGCATGCGGCAGCAGCGCCACGAGGGCCGGTATCGCGCGACGGTCGCCCAGCTTCGCCAGTCCGTCGATGGCCAGGGCGGTTTCGAGGCAGGGACGTCCGCGGCTCTTCGCCAGGAGGAACTCGAACCATCGCGGATCGGCCCCGGGTTCCAACGCCGCGAGTGCGGCCTCGATCTTTGGATCGGACTCCGCGTCGGATTCGCCCGCGAAGAGCGGGCTGAGGCGCGTGAATCCCCCGGCCGGACCGAGCTTGACGGCGGCTCGCGCGGCTGAAGGCCAGAGCTCCGGCTCAAACACCGACAGACGATCCGCCAGATCTGCCATCGCCGCTCGATCGTCGCCGCCAAGGATGACCCGCGCCGCGTCGCGATCGCAGTCTCAGAGCCGCTCAACGGCGAGCGCGATGGCGCGCGGATCGGGTCGCTTCTCGAGAATGCGGAAGATCAAGCGTGCCAGACGCTCGGGTGGCTTCGTCTTCAGTTTCTCAACCAGCCTGGTTGCCGTCTGCGCATGAGCGGTTCGCTCGAACGCCCGCAGGATGCCTTGCATTGGTTCGCGGTGCGCCGCATTCGAGATGCCCGACGCGCCTCCGTCGAACCGCTCCAGGGCGTGGATCAGCCTGCCGAGAGCGGCATCGCTCGAGTACCACCCGAGCGTCTCGATCGCCGCGCTGCGGACACCCTCCGACGTGTGCCTGGCGGCGCGAAGGACCGCTTCCTCGAGTTCGCGTGGCGCATATCCGGCGGCCGCCATCCCTCTCAACGCGCCTTCAATCATCCATCGCGTGCCGCCGGCGAAGGCGGCGTCGATCAGGTCGCGCGCGTTTTCCCGCTCGATGATGACGATGGCGGCGAGCCGGCGGCCCGATTCGAGGCGTCCGTAGGGATCGTGCGCCGAACGAAGCGCCGAAGAGAGATCGGGTCCATACTCCGGCGCCATCCGCTCAAAGACAAAGTTCCAATACGGGCTCCCGCTCAACGCCAGGACCATGTCGCGAATGAGGCGCGGGTCGGCAAGGGGGCCCGATGTCGCGAGTTTTTCAAGTTCACTCGGACCGAAATCTACCGGTCCGTTTCGGAGAAGCTGCCGGAGCTTCTTCAACCGGGGCGCGGGGATGCGCGGCATCGTAGGAATCCTAGCTCTCGATGCAGGGCAGCCGCCAGCAAGCGCTACCTCTTCGTCGCTCGGAGGCTTCGGAACGCAATCAGCAAGCTGAGCAGAAGCGGAACCTCCATCCCGGTGAGCCCACATCCGCCATGCCCGCCGCCCCCGCCGCCGCCGGAGGACCCGCCTCCGCCGCCTCCACCACCGCCGCCGCCGCCGCCGCCAACCGCGTTGTATTCGTCAGCACCGCGGTCGTAGCCGGCATCGGTCGGCCTCAGCCCCGCCTCGTAGTCGGTCGTCGGCGCGTTCTTGCCCGCCAGCGACGCGACGCCCGAGTCGATCGCGGGGCTCGCGGCCTTCAGGTGGAAGTCAGCGGTCGCCCAGCTGACGAAGACATTCGCGTGCACCGCCGTGGAGGAATTGGCGTCGTAGCCCATCGCCTGCCACTGTGCGAAGGTCTTGTAGGTCGCGTCGTCGTCCGTCGTCACGCAGTTCGCGTTGGTCGTGAGGATGTTGTAGTTGCAGGCGAGCCCGACCAGGTCGGCCGCGCTCTCGAAGTGCAGGCTGCCGCGCGTGGCGTGGTGCGTGAGAAAGATGTTGTTGAAGACCGTCGTGTTGGCCGCGCCGTTGACCATGTTCAGGCACCAGCGGCCGTCGGAGGCCTGGTCGACGGTGTTGTTGCAGACCAGGTTGCCCGTGGGCGCGGCGCCGCCGTCGATCTGGTAGAGCGAGATGCCCGACGCGTGGTTGTTGTAGACGATGTTGTTCCGGATCGTGCTGTTCTGCACGCCGTCGCCGTTGATGCCCGAGCCGCCGCCGACGCCGTTGTTGTAGATGACGTTGTTCTCGACGAGGGCGCCGCTGATGACGCCGTCGCCGCCCATCGAGATGTCGCCGTTCATGTGGATGCCGCAGGCGAAGTTGTCGTGGATCGTGTTGCCGCGGATGGTCGGGTAGTCGCCGGAGTTGGAGTGGTAGACGCCGTGCTCGAGGCCGGAGCCGTAGCACTGGTTGTTTTCGATCGTGACGTAGTCGGAGAAGTCGGTGAAGATGCCCCAGCGCGCGTTGTTGCCGTAGATGCCGTTCTTGACCGTGACGTGATCGGACGCGTCGATGCGGACCGCGGCGCGGTTCGCGTTGGAGGAATTGACCCCGTCGAGCGTGACGTAGCTCGAGAAGGTGATGAAGATCGTGTCGGTGCCGGCGGGGGTGACGACGCAGCCGGTGCCCTGGGCCTTGAAGAGGATCGGGGCGACGGCGGTGCCGGTCTTGGTGATGGTGAGGCCGCCGTTGTAGGTGCCGTCGGCGATGTAGATCGTGTCGCCGGCGCCGCAGACGGAGATCGCCTTTGAGATCTGGCGGAAGGGGGAGCCCGACGTGCCCGCATTCAGGTCGTTGCCCGCGGGACTCACGTACCAGTCGGTCGCCCACGCGGCGGCGGGCAGCGCGAAGAACGCGGCGAAGAGTGCGATGCGGTTCATGATCACCCCCAGTTGCCCATAGGGTGACTCTCATGGGCGGCGGTGCGACAGGAATCCGAAACTCCGGCAACGTCGGGGCGCAACCCGCGTCTCTTCTCCTGTAGACTCTCCCGGTTCCAACGAGGTGACATGATGACCTACGCCCTTGCCGCCATTCTCTCGTTCTTCGCGCCGACGCAGGAGAAGGCGACCGTCGAAGATGTCCTGAAGCTGATGGAGTCGAGGACCGCGAAGCTGAAGGACGCGACCTGGCAGATCGAGATGGGCGGGCAGCAGGGGATGATGATGGGCGGCGCCGGCATCGAGACGCGCGTCCACTACCTGCGCGGCACGGGACTTCGGGTTCACAGCGCGGTCCCGCAGGGACCGAACGCCGGGATGTCGATCGTACAGAGCGGCGCGTACGACTTCATCTACGACGCCGACGCGCTGCGGATCATCATGGCCGTGCCGGACGGCCCCGTCGCCGGCGTCAGCTGCGCGAACCTGAAGGTCGACTACACCGACCCGGCGCTCAAGGGGTTCGACCACTACTTCCTGCCGGTCGGCTTCCCCATCCGGCTCTTCTTCGACGAGCCGCTCGTCTACTACATCCTCGATCCGCGCTTTTTCTTCAAGCTCGAGTGCAATCTCTCGTACGAAGGCAGGCGGACGGAGAACGGCCGCGAGTGCCACGTGCTCTCCTCGTGGGTCACGCCGAGCGAGCTGACCGACAAGCTCGGAAACGCGCCGTTCCTCTTCACGCGGTCGCGCAAGGAGTTCTTCGTCGACGCGGAGAACGGCCGCCTTCTCAAGATCCAGTGGGACGTGACGGTGAAGCAGGGGATGGGCGGACGCGAGCGTGAGGAGGTGACGACGCTCACGCTGGAGCCGCGGAACTTCCGCGAGGTCGAAGGCCTTGCGCTGCCGGGCGAGGTCGCGTGGACGTTCGACTCGCAGCGCGCCGGCCGGGGCGCAAGGCGCAACGAGTCGCTGATCCACACGATCAAGGGGTTCCGGGCGAACGGGGGGATCGCCGCCGAACTGATCCTCACCGACGCGGAGAAGAGCGACCTTTACGCCGACGCGGTCCTGCTCGGCGCCGACGAGTACGCCAAGCGGATCGAGAAGAATCCGAAGGACGCGAGGGCGCACTACTCGCTCGGCCTCGTCAAGGCGGACGTGAGCCTGACGAGCGAGATGATGCGTCGCGGGGGGCCCGGCGCGGTCAAGCCCGACCTCGTCGCCGCCGCGGCCGCCATCGAGAAGGCCGTGGAGCTGGTGCCGGGCGCGGAGGCGGCGATGGTCAACCTCTTCGGGCTCTACCGTCGGAACGGGGCCGCCGACAAGGAGAAGGCGCTGCTGGAGCGCATCGAGAAGGGCGACCTGAAGGGCGAGCGGCTGATCGCGATGGCGGCGTTCCGGCTGAACGAGTCGGGCGAGCACGACCGCGCGCTCAAGGTGATCGCGCTGGCCGTGAAGCCCGCGGAGCCGGTCCGCCGGCTGCTCGCGCTTCAGCGGCTCTTCGCGTTCGCGGGGAAGAAGGACGAGACGGCGTTTCTTGCCGCGTTCGACGATGAGGGCAAGGCGCGCGAGTCGAGCTCGGAGAAGCTGGTGCTGGCCCGCGAAGTGCTCGCCATGCCCGACGCGGTGAAGAAGATCCTGACCGCGGAGTTCTGCGCCAGGACGGCGGGGCTGACGTGCAAGTTCGCGCTCACGATTCTCCGCGGGCAGGAGAAGGAGCCCGATCCGCGGGCCGAGGCGCTGACGGCGCTGGCGGAATCGGAGCCCGGCGACGCGTTCGTCCGGGAGTACGTGCTGGGAGAGGCCGAGGAGATGCTCGGGATCGCGGGGATGCGCGACCTGATGCGGATCCGGGGCGGCGGCGGCGCCCCCGAGCCGCCGAAGGCGTGGGGCAAGGAGGCGGCGGCGAAGCTCGTCGCGGCCGTGACGAAGGAGTCGAGCGGGCGCGCGCATCTCGTGGCGGCGCTTGCCCTCAAGGCGGCGGGCGAGAGCCCGGACGCGCAGCTCGCGAAGTCGCTCGAGGCGTGCAAGAAGGCGCCCGATGCCGGCATCGCGCGGACGATCTTCCACCTGGCGGGCGCGAAGGATGACGACGCGTGGACGGGGGAGTGCCTCGAGCTGCTCTTGAAGGTCGCGCCGAAGGGCGAGGCGATGACGTTTGACCTGATCTATGACGAGCAGAAGAACCCGGTCTCGAAGCGCCTCTCGTCGCTGGTGACGCAGAAAAAATACGTCGAGGCGTTCCGGCTCTTCTCGCGCGCCGAGGCCTATCTCACGAACGCATACCGGCTCATGGAGCAGATCCAGCCGTCGGTGGCCGAATGCGCCGAGGCGGTGGCCGCCGAGGTGATGAAGGAGGAAAAGGACCCCGCCGTCTACAAGGCGTACGCGGGCTTCGCCAACCGCTACCTGCGGAGCGAGAAAGCGGTCGAGGTCATGGAGAAGGCGCGGTCGCTCTGGCCGAAGGACGTCGCCATCGTCGGCATGCTGGCCGACGAGTACCGCCGCGGTGGGCAGCCCGCGAAAGCCGTGGAGACGTATGAGTCGATGATCGCGCTGCTCGACAAGCCGGTGGCGACCGACGAGCGGACATGGTCGAAGACCATTGTGCTGCTCGTGATCGCGGAGATTCACGAGTCGTCCGACAAGCCGAGGGCGAAGGAGACGCTGGGGCGGATCGAGCTCAAGGGGGTGGAGGCGGGCGAGGCGCTACGGATGGGAGGGCTCTACTCACGGATCGAGGAATACGACCTCGCGATCGCGGCCTACCAGCGGGCATCGGAGCTGGGGCTGAAGCCGAACTTCCAGCTTGGTCGGCTCTACGAGAAGAAGAAGGACAACTACGAGGCGCTGCGGTACTACAACAGGGACATCGCCGCGAGTTCGTCGCAGGACGACGCGGGGCAGAGGCCGCCGCAGCCGCCGCAGCTCGAGGAGATCGACCCCGAGCAGCCGAAGAGGGTTCGTGAGCCGCAGAACGGCCAGGAGGCGCGGGAGGCGCTCCTGAAGCGCGAGGGGACCGACTGGATCGTGGAGCGGTTCCAGAAGCAGACGTTCGAGGCGCTGTCGGATCCGGAGGTGGTGGAGGCGAAGCGGGCGCTGGCGCACCTGGAGGGTGACGACCTCGGCGAGCGCGACGACGCGATCGTGACGCTCAAGAAACTCGGACCCCGCGTGACGCCGCTCTTGAAGGAGAAGCTCGCGGCCGCGGGCGAGACGAAGGACCGGTTGAAGAAGATGGTGATGGAGTGGGCGGAGCCGAGGTAACAAGGAGAAGTCGGAAGAAGGAAGAGGGAAGGCGGAAGGAAAGACCGAAGACGGAAGAATGAAGTAAGAAACGAAGACAGAGGGCGGAAGTACGAGGGCGGAAGTACGAGGGCGGAAGGCGCACCGGATTCGGCGCAGGATGGGAGCCTTCGCGGTTCAGGCCGGAGGCCAGGCCTCCGCTATTTCCGACGGTCCTTCTTCCGCATGTCGTAGATGTGGATGAACTCGATCACGGTGCCGAGGACGGCCCCGATCCCCGACCCGATGGCGATGTTGTGGCGGGCAAGGAGGCTGCTGAGGATCTGCTGACCTTGCTGGAGTTCCTGGTTGAAGAAGCTGCCGATGAAGGCGCCGGCCGCCGAGATCGCCAGGACGATGCCGTGGGCGAGGATGCATCGCACGGGACCGAGGATCGGGCGTGAACCGACGGTCGCCGCCAGGCCAATCGTCACGCCGACGGTGAGGCCTGCCCACCAGGTTCGGAGAACGGCCGCGACCAGTGCCGAGCCCTCGGCTTGGCGCGAGACGGCCAGCGCGAAGGCGGTGGAGAAGACGAGGCCCAGCAGGAGGTTGAGCACGAAAATGGCGATCTTCACGAGGTCTCCAGAGTTCGACGGAGCGCGGCGTCGATCTTCACGGTTTTCTTCGCGGCGTGATCGTACATGACCTGGACGGTTTTCGCGTCGGCGATGCGGCGTCCCTCCTTCGCGGACTGCCCTCGAGCCGCTTCGGAGGGCAGGCCGGCGGCGTCGATGGCGTACGTCAGCTCGAACGACGACGTGCCGACCTTCGAGACGCGGACGGTGAGGGTGAGTTCGTCGTGCCAGCCGACGGGGGCCCGGAAGTCGATCTCGGTGCGGGCGAGAAGGAAGGGGAAGAGGTCGAAGGCGCCGGCGATGCTCTTCCACCAGGCCTCACGCGCGTTCTCGAGCCACGTCGAGTAGACGGCGTTGTTGACGTGGGCGAGCGCGTCGAGGTCGCGCCACGCGGGCTTAAGGCGGAGGGTGAACATGGGATGTACGATGTACGATGTTCGATGGGCGATGTAAATGTTCGATGTGAGCGCCATCGGACATCACTTCCTCCAGGAGGCCTCCCCCAACCTACACGCCACTCCGTTTTTCCGTCGCAATTCGGGCGGGTATAGTCACCTTCACATGACGGACGAACGGGCCCTCGTACGAACCGCACAGGGCGGGAGCCGCCAGGCATTTGCTTCGCTGGTGGAACGCTACTCCCGCGCGGTATTGGCCCGGCAGTTCGCACTGACGCATGAGATGTCAACGGCCGAAGACCTCGCGCAGGAGACCTTTCTCCGCGCATGGCAGGGGCTCTCCCGCCTGGAGGAGACCGTCGCCTTCGGCAGCTGGCTTCTCTCCATCGCCGGCCACGTCGGCATGGAGTGGGTCCGCGCCCGCCAGTCGCGCCGGACGCACGAGGGCCGCCTTGCTGAAGCCGCCCGCCCCGATGAGCCCCGCCCCGGCCCCGACGTTCCGCTCGCCGAAGCGCTTGCCGGCCTGCCGGCCGACCTCCAGCAGCTTCTCGCGCTGCGCCACAGCGTCGGTCTCTCCTGCGAGGAGATCGCCGACCAGCTTGGCAGGCCGCTTGGAACCATCACGAAGACTCTCTCCCGCGCCTACGCCCAGCTTCGGGAACGCCTGGTGAAGAAATGAACGACGACGTTGAAACGAACCTCGACGAGTTCTACCGCGGCTTCGACGCCCCCGCCCACCGCATCGAGAAGCGCTGGGAACCCGGCACGCGCCGGCTCGCTCCGGTCCGTCCGCCGTCGATCGGCCCGTGGCTCGCGGCCGTCGGGGCCGTCGCCGCGGCCGTCATCCTGGTTGTCGCCCTGAGATCAGGCGACGCGCCGCCGCGCCAGGAGTCGGCGAAGAGGGAGAGAGAGAAAGAGGGAGAGAGGGAGAGAGAGAAGCAGAAGGAACCGAAGCGGGAGACTGAGCCGAAGAACGAGCCGAAGAAAGAGCCTACGCCCGAGCCGGTGAAGCCGGTCCCGAAGGAACCGGACCTGGTCGTGCCGGAGCCGAAGATGCCGAAGCCCGACGAGCCGAAGCCCCAGCCGCCGAGGCCGAAAGACCCCGAACCGGCGCCGACGAAGCCCGCCGACCCGGAGCCCGAGCCCGCCCGCGCCGTCCTCACGCTCAAGGAAGCCGACGGCTCGTTCGAACTCGCCGGAAGGAAGCTCACCGGCAAACAGAAGGACCTCAAGATCGCCGCCGGCGACAAGCTCAAGGCGACGGCCGTCACGAAGCTCACGCTCGCCGACAACCGCTTCCTGCTTCTCGGCCCGAAGGCGACGGTCACCGTCACGCCCGACGAGAAGCGGCTGGTCATCGCCATCGAGGCGGGCGACGTGCTGGCCGAGCTGGTCGGGGCCGGCGTGTCGGTCCATTTCGTCACGAAGAACTGCGAGATCGACCACGTCGGCACGGTCTTCTCGATCAGGGTCGACGAAAAGCGCACCCTCGTCGTCGTCGAGGAAGGACGCGTCGAGTGCACGAACGCGAAGGGCAAGATCGCGCTTGGCGCGGGGCAGCAGGCGGTCGCCGGCGACGACCTCGTCGCGCAGACGGCGGACTTTCGCACGTTCGCGTGGGCGAAGGGACATCGCGCCGCGGAGCGGACCCGGTTCGCGGAGGACTTCTCGAAGGTCGGGAGCTGGGAGGCCGAGGTGGCCAACGGCGTCGCCAAGAGCGTTCCCGATCCGGACTGGTGCGCAGGGAAGATCAAGCTCGAGTCGAACGACCCGCTCTTCACGGTGCCGGTGAAGGGGAAGATGACGATCGTCTGCAAGGCGGATCGCGCGGCGACCCTCGTAATCCAGATGCACTGCACAGACCCGAAGGTCAACTTCCGCCGCGAAATCGCCGTCTCGCGCGGCAACGCGTGGCAGACGATCACGATCGACATGGACGAGTTCGCGGTGAAGGCGACGCGCGAGAAGCTCCCCGCGGGCGCGGTGATCAGCGAGCTCTACCTGATGTACGCCGAGGCCGGCGACAAGGCGACGCTCTGGGTCGACTCGATCACGGTGACCGAGACGAGGTAGGCGGGGACCCCCGGCGGCGTTGTCAGTACGTTATGTCCGGAGGCTTCGGGTTGTTCGGATCGCCCTTCGGCTTCGGCATGCTCGCCCTGATCAGGACGATCGTCAGTACGAGCCCGCTCACGAGGCCGATCGGCGCCGCCAGACAGATCGAGCGGAGCAGCCACCACGCGATCGCGCCGACGACGGCGCTGATCACGAGCCAGACAATCGCATAGATTCCGATCGGAGCTTGTTTCATCTCAGTGGCCGCTGCCGGGAGAGCTCATAGAATAGCACGTGATGACGCGCGAGGAGGTGGAGAGCGCCGTGCGCGCGTGGGCGCGCCGCTCGCCGCTGCTGCCCCTGGGCTTCCTGTCGGCGATGCGGGTGCGCCGCGTCCGCGACGCCGAGGTGCGGCGGACGACCGAATACGTCGATCTCATTCCGCGCGCGGTGCGATACGACCCGCCGCCCGGCGAAATCCCCGCGTGGGCGCTGCGGGACGCCGTGGGACAAGAAATCGCCGTGACGGGAACCACGGCGCGGCACGAGCGGATCCCGGTGACGCTCGCCACGGTGGAGTACGACGAGCGCGACTACGAGGTTCTCATTGTCGGCGAGAACCGGATCGTCCATATCGATCGTCCGCCGAGGGCATGGGTGCGGATCGCGCTGATCGCGGGGCTGGTCGTGACGGGACTGGGGCTCTTCGCCGCGCGGTTGCTGACAAGCCCCTCGTTCGCGCCCGTGGGAGGCGCTTCGGAGGGCAAGCCGCCGCCGCCCCGCGTGGAACCGGCGGAGCGGACCGTGCTTTGCCCCGGCTGTGACGGGAAGGGATGCAGCGCGTGCGGGAATCGCGGACGGCTGCCGATCGAGGGGCGGAAGTAGGGCTCGCATGCGTCTTGCTCTCCTGGTGCTGCTGCTCGCCGTCCAGGACCTCTCGACTCGCTTCGCTCCCTCGAGGCAGGACTCCATCACCGAGGAGCAGGCGAAGTCGGTCTGCAGCACGGAACTCAAGCGCGTCGAGTGGACGCTCTCCGAATCCGCGCGCGAGCGGTTCAAGAAGGCGACGGGCGTCGACGCTCCGGCGAGAGTCGTCGTCTACGAGGGCCGCGCCAACATCACCGGCGACGGTGAGATGCACGTCGTCGTCTTCGCCATCCCCATCGCGTGGGGCAAGGAGAAGGCGACGCTCGGTGTGGCCGTGGCTCCTGGAGCACGGATGATCGGGCGCGCCAAGCTGCTCGACCGCGATCCGGTCGAGTTCACCAAGCAGTTCTTCGGCTATCCCTACGACGAGGCGTCCGTTGAACGGCCGCGGGGCGACCTCGACGCGCTCCTGAAGAAGGACGACAAGCAGGTCCGCGCGATGCTGGCGGTGAAGAAGGCGATGCGCGAGATGGTCGTGCTCGACGAAGCGCTCGCCGCCAAGATGGACGCGGGGAAGGCGACCGTCGACGACGTCAAGGCGATCACGCAGCTCTTCATCGACGCGGAGAAGGCGGCGCCCGACGCGGCGTTCCTGGGCGGGCGCACGAAGGACTTCGGCGAGCGGCTCGCGGCGGCGCGGGTGATGCTTGAGACGCTTGAGAAGAACATCAAGACGGCGAAGGCAAAGGACGCGGCGGCGGCGTTCCGCGGATCGTGCCAGGGATGTCACGGCGGCTATCTCGGGGCCTTCCGCCGCGCGCGCGGCGATGCCGGACTGGGCAACGGGTACTTCCGCAGCGACTTCGACCTGAAAGGCGACCCCAAGCTGGACGACGCGGCCGAAGAGGCGATCGCGAAGGCGGTCCGGGCGGCGGCACTTCTGGCGGGGTCGAAGTAAACGCCGGGCCGCCGGTGTCCGTATATGTGCAGACAAGGAGAATTCATGAGACTCACACTCGCCCTGCTCTTCCTGCTTCCGCAGGACACGACGGTCGCCGACGCGCTCAAGAAGATCGACGAGGAGACGCTCAAGGCGCACGAGAAGTTCCTGGCGTCCGACGAACTCGAAGGCCGCGCGGCCGGGTTCCCCGGCAACGACAAGGCGGTCGAGTACATCGTGAAGGAAGTGAAGGAGCTCGGGCTCAAGCCGGCCGGCGAGAAGGACGAGTACACGCAGGAGTTCACGGTCGGCAAGGACCGCAAGTGCAAGAACGTCGTCGCGCTCCTCGAGGGCTCCGACGAGAAGCTGAAAGAGGAGTTCATCGTCATCGGGGCGCATCTCGACCACGTCGGCATCAAGGGCCAGCGCGTGGGCGGCCAATCGGGCGGCGCGAAGGACGGCGACGAGGTCTGGAACGGCGCCGACGACAACGCGAGCGGCACCTCGACGGTCCTGGCGATCGCGAAGGCGTTCGCGAAGGGCGGCCTGAAGCCGAAGCGGTCGATCCTCTTCTGCTGGTGGAACGCGGAGGAGGCGGGGCTTGTCGGCTCCGCCACGTGGTGCAAGAGCCCGACGCGGCCGATGGAGAAGGTGAAGTTCAACCTCAACATGGACATGGTCGGGCGGAATCCGGAGCGGCCGGTCGACCTCGAGGGTCTCAAGAGTTCCGAGGGCGACGCCGTCGCGAAGATCGCGAAGGCGGCCTGCGAGGCGGAGAAGCTCGCGTTCACGCCGTACGACTTCCAGAACGAGGCGATGTTCCGGAGCGACGGCGCGTCGTTCCTGAGGAAGTCGGTGCCGGCGATCATGTTCTTCACGTCGTGGCATGACGACTACCACAAGGTCGGCGACCACATCGACAAGATCGCCTACGGCCGGATGGCGCAGATCGGGCGGGCGGCCGCGCGGATCCTGCTGGAAGTCGCGAATCTCGACGCCGTTCCGGCCTACAACAAGGCGACGCCGCTCGGCGGCGGCGGGGGTGGCCGGACGCTCGGCATCCAGGGCGAGGAGCTCGACGAAAAGGCGCGGGGCGACGCGAAGCTCGACGAGGGGAACGGCGGCTACAAGCTGACCGAGATCACCGCGGGAAGCGTCGCCGAGAAGGCGGGGCTGAAGACGGACGATGTCATCATCGGCTTCGGCGGGAAGCCGCTGCCGGCGAAGGGGACCCTGACGGAACTGCGCAAGCGGATCCGGCTGGCGAAGGACGATGAGACGTACGAGGTCGAGATCCTCCGCGGCGCTGAGCGGCTGACGGTGAAGGCGACCTGGGTGAAGAAATAGGCCTCAGCCGAAACACGAGGTACAACGGCCTTCTTGAGCGACCGACGGATCATCTACGTCGCCGCGTTCACGCGGGCGCTGGCGACGGGCGTCGCCTGCGTGGCGCTCGCGTTCCGGTTCCGTGACCTCTCGTTCAGCGATGCGGCTTCGGGCGCGCTCCTGACGGCAGGCTTCTCCGGAGCGGCGCTGGCGGCGCTGATCGCGACGGTCGCGGGCGACCGGCTGGGACGTCGCGCCATGCTGGTCGTGCTTGCCCTCCTGAGCGCGGGCGGGGCGGCGGTCGTCGCGCTCTGCGGCGGCGTGTGGACCGTCGGCGCCGCGATCTTCGTGGGGATGATCAACGACCGCTCACGCGGCGCGGCGCAGATCCTCGAAACGTCGATCCTGCCGTCGACGGCAAGCGACGCCGAGCGGACGAAAGTCTTCGCCTGGTACAACGTGCTCCAGGACGCCGGGATGGCGATCGGCGCGCTCGCGGCCGTCGTCGGGATGTTCGGGTACGCCGGGCTCATGGTCGTCGCGGCGGTCCTGTGCGGCTTCCTGTCGCGAGGCGTCGAAGCGCCGGCGAGGACGGAACGTGTGCGGATCGCACCGGAGACGCGCAGCGTGCTCTGGCGTCTCTCGTTCCTCTTCAGCCTCGACAGCTTCGCGGGCGGGTTCCTGGTGAAGACGATCCTGGCAGGCTACTTCGCGAAGAAGTTCGACGCGTCCGAGGCGACCGTCGGCGTGCTGTTCGCCGTGACGGGCGTGATGAACGCGCTGTCGCACCTGGGCGCGGCATGGCTGGCGAAGCGGATCGGCCTCGTCAACACCATGGTGTTCACCCACATCCCGTCGAGCGTGCTGCTGGCGACGGTGCCGTTCATGCCGAACTTCTGGGTGGCGGCGCTGCTCTTCGTCCTGCGCGAGGGGCTCGTCGAGATGGACGTGCCGACGCGGCAGTCGTACGTGGTCGCGGTCGTCAGGCCGGAGGAGCGGACCTTCGCTTCGGGCGTCACGCAACTGGTGCGGATGGGGGCGAGCGCGGCGGCGCCGGGGATCGCGGGGCAGCTGATGACGTTCATGTCGGCGTCGGCGCCGCTCTGGGCGGGGGCGGGGATGAAGATCGCCTACGACGTGATGCTCTGGATCGCGCTGAGGCGGGTCAAGCCGCCGGAAGAGGGAGAGAGAGAAAGAGGGAAAGAGGGAGAGAGGGAAGCTAGGAGAAGCTAGGAGAAGCTAGGAGAAGCTAGGAGGGCCTACTTCATACTTCACCTCATACTTCATAATTCGTAGTTCAGACTTCCCATTACGGCCCGTCGATGAAGATCCGGTCGCGGCCGTCGAACTTCGGCGTGAAGACGGAGACGACGGCCGTGGCGCCGGGGCCCTTGTTGACGAACGAATGGACCGCGCCGCGCGGGATGACCTGGACGTCGCCAGGCTTGAGCTCGCGGGCGACGCCGTCGAGCGTGAACGTGCCGGTGCCTTCGAGGACGAAGGCGATCTCGTCGTGCGCGTCGTGGCGGTGGGGGCGCAGCTCGCCATTGACCTGCACGAGGCTCACGGTGTGATCGGCGTTCTCGTGGAGCGGCGTGACCTTGATCAACTCGTCGGGCTTGATGGGGTTGTTTTGAAGGACTTCGAACGCGTTTCCGATGAACGATGCGTTCGGCGGCGCGGCCGCGGCGCACGCGGCGAGTGTCATGAGCGCGAGGGGCAGCAGTCTCATCGCGTGAAGCATACGCCTTAGACGGTTCTGATAGCCTGTTTCTTATGTTCCTTCCGCTGCCCCCCCGCGCACGCACCCCCGAGTGGTGGAGCCATTGGCGCAGGAGCGTCATCGGCGTCGCGGTGCTCGCCGCGGCGGCGGCCGGACTGCTCTACGGAGCGCACTCGATCCGGCAGGGCCGGCAGGCGGCGCTGGCCGTCATCGACTACGGCGAGCGCGCGCAAGGCCACGTCATCGCACGGGACTACACGACGAGCAAGAACAGCAAGACCTACCACCTCTCCTATCACTTCGACGTCAACGGCGTCGGCTACGAGGCGCGCCACAGCGTCGACTCCGCAGACTACGTGGGCGAGGGAAGCGCGGTCGAAGTCGCCTACGACGCCCTCGATCCGTCGATCTCCTACCTCGTGCGCGAGCGAGGGAGGCGCGACAGCGTCGCGGCCGAGGGCATCGTGGCGCTCCTCGGCGCGGCCGCCGCGATGATCGGCGTCGCCATCTGGATGAAGACGTCGAAGACCCGATGGCTCTGGCTCAACGGCATCGAGGTCCGGGCCGACGCGTCTTCCGTCTCGATGCGATACCGCTTCCAGGTGGCCGGACAGCAGGTCGACGTCCGCGAGTTCTACGGTGCGTGGGTGGTCCGCGATGCCGGGCGGGCGGTGCTCCTGGCCGATCCCGATCGACCGGCGCGCGTGACGCCGCTGACGCCTCAGATGCTGACGGCGGACCGGCTGGCGGAGGCGACGGAGCCGTCGCAGCGGGTGCTGCCGGCGGCGCCTCGGGCGGAGAACGCAGCGTGGCGCGGGGGGATCAAGACCACCGGGACGTGGATCGGCGGTGCGGTGCTGCTCGTGATCGGCCTGCTCTTCAGCGGATGCGCGGTGCCGATCTACCAGGAGCGCGCCGCGCTCCAGGCCTCCGCCCGGAAGACGGAAGGGATCGTGGTGGAGCGCACTCCGGGCAAGGTGACGTATGTCGTCGAGGGGCAGCGGCTGAATCTCGCCATCGGCCCGAGTCACGCGACGAAGTACGGCGTAGGGGCGAAGATCCCGGTCTATGTGCGCGGCCGCGTGGTGTACGCCGAGTCGCGATTCTCCACGAGCGGGCCGATCGCGGCGATGATCGCGGGCGGCGCGTTCGCGCTGCTGGCGGTGGTCGTGGCGCTGGCGGGGCTGCGCGCCCACTGGCGCGGGCGGGTGCTGTGGCGCGAGGGGATCGAAGTGCACGCCGCGATCACGCACGATTCCGTCAACAAGGGCCAGCGGACGGTCGGCTACCGGTTCGCCCACGCGGGCCTCCAGGGCGGTGGTTCGCGCCAGTTCCCGGACAGCGACGCGCCGCCGCCCGGGAGCGCGGAGATCCCGACCGTCGTCGTGCTGGTCGACCCGCTCGATGCGCGGCGGTCGAGGCTGGTGCTGCGGAGCGAGGCGTAGGAGGAAAGAGGGAAGACGGAAGACGGAAGAGAGAAGGAAAGTCGCAAGGAGAACGTGGGAAGGAGGAAGACAAGTCGAAGGCAAGGGGTTGTCCGGTTCTTGTCTTCTCACTTCCGACCTCCCGCTTCTGTCTTTCCTTTTCTCTTCCCTCTTCTCTCTTCCCTCTTTCTTCTTCTTACTGGGTCCGTTACTTTGTCCGGTTCATGGATCGCGAGACTTCCCTTGCCCGCGGCACGCGCGCGTTCGGATCGACCCGCTGGACGGTCGTGCTGCACGCCAAGGGCGAGAACCTGACGGCCATCACGAAGGCGACGCAGGTCCGGAAGGACGCGCTCGGGACGCTCATCGAGAGCTACTGGAAGCCGCTCTACTATTTCGCCCGCCGCAAGGGGCACTCGGTGGACGAGTCGAAGGACCTCGTCCAGTCGTTCTTCACGACCTTTCTCGAGAAGGACTTCCTGAAGTCCGTGGACCGTGAGAAGGGGCGCTTCCGGACCTTCCTGCTCGTCGCCCTCGAGCACTTTCTCGCGAACGAGTACGACAAGCAGCGGGCGCAGAAGCGCGGCGGCGGGAAGAAGACGCTGTCGCTCGACTTCGAAGACGCGGAGAACCGCTACACGCGCGAGCCGGCCTCCGAGGAGACGCCGGAGAAGCTCTACCTGCGGAAGTGGGCGCGGACGCTGACCGACCAGGCGATGAAGGCGCTCGGCGACGAGTTCACGGCGAAGGGCAAGGGCGACCTCTGGAAGGCGGTCCGGCCCCACCTCACGGGCGGCGAGGACTACGAGGCGCTCTCCAAGACGCTCAAGATGTCGGTCGCCAACATCAAGGTCACGGTGCACCGCGCCCGCAAGCGCTACGGCTCGCTGCTGCGCGAGGCGGTGCGGGACACCGTGCAAAGCGATGCCGAGGTGGATGAAGAGCTGCGCGAGCTCATGAACTCGCTTTGAAGAGAGAGTAGCTAGTTGCTGTTGAACAAGTGTACCCGGCCCAACGCGCCGGGGCACGGCGGCTCGCGGCCCGGTGCTGCAAGGGCCGTCCGGGGCCTGTCTGGAGGCCTCTGGTGGCGAAATCGTCAAGCG
>Ga0247727_10001251_pt1 | contig 61219 bp, 53 predicted proteins | sample WisWelCaveWW1625_FD_202498 | JGI IMG/M metagenome (GOLD analysis project Ga0247727, IMG submission 202498) | Biofilm microbial communities from Wishing Well Cave, Virginia, United States - WW16-25 | ecosystem: Environmental > Aquatic > Deep subsurface > Groundwater > Cave microbial mat | place...
GCTGGCAGCAGAATTGCTCCCCACACGGGATAGAGAATGCCGTGAGAACCGCCGCCTGGCTCGCGCTGCTGCTTGCCGCACCGATGCTCTGGGGCACCACGAGCGGCGGGCCCCTCGGCCGCACCGGCTTTGCCGGCGAGCCCACTTGCCAGGGCTCCGGCTGTCATACGCCCACGCCGTATCCGCCCGGGTCGGGCCGCGTGACCATCGACGTCAGCCCCTATGTCCCCGGCCAGAAGCAGCGCGTCACAGTAACTATCACAGATATCTCGGCGCGGCGCTGGGGTTTCCAACTGGCTGCGCGGGAGCGCGCCAACCCGCTGCGTCCGGCCGGCTCCCTGGCTTCCTTCCAGGACAATTCCCTGGTTTGGGTGCGCTGCGCCAGCGGTACGCTGCCGCCCTGCAACAACGAGTTGGAGTACGCCACGCACACCTCGACGGGGAGCCAGACGATTCCCGGGCTCGGTTCAGCCCAGTTTCATCTGGAATGGACGGCGCCGGCGGCCCTGCTGGGCGACGTCATTCTTACGGCCGCCGCCCTGGCCGCCGACGGCAACCTCGGGGCCAATGGCGATCAGACCTATACGGGGACGGCCATCTCGCCTCAAGTAGGCGCCCCCTGCGCCTTCACGTTGACGCCGATAAGCCAGGCGTTCGCGGCTTCCGCCGGCACTGGCGCGATTACGGTTGCCACTGGGACGAATTGCGGCTGGACGGCGGTGTCCGGCGCGCCATGGATCACGATCGCTTCGGGAGCGGCCGGCGCGGGAATCGGGACGGTTAACTACACGCTTGCCGCCAACACGGACTCCGCCTCGCGCGCCGGAACCATCAGCATCGCCGCGCAGGTTTTTACAATCACGCAAGCCGGGCTCATCTTGCCGTTGGTCGGCCCGGACGGTGTCGTGAATGCCGCCAGCTTCCAGGCGGGGATTGCGTCAGGCGCGTGGGTCACGGTTTCGGGGGCCAATCTGGCAAGCGCCCCTCGCGCCTGGCGTGACTCTGACTTCATCGGCAACCGTCTCCCGACCGAGCTCGATGGCGTGAGCGTCGCCATCAACGGCCGGCCTGCCTACGTGTACTACATCAGCCCGGTCCAGATCAACGCCCTGGCCCCGGGTGATCCTGCGGAGGGACCGGTGCAAGTTCAAGTGACCAACGCTCAGGGCCGCAGCGCGCCGGTGACCGCGCGGAAACAAAGATTCGCCCCGGCCTTCTTTCCCTTCGAACCCGAAGGGCGAAAGTATGCGGCCGCGGTGCATCCCGACGGAACCCTGGTCGGGAAAGCGAACCTCTTCGGCCCCGGCGTTCCCACGCGTCCCGCCAGACCCGGCGACGTGATCATGCTGTTCGGGACCGGCTTCGGCGCGGCCGATCCGCCGGCGCCCGAGGGCGAGCTGGTCCGTCAGCCGGGACGGCTGACGACGCTGGCGGCGGTGCTCATCGGCGGCGTCGCAGCCGACATCCATTTCGCGGGAATCGTAGGGGCTGGCCTGTATCAGTTCAACGTAGTAGTGCCGAACCTGCCCGACGGCGACCATCCGGTTCTTGCCGAGATCGGCGGCTTTCGCTCCCAGGCGAACGCCTTCCTCACCGTCCAGGCCCCGTAGCCGGCGCGCCTCTCTACCGTTTCTGAATACAATACAGATAGTCGGCGGTGCGAATGAAAATCTGGTCGTCCACGGCCACCGGGCTCGCCAGCGTGCGGCTGTCGAGCTTGCTGACGCCGAGGATCTCGAAGCTGGCCCCGGCCTTGTACACCGTGGTCGTCCCTTCCTCGTTGGTGGCGTAGATCCGCCCGTCGGCCAGCAGCGGCGAAGCGCTGTAGGCGCCCGGCTCCAGCCGCTGACCCTGATACACCACTTTCCCGGTCTCCGCCTCCAGACAGTTGACCACGCCATTGTCGCCCAGCACGTAGATCAGTTTGCCGTCCGTGGTCGGGGTCGGGACGTCGGAGCCGAGATTGTTGGTCCACAGCTCGCTCTTACCCGTGATGTCGCCGCTGCCGCCCGGCCGGAACCCGATGAAGGGGCGTCCGCGTGTACTGGTAGTGAATACATGACCCCCGACGACCAGCGACGACGCGATGGTCCGGTTCGCCTGGTTGCCCGTCGGGTTGAAGCCCCCCAGGCGCCACAACTCCTTGCCGGTGTCCGGATCGTGGCCGGTGGCGTAGTCGCCGCCGGAAATCACGATCTGCGGCTTGCCGTCCACCATCACCACCTGCGGCGTCGCGTAATTGTCCGGCGACTCGCGCGGGGCGTCGGTCGGCCGCTCCACCTTCCAGATGGTCTTGCCGGTGCTCTTCTCCGCCGCGAAGACGTAGGAGGGATCGTCCGTTTTCATCCCATGGAGCACCTGCACGTACAGCCGGTCTCGGTAGAGAAACGGGGTCGACGCATACCCATGATTGAGACCGAAGGGCCCGTAGTCGGCCTGGATGTCGCGTTTCCACGCCTCCTTGCCGTCCATCGTGAAACAGACGAACTTGCCGTTCCCGGTGACGATCCAGACGTGCTGGCCGTCGGTGATCGGCGACGGCGAGGCGGAGTTCTGTTTGTTGAAGATCTTGTTGCCGCTGTCGATCTGCCGCTGCCACCGGATCGAACCGTCTTTGCGATGGACCGCAATGAGAAAGATTTTATCGGGCCCCGGTCCGGTCGCGGGCGGCCGGTTTTGCCCCACCGGGCGGAGCGGGACGAATCCCTCTTCGGCGGAAGTGACAAAAACCGTATCTCGCCAGACGATCGGAGTGGCCGCGCTCCAGCTCGGCAGCTTGGCCCGCCACAGCACGTTTTCCGTTTCGGTCCAGGTGACGGCGAGATCCCGCGCCTTCGGGGCGGTGCCGTTCATTTCCGGACCGCGCCATTGCGGCCAATTCGCCCCAAGTGTACCGATCAGCAGCAACCCGATCGCCAGCAAAATCCGCATAGTTGCCCCCCGCACCAATCTACGAGCGTAGCAAAGGCCGTTACCCGGCCGCCCGGCCGCGCCAGCGGATTCCCTCCGCCGTCGCGCCACACTTGCCGCCTCCGGCCGCTCGGTCGCGCCGCGCGAAGCGCTGCCTCAAAAAAAGCGCGGCGCAGCCGCCCGGCCGAGCCACATTCCCCCGCGGTCGCGCCACATTCGTCGCCTCTGGCTGCCGGCCGCGCCGCGCGAACTTTTGACTTGCCTTTGGTTTAGTTCCGCACGTCAAAGCACCACAGCGTGCCTAAATCACGGATGTAGAGCCGGCCGTTGGCGACCACCGGATAGGTCCAGGCTTTTTCCCGCGCGCCGCGGACATGTTTCGGCTGCTCCGGCGGCGTGAAGCGGCCCCGCTCGCGGTAGGCCTCCGGCGTCGCCTCGACCAGCGCCACCTCGCCCCCCTCGCCGTGGACGTAGAGACGGCCGTCGGCGTAAAGGACCGCGCCGGAGCCGATGCTCTCGTTCTGCCACTTCAGTTTTCCGGTCGCGAACTCGGCCGAAACCAGCCCCTGCGACGTAGCGCCGTACAAGTAGTCGCCGATCAGCACCGACCCGCCGATGCTGTGCGGCAGGCCCCGCTCGAAATAGACCTGCTCGGCCGCGACTCCCTCGGGGGCCGCCTGCAGCCGGACCAGCCCCGCCGCCCCGAGGCTGCGAGCGGTGCTGTAGACATGGCCGTCGCGGGCCAGCGGCGTGGGAATATTGGCCGGACCTTTGCTCGTCTGATCGTAGCGCCACAGGAACTGGCCGCTCTTGGCGTCCACGCCGACAACCCCTTTGCCCAGGAACTGGACATACTGCCGGCGGCCGCCGCCCTCCACCACTATGGCCGATGAGTAGGCGGCGGGGTCGCCGCCCGGGACCGCTGCCTTCCAGATGACCTCGCCGGTCTTCTTGTCGAGCGCCACCATGGTGGCCGCGCTGCCGCCGGGCGTCGCGACCACTACGTTTCCATCGATCAGCGGCGACTCGGCGTAGGCCCACGTGCCGGGCTGTCCGCCGAAGTCGGCGCGGAGGCTCTTCTGCCAGCGCCTCTTGCCGCTGGCCGTCTCGAGGCACGCCAGGTCGCCGTCGGAGCTGAGCGCGTAGAGCAGATCGCCGTCGACGGTGGGAGTAGATCGCGTCGTGGGGTACGGCGGCTGCTGGTTGGGGTTGCCGACTTTTCCGATGGTCGTCGACCACAGCGTCTTGCCGTCCTCGATCGACAGCGCCTGCACGAATTCGTTGTCCAGTCCCCGGTTGCTCAGCAGGTAGAGCCGCCCGCCGGCCACGGAAGGCGTTCCGTAGCCGTCGCCGATGTCGTGGAGCTGCCAGAGCAGCTTCGGCCCCTCTTTGGGCCACTCTTTGAGAAGGCCGATCTCCTGCGAGGCGCCATTTCTGCGCGGCCCGAGCCACTGCGGCCAGTCGGCGGCGGGGGCCGCCAAAGAAAAAATGACGATGCCGGCGGCGGCGAGAAAAAAAGTTCGGATTCTCATGCCGCGCCTCCTCTTACGCGAACTGCCTTGGACTTCGCACCATCCTTCGCACAGGCCGGTCTGCGCGAGCCAGTTGCGCCGGGTCGGAGCCACTGAGGCAAGGCGACGCCGGCGGCGGCGAGAAAAAAAGTTCGGATTCTCATGCCGCGCCTCCTCTTACGCGAACCGGCAGGGACCTGACCCGCTCCTTGGTGGCGTCGAACACGGCGTTGGCGATCGCCGGGGCCACGGCGATAATGGGCGTCTCGCCCGCGCCGGCCGGCGCGAGGTCGGGCCGGTTCACGAGGACAATCTTAATCGGCGGCACGTCGCGGAAACGCGGCACGCGATACTGCGCGAAGCTGCCGTTTTTGAGCTTGCCGTTCTCGAACTCGATCTCCTCGGTGAGCGCGCCGCCCAGTCCCTGGATGATGGAGCCTTCCACCTGCGCGCGCAAGTTGGCCGGGTTGAGGATCGCCCCGCACTCGAACGACATGGCGAACTCGCGCACGCGCAGCTCGCCCTTCTGGCGGTTGGTCTCCACCTCGACGCAGGCCGCCACGTAGGATCCTTTCTCCGTGCCGCAGGCCAGCCCCACGCCGCCGCCGGGACGGCGCTGCTTGCGGCGCTCCTGCCACTGAAAACTTTTGGCCGCGGCCAGCAGCACGTCGCGCAGCCGGGTATTATCAAGATTGGCGAGCCGGAACTCGAGCGGATCGGCCTCGGCCGCGCCGGCCAGCTCATCGATGAAACATTCGCGCGCGAAATTGTTGGCGGTGGCCGCGATCCCGCGGTAGGATCCCTCGCGCAGCGGGGAGTCGCAGAAGACGAACCGCGTGCGCGCGTGCGCGGTGCGGTAGGGGCTCTCGAGCCCCGCCGTGCCCGCGTTGTAGGTAGTGAAGTCCCAGGCCGCGAGCAGACCCTTGGCGTCGAGCCCCGCCTCGACCTCGAACAGCCCGGCCGGGCGGAAGTACGCCCAGGTGAACTCCTCGGCCCGCGTCCAGCGCAGCGAGACGGGACGCCGCGCCTCGCGGGCCAGCCGCGCCGCTTCGATCGCCGTCTCGCCGGTGTGTTTGCCGCCGAAAGCGCCGCCGGTGTCCGGCACGATGACTCGAACCTGCTTAGGTTCCACGTGGAACGCTTGCGCCAGTTGATCGCGCACGTTGTTGGGATTCTGCGTGCCGGTCCACACGGTCAGCTTGCCGTTTTCCCACTCCGCGACAGCGGCGCGCGGCTCCATCGGCGCGTGCTGGATGTAGGGAACCTGGTAGACCGCCCGCACGCGGCGCGCCGATTGCGCCAGGCCTTCTTCGACCGAGCCCTTCGCCTGCACGCGCGGCGGGCGGCCCGGCGCCGGCGTCTCCTTGAGATGAGCGAACAAGCGGCGGCTCGAAGGATGCTCTCGCGTTTCCCATTTCGCCGACGCGGCGACCGCCTCCACCGCCTGGCGCGCCGCAAACGAAGTGGGGGCCGCGCAACCGACGAAGGTCCCTTCGCGCACCGCCGTGACGCCGGGCATTTTCTCGGCGGCCGCCAAGTCGGCATCCGCCAGAGTGGCGCCGTAGGCCGGCGGCCGCAGGACCGCGCCGTAGAGCATTCCCGGCCGCTGAATGTCGGAGGGGAAGCGGTGCGCGCCGGTGACGAACTCGCGCCCATCGGTCCGGTAGCGCGGCGTTCCCAAAATGCGCCAATCCTTGACCGGCGTGACCGCGACGTCGGCCGGCAGTTCCTTCTTATAGGTAGCGGCGAGATCGGCGGAGCGGGCCAGCTCCGCATAGTCGAGCGCCGCGCCGTCACCGCGCCGGGTGGGAAGCGCCAGCAGCAGCTCGCGCGCCACCGCCGCCGCCCGGCGCACCGCCGGAACGGTGGCCGGCGTGGTGCGGCTCCCGGCCGTGGTGCCGTCGTTGGGAACCAGGTCGGTATCGGCCATGATCACGCGGAGGCGCTCCAGCGGCAGACGCAGTTCTTCGGCCGCCGCCATAGCCAGCTCCGTCCGCGACCCCTGGCCGACCTCCACTTTGCCGGTCAGCACCGTCACGATGCCGTCCTCGCCGAGGTGCAGCCGCGCCCCGAGCGTGGCGCCGGCCGGCGCGCCGCCTCGCTGCGCCCACGCCTTGCGGCCCGTTACCGTGATCAGCAGGCCGGCGCCGGCAATCTCGACAAACTCCCGGCGGTTCAGCGCGAATTCGTAGGCCGGCGGCTCGCGCAGCTCGTAACGATCCGGCTCGAAGTTTTCGCGGGTCGAAGCGTCGTCAGTCCAGGTTTCGTCAGGCATCGCCGACTCCTTCCGTGGCGGCCGCCGCGGTTCCGGCGGCGCGGCGCACCGCCGCCAGAATCCTCGGGTACCCGCAGCAACGACACAGGTTGCCGTTCATCCCCTCGATGATCTGCGCTTCACTGGGGCGCGCATTCCGCTCCAGCAGCGCCACGGCCGTCAGAATCATTCCGGGTATGCAGTATCCGCACTGCATAGCGCCCTCGTCGGCGAACGCCTGCTGCACCGGATGCAGCTTGCCGTTGGACGCCAGCCCTTCGATGGTGAGGATCTTCTTGCCCGCCGCGGCGCGCACCGGCGTCAGGCAGGACGTCACCGGGCGGCCGTCCAGGAGCACGGTGCAGGCGCGGCACTGGCCCTCTCCGCACCCGTACTTCACGCCGGTTAGCCCGAGATCCTCGCGCAGCGCTTCGAGGAGCGAGCGATCCGGATCGCTTTCGACGCGGCGCGCCTTTCCGTTGACCGTGAATCGAAACTCGCTCATTTAGGTCTCCTGCATCAGCGACCGCTGCCTCTTCCGGACGCTCCACCCATCAGTGTACCGCCACCTTGGGAAAAAAAGCACGCCCGGAAACGGTCTATACTATGAGTTGACGGGGCAAACAACATGGTAACCAGCGTCGACATTGGAAGCTTGATCGAGCGGTCGCCGGCGATCCGCAATGGCCGGCCCTGCATTGCCGGCACGGGGGTTACGGTTCGACGAATCGCCGGGTGGCACAATTTGGGCCTGACGCCCGAGGAGATTGCAGCCAGGGTCGAGCACCTCACGCTGGCGCAGATTCATGCCGCCTTGGCGTACTACCACGCCAACCGAGACGAGATTGACTGCGACAACGCGAACGAAGAAGCGGCCGCGGAAGAAATCTTGCGGACAGCAGCGAAGTAGAAGTGAGTCGCCTTCGACTGTACCTCGACGAGGACGCGATGGACGCCGACCTTGTACGAGGTCTTCGATCCCGCGCCATTGACGTACTCACCGCCTCCGAGGCGGGCATGATCCGCAGGACCGACGAGGACCACCTCCGCTTCGCAACAGTTGAAGGCCGCGTATTGTATTCATTCAACGTTGCGGACTTCCATGGGATCCACACGGATTGGATGGCGACCGGGCGTGGCCATGGCGGCATCATTCTGGCTCAGCAGAAGCGGTATTCGATCGGGGAGCAGATTCGGCGGCTGGTGCGGCTGATCGGCTTCTTAGGCGATGAGCGCCCTCGACCGATTGGCGAGTATTGAAACCGCAGATGCACGCAGATGCACGCCGATAACTTCTCTCGTCTTTATCTGCGCTCACCCGCGTTCATCTGCGGGTTCAAAGTCTTCTTCAGCAGTCTGCTAGCGCATCTCCGGCGGCTCGCGGCGGAAGCCGCGCGCTCGCAGGGCCTCTAGCGCGGCGGGCAGGCCGCTGGTTGGCACCCACAGGAAGACCATGGCCGCGTTGTGCGGGGCGGTCAGGGCGGACGGCTCGACCTCCTGAAGGACGCCGAACGGCCAGCTTTCCGACGCGGCGGATGTCTTGCTCTCGCGGGCGCGGAGCTCGCGCGCCTTGCGCAACAGTCCGGCCGGGCCGCCGGCCGCAGCCTGCGTCTGCTCGGCCTTCGGCAGCGCGGCCAGCCGGGCGGCCGTCGACACCGGGAGCTGCCCGGACTCGACGGCGGCGACCAGCTCGTCGCAACCGTCCCGCAGGACCTTGATGGCGTACGTGACGAGGCGCCCCGAGACGTTGACCATGGCGGCGGCTTCGTCCGAGGACCTTCGCCGGGGAATTGGTCGCACATTTGCGACCAATTCCGGGCGCCGGCCCCGTCGTTTGTTGGCTTCCGCCTCCATCATCTTCGCCAGCCGCGCCGCCACCAGCGCCCGCTGCGATTCGCCCAAGTGCCGCCGCTTCAGATTCAGGCTCAGCGCCAGCTCGGCGAGCGATCCCTTGCCCTTCCACTCCTCGAACTGCGGCTCGACTCCGGCCGCCAGGCACGCCCGATACCGGTTCCGGCCATCGAGAATGCGCCCTTCGCCGTCCAGCAGGATCGGCTCGAGCAGCCCGTTCTTGCGGATGTCGGCGACCAGCTCCTCAAACGCCGCGCCTTGCAGCAGCGGAAACAGGTCCGCTGCTTCGTGAAACTGTCTGTTCATGACTTAGCCCCGCCTCCCGATTTCATTCTACAGGCGGGTCCAGGCAAAACGTGCCGTTTGGAGCGGGCAGGGGCGCTAGCTGTCACATCCTGGAGGACTTATTTTTTTGGGGTTTCTGTGATCGGCTTGGCTAAGATGTACTCGTGTGGCATCGAAGAGGACCTTCACGCAACGGCCGCAGGCTGCTCGAGAGAATCCTTGGCGAACGTTAGGACTTGCCTCACCTGTTCTCGGCTGACAGACGGGAACCACTCTAAGAACTCGTCTATGGTTGAGCCTCGGTCGAGGTGTTCGAAGAAGGACGTAACTTAGACCCGTGTGCCTTGGAAGCACCAGCCCCCCCCCAAGCTTTGCCGGATTCCTATCGACGGCGCTGCAACGGCTCCAGTCCATACTCTTAGTTTACCCCGTCCGGCTTCGCGACAGGTCCTTACGCCGCTGATCCCGCGGAGTCGTGGGCTATCCGCTTGGCCCGCCGCTGGTGGCCTTCATCTCGTCCCGCAGCGACTTGACGGCGGCGGCCAGGACGTTCGGTCCCACGACGTTCATCAGGTGCAGCCCCAGGATCCGTACCTTGATGGATTCGTCTATGGTGTCGTCTTTGTCCAGCACATCGAGCGACTGCGTCAGGCGGGTTTGCTCCTCGTCGGGGACGTTTTGCATCAGGGCCAGGCAGTAGGGCGGGAGGCCCTCGAAGGCCTTGGGATAGGAAATCCCCTTCATGAGCTCGGCGACCACGTCGCCGCGGGCCTGGGCGCGGACGCGGTCCACGGCGCGGTCGGCGCCGTCGCGGAAGATCTGGAGGAAGCTGCCCGGCCCCACGGCAACGTCGCGGTCGCCGGCGCGGACAGTGAACAGCGACGTGCGGAACAGGGCCATGGCGCCGATGCCGGCTACCAGCACCTGGGTCCAGCGGACGGTCGCGTCGCCGGGGTTGCCGGCCGCCCCGAAGGTCCATCCGAAAGCGCGGGCCAGCGCCAGAGCAGCGACGGAGGCGGCGACGTTCAGCAGGAAGTAGAGCAGAGCGGGCCAGGTGTAGAGGGCGCGGCCGGGGGCGTCGCGATAGCGAGACGAGAGCTCGCCGGCGCCGACCAGAACGCCCAGCAGGGCCGCCGCCAGGTAGTCCAGTGCAGACGGATCCACTGGCGCTACCTCGGGCGAGCGAGTCCGGCCACGTCGGCGCCGAGCGAGGTCAGAACCGCGGACTCGCCACCCGGCGGGCCGCTCAAGGCCAGATATCCGGATTCCTGCAACGCTTTGAGGGCTTCGGCGAAGCCGGTGAAGGACATGCCACTCGCGGCCTGGAGATCCTGAACCAGCATTTGCTGCTGCGGATCGTCGGCCAGCACGTTCAGAAGGGTCAGGGGAGTGGCGCCCTGCGGCTGCGGCTGGCGCATCGATTTCAGCCGCTGTTTCTCCTTCAGGAAAGCGGTGAAGCTATCGGCCTTGGAGCGCTCCACGTGTCGATTATACTCCTACAAATTACTGACCTGGCGTGAAACTGACCCGCCGCCGCTTTTTGTGGCGGTTGCGGCGTGCGGTATAGTGTCACACTATGGCGAAACACTGGTTTCCTGCAGCGGCATTTTCGTTTATGGCGGTGGCCGGGCTGGTGGCGGCGGACTGGCCGCAGTTCCGCGGCGTCAACTCTACCGGCGTCGCGGAAGAGACCAATCTTCCGGTGGAGTTCGGGCCGGAGAAGAACGTCGTCTGGAAGACGCCGCTCCCGAACGGATACTCGTCGCCGTCGCTGGCGGGCGACAAGATTTTCCTCACCGCTCTCGACGGCCAGCAGCTTTTCGTCTTCGCTCTCGACCGGGCCACGGGGCGCGTGCTGTGGCGGCGGGAGGCGCCGCGGCCGCGCCGGCAGGAGCTGCACAAGCAGAACAGTCCGGCCTCGGCCACGCCGGCGAGCGACGGGAAAAGCGTCTACGCCTTCTTCGCCGACTTCGGCCTGCTTGCTTACGGCCCCGACGGCAACGAGCTGTGGCGTCTGCCGCTCGGGCCGTTCCACAACCCGTTCGGACACGGGGCGTCTCCGATCCTCGCCGGCGATCTCGTCTTGCAGGTTTGCGATCAGGACACCGGCTCATTCCTGGTCGCCGTCGAGAAGAGCACCGGGCGCGTCCGCTGGCGCGCCGAGCGCCCGCACGCCCAGCGCGGCTACGCCACGCCGGTTTTGTACCGGCCGCCGGTGGGCGGGATGCAGGTGATGGTCATCGGCTCGTACCAGCTCAATGCCTATGAGGTAGATACAGGCAAGCCGGTGTGGTGGATCCGCGGTCTTCCGTGGCAGATCAAGCCCACGCCCGTCGTCGACGGCGACGCCGTTTACTTTGTGACGTATTCGGGAGAGTCGGATCCCGGCGAGCAGGAAATCGTGCCGCCGTTTCCGGAAGCCCTGGCGAAGCTGGACGCGAACAAGGACGGCCGGCTCTCGAAAGACGAGCTCCCCGACCCGCGGGCGAAGACCCGGTTCGACGAATACCTGGACCTGGACCGCACCGGGTACCTCGAGGCGCACGACTGGGCGCAGTTTCAGTTGCGGCGCGCCGGGGAGAATTCGCTGCGCGCCTATCGCCTGGGCGGCCACGGGGACGTGACGGAGCGCAATCTGTTGTGGAAGAACGCGCGCTCGCTCCCCAACGTTCCTTCGCCGCTGGTCTACCGCGGGGCACTGTACACGCTGAAGGAGGGCGGCATATTGGCTTCCTACGATCTCAAGACCGGCGAGATCCTCAAGCAGGGGAGGCTGGGGGGCGCGCTCGGCGCCTACTACGCATCACCAGTAGCCGCCGACGGGAAGATTTACGCCGCGAGCGAGGACGGGAAGGTCGCCGTCATTCGGGCCGGCGGCCAATGGGAACTGCTGGCGGTCAACGCGCTCGACGACGGCTCGAGGGCCACGCCCGCCATCGCCGGGGGGCGGCTGTATGTCCGGACCTACAGCGCGCTGTACTGCTTCCAGAAGAAAGACTGACCGCCGACACCCAACGAGGAGGGCGCGGTCGCTCGCGTGGACCGCGCGGCGGGGAGTGCTGACGGTCCGCGCGGCGCGGAGGCGCCAAAGCAACGAGGGGCGCGGCCGCTCGCGTCGGCGGGCCGCGGAGAATTGCCCCGGTCAGCGCGGCGCGGCGCCGCCAAGCAAGGAGGACGGCGCCGTCGCTCGCGCCGGGGGCGGCGGAGGGTTGCTCGTGGTCCACGCGGCGCGGCGGCGCCAAAGCAACGAGGGGCGCGGCCGCTCGCGTCGGCGGGCCGCGGAGAATTGCCCCGGTCAGCGCGGCGCGGCGCCGCCAAGCAACGAGGAGGGCGCCGCGCTCGCGCCGGGGGCAGCGGAGGGTTGCTCGCGGTCAGCGCGGCGGGACGGCGCGGGGTCAGCGTTTCGGACGATATGTCAGCAGCAGGACGCCGTTGCCGTAGATCTTGCTGCCGATCAGCTCCAGGTCGATGGGCTTCGGGATCCGCGAAAACAGCGGAATGCCGGAGCCGATCAGCAACGGGTTGAGCTTGACGACAATCTCGTCGATGAGGTGGGCCTCGAGAAGCACCGCGGCCAGCTCCGCGCCGCCGCACAGATAGATGTCCATGCCGGGCTGCCGCTTCAGCCTGGCGACGAAACCCGCGGGGTCTTCCGAAACGAGCTCGACGCGCTCATGCGGGCTTTTTTCCATGGTCCGCGAAAATACGTAGCTCTTGAGGTGCGGGTAGGGGTCGGTCACGCCGGCGCGCAGGCCGACCTCGTAGGTCTTGCGGCCCATCACCACGGCGCCGAACGACTGTAGAGTCGTGAGGTAGTCGGCGACGTGCTCGCCGTCCGGCGGAAAGCAATCGAAAGAGCCGTCGGCGCGGGCGATCTGGCCGTCGAGGCTGGCGGCGACCAGGTAGATCAGTTTTCGGGCGTCGTTCAGAAGTTGATGCGGAGCACCAGTTGCACGAGCCGCCCGCCCGGATCGTTGGTGGTGGAGGTATCGCGGTAGGCCTGCGTCACCTGGCCGAAGTCGGGATCGTCGTAGGTGGTGGCGGCGATCGTGCTGGTCCGGTTATTCGGGCTGGCGATGAAAAAGTTGGTGTGGTTGAAGGCGTTGAGGAACTCGCCGCGCATCTCGACGTTGACGCGCTCGCCGACGCGGATCTTCTTGACGGCGCTGATGTCGAAGCGGGTGAACCTCGGCCCGTACATCTGGTGTACGGTGCCGCCGCAGCCGCCGGTGACAATGGCGATGCAGCCGGCGCTATTGCCCAGCGCGATGTAGCGGCCGGTGGGCGGGCCGAGCGCCGCGCTGTAGCCGGTGGCGGTGGTGGGGTCGAAGTTGGTGGCGCGCCGGGTGTTGTCGATGATGTCCTGGGGCAGCCAGTAGACGAACTCGCCGTCGGTGCGGACGCGCATGGCGTTTTGGAGCTCCTGGCGGGTCATCCCCACCAGGCGCACGTCGCCCAGGTTGAGGGGCTGGCCGGTTTGCACGCGGCCGGTGCCGTGGAAGGCCCAGCCGCCGAAGAGGCGGTCCCTTAAGCCGCCGGCGCCGCCCCAGAAGGCGCGGCCGCGGCCGACGGGCAGCTCGTAGATCCAGTTTACCTTGAAGACATGAGTGATACTCAGTCCGGAGACGGCGCGCTCCGGCTCGACGCGAAAGCCGCGGTCCACCGACGTGAAGCCCTTGCCGAAGGTGTAGTTGGCGTTCAGCAGCAGGCCTTGCGAGAAGCGCCGGCGCAGCTCGACGCTGCCGGCGTTGTAGTTGGAGTAACCGAAGTTGGTCACCAGGTTGGCGCCGCCGAGCTTGCCCGGATTCACCACCAGGAAGTTCGGGGGCAGGCCCGCGCGAAGGGCATTGTCGATGCGAGTTGCGTCAGCGTCCAGCGCGTTGGCGAACGTGCCGGGCGCCGGATTCTGTAATCCGAGCGGGGTGAGGAACGTGCCGCTGGTGAAGTTCGTAGAGGTGTATCGCGCCGGATCGCCGGCCTGCGACGCCGGGAGCCCGCTGAAGTAAGCCAGCATGATCGGAAGCGGAGAAGTTCCGCTTCCCGGTCCGTAATACCGGAAGTTGCTGCCACGGCCGGCAGCTACGTTGGTCCGGAGGTTCTGCTGCGCCAGCAGGAATTCGTTCAGGAAGCCGTTCTCGACGATATTGATTTCATTCAGGCCGCGTTGGACCACGTTCCGCTCGTAGTAGTTGCCGACGTAGCGAACCTCGAGAGCGGTATCCTTGAACAACTCGCGCTGGACGGCGACGCTCCAGCTCTGGACCCGCGGGAGCTTCAGGTACGGATCGTAGGCGGTGGCGGAATTGGTAATGGCGCCGGTAAAGGGATAAGTCGGGGTGTCATTGAACGCCGGGGGTCCCAGGCGGCCGGTCTCGCGCAGCAGCAGGGGCCATCGCTCGCCTGGGCCGACCAGGTTTCCGAGGGTCACATTGCGGTTGGCCGTGATGACGCCGCCCGGGTTGTTGCCGAGATCGTCGCCGTTGCCATTGCCCTCGCGGAGGTAGGAAACCGAATAACCGGCCCGGAAGACGCTCTTGCCGCCGCTGCCGAGAATCGCCCGCAGCGGCTTCCACGGCGCGTTCAGCGTCCAGGCGAATCCGACGCTGGGGGCGAAGCTGCCCCACTGGGTCTTGTAAAGACGCTCACCCGGCTGGACGGCGACGAACTCCGTCTGCTTGCCCTGAAGCACGCCGGGCTTGAACAGGTTGCCGGGTCCGGAAATGCCGAACAACTCCTCGTAGGTGGTCCGGGCATAGCGGTTGTTGAGGGCCACGAAGGGGAGCTGCAGTTCCCAGCGCAGGCCGAAGTTGAGCGTGAAACCCGGGCGCACCCGCCAACTGTCCTGGAAATACAATCCCATCTGCCTCTGGCGGAACTCATCCACGTCCCGTCCGAGGTAGGTGTACTTGCCGGTCTCCTCGTTGATGATGGCGTTGGCGTTGATATCGGTCACGCGGCCGGTGAGAACGGCGTAGAGATCGCGCGCGTCGTTGAGATTGGCGTTGGTGGCGCCGGGAAAATTGGTGGTGTTGAACATCGCTTCCGCCGGGTCGTTGGAGGCGTTGATGCCCAACGTAATGCCCGGGACCACGGTCTGCCCCAGAAACCAGGAGCGGACCTGCGTGAAGCTGCCCCCGAGGTTGAGGTTGTGCGAGCCGCGGCTGAGGGTGAGGTTGTCCTGGAACTGGCGGAGGAGGTTCTGGTCGCGGGAGGGCGCCGTCGAAACGGTGGCGCTGGTGATATTGGCCGCCGCCACGCCGATGCCCAGGTTGAAGCCGCCCTGATTGGCCAGCGGTCCGGTGAACTGCGCCCGGTTGACCTCGGCGGAGAACAGCGTGGTTCCGCCGGAAATGCCGAAGCGCGCCTCGTTGACCATGGTCGGCGACAGCGTCGAGCGCAGCGCGATGGCTCCGGAGTGGCGGTTGGATCCCTGGCTGCCGCCGTTCGGGAAGCCCGGGAAAGCGGGGTCGACGCCGTTCAGCGTGTCATAGAGGCCGGCGAAATCCTGGAAGTTGCCGGACATCTCGAGCGAGTGTTTGGAGCTCAGGTTGAAGTCGAGGCGGACGGTCGGGAACTTGCGCCACTGGCCGCCTCGGGAGATGAAGCTGAAGGTCTCGCGATTGGGATCGTTCAACAGAGGGATGATGTTGCCGGCGTTGCTGGTGGCGCTGCGAATGTCGCCCAGGAGCCGCGAGACGGTGGGGTCGAACGTGGCGGTGTGCCCGTTGCGCGCGGCCAGCTCCAGCAAGTTGACGCTGCGCACCACCCGCTGCCCGCCTACTGTCACGGGGTATTGAAGGATCCCGCTTTGCGCCTCGCGGGTCAGGATGGTGCGGTTGCGCAGAACCGCCTCGGGCAAGCGGAACTCCTCATAGTTGACGAAGAAGAAGGCGCGGTTGCGGCCGTTAAACAGCTTGGGGATGGCGATGGGCCCGCCGAAGCGCCCGCCGAACTGGTTCAGGTTCGACGGCGTGCGCGGCGCCTTGCCGGTGGCGGGGATCGGGCGCCAGGTTCCGGTTGTTGAACCAGTAGTTGGCGTTCAGCGCCGTGTTGCGGTGGTAGTAATACAGACTGCCCTTGTAGTCGTTGGTGCCGGAGCGGGTGACGAACCGGACCTGCGCGGTGCCCTCGCCGCTGCTCTCGGCGCCGCCGGCGGCGGTCGAGACGGTGACTTCCTGGATGGCGTCGATGCGCGGGCGGATGTAGGTGAAGTAGCCGTCGTTGTCCTTGCTGTCGTTATCCTGGACGTTGATGCCGTCGAGGGTGATGTTGATGGCGGCCTGGGGCAGGCCGTCGATGTTCGAGGAGCGGGGCCGGCCCGGCGTGTTCACGCCCGGCAGGAGCAGCACCAGGTCCAGGCTGTCGCGCGACACCAGGGGCAGCTCGGTGATCTGGCGGCCGACGAGCGTGGTGCTCACCGTGGCGGACTGCGTTTGCAGAATGGCGCCGATGCCTTCCACGGTGACCGCTTCCACCTGCGAGCCGACCTCCAGGTGAACTTGAATGTTGGTGGGTACTCCTACGTCAATCTTGACCCGGGCGATGTTCGCCTGTTTGAACCCTGGGGCCGTAACGGTGACCGCATAGTCGCCCGACGGCAGGGCCGGAACGAGGAACGCGCCGTTGGCGCCCGTCACGGTCTCGAAGTTCGCGCCGGTGGCGTCGTTGCGCACCTTCACTTGGGCGTTTGGAACCAGCGCGCCGGAAGGATCCGTCACCGTGCCCGACAACGGGGCGGTGGAGCTGACCTGGGCGTCGGCGCCGAGAACCACGACCAACATTAGGATGACCAGCAGGCCGGAACGACGGAAGTTGAATTTCATGGAATCCTGTACCCCCTCCCAACGCACCGCCCGGGTTCTTTCGGCGGGCCGGTGGTTCTGAGCACAGCCTACACCATCAGCGGGGCGGTTGGCAAGGGGACAAAAACCGAGAGCCGGGCTAAAGCCCGGCGCGGCCTTAGGGCCGCCCCACCGGGCGTTTAGTGGGTCATGGAGTAGATGATGTAGTTGATGCCGAAGCGGTAGGCCAGCGCGGTCATCGGCTCGGGGTATTCGGGCATGTCGGCGTGCTCCCAGGCATCGCCGATATCCATGTTGAAGTTGATGGCGACCACGACGCGGCCCTGGTCGTCGTGAATGGCGCGCCAGATCGGCGGCGTGGCCTGGGGCTGCACCAGTGTCGCGCCGCCGGGGCCCATTCTGAGATGCCGCAGGCCCGGGATCTGGGTGCGCTCCCGGATGTCGTAGAGCACGCTCATCAGCGCGTCGCCGTCTTCGATGTCCTGAATCGGCCGGTTCGGAAAGACGCGCCGCATGGAGTCGCGGAACACCTCCCAATCCTGGGGACCGTGGAAGTCGTCGACCACCAGGAAGCCTCCGCGGAGGAGGTATTCGCGCAGCCGGTCGGTTTCGTCTTTCCGAAGGTCCCAGAAGCCCACTTGCGTGGCGTAAATCCAGGGGTAGTCGAAGATGCGGTCATCGGTAAGAGGCAGATGGCGGCCTTCGCCGGTGTCGATCCTCGTCAGGCGGCGGAGGCCCTGCTCGAAGTGAACCTCGGCGGCCGGCCAGTCCTGCATCCACCAGCCGCGCCCGCCTCCCCAGCCGCGGCGGGAGCGGAACTGGTCGACGTACTCCAGGCGCAGGAAGTGAAACTCGGCGTCCTGGCCGGGGGCGGGACCCTGGCGCGTTTGCCCGCGAGAGATGGGAAACAAACCGGCGATCCCGGCCGAGATGGCCAGGGCCGCGACTATGCCTCGACGGACTGCCATCGGCGCACGCGGACCGATTATAGCGCGCTCTATCGTAAGATGAGGGATATGCGGGCGCGGATTCTGGCGGCGCTGGCGGTGGCGGTGATGCTAGGCGGCGCGCAGACCGGCCACCGGCAGCGACGCTGGGCGATGTACGAGGCGGAAATGCAAAACCCCGCCGAGGACCCGCCCGACGCCTACGAGGATACGGAGTTTGCTTTCGCCCGCCTCCGCTACCGTTCGCCGCGCGATGGGTATTACCGATCCCGATGGGGCGTCGACGCCAACAAGTCCGAGCGACAGTTCATCGAGGGTTTGCGCCGACTGACGGGGATTCACGCCCGCTCGGTCGAGCAGGTCGTCGACATCGACAGCGACGAGGTTTTCGACTGGCCGTGGCTGTACGCCGTCGGCGTCGGGGACTGGGTGTTCAGCGAATCGCAGGCGGCCCGCCTGCGGCACTACTTCGAGCGCGGCGGCTTTCTGATGGTCGACGATTTTCACAACGGACGGGAATGGGCGGACTTCATGGCCGGCATCGCGCGCGTCCTGCCGGGCCGTCCGGCGGTGGATCTGGCCGACGACGACCCCATTTTCCGCGTCGTTTTCGACCTGCGGGAGCGCTACCACATTCCGGGCTTGCAGGTGATCTGGGGCCGCCCCTGGGAACGCGGCGGCGTCGGCGAACACTGGCGCGGGGTTCTCGACGAGAAGGGCCGCGTGGTGGTGGCCATCTGCTTTAACCAGGACCTGGGGGACGCCTGGGAGTGGGCGGACCATCCGGAGTACCCGGAGCGCTACGCGTCGCTGGCGTACCGAATTGGTATTAATTATGTGGTGTACGCCATGACGCACTGAGGGCCGCGGCGCGCCAGGGGATCTAGGCGCGAGCAAACACCAGCAGCGGGCCGATGTCATGATTGTCGGCGGCCTGCAGGGCGGCGATATAGCGCTGCCGCGCCGCGCCGGCATCCTGCAGACGCGCACTTCCCCATGAAAACCGCTCGCCCCCAAGCCTCATCACGAGGAGATCGGCCATCAGGCGGGCGTGACGGCCGTTGCCGTTCGGGAAGGGATGAATCTGCGCCAGCCGGTGGTGGAAACGCACCGCGATCTCATCGGGCGGATAGGCCTTGGATTCGATCCGCGCTTTGGTGTCGTCTAGCAACTGCCGCAGGGCCACGGGAATCTCGTAGAAGGCAATTCCGAGATTGCGCTCGCTCGTTCTGAACTTCCCGGCCCAGCGCCATACGTCGCCGAGCATCTGCCGGTGCAGGTCCTTGACGAATTTATCGCTCAGCAGATCACGACGGCGGCCGAGCGCCCAATCCTGCGCGCGCGCGATGTTTTCCTGCTCGGCTTCGTTTAACTCGCTTCGATAGGCGATATGAGCGGGGATCAGATCACGCTTTTCCTCCGGTGGCAGCGGCGTGGCGGCGATCGAACAGGTCGCTCACCGGGTTAATCCCAGAACAGCCGCGGATTCGTCTGGCGCACTATTTCGTCGAGTCCCGCTTCGGCGTCCTTGGCCCTCACCTTCTGGTCCTCCAGCAACATGGAGTGTTCTACCGGTTCCCGGCGCCGACGCGCGAATGCGCGCGCGCGGTCACGGACGATCGTCTCCAGCGGTTTGGTGGGCACCAGCGCATAGACAAGAGTGCAATCGAGGGCTTCGGCCACGCGACGCAATGTCGCCAGCTCCATGGCGCCTTTGGCTTCGGATTGCTCCATCGCCACCACGGAAGGTTGCTTCACGCCCAGGCGCTTCGCCAGTTGCGCCGTTGACATGCCGAGGGCCTCGCGGACGGCCTTGATCCATCCGCGTACCGGTGACGCGTAGAGCTTGACCGGCCCCAGTTCCTTGACGCGTTCATCAAGGTGCGCGCGGGACTGGGCAGCAAGTCGAGCGTTGTTCATAGGTTATGGCCTATTGTTGTGGACCACTTCAATAGATTATAGTCTATTGCCTATCGCCTTGTCAATAGACTGTAGGCTATCGAAACATCGAGGCTGAGTCGGGTGGATGGAGATGCGGGAAGCGGGAATGCACGCCTGCCCTGCCCTTAGAAAGTAACCCGCATCCCCAGCCGCGCGCTGCGGACGCCGCCGGCGCCGGTGATCGACATGAAGTTGCGGTAGTCGGTGACGCGGCCACTGGGGTCGCGCTGGATCTGGCCGGTGCCGGTACCCGGCTGGTTCCAGCGCGGCGTGTTGGTGCCGTTCTGCGCCTCGAAGCGGAACTCGGTCTGGATCCGCTCGGTGACTCGAAACGTCTTCGAGAGCATGGGGTCGATGCGCCAGAACCCCGGTCCGTAGAGGAAATTGCGGCCGGTGGTGCCGGAGCGGTAGACGGGGTTGCGGGCGTCGAACGACCAGATGGGGTCGAAGAACGCTGACGGGTCGAAGTAGGGCTTACCGGGGCCGCGCTCCTTGTCGACCTTGACGACCGGCCCCACCAGGTCCACGGTCTGCGAACAGCCGAAGCAACGCAGCGAATCGCCGCTGGCCGTCATCGAGAACGGCAGGCCGCTGTAGCCGCTGAACATTCCGGTGACCTTCCAGCCGCCGAGAAGAAAATCGAGCGGGCCGGAGAAACCCCAGCGCTTGCCCTTGCCCACTGGCAATTCATAAACCCAGGCCATGGTGAGCATGTGCCTTCGGTCGTAGCCGGCGGGCGCGTAGTTGCGGTCGATCATGGGCTCCCAGTTCCAGATGGCCAGCCCGGCCGTTCCGTCGTCGTCGGCCATGTTGAGCGTCTTCGACCAGGTGTAAGCGCCCTTGAGGTACAGCCCTTTCGAGAAGTTCTTGTCGAAGGTGGCCTGGAGGGAGTGATAGCTGCCAGGGCCGATGCCGTCCCACATGTTGGCGTTGTTGGTGCGGCCGTAGAGCTTGGCCAGCGGCAGGTCTTGCGAGCTCAGCGTGCCGGGGCCGGCGACATTGATGTTGCGCTGCAACAACTGGTGCACTGTCTTGGTAGCTACATAGCCGACGGAGCCGACCATGTCGAGCGGCAGCTTGCGCTGGATGATGAAGTTCCAGCTCTGGATGTAGCCGCGGTGCAGCATCCCGCCCCAGGGGCTGCGGCCAAAGTCGACGCTCAGCGGCAGTTGCAGAGTGCCCTTGCTGATGTCCGGCGTCGGGACATCGGGGATGCCCTGCTGGAGGGTGTTGTACCATCCGAAGCTCGGCTCGCGGAAGGCGGCCTCTTGGGAGCTGGAGTTCCAACTGCCCACCAGCGTCGACGGATAGGGGCCCCGCATGGGCCGCGAAAACGGCAGCGGATCGAAGGTGATCCCGTAACCGCTGCGGACCACCCAGTTGTTGTCCACGCGGTAGGCGAATCCGACGCGCGGGGCGAACAGCTTCTTGCTCACCTCGATGCCGACGCTGCGCGGCACATCGCCGAAGCCGCCCATGTAAACCGTGTTCTCATACGGGTTCCAGCGCTCGACGCCGCGGTCGCCGCGGTTGATCAGCGGATAGTACTCATACCGGAGCCCCAGCGTCAGCGTCAGTTTGCGCGACACTTGCCAGCGGTCCCGGATGTACCAACCCAACTGCCACTCCCGGGTCTTCATCTCCAGAAACTGAATGGACTTGGAGTAGGAGCCCACCAGCCCGAGCAGCCCGGCCGCGTAGGAGTTGGAGCGGTTCTGGCCCGGAATCCGGGTGGCGGCGCCGGCCATGCTGATGGTGCCGCGCGGATGGCCGATCTCCGGCTGCCAGTGGTTCATGGCGTGACGCCGCGGCTCGAATCCCCAGCGGAACTCGTGCGAGCCGCTGATCTTGCTGAAGTTGGTCTGGTAGGTATAGCTGCGGTCGTTTCGAAACAGCGGCGCCCAGGTTACCGACACGCCCCAGTTGTCGAACCCGAATCCGGTCAGGTTGGGCAAACCGCCGTAGCGCGGGTCGCTGGCGTACTGCCGGCCGCCGTTGGTGCCCGGGATGCCCCAGACGTCGAGGCCCACGTTCTTGTCCTGGCCGGGGATCCCGACGGTCTGATCGAAGCGCGAGTAGCCGAACACGCCGTCCATCAGGAAGTTCGGGCTGAAGGTATAAGTGAAGCCTACGGTGGGGATGTTGACGTTAGTGTCGCCGAAGCCGTCGGTGCCGATCGACGGCCCGCCGAGCTCGCCGAAGGCGTAAACGCCCCGGACCGGCGAGTCCATGCGGCTGAGCTTGCCCCACACGGTCAGATTCTGGGTGGTCGCCCAGTTGATCTTCACGTCGTAGTTGTTGCGGTCCAGCGCGAAGCTGCCGCCCGTGCCGTAAGTGCCCGACAGGTTGAACGGATCGGTCGGCGCTTTCTGGTTTGGAAGAGGCGCCAGCCGCTGAATCTTGTCGAAGATGGAGCTGATCCGGTCTTTCGGAATGATGTTTCTCGCGAACGGCGTGCGCGTCCGCGGGTCGTTGTTCGTCATGGTGCGGGGATCGTAGACCAGCGCGTAGTCGGTCCAGGCGCTGAAGTCTCCCTCGCGCCAATCCGCCGGAGGCACCGAGTAGTTGCCGAACGACCCGTTGCGCTCCCAGGTTTTTTCGAAGCTGAAGAAGTAGAACAGCTTGTCCTTTTTGATGGGTCCGCCGACGGTGCCGCCGCCCTGGTTGAACGCCTCGACCGGCTTGCGGTAAGTCTGCGACTTAGTGAAGGCGCCCGCGTAGAGGTGTTGATTGGTGTGGAACCAGAAGCCGGTGCCGTGAACTGCGTTGGTGCCCTGCTTGGTCGACACGGTGATGGCCGCGCCGCCGGCCATGCCTTGCTCGGCGTCGAACGATCCGGTGGTGATGTTGACGGTCTCGATGCTCTCGACCGGCTGGACATACAGGGTGTGGTGCGGCAGCCAGACGAACGTGTTCACGGCGCCGTCGACCAGGGTGTTGTTGTTGTTGCGGGCCGTGCCGTTGATGTTGGTGGTGAGGGCGCGCGCCGGGGTGTCCACCACGGCGTTCTGAAAATCCGCCGGCGTGGCGCCGGGAACCAGGTTGATGAGGGTCTGATAGTTCCGGTACGCCGGCAGCGGCAGGTTGGTCATAGCCACGGCGGGGATTTCGGCGCGCACGTCGGCCTTGTCGGTTTGCAGTTGCACGACCGAGGCCTGCACGCTCACGGTTTCCGCGACGCCGCCCAGCTCGAGCCGGACGTTCTCGCGGGTGACCGTGTTGATGGTCACCTCCAGGCCGGTGCGCGCGACCGGCCGGAATCCGCTGGCCGTGACGGTCAGATCGTAGCGGCCGGGCAGGACGTTGGGGATCGAGAAGCGTCCCTGCTCGTCGGCGATGACCTCGCGGCTCGATCCCGTCTGTGTATTTTTGATGATTACCGCGGCGCTGGGCACCACGGCGCCGCTGGGGTCTTCGACAGTGCCGAGAATCGATCCGTAGAGGACCTGTGCCGCCGCCGGCGCCTCGAGCAGCGCCAGCACCGAGAGAACTACCGTCAGCGCCGCCAGGAACCTGATTTTCTGAGTCATTTCCCACCCCCGGCGGCTCCCGGGGTTACGAGCCGGAGCCGCCTTAGCCTGTCAGCCCCGATCTTATTACCTCTAGAGCAGGCCTGGCAAGCCGAAATCCAAAAAAAACCGCCCGCCCCGGTGGGGGCGGGCGGTGGGGGAGTCCGGCGCCTGCGGGCGAGGGATTATCCTCGCAGCAGGGCCAGCACGACTTGCGGGGCCGAATTGGCTTGCGCCAGGGCGGCGATACCAGCCTGCTGGGAGATCGACGCCCGGGTCAGGTTGGCTGCCTCCGCCGCCAGGTCGGCGTCGCGGATGCGGCCTTGCGCCACCGAGATGTTGTTCACCTGGGTCGCAGCCAGACCGATAGCGAACTGCAACTGGTTCTGGCCCTTCCCGACGGTGGCTTGTACGGCCGCCAGCAGCGTGACCGCGATGGACAGGTTGGAGACGGCCGTCTGGGCGTTGGCCGACGTGGAGATGTCGGAAACGCTGCCTCCCGTCAGGGCCGCCGACGTCAGCAGGGGCGTTGCATCGCTGACGCCGTTGCCGCTGGGCGTGTCGCCCACCCCGACCGAGAAGCTCGCCAGGGTGCTGAGGAAACGGATGCCCTCGGTGGAGCCGGTCAGCCGCTCCTTGGTCACAATGATCCGCTGCAGCGTGGAGTTGTTGGACTCCTGCAGCTTGGTATTGAGGGTATTGACAGCGTTGTCGAGGGTGCTGGCGTTGGAGTAGGTAAGCTGGATGCTCAGCGACTGCACCACCCCGGCGTCATTCTTGGCGCTGAAGACCAGGTTCTGGACCTCGTTGCCGTAAAACAACCCCGTGAAGGCGATGGGGTCGGTCCCCGAGGTGTTGCCGGAGATGGCTTGCGCTCCGCCCGGGTTGAACGTCAGCTCGGTGGGGAGCGTCGACAGGGTGCCGACCGAGATGGAGCTCGCCGTGACCGTGCCGAAGCCCAACACGTTGTTGGCAGTTTCCGCACTGGTCACCTGGAAGCGGGTTCCGTTGTTGGACTTCACCAGCAAGCTGGCGCCGGAGATCTCGACCTCGATCCCCGCCGCCGTCAGCGTAGTGCTGTTGGCAATGTCGCTATTGAGCTGATCGGCGAGCTGTTGTGCGGTGCCGGTGGCGGCGATGCCGAACGCGTCAATGCTGATCACCGCGCCGCCGGCATTTTCCACCAGAATGGATATGGTGCCGGTGTTGGTATTGGTGGGAAGCGCCGCGGACGCGGCGGTCAGCGTGGTGTAGGTAGCCACGTTGCTGGCGCCGAGAATCGCGGTGCCGAAACCGAGGAGGTTCTCGTTGTCCCCGGAGGCGGCCACCTCAAACTTCTCGCCGCGGTTGTTGTTGAAGCGAATCTGATCGGCGGCCGTGTCGAGCGCGCCGCCGTTGGTGTCGGTGACGGTGAACCCGGCGGCTACCAGGGTGGTGTTAGCGGCGAAAGTGGTGGCCAGGTTGGCCAGGACCGCCGCGGTGGTTGCCGCCGCGGTGAGGTTGATGGTCACCAACTGGGCCGTGGTCAGCCCGCCCCCGCTGATTTTGAAAGCCACCACGTTGGCGGTGGCGTCGGCCGGGCCGGCCGCGCTGGCGGCTGCCGCCGTCCGCGTTACCTGGAGGGACAGGCCGGTCGGATCGCTCGACGAGGTGACGTTGCCCAGCAGCGCGTTAGACAGACGGTCGCCCGCCTGCACCTGGAAGGCCGTGCTGGAAGAGGTGAAGGTCAATTGCTTCTTGCCGGTCGAGTCGGTGTTGATCACCGCCTTGATGCCGGCGTTCTTGAAAGCGACCGCGGCGGGGGTGACCCCGGCGGCGGCCGAGTCGATGGCGGCGTTGAGCGCCGTCGTCAGAGTGGTGGTGTCCACCACGCCGGTCAGGTTCACCGACACGCGGACCTCGCTGGTGTCGCCGAAGCCCGGTCCGGAGAAGTAGAAATCGGTGAAGCCGGAGACGCGCTCGGAGGCGGTGTTGGTGGCGTTGGTGGCGATGGCGTTGACGCTGGTGGCCGAAGCGGTCCCGATATCGGTGCCGCTCGAGCCGGTGGCGCCGCCCAGCGCTTGCACGCCGGTCAGCCCCAGCCCGCCCGACGAGATCGTCGACTGGGTGAGGTCGATCGACACCGACCCGTTGATGAGCGTCAGCGCGGAGGTGGTGCCGCGGCCGCCGCCGATGAACACCGAAAGCGCCTGGACGAAGGTTCCGCCGGGGTTCAGGCCTACCGCTTGCGCCTGCCGGTCGATTTCGCCCAGGGTCGTCGCGAACTCCGAATTGAGCACGCTGCGGTCCCCGGTGAACGTTCCGGAGGCCGACTGGGCGGCCAGGGTTCGGGCGCGGTCGAGCAGCAACGATATGTTGTTGATGCCGCCGTCGATGGTTTGCAGGGTGGATAAGCCGTCACCGGCATTGCGGATACCTTGCTGGAGCACCGCGATGTCGGATCGAAAGCTGTTGGCGATAGCCAGCCCGGCGGCGTCGTCGGCCGAAGAATTGATGCGCAGCCCGGAGGTCAGCCGTTGAATCGTCTTCTGTTGCAGCTCGCCCGTGATGCGCAGGTTGTCCTGCGCCAGAATCGAGGCAACGTTGGTGACAATAGAGAATGCCATGTTTCCGTCCTTGGAGCGGTGGGGCGCCGGCAGTCCTTTGCCGGCCGGCGGGTCCGCCATGGCAGCCCGCCTGTTAGACCGTGTCCAACGGTGCTTATCGAACCGGCTGGCGATGGCTAGAGGTTTTTTTCCGTGGCGCGGGGCAGGCGGCCCAGATGCAATTCCATCGCCAGGGCGTCCTGCTCGCGGTCCGACCGCTTGGCGTATTGGGCCAGCTTTCGGGCGCGCCAGCGTTCGAGCAACTGCACGCGCCGGCGGCTTTCGAACACCCTTGCCATCTGATCCCGGCGCTGCCGCTCGGCGCGGGTGGCGTCTTCTAAGGCTAGCTCCCTATGCCGGCCGAGGGCCTGGGCGTATTCGTAGGCCTGCTGCAAGTCGACGGCCGAGATCTGCTGCCGGCGGACGCACTCGCCGCGCAAGTCGCGCGACTGCGCCTCGAGCTCCACGGCGCGCGCCAGGAAACGGGCCCGCTCGACCGCCAGGGTCTCCAGGCGCAGACGCTCGGCTTGCTCCTGCTGGCGGCGGAACTCGAGCACGCGCTGCAACGGAAAGGAGAATCGTTTCACGGCGGCGCCATAGCTCGGAAACGCTTGCTGAGCCGCGACCAAAGGGAGCGGTTGCAAGTTTGCACTAATTCTCCACTTTCTGGCTCAGGGCGCGGAGCTGGCCGACGGTGGCCTCGAGCGGCTGCTTGGCGGTGAGGTCCTGGCGGAGGAAGCTCTCGAGCTCCTGGCGCGTGCGGACGGCCGCGTCGACCTTGGGGTTGGAGCCGGAGGCGTAAGCGCCGAGATTGATCAGGTCCTCCGCGCGGCGGTAGGCGGCCATGGAATCGCGCAGCCGCGCGGCGTCGGCGCGGTGGTCGGCGGCGGTGATGGCGTTGGCGAGGCGGCTGATGCTTTCCAGCGGATCGATGGCCGGGTAGTGGTTGGCGGCGGCCAGCTCGCGCGAGAGCACGATGTGGCCGTCGAGAAGGGCGCGCACGGCGTCGGAGATGGGCTCGGCCAGGTCGTCGCCTTCGACCAGGACGGTGAAAAAGCCGGTGATGGAGCCGCGGGCGAAGTTGCCGGCGCGCTCGAACAGGCGCGGCAGCAACTGGAACACCGACGGCGGGTAGCCCTTCTGGCCGGGCGGCTCGCCGGCGGCCAGCCCGATTTCGCGCTGCGCCATGGCCAGGCGGGTCACCGAGTCCATCGACAGCAGCACGTCGCGGCCCAGGTCCCGGAAGTATTCGGCGATGGCCAGCGCCAGGAAGGTGGCGCGGACGCGGACGGGCGCCGGGCGGTCGCTGGTGGATACTATGAGTACAGACTTGCGCAGTCCTTCGGGACCCAGCTCGTCCTCCAGGAAGGCGCGGACCTCGCGGTTGCGCTCCCCGATGAGGGCGATGACGTTGACGTCGGCGAAGCTGTTGCGGGAGAGGGAGCCGAGCAGGGTGCTCTTACCCAAGCCGGCGCCCCCGAAGATGCCGAGCCGCTGACCCTTGCCGCAGGTGAGGAAGGCGTCGAGCACGCGGATGCCGGTGACCAGCGGCTGGCGGATGGGGAGGCGATCGAGGGGGCCGGGGGCCTCGCGATACAGGTCGTAGTAATCGGTTTCGGCCAGCGGTCCCTGGCCGTCGAGGGGGTGGCCGAGGCCGTCGAGGACGCGGCCGAGCAAGGCCTCGCCGACCGGGGCGCGGGCGGCCTCGCGGCGGGCCGCGATCGACTGGCCCAACTCGACGCCGCGCAGCTCCTCGAGGGCCATCGACAGCACGCGGCCGCCGCGGAATCCGACCACCTGGCAGGTGATCCCGGCGCCGGCGCCGTTCTCGATGACGCAGAAGTCTCCGAGCGCCACCGAAGGACCCTGGCTCTCGATCAACACGCCGACCACCTGGGTGATCACGCCGCGGGAGCGATAGGGAGTGAGGGCCTGGAGCTTCGCGCGGCGGCCGACGAGGAACGCGGCAAGGGAGGCGTCAGTGATCTCGCCGGCGGTCATGCGTAGCGGTCCGCCAAGCCGCACTCGATTTCTTGCAGTTGCGCTTCGAGGCGGGCGTCGAGCTGCCCCTGGGAACTCTCGAAGATCGCCCCGCCGCGAGTGAGCGCAGCGTCGGCAACGACCTGGATGGGAGGCTCGCGCCGCGGCAGGCTGGCGGCGACGGTCTCCAGGTCCTGCGGATTCAGACGCAGCCGGTAGATCTCGGCGTTGCGCAGCTCCTCGAGGCAGGACCGCACGACGGCCAACACGATATTGGGGTCGACGGTCAGCTCGCGGCGCAGGATCTTGCGGGCGATGGCCAGCGCCAGGGCCAACAGCTCGCGTTCCGCCTGGTGTCGCAGGGCGGGCTTGTAGGCGGCCAGCGCGGCAGCGGACTTGGCGAGCTCGTCGAGGGCGCTGCGGAACTGCGCCGCCAGGGCCTGGCGGGCGGCGGCTTCGCCTTCGCGGCGGCCTCGCTCGAAGTCGGCCTGTTCGGGGCGGGCGGGGTGCGCCGCCGCCGGCGCGCCGCCGGCCTCGATTTCGGCCGGGTCGGTTTCCGAGAGGGCGACGCTTGGCGCCACCCGCTTCCAGCCCAGGCCGGCCAGCCCAGCCGCGGCGTGCTTCTTCAGGACTTTAGACGACATACTGCTCGCCAACCTGGCCCTTGAGGCTGAGCACGCCCTCGCTCTCCAGTTGCCGCACGATGGCTACAATCTGCTGCTGCGACTGCTCGACCTCGCGGATCTTGACCGGCCCCATCGCTTCCATGTCCTCGCGCATCATGTCGGCGCCGCGCTCGGACATATTGGCGAAGAAGTGCTGCCGGAGCTGCTCGCTAGTGCCTTTCAGCGCGATTGCCAAGGTTTTCTTGTCCACGCGCGAGAGGATCTCGCGGAGTCCCGCCGGGTCGATCAGCAGCAAGTCCTCGAACACGAACATCAGGTTGCGGATAGCTTCGCTCAGGGCCGACTCCCTTTCCTCCATCTGCTCGAGGATCTCGCGGCTGGCGTGGGAATCCAGCCGGTTGAACAGCTCGGCCACGGCTTTGACGCCGCCGTAAGACTCGCGGCTGAACTCGCCGAGGGCTTTCAGCTTCTGGTCGACGATCTTGGCGATCTTGGTAACGATCTCCGGCGAGATCTGGTCGAGGGTGGCCATGCGCATGCTCACGTCGGTGCGCAGCTCGGCCGGCAGCGCCAGCAGCATCGCCGCCGCGGAGGTCGAGTTGAGGTGGGACAGCATCAGCGCGATGGTCTGGGGGTGCTCGCTCTGGATGAACTTGGCCACTTGCTGGGGATCGGCTTTTTGGAGGGCGTCAAACCCGGTGGTTTCCGAGCCCAGCGATTTCACCAGCCGGTCGATGATGCGCCTAGCATGATCGGACCCGAAGGCCTGGTTGAGGAGCTTCTTGGCGTAGTCGACGCCGCCCTTCACCATGTACTCGCGAGCGGTAGTCATCTGGTGAAACTCTTCCATGACGGCCTCGGCCTGCTCGGTGGTCACCGTCGCCAGCCTCGAGATTTCCTTGCCCAGAGCCTCGACCTCCGGTTCCTCGAGCACCTTGAAGACTTCGGCCGCCACGTCATCCCCCAAGGCCACCAGAGTGATGGCCGCTTTGCGGATCCCCGGGATCATGGTGGCGGCACGGGCGGTGTTGGCAATCATCGGAATCGCTCCCGCTTCAGTTGTCCTCTTCGTGGATCCAGGTACGCATCACTTGCACGGTGGCGCTGACGTCCTTTTTGGCGTTTTCGGCCAGGACCTTCTTCAAGACCACGGCCTTGTTGCTGGTGACCTGAGGCATTTTCAACGACAGCATCACGGCGTCCTGCGCGTCCTTGCTGGCGCGCTCCCGCTCGGCCAGTTGCCGTTCAGCGTCGGCGACCAGGGCGCCTTCCGGCAGCGCGGTTGGCAGCCGCACCTTCGGGGTCTTGCGGCGCAACCAGATCAGGAGCGCGAAGGCGACGATCGGGACGCCGAGGGCCAAGCCCAGCCAAAGATATCGGTACTTGCTGCCCCAGACTTTAGACCACAACAGCAGGAGCAAGCTCTCGGGGGTTTGTCGCACCGGCGCAGCCTCGCGAACCGCCAGGGGCTGCGGTCCTTCAAACGGCAAGTTCTCGACCGTCAGCAGGTCGCCGCGTTTTTCAATGATGCCCCCGGCGGCGACGACCAGGTCGCGGATGGTTTTCATCTCCTGCGGCGCGCGCGGCGTCGAGGTGCGGTTGCCGGCGGCGTCCAGGCCGGTCTTGTGATCGACGATGACGGCCACCGATAACCGCCGGACGGCGCCTTTCTCGAGCTTCATGCGGGTGACCGTCTTGGAGGACTGATAGGTAGTGATTTCCTGCTTGCGGTTGAGGGTGGAGCCGCCGCCGGAGGGCCGCCCGGCGCCGCGCGGCACATTGGAGGGCGTGCCCGGGGCGCCGGCCGCCCAGGCCGGCTGCGACTGCTCGTCGGATTTCTGCGTGCTCAACATAACCGGGTTGGGATCGATCACCTCTTCGGTCTGCTCGCCGGCGTTCAATTGCACTTCGGCCGAGACGCTGGCGCGGGTCTTGTCGGGGCCCAAATAGGGCTCAAGAGTATGCAAGATCTTCTGCGCCGTCTCGCGCTCCACCCTCTGCTGCAGCTCGAGCTCTTCGGCCGATTCGGCGCCCGGCTTGCGCGGCCGCGACAGCAGGCGGCCGGCGACGTCGATCACCGCCACCATGTCCGGCGAGAGCCCTTCGACGGCGCTGGCCACCATGTAGCTGACGCCGCGGACCTGCTCGGGCTCGAGCTGCTGGCGCCGCCGGACCTGGACGATGACGCTGGCCTTGGCCGGCTGCTGGTAGTCGAGGAACACCGAGTCTTTGGGCAGCGAGATGTGCACGCGCGCCTGCTCGACCTGGCCGAGCGAGAGCACGGAGCGCTCCAGCTCCCCTTCGAGGGCGCGCCGGTAGTTGACGTGCTCGGCGAACTCGCTCGACCCGAACTTGGTCTGGTCGAACAGCTCGAAGCCGATGCGCCCGTGCTTGGGCAGCCCGCTGGTGGCCAGCTGCAGGCGCAGGTCGGCCAGGCGGTCGGCGGGCACCAGCACGGTCGTGCCAGTAGGGTCGAGGCGGTAGGGGACGGCGAGATCGCGCAGCCGCGCCACCACCGCGCCGGCCTCCTCGTTGCTCATTTGCGTATACAGCGGCCGGAAATTGCGCTCCCGGTCCCAGACCTGAAAGGCCCACAGCCCGCCGGCGATCAGGGCGGCGGCCGCCACGACGCTGACCTTCTGTCGCGGCGTGAAGCTGTTCCACAGGGCCTGTAGCTGTTCGAGGAATCTCGGCACGAAGATTTCACCACCAAGACACCAAGGCACCAAGAAAACACCTCCTGGAACTTGGTGCCTTGGTGTCTTGGTGGTGAACTCAGATTTGCATTCTCATGATCTCCTGATACGCCTGCACGACCTTGTTGCGCGTTTGCAGCAGCATCTCGAAGGCGAGCTCGGCCTTCTGCACCGCGAGCAGGCTGCGGTGCCAGTCTTCGGTTTCCCCCGCCAGCAGACGGCGGATTTCGGCGCCGGCATCGAGGTCCAGTTGATTCACACGCTCGATGGCGCCGTGCAAGGCGTCGGCAAAGCCGCCGGTGCGGGCAGGAGCGGCCGCGGCGTGCGAATCCAGGACGGCCCGCAGCGCGGGCCCGATTGCAGGAACGGGATTGATCGGCACGGAGCCTCCTCAGCGGGCCAGGTCGATCGACCGCTGCAGCATTTCCTTGACCGCGTTCATGGCCGAGAGGTTGGCCTGATAAGAGCGCACCGCGGAAGTCAGGTCGACCATGTCTTCGACCGGGTTCAGTCGCGGGAACGCGACCAGGCCATCGGCGTCGGCGTCGGGGTGCCCGGGACGATAGCGGCGCTCGGGCTCGGATTCATCGACGGTAACTTCGGCGACGCGCACGCCGACCAGCGGCTCGCCCATGGCGCGCGCCAACTGCACGGAGAACGACGCCGGCATGGGGTCGGCCATGAAGATGGCGTCGCGGCGGCGGTAGGGTCCGCCCTCCGGTGTGCGCGTGGTTTCGGAGTTCACCAAGTTCTGGACGAGCAGTTCGACGCGCACGCGCTGCGCCGCGAGTCCGGTGGCGCTGACGTCCCAGGCGCTCCACAAGTTCACAGGCTCACCTGCCTTCCTGAATCACGTTGCGCAGGCCGCGCAGCTTGCGCTGCAGCAGCAGCGAGGCCAGCGTGAAATGCAGAACGTTCTCGGCGATGGACTTCATCTCGTGGTCGAGGCTGACGTTGTTGCCGTCGTTGCGCGCGCCGGCGCCCCAGGTTTCCCGCACCAGCGCGCCCGGGAAACGCCCCGAGGTCCGCGGCGAAGCCAGCAGGGAGTCGAGCTCGGCGCGAAAATCGATTTCCTTGGCGCGATAGCCGGGCGTGTCGGCGTTGGCGATGTTACTCGAGGCGATCCTCTGGCGCGTGGCCAGCAGGTCCAGATACCGCTCGAGCAGCGTTCCGGTCGGTCCAATCATGCCAGGCACCGGCGCTCTCGCCCGTGCAAGCCGGCTGCCAGTCGATAAACCCTGAAGAACTGCGGCGGGCGGGCTGGTCGCAGCGATACCGATTTGGCGGGCGACACCTCTCTGCCGCTCAGCCGCGCGAACGGCGGAGCTTGGCCGACAGCGTGGTCCGCTTGAGGCGCAGGATGTCGGCGGCTCGCTTCTTGTTGCCGGCGGCGCGCTCCAGGGCCTGCTCGAGCAGACTGCGCTCGATGCGGTCGATCAGGGCAGGGAAGTCGAGGCCAGCCGCCGGCAGCCGGATCAGCGGCTCGAGCGAGGCCGCGGCCGCCGGCGCCGCCTCCGGAAGCGTGAAATCGCTGGGATAGAGTTCCTGGCGCCCGCCGCTCAACAGGACGGCCTTCTCGAGGGCGTTCTCCAGTTGGCGGACGTTGCCCGGCCACTGGTACTGCATCAGCCGCTCGAGCGTGGCCGGCGAGACGCGCGGGGGCGGAATACTTTCGCGCCCGCAGATCCGCTCCAGGAACGCTTCGACCAGCAGTGGAAGATCCTCGAGGCGCTCGGCCAGGGGCGGCATGGCGATGGGCACGACATTCAGCCGGTAGTAGAGGTCTTCGCGGAACTCGCCGCGGCGGACCATTTCCGCCAGATCGCAATTGGTGGCGGCGATGACGCGCACGTCGACGCGGATGGTCTCAGCGCTGCCCAGGCGCTGGAACTCGCGCTCCTGCACGACGCGCAGAACCTTGGCCTGCAAGCCCAGCGGCATGTCGCCGATTTCGTCGAGGAAGATGGTGGATCCATCGGCCTGCTCGAAGCATCCGGCGCGCGCGCCGACCGCGCCGGTGAAGGCGCCCTTGACGTGGCCGAAAAACTCCGCTTCCAGCAGGTGTTCGGGGATGGCCCCGCAGTTGACAACCACCATGGTCGCGGCGGCGCGCGGGCTGAGCTCGTGAATGGCGCGCGCCGCCAGCTCCTTGCCCGTGCCGCTGGGGCCGGTGATCAGCACCGTAGAGCGCTTCGGCGCGATCATCGCGATCACCTCGACGACGCGATGCATCAAGCGGCTCGAGCCGATCAACGCCGGCGCCGGCGAATCGGCAGGCGCGGCCGGCCGCGATCGCTGGCCGAGCAATTCCGCCAGGCGCGCGGCGATTTCTTCGGCTGCCAGCGGCGCCGGCCAGTAATCGTCCAGGCCGGTCTTGACCAGACGCACGATCTCGCGCGGCTCGCCGCCATCGCTCACCACCACCACCGCTAGCGCCGGCTGACGCCGTCGCGCCTGCTCCATCAGGGCGGCGACGTCGAGATCCTCCATCTCGCCGTGGATGAGCAGCGCGCGGTAGTCCTGGCTATCGAGACTCGTCAAACACTGGCGCGCGCTGTGCGCGCGATCCGATAGATAGCCTAGGGCCGACAACGCACCGGCGATACGACCGGTGATCTCGGAGTCAGAACTGGCACTCAACACCCGTTGCGGCGCGCTCATCGCAGTTTTTCCGGCGGCCACCATTACGCACGCCGGCGGCCACTGGCGCGGGCTGCAATCCAAAGCGGTTAGAACGCGCGCGGCGTCGGGCCGCCGCCAAAACGCGTCGTCAATTTGACCCTGGAGCAGCCGGAGGCGTGGAGTCCGGTTTTTGACGCGGCTCGAGCGCCGCGGCGGTATTGCTCAGCACCACGATGTCCACTCGCCGGTTTTGCGCGCGGCCCTCCTGGGAAGCGTTGCTGGCCACGGGATGAAAATCGGCATAACCGGCGACGGCCATGCGCTGCGGCGTGATCTGGTGCTCGCGCATCAGGTGGTCCAGCACGGCCATGGCTCGCGCCGCCGACAGCTCCCAGTTGGATGGGAACTGCGAGGTCTGGATGGGAACATTGTCGGTGTGACCTTCGAGCCGCACCGGCTGATTGGGGAGATTGGCGAGCGACCGGGCCAGCTTGCCCAGGATCGGACGGGCCTCCGGCGTGAAGCTGTCGCGGCCCGCCGGAAACAACGCCGCTTCGCGCAGGCTCAGCACCAGGCCGCGCGGCTCGAGCGAAACGCTGATTTTCCCCTCCGCGATTTCGGCGGTCAGCTCCTTTTCCAAGCTGTCCTTGACCGGGGCCAGCTCGGCCATGGAGAGCGCCTTGAGGGCCTGCGACGAGGCGTCCGGAGTGTCGGTGGCGCGCGGGCCTTGATTCACCACGCCTTCCTGCCGTACCGCCCCGTGACTAATGTAGGACTGAAACGAAGCCGCCACGCGAGCGACCTTCTTCTTGTCGACTTGCGAGGATGCGAACAGGACCACGAAAAACGCGAACATGAGCGTGATGAAGTCGGCGTAGGAGACCAGCCAGCGCTCGTGACTGGCATGCTCGTGCGCGGCGCTTTTTCGTTTCACGGCGGTGGATCCTCGTCAAGCGGCCGCGGCCGCGTCGGGCGGCGCCGGGGGGGCCTTTTTGGGCCGCGCGGCCGGCTCGTTATCGAGATACGCTTCCAGCTTGTTTTGGATGAGCTTCGGGTTGAGGCCTTCGGCGATGCCGATGACGCCTTCCAGCGCCAGCTCGGAGATTCGCTGGCGGGCGCGGGCCACCGACTTCATCTTGGCCGCCGCCGGGAGCAGAAACAGGTTCGCCACGCCGACCCCGTAAATGGTCGCCACGAAGGCCACCGCGATGCCCTTGCCGACCTCTTCGATATTCTCCAGGTGTTTCATCACCTGGATGAGACCCAGCACGGCCCCGATGATGCCGATGGTGGGAGCGTAGCCGCCGGCCGACTCCCACACCCCCGCCTCGGCGTCCGCGCGGCTCTCATCGAGCGCGATCTCCAGCTCCATCATGCGCCGGATCTCCTGCGGCTCGGTGCCGTCGACGGCCAGAATCAAGGCCTTCTTCAGGAAGGGGTCGGCCACGGCCATGATTTCCTTCTCCAGCGACACGATGCCCTTGCGGCGAGCCTTGTTGGAAAACTCCACGATCTGCGCCAGAACGCTGTGCGGATCCAGGCGCTCTTCAAAGACGATGCGCGCGAGCTTGCGGCAGGCGTCCCGGAACACGCGGAAAGGCTGGCTGACGAGGGTGGCCCCCAGCGTGCCGCCAAAGACGATCAGCGCGGCGGTCGGCTGGGCGATCTCGCGCATGCTGCCGCCCTCCAGCAGCAGCCCGCCGCAAATACCGCCTACGGCCAGAACCAGCCCTAGCAGGGTTCCCTTGTCGAGCTTCCGGTCCTGATTACTCGCCGCCACGGCCGCCGCGCTCCTTTCCGTCCTGCACGATGGGCTTCTGGCGAATCTGGCGCTGGTAATCGACGATCTCCGTCATGACCTGGTCCAGGTTTTCGAGCACCGTCATCTTCTGGCCGTTGACTAGGGAGATCACCGTATCCGGAGTACTCTCCAGGTACTCGATCAGCTCGGCGTTGACCACAATCGGCTCATGGTTTAGCCGGGTGAGACGGATCATATTACGTCTATCGGCCAAAACCTCCAGAAATTGTCCCGCCGGTGTCCTCCCGGGGACCGATAAGAAACCCCGGGTACGACAATGCAACAGCAACAACTCTTCGAACTATCGTGCCGGGCGGCGCAGGAGCTGCTCGAAGATCTGGAGCGCGGGAACCTGGATCAACTGGAGGCAAACCTGGCGCGAATCCGCCACTACGCGGCGCTGGCCGAGGCCGCGCCGGTGGACTCGCTGCGCGGCGAGGGGCTCGAGCGCCGCGAGCAACTGGAGGCGCTGGGCGGGATTGTGGACCGCGTGGGCGGATCTCTGCGCGGCATCAGCCGCCAGTTGGCCGCCGAGCTCGAGAGTCTGGGCGCGAGCCACAACCTGCTCGAACACATCGTCAGCGGCGGCCGGCAAACGGCGCCGGGGCCCCATCGCCGGCCGACTCCCATTGTTCAATTTCGAGCAGCCGGTTGTACTTCGCCAGGCGCTCGGATCGAGTCACCGAACCCACTTTGATCCAGCCGGCGCCCGAGGCGACGGCCAGATCCGCCAGGAAGGAATCTTCGGTCTCGCCCGAGCGGGCCGAGACGATCGCGGTGTAGCCGGCGGCGCGGGCGCGGTCTATGACCTCGAAGGTTTCCGTCAGAGTACCGGCTTGATTCATCTTCACCAGGACGGCATTGGCCGCGCCGTCGCGGATGCCGCGCTCGAGGCGCGCGAGATTGGTGACGAACAAATCGTCGCCGACGAGCTTCACGCCGGCGCCGAGGCGCGTGGTCAGCGCCTTCCAGCCGTCCCAGTCATCTTCGGCCAAGGGATCTTCGAGAAAGGCAATCGGGTAGTCGCGGGTCCAGGATTCGAGCAGATCGGATAATTCCGCGCTTGTCAGGTCGCGGCCCTCGCGACGCAAGCGGTAAAGGCCGTCGCGGCAGAAATGCGTAGCGGCGACGTCGATGGCGATCGAGACTTGATTCTGCGCGGGCAGCGCGCCGGCGAGCAGATCGAGCGCCGCGCGATTGGAGTCGAGCCAGGGGCCGAGTCCGCCTTCGTCGGCCACGCCGGTGAGGCGATGCCCTTGAGCGGCGAGCCGTTCGGAGAGGCGCCGGTGGATCTGGGCGGCCATTTCCAGCGCCGCGGCCAACGTGGGGGAGCCGCGCGGGATGACCATGAAATCCTGAAAATCGAGGTTGCCGCCGGCGTGCAGGCCGCCCGAGATTATATTGATCATAGGCGTAGGGAGGGCGGCGCGCCGGTCCCCCGCCAGGTAGCGCCACAGCGGGACGCCCTCGGCGGCGGCGGCGGCCCGGGCCACCGCCAGCGAGACGCCGAGAATCGCGTTGGCTCCCAGGCGGCGCTTGTCTAGCGTGCCGTCGAGCGAGATCATCAGCCGGTCAATTTTGGCCTGCTCCCGCGCGTCGCAGCCGGCGACGGCCCGCGCCAGCTCGCCGTTGACGCTGTCGACGGCGCGCCCTACGCTGCGGCCGGCGTAGCCGGAGCCGGAGCCGTCGCGCAGCTCGCGGGCTTCGTGGGAGCCGGTCGAAGCGCCGGCGGGAACCATCGCCGCGGCGCGGGCTCCGGTTGCCAGCGTCACTTCGGCCGCCAGGGTCGGCTGACCGCGGGAGTCGAGCACCTGGCGGGCGCGCAGGCGCTCGATGCGGAAGCTCATAGCCGCGCCACCGCTTCGGCGACCGAGGCGCAGCAGACTTCGAGCGTCGCCGGGGTCGGCCGGCCGCGAGAGTCGAGCGCCTGGCGGGCGCGCAGGCGCTCGATGCGGAAACTCATAGCCGCGCCACCGCTTCGGCGACCGAGGCGTAGCAGGCTTCGAGCGTCGCGGGGCGTTCGCAGATGATGCCGGTCGCCGTTCGACGCACGGCGTCTTGGAGCCGTTCGCCGGCGAGGTACTCGACCGGAGATTTGCCGTCGATGCGGGCGAGCATCAGGCAGCCCAGATGGCGCGCGGCGGCCGCCTCGAACCAGCCGAGCGCCGCCGGCGGCAGCACCGCCTCGACCCAGGTGTAGAACACGCGCGCCAGGTCCAGAAGCGCTTCGGCGTCGCCCGGGCAACGGAAACATTTCAGCAGAAAGTGATTGATGCAGAACGCCGCGTCGAACGAGGGATCGCCGTAGTGAACGACCTCGAAGTCGATGACCATCACACGGCCGTCGTCGAGGAGGAAGTTTTTCGGGCTCCAGTCGCCGTGGACGAGCGAGACGCGCCGCGCCGCAGAGGCGGCGATCAGTTCCTCGACGGGCGCGGCCACTTCCGGCCGCCGCCGCGCCGTGGTGCGGTAGTAGGGATCGATTCGCAACTGATCGAAGGGGACCTGGTCGCCGTAGCGCGCGGCGAACTCGGAGTTCTCCCAAGTGTTTCGTATGAGCAACCCCAGCAGCGCGCCGGCGCGGGCGGCGACGGCCGGCTCGAGGCGGCCGGCGAGCAGGCGCGCTTTCCAGCTCTCGGCGCCGGCCGGCGCGGCCTCCATGGCGAACAGGTAGTTGTCGTCGTCGGCCCAGAGGACCCGCGGGACGGCGCCGGCGGGCAAAAGACCCGCGGCGTCCTCGAGAGCCTGCCTCTCGCGGACGATTCGGGCGCGGTCGGCGCGCCAGTCGTCGTGGACGCGCAGCCGGCCGAGCGACTGCTTGAGCACGAACCGGCGGCCCGTCGCTTGGACCAGGAAAACGTTGTTCGAGACGCCGCCGCCGAGTTCGTCGACGCGCAGCTGGTTGCGGCCGGCGACGCCGCGGCCGGCCAGGTATTGGGCGCAGTTATCGGCAGTAAGCTCGAAGGGCTCGCTCATCGGCCCGCGCCGGAGGCGGGCGGGTCCCGGCGCAGCACCGGATAGAACTGGGTGAAGACGTTGTCGGTTCCGGCGTGCTCCTTGTGGCAGCTCCAGCAGGCCTCTTTGGGAAAGGCCTTGGCCGTCGCCGCTCCGGGAAACGCCGCCTTGCCCATTTGGGCGAAATCGAAGTAGGCCCAGCCCTCCGGGAAGCGGCTGGAGTCTTTCACGGCGGCCTCCAGGGCCACCGGGCGGTCCGCGAAATTCCCCTGGCGGTTGATGGAGCTCTGCGAGGCCGGCGTCAGGACCTCCATGGCCAGGATGGTCCTTTCCGGAAACCGCCCGGTCTTTCTGTATTCCTGGTAGGCTCGTGGATGGAGGTAGACGTTGTGGAAGGTCGGCCGCCGCGCCGGCTCCGCGTCGTAGCTCATGCCGAGCGAGGCGCCGACGAAGATCCATTCGCGGTAGCCTTCGGGCCGCAGCAGCTCGTTCTGGGCGTTGAAGCGCGGCTCGCCGTCGCCTGGCTGAGCCAGGACCCGAAGCGCCGTCCACGCCAGCAGCATCGCCGGGAGCGCCAGCCACACTGATTTCTTCATGTTCGACCTCCAGAAGAAGTATGCTGATAGGATAGCAGAAGGATGCAACTTTCCCGACGCCCGAGGTGTTGTACCATTAAAGTGATAGAGGGACTTTCGAATATGCGATCGCGCGTTTTTCCGGCGGTGTGCGCCCTGTTGATGGCGGCGGCTTTGCCGTTGGGGGCGCAGGTTCTCGACAACGCCTCGTTGAGCGGCAGGTATTACTTCGTGCATCTGCAAATCACCGCTTCGAACGCGCAGGGGAGCGACGGGCGGAACCTGAGCGGCACGATCACCTTCAACGGCACGGGCGGTTACACCTACGCGGGACGGCTCGGCATCGCGGCCGGGGCGCCGGCGGCCAACAGCGGCGCGGGGACTTACACGGTGGCCGCGAACGGCGGCGTGGCGATGGCCAGCCCCATCCGCTCGGCGCTCACCATGCGAGCCTGGCTGAGCGGCGACCGCAACGTGCTGGTCGGGGCCAGCACCGAGGCCGCCGACAGTACTAATGATATGTTCGTGGCCATTCGCGCGCCGGCGGCCAACGTAACCAACGCCGCGCTCAACGGCGCCTACACCGGCGCCTACCTCTCGTTCCCCAACGGCGGCTCGGCGGGCGTGCGCTCGGCGATCGTGACGCTGGCGGCCGCGGGCAACGGGCAGTTTTCCCGCGTCACCGCGCAGGGGCACGCCTTCGACCAGGGCGGGCGCAACGTCACGCAGGACGCCGCCAACTCCACCTACATCGTTAACGGCGACGGCACGGGCACGGCGAATTTCGGCAGCGCGGCGAGCCTGTTCTCGGCGACGCGCGACATTTTCGTCTCCCAGGACGGCAACTATCTGATCGGCGCCTCCAACACCGCCGGCGGGCGCGACCTGTTCGTGGCCACCAAGAACTTCAGCGCCTCCGCCAGCGCCGCCGCTTTCGACGACAACCCGCGCTTCCTGGTCGCGGAGATGAACGTCGAGCGGCCGAGCAGCCTCTCGAACGACCTGGCTTTCAGCGCCGGCAGCGGGGCGGTGAGCATCCTGACGAGCGGCCGCGCCCTGGTGGCGGAGCGGTTGCGGCTGAGCAACCAGCCGTATGATGTCTCTCAGATCAACCTATACTCGGTGAACGCCGACAGCACCGGGTTCCTGGGGCCGCTGGCGGTGTCGGGGCTGAGCAACATGGCGCTGGGGGCGTCGGTCCCGGTTGGGGGGACGGCGCGGCCGTCCTCCGTGGTGGCGGCGCAGATCGGGACGGTTGGCGCGATTACCAACGTGTACGGGATCTTCTTCGCCGTGCGCGGGCCGAGCTTCAGCGGCACGGGTGTGTTTGTGTTTCCAACCGGGGTCGTGGTCAACAACTCGGCGGCGCGGGCGCCGTTCCCGAACCCCATCGCGCCGGGCTCCATCGTGGAGCTGTACGGCGCGGGCCTGGCGCCGCGCGTGGGGCAGGCAGCGACGCTGCCGCTGCCGTTGGCGCTCGAAGGCGTCTCGGTCACGGTCGGCGGCCGGACGGCGCCGTTGTTTTTCGTCTCGTCGAGCCAGATCAATATCCAGGTTCCGTTCGAGTCGAGCGGGGCGACGGCGACGATCCAGGTGAACAACGGCGGCGCTAGATCTAATGAAGTCATAGTTCCCCTGGCGGCGACCAGCCCGAGCGTCTATTCCTATTCCGACGCGGAGAGTCCCACGCGGGCCATCGTCACCCACCCCGATGGCGGGCTGGTGACGCCGGCCCGGCCAACCACGCCGGGCGGGACGGTGATCATGTACGTCACGGGCCTGGGGGCGCTCAACCCGCCGGTAGAGAGCGGCGCCGCCAACGGCGCGCCTCCGCTAAAATTGGTGGTCGACCCTAACGTCCGCATTTACTTCGGCGGGGTGCTGGCGACGAATGTCGGATTCATCGGCGGCTCGCCTAACTTCGCCGGACTGAACCAGATCAATGTGGTGATTCCGGCGGTGGTCGTCGGCAACAATGTGCCGGTGTCGATCGGCACCTCGAATGCATTCACCGACGTGGCGGATATCCCGATTCGATCCAACTGAGGTTCGCCGGCCAGCCCGACACAACCTTGCCACGATGATGGACGAACCCAACGGCGCGCCCATGATCGAGGCCGTAGGCCTCAGCAAGTTCTACGGCAGCTTTGCCGCTATCCGCGAGGTGTCGTTCGCGGTGCCGCGCGGGCAGGTGGCGGCGTTCCTGGGGCCCAACGGCGCCGGCAAGTCCACCACCATGCGGATCCTCACCGGGTATCTGACGCCGAGCGCCGGAAAGGCGCGCCTGGCGGGACTGGACGTCGCGACGCACCGGCTGGAGGCGGCCGCGCGTATCGGCTATCTGCCCGAGAACGGACCGCTGTACCCGGAGATGACGCCGCTCGCGCTGCTGAAGTTCTTCGGCAACGCTCGCGGGCTCGACGCGGCGCGGCTCCGGCAGCGCATCGAGGCCGTGGTGGCGCAGTGCGCCCTTGGGGCGGTGCTCGAGAAAAGCGTCCACAAGCTGTCGAAGGGCTATCGCCAGCGGGTGGGCATGGCGCAGGTGCTGCTGCACGAGCCCGACATCCTGATCATGGACGAGCCGACGGCCGGCCTCGACCCCAACCAGATCCGCGAGGTTCGGCGGACGATCCGCGAGCTGGGCCGCAGCAAGACCATCCTGCTCTCGACGCACATCCTGCAGGAGGTCGAGGCGACGGCCGACCGCCTCATCCTGATTCACGAGGGGCGCATCGTCTTCGATGGTCTGCCGCAAGAGATGGCCGGCGGGCGGACCCTGGAAGAGGCCTTTTACGCGCTGACCGGCCGGCCGGGCGCGGAAACCGCGGGCGCCGCCGCCGAGCCCGTCGCCGAGGACAACTCATGCCAGGCCGCGGACGCGTGATCCGCGCCGTTTTCCGGCGCGAGTTTGCGGGCTACCTGTCGAGCCCCACCGGCTATGTCTTTGTCACCCTGTTCGTCTTTCTCAGCGCGGTGGCGGCGTTCTGGCAGGAGCGGTTCTTCGCCACGAACCTGGCCAACCTGGACCAGCTCAACCGCTTGTTCCCGTATCTGCTGGTATTCCTGGTTCCGGCGATCACCATGGGGCTGTGGGCCGAGGAGCGCAAGCAGGGAACCGAGGAGCTGCTGCTGACGCTGCCGGCGCGGGACGGCGAGCTGGCGATCGGCAAGTACCTGGCGGCGCTGGCGATCTACTCGGTGGCGCTGGTGTTTTCCCTGAGCCACGTGGTGGTGCTGGCGTGGCTGGGGAGTCCGGACCCGGGGCTGCTGGTCTCTACCTATTTCGGATACTGGCTGATGGGCGCGGCGCTGCTGGCGCTGGGAATGGCGGCGTCGCTCGTGACGGACAACCTGACGGTGGCTTTCATTTTGGGCGCGGTGTTCTGCGCCGTGCCGGTGTTCCTGCGGCACGCCGGGCTGATCCTGACCGGCGGCGCGCAGCGGCTGGCCGAGCGGTTGTCGTTCGTCGATCAGTTCCAGGACCTGGCGCGCGGCGTGGTGACGGCGGGCGCGGTGCTGTACTTCGGCGCCTTGGCGTGCGCGGTGCTGTACGTGGATGTAGCGCTGGTGGGAAGGCGGCGCTGGCCGGCGGGGCGGAAGGGGCCGCGTTTGGGACGGCACTACTTCGCGCGCGGGCTGGCGCTGGCGGTGATGGTGGCCTCGGCGACGACGCTCGCCGCGCGGCTGGGCGGCCGCGCCGACGTCACCTCCGAGCGCATTCACTCGCTGTCCGTGGAAACGCGCGCGCTGCTCGCCAGTCTCGATCCGAAGCAGCCCGTCTTCATTCAAGCCTACCTGAGTCCCGACGTGCCGCGCAGCTATGTCGAAGTACGCACCAACCTGGCCGCCCTGCTGCGCGAGTTCGACGCCATCGGGGGCGAGCGCATTCACACCAAGATCATCGAGACGGTGAAGTACTCCGAGCAGGCGCGGGAGGCGCGCGAGCGGTTCGGCATTCAGGCGTTTCGCGTTCCGGTGAGCGAGGAAAGCGCCGCCGCGGTAAACGACATTTACCTCGGCGTGGCGTTGACGTGCGGCTCCGAGGAGTTCGTCATCGGGTTCTTCGATCGCGGCCTGCCGGTGGAGTACGAGTTGATGCGGTCGATCCGCGTGGTGGCGCGGGCCAAGCGGAAAAAGATCGGCATCCTCGAAACGCCGGCGAAGTTGTTCGGCAGCTTCGATTTTCAGAGCCGCGCCCAGACGCAGGACTGGTCGATCGTCGCCGAGCTGCGCAAGCAGTACGAGGTCGCGCCGGTGGCGCCGGACACCGATTATCCGCAGGATCTGGACGCGCTGATTGCGGTGCTGCCCTCGGCGATGCCGCAGCCGCAGATCGACCGGCTGACGAATTACGCGCGGCAGGGCAAGCCGGCGCTGCTGCTGGTGGATCCGCTGCCGGCGTTTAATCTGGAGCTTTCGCCGCAGGAGCTGCCGCCGGGGCCGTTCCAGACGACGCCGGCGGCGCCGAAGGGCAACGCGCGGCCGCTGCTCGAAGCGCTAGGTATCACCTGGCCGGCTGAGCGAATCGTCTGGGACAACTACAATCCGCATCCGCAACTGAAGAATCTGCCGCCCGAGGTGGTGTTCATCTCGCGGGGGAGCCAGGCGGACGACGCCTTTCAGTCTAAGGAAGAGGTAACGGCGGGACTGCAGGAGGTCGTCCTGCTGTATCCCGGCGCGCTGCGGCCGCGCGGCTCCGACGTCGAGTTCATTCCCTTGCTGAAGACCGGAAAGGCCTCCGGGTCGCTGCGCTGGGACCAGCTCGTGGAGCGGTCGATGTTCGGCGCGGCGCTCCGTACCGGGCTGCCGCACAATCCGGAGAAGGAGGGCTACGTGGTCGCCGCGCGCGTCAAGGGGCGCTCCGCGGAGCGGCCGGTGAACGCCATCGTCGTCGCCGACGCGGACATGATGGGCGAGCAGTTTTTCGAGCTGCGGAAGCGGGGAATCGAGAATCTCCAGTTCGACAATGTGACGTTCCTGCTCAACGCCGTCGACCAGGTCGCGGGCGACACCTCGTTCCTGGCTCTGCGGAAGCGGCGGCCGCGTCACCGCACGCTCGAGGCTGTGGAAGCGCGCACGCGGGTGTTCGAGGAGCAGCGGCTGCTCGAGACGCAGGCGGCGCAGGCCAACGCGGAGCAGCGGCTCAAGGAAGCCCAGGCGCGGTTTGACGCCTCGGTGCGCGAGGTGCAGCAGCGCAGAGATCTCGACGAGCAAACCAAGCAGATCATGATCTCGAATTTGCAATCGGTCGAGAACCGGCGGCTGGCGGTGGCGCGCGCCAACATCGAGGACGAGCGGCAGCGGCAGATCGAGTCGAGCCGCGCCAGCATGGAAGCCTCGGTGCGCGGCGTGCAGAACACCATCAAGATGCTGGCGGTGGCGCTGCCGCCGATCCCGGCGTTCGTGCTATTCGTGTTGTTTTCCCTGCGGCGGCTGCGGCGCGAGCGAATCGGCGTAGCCGAGGAGCGCCTGGTCGAGGGACGCGCCTGATGCGGGAGTCGACCAAGACGGCGCTGTTTTGCCTGGCCGCCGCGGTGCTGGCCGTGACGGCGGCGATGGTCGAGCCGGAGTCGGCGGCGCCGGATGTCTTCAGCGACCAGGGCGAACAATTCTTCCCGCGCTTCACCGACCCGCTGGCGGCGAAGGCGCTCGAAGTGGTCGAGTACGACGAGACCACCGCCACGGCGCGGCCGTTCAAAGTCGAGTTCAAGCGCGGCAAGTGGACCATCCCGTCGCATCACAACTATCCCGCCGACGCCCGCGACCGGCTGGCGAAGACCGCCGCGCCCCTGGTAGGTCTCAACAAGGACGAAGTGCGCTCCGACCTCGCCGAGGAACACGGCAAGTACGGCGTCGTCGATCCGCTCGACCAGAAAGTGACCAGCCTCACCGGACGCGGCAAGCGCGTCACGCTGCGCGACGAGCAGGGCGCCGCGCTCGCCGACCTGATCCTGGGGCCGGCGCTCAAGGACAAGCCGGGCTACCGCTACGTGCGGCTGCCGGGGCAGAAACGCACCTATCTGGCGAAGACGGACGCCGATCCGTCGGCGAAGTTCGAGGACTGGATCGAGACGGATCTTCTGAAGGTCGCGGCGAGCGCCATCCGCCGCGTCTCGATCCACAACTACTCGATCAACGAACAGCTCGGGCGACTGGAGAACGTCGAGAACCTGGTCCTGACCCGGGACAAGGACGTCTGGCAGATGGCGGGCGCCGCGAAGCTGAACACCGGCGCGATCAACGCCATGACCGCGGCGCTCGACAATCTGCGGATCGTCGGGGTGCGGCCGAAGCCTCCCGCGCTGACCGAGGATCTCAAGACGCGCGGCGGCATCCAGATGTCGCTCGAGACGATGATGTCGCTGCGGCAGAAGGGATTCTTCATCACGCCGGACGGGCGGCTGCTGTCGAACGAAGGCGAGCTGGCCGTCGAGACCGCCGACGGGCTGGTCTACACGCTCCGCTTCGGCGAGATCCTGTCGGGCCAGGGAGAGACCGCGGCGGCCGCGCCCAAGCCGGCCGACGGCAAGCCGGTTCCCAAAACTGCCGGCGCCCAAGCCGAGAGCCGGTACCTGTTTGTGACCGTGGGGCACGACGCGGCGCGGGCTGCTAAGTATCAGGGAGACGCGGCGGCCGGCCAGCGGCTGGCCCGCGAGCTGACCAACCGCTTCGCGGACTGGTATTACGTGATCTCCGGCGCGGATTTCTCGAAACTGCGGCTGAAGAGGAAGGACCTGGCCCGGTAACCGCCGGTCCTGTTCGACGCTACTTTCGGTTCCCGCCGTTCCCGTGCTGCCTGGCAAGGATGGCGATGAAGCGCTCGAACTTCTCGTCGGTCTTGGCCTGCCGCGCCTCAACCTTGTCCAGTCGTGTCTCCGCGCGCATCTGAGCGTCGATCAGGGCGTTCAGCTTGTAGCCCATTTCCTTCAGCTTGTAGCCCATTTCCTGATGCGCCCTCCGGTGGTCCTCCTCGGACTCTCGGATTATTCGGGCGATGGCCTTGAGCGTGTGCTCGACGGCGCCCAACCGCTTTTCCTGACGGTCCATGCGCTTCTCGTGCCGCTCCGCCCGCTTCTCGGAGGCGAACAGCAGCGCGGCCGTCTTGGTCTGCTGCTCGAGGATGAACTGGATGGACTTCTCGACGTTCATCCCTCGATTATACGCCACGCCGGGAAGCTGCGCTACAATGCGCAGGGAGCTGCCATGAAAACGACTCTTGCCGTTTGCCTCTGCCTGACGCTGGCCGGCGCGCTCGGAGCGCAGCCGGCGAACCCGTTGACGACCGCCGTGACGCAGGCCTTCCACTCCGCCCGGATGAACCTCGAGGAAAGCGCCGCGCTGATGCCGGAAGATAAGTACGGGTTCCGCCTCACCGAGTCGCAGCGCACCTTCGGCGAATGGATCGGCCACACCATCATGGCGAACTACAATTCCTGCGCGGGAATGAAGGGCGAGAAACCGCCGGCCGCGGCCGAGCAGGCGCATCACCTGAAGGCCAAGGCGGAGCTGACCCAAGCGATGCAGGAGTCGTTTGCCTTCTGCTCCGAGACCCTGAAAACCATGGACGACCAGAAGGCGCTGGCCCCGGCGGGACCGAATCAGCCGCCGCCGGTGCGGAACATGGTGGGTCTTCTCACGCTGCTGAGCTCGCACTACGGAAACATGGTCGGGTATCTCCGGACCAACAACCTGACGCCGCCGTCGACGGCGCGAGCGCAGAAGTCGAAGAAATCCGGACCGTCGCACTAAGAGGCGGCGGGGTCAGACCGCGGCGGCCTCTTCCTGATACATCCTGTCGATCTGCTCGGCGTAAAGCCGCTCCACTTCGCGGCGGCGCACCTTGAGCGTCGGCGTAATCTCCCCGGCGGCGATCGAGAACTCGCGGTCGAGCACGGCGATGCGCTTGATCTTTTCGTACTGGGCCAGCCCGGAGCAGGCTCGTTCGACCTCCCGTTCCAGCAGGTCGACAACCTGCGGGTGGCGCGCCAGCTCCGCGGCTGAGGCGCAGGTCAGGCCGCGTTCGCGGGCGAACCGCTCGAGCTGCGGGAAATTGGGCACAATCAGGGCGCCCGCGAACTTCCGCCTGTCCGCGATCACCACGGCGTCGGCGATGTAAGGGTTCTGGCGCAGCTTGTTCTCGATCGGTTGCGGGGCGACGTATTTTCCGCCGGCGGTCTTGAGCAGGTCTTTCTTGCGGTCGGTGATGCTCAGGAAGCCGTCGGCGTCGAGCCGTCCGATGTCGCCGGTGTGGAACCAGCCGCCGTCCATGGCTTCGGCCGTCTCGCGCTCCATCTTGTAATAGCCGCGCATGACGTTGGGGCCGCGCACCAGGATCTCGCCGTCATCAGCAATACGGACCTCGACGTTTTTGATGGGCCGGCCGACCGCGCCCAGACGCACGGCCTCCGGGCGGCTCGCCGAGACCACCGGCGAGGTTTCCGTCAGGCCGTAACCCTCCAGGATCGGGATGCCGGCGGCCCAGAAAAACTCGAGCAGCTCGCGGGCGAGCGGCGCCGCGCCGGAGTAAAACTGGCGAATGCGGCCGCCCAGCCGCGCGCGGAGTTTCGAGAAGACCAGCCGGTCGGCCAGCGCCTGCCGGATGGCGAGGCCCAGCGGGAGCGGCCTTTGCTCCAGCCGATAGGGCAGCGACTCGAAGCCCACTCGGAGCGCCCAGTGGAAGAGCTTCTGGCGCAGCGGCGGCGCGGCCGCCATGCGCTCCATCACGCGCCGGTGGCTTTTTTCGAAGAACCGCGGAACGGCGGCGACCAGCGTCGGCCGCACCGCGGCCAGCGCCTCGGGAACCTCCTCGATGACGCCCACGTGGGCCACGGTGATTCCATGTAGGTAGTAGGCGTAGTCCAGCGTGCGCTCATAGATATGACAGAGGGGCAGGAAGGAGAGTCCCAGGTCGTCGGGGCGGAAGTCCGGGGCGCTGTCGACCACGTTGCTCGCGATGTTGGCGTGGGTGAGCAGGACGCCCTTGGGCGTACCGGTGGTGCCCGAGGTGTAGAGGATACTGGCGAGATCGTCCGGGCCGACGCCGGCGGCGGCCGCTTCAAAGTGCCGGCGGTCGGCGTCGGTGAGAGGATTGGCGCCGATCAACTGGCCGAGCGCGAGAGCCCGCCCGGCGGCCTCCTCCTCGAAGGTAATGACGTTCTCCAGCGACGGCAGGCGGCCGCCGAGGGACTCGATTTTCTCGCGCTGCGCGGCGGTGGAGACCAGAATGGCGCGAGCGCCGGAATCCTCGAGCATGTAGTGAATCTGCTCGGCGGTGAGCGTCGGGTAAAGCGGGACGCTCACGATCCCCGCGGTCATCATGGCGAAGTCCGCCACCGCCCATTCCCAGCGATTCTCCGAAAGCAGCGCGCAGCGGTCGCCGCGGCGGACTCCCAGCCGGCCGAGCGCCAGATGCAATTGCCCGACGCGACGGCCGAACTCGCCGGATGACACCGCTTGCCAGACAGCGCCTTCCTTCACCAACAGTTGATCGGGCTTGCCGAAAGCGGCGCTGCGCAGAAACAGTTGGGCGATGGTCTCGACCGCCGGCATGGGAGTACAAGGATAGCAAAAGGCAACGCCTGTACCATCGCGGCCCGCGGCAAAGCGACGGCGTTGCCCACGACCAGCCAGCCGGCGCCGCGGTCAGCGCACGTAGGTGACCGGGACCAGCGGCCCGGCCAGGGGGCTCGAGACGTTGCCGATCTCGATCGAAACCGGAAGCCGCTCGCCGCGGATGCGGTCGCCGTGCACCCGGATGTTGATCTGATTAAGACCTACGAAGCCCGGGGCGAAGCCGCTCCACTCGACGATCATCTCGGCCTCCGAGATGCGCGGGTCGCCGATGAAAACCTTAGGGCGGACGGTGGTGGCCAGCGGCTGCGCCGGGGCCGGCGCGCCGGGCTGGAGGTTGACGCCGGCCGCGGGCGGCAGGCCGGTGGCGAACAAGACCAGGACTTCGTCGCGGCGGGCCGGGTCCTGGCGCGTGACGGGGGAAAAATCGTCGGCGTGAAACAGCGCCGCCTCGCCGGTGGCGGTGTTGGCGAAGATACCGGGCGAGGAAGCGGCGACGCGGACCTGGGCCGGCGCGCTGGCGGCGGCGCCGGCCGGGGATCGCACCGTCACGGCGTAGGCGCCGGCTCGGAGGTTCGTCGGCACCTGGGCGTTGATCTGGACGGCGGAGGTCATCAGCAACGGCACGGTAACGTCGCCGAACGTGACGCAAGTGCCGCCGAGCATCGAGGGCAGGGGCAGGGAGCCGGCGGCGGCGTCCTCGCCGAGGTTCTGGCCGAAGATGGAGATCAGCGAGCCGGGCGATATGTCCGAGGTATAGGCGGCAGCGTGCACCACGCTGCGCGAGGTGATCAAGGGCCGCGCCGCCGGCCGCGCGGGCGCCAGCGAAGCTACGCTCAGCCCGCTGGCCGTGATGACGTAGGCGTTGGCGCCGCGATTGTCCACCGCCATCAGACGCGAGGGGATATTGGCGCGCTGGTTGGTGAAGACCGGAACGGTGAAGGCTTCCGAGACGGGAACCGACGCGATCACTTGCTCGGTGGCGATGTTGACGAGCTCGACCACCGGTTGCGGATCGCCGGTGGGGTTGGCGTTGGCGTTCGCCTGCGGCGCCGTCGAAAAGCGGGCGTAGGTGGTGGCGTTGACCGGGGCCACGGCCGGCACATCGCGGAGCGCCCCGCCGGGCGCCACTTGGCCGGGGACCGGCCGCGGCCCGGGGTCGGGTGGCGGCGCGGGCGGGGGCGCCGGTCCGGGCGGCGGCGCGGGCGGCGGGATCACGATGGCCCCGCCGGCAAAGCCGCCCACCGGGACCAGCGCCGCGTTCAGGATGGCGCGATTCGCCAGGTAGTAGCGGCCCTCGGGTCCGGCGCCGACGTTGCCGTAATAGCTGGTCATCGGCGCGCTCATCACCGTCCGGGCCAGCACGTAGTCATCAATCAGTGAGTCGTAAAGGTATGCTGTGCCGTTCCCCGCCAGCAGCAGGATCGACTCGTTGCCGGGGGTCGAGGTCATGCTGACCGGGAAGGGGATGTTGAGCGTCCCGATGGCGTTGGAAAGCCCCCGCGGCAGGGCGCTGCGGCCCGACGTGGTCCAGAGGTTGCCGGCGGCGTTGGCCGCCGCCGAGGCGAAGATCTGCAAACCGTAGATGCCCTGGGCGATGACGCGCGGCGCCAGCGGCCCCTGCGCCACGTTGAACGGCACGGCCGGAAAAACGATTCGGTCGTACTCGCGGCCCTCCTCGAGGTTCACCATGCTGATCCACTCGCCGCCCGTGTTGGCGACGTAAAGCGTTCGGCCATCGAGGCCGAGGGCCATCGAGCGCGGCAGCTGGCCCACCTCGATAGGCGCGAGCAGGGTCTGCGAGCGGAGGTCGAAGACCTCGATCTGGTTCTTGCCCGAATTGGCCAGGTAGACGCGCTGGCGGGCATTGTCGACGACAATGTCGGCGAGACCCTCGTTGTTGTTGACGTTCACCTCCACGGGGAACGTCGTGGTGCGCGTCTCGGCGTTCAGCCAGTTCTGGTAGACGCGGATGACGGGCGGAATGTTGATGGCCTCCTGCGACTGCAACTGCACCAGGGTGAGGGTGGACCCGATGCGGCGCGTCACGGCGGGGTTCATCGTGAAGCGCAGGCCGCCGGGGGCCTGCACGCCTTCCGCCTGCACGCTGAGTCCGGCCGCGGCGGCCGGGGCCGCGGCCGCGAAGCGGAGAACGCCTCGCCCGGCATTATTGATGCGTATGGAGCGCGCGGCGGCGCCGCGCTCGCACTGGTTGGCGCTGAGCCGAACGACGGTCGTCTCGGGCGCCAGAATCGGAGAAAGATTCATCTGGCCGACCGGCAGCAGCAGCAGCCCCGACTCCGACAGCGCGTAGAGGTTCTGGCCGTTGGAGGAGGCGATCATCTTGCCGAAGACGCTCTCCGGCAACTGGATGCCGAGGCGGATGCCGAGATTGCGGGGATTCGAGACCAGCAGCGTGGCCGAGTTGGGCCGCGGCTGTGGCAGCACGCCCGGGGCAATGTTGAAGGCGCTATAGAGGGTCGTGCCGTCCGCCGCGAAGACGCTGCCGCCGACGTTTTGGAGCAAATTGAAGTTGGCGGCGATGGGAAACGGGGCGTTGGAGGCGTCCTGCTGGGCCAGCACGTTGAGCGTGGCGGTGTCGAACAGCCGCAGGCCGGCCATGAAGCGCGAGCCGTCGGGGGAGACCGAAAGCACGGTCGAGACGCCGGGCACCGTGCGCGTCCGCAGCACCTGGCCGCTGGCTACCTCGTAAACGAACACCACCGTGGAGGCGCCGGTGGGCGTGTTCATCCCGATGATGAACTGTGCGTCGGCGGTCGTGCGGAGGCTCCCTCGGAAAGAAAGATAGACGCGGCCCGGGACCTGCGGGGGAAGCTGCGGCGGGATCGGCGGCGGCGGCGGAACGACGACCGACGAAAGCTGCTCGCCGAAGCGCGCCCCGGGATCGAAGCGGATCAGGGTATCGGTGCGATTGGCCGCCGGGCCGAGGCCGAGCGTGGTGATGAGCACCCGTCCGTCGGCTCCGACCGCGACGCCTTCGGGCGGGGCCGGGATCACGACGCTTTGCACCACGGCGTTCTGGTCGAGATTGATCACGCTGAGCGAGGAGCTCCCGAAGTTGGTGACGTAAAGGAAACGGTTGTCAGCGGAAAGCGCGGCGCCGGCGGGTTGCGTGCCGACGCGGATCGGCGGCAGGAAGCGCCGACCGGGTATCGAGTATACCTGGACGGCGTTCAGGTTGAAATCGACCAGATAAAGCTGGTTGCGGGCCTCATCGAGCACCAGGTCCACGGGGCCGCCGATCACGGGCACCGCGGTGCCGAAAGTGGCGGCCGAGAGGGCCGCGGCCGCGACGAGAAAACCGCCGAGGCGTAGGGCGAGCCTCCTCATCGGATGCTCGTCACCGGGGCCAGCGGCCCGGCGCGCGGGCTTTCGGCCTCTTCGGCGCGGATGAACACGATCAGGTTGTCGCCGGTCGGGGCGTCCGGTGGCACCCGGAAGTTGATCTGGTTGAGCCCGATGAAGCCCGGGGCGAAGCCGCTCCACGCCACCGCCATCTCCGAGCCGCGCAGCCCGAGGTCGCCGATGAAGACGCGGGGCCGCACCGTGGTGATCAGCGGCGAAGCCGGGGCCGGAACGCCAGGATCGATGCGCTGGCCGTCGGCCGGCGGAATGCCGGTGGCGAACAGCACCAGCACCTCGTCGCGGAGGCCGGGATCGGCCCGCGTGACCGGCCGGAAGTCCGCATGGAACACGGCGGCTTGATTGCCGTCGAACATGAAGATGCCGGGGGCGGTGCGGCTCACATTGACCAGCACCGGGTCGCTCTCGAGACCGGTCACGATGGAGCGGACCACCACGGCGTTGGCCCCCGGGAAGGAGTCGGCCGGGAGCTGGGCGTTGATCTGAGTCGGAGAAGTACTCAGCAGGGGAAGCGAGAAGTCGTTGAAGGTGACGCAGACGCCGCCCATGATTTCCGGGAGCGGCAAGAAGGAAGCCGCAGCCGTCTCGGCCAGGTTACGGCCGAACACCGAGATGAGCGAGCCGGGCGAGACGGTGCGGCTGAAGTTGGCGCCGTTGACGATGCCGCCGGTGTTGATGACCGGGCGGTCCGTCGGCTGACTCTGGCGCAGCGACACGACGCTCAGACCGCTCATGGTAATAAGGAAAGCGCTGGAGGCCGAGGCGTCGACGGCCATCATCCGCGGATTGATGTTGGCGCGCAGATTGCCGAACACCGCCGACGGCGGGCCTTCCGGGGCGGCCACGGCGAGCAGGCGCGTCTCGGTGGCTACATCGATCAGCTCGACCAGCGGCCGGGCGTCGCCGACCGGGGCCGCGCCGGCGTTCGCTTGGGGCGGCGTCGTGAAGCGGGCGTAAGTAGTGTCATTGACCGGAGCGACGGCCGGCTGGTGCCGCAAGCCCTGCTGGACGGCGCCGGCCCCGCCGATGGGAGGCTGGCCCGGTTGCGGCGGCATGATGACGGCCCCGCCGCCGGTGGTGCGGCCGCCGGTGGGCACCAGCGTCGAGTTCAGGATGGCGCGGTTGGCGATGAAGTAGCGCCCGCCCGGTCCGGCGGCGAGCGGGCCGTAGTAGCTGTCGATCGGCGCGGTCATTACCGTTTGCGCGTTCACATAGGTATCGCTGATGGCATTATAGCGGAAGGCCATGCCGCCGTTGTTCATCAGGATGATTTCCTCGTTGCCCGGGGTCGAGACCATGCCCGCGGGCGCGGTGACGGTGGCCGCGCCGATCACCGGCGAGACGGCGCGCGGCAGCGCGATCGTGCCGCGGACCGACCACAGCGTGCCGTTGGAGCCGACGAACTGCGGCCCCAGGATCCCCATGGCGATCGAGCGCGCCGTGATGGGCGCCTGGTTGAAGTTGAACGGCAGGGGCGGGAAATCGACCTTGGCGACCTCCTGGCCCAGCCCCAGGTCGACGATGCTGATCCACTCGCCGCCGAAGTTGGCCACGTAAAGCAGCGAGGCGTCGGAGGTCATGGCGAGCGAGCGCGGGAACTGGCCCACTTCGATCGGCGCCAGCATCCGGCGGTTGCGGAAGTCGAAAACCTCGATGCGGTTCAGGCCGGAGTTGGCCAGGTACAATCGGCCGCGGCGGTTGTCCACCTGGATATCGGTAAGGCCCTCGGCGCCGGGCAGCGCCGTCTCGATGGGCAGCGTTTCGCCGACCTGGCCGCCGGTTTGAAAATTCTGGTAAATGCGGATCACCGGCGGAATGTTGATGGCGTCGCTGGACATCAGGACCAGATTGGTAGTAGTAGTGCCCGGCACGCGGTTCGTGATCCGCGGGTTGAGGCTGATCTTGATCGCCGACGGCGCCAGCCCCGAGGTCGCCTCGGCCAGCAGGCCCTGTCCGAGCGCGTTCCGGTTAAAGGTGTAAGTCGCCCGCCCGCGGCCGACGTTGTTCACCTTGACGTCGGCGGTCACCAGCCCGCGATCGCAGGCGTTGATCGAGAGCCGCACGGCGGTGGTCTCGGGCATCAGAATCGGGTAGTCGAAGAGCCGGCCGATGGGAAGCTCGAGGACGCCGGATTCCGACAGCGCGTAGACGGTCTGGCCGTCCGCCGTGGCCGCCATCTTGCCCAGAACGCTCTCGGGTAAGTTGATGCCGAGGTGGATGGCCAGGTTGCGTGGATTCGAAACCAGCAAGGTGGCGGAACTGGGGCGCGTGGTCTGGCCGGCTGCCGCCTGCGGCGCGACGTTGAAGGCGCTGTAAAGCGTGTTGCCGTCGGCCGAGTAGATGCTCCCGCCGACGTTCTGAACGAGATTGAACGCCGCCTGGAGCGCGAACGGAGCGTTGTTGGCGCTGGTGGTGGCCAGGACGTTGAGCGTAGAAGTTTCAAACAGGCGCAGGCCGGACATGAAGCGCGCGCCGTCGGGCGAGATGGCCATGACGGTCGACAGGCCCGGCGTCAGCCGCGACCGCAGCACCGTGCCGCTGGCGGCTTCGTAGACGAACACCACGGTGGAGTTTCCGGTCGGCGTGTTCATGCCGATGAGGAAGCGGCGGTCCGGGGTGGCCTGCAGCCGGCCGCGGAAAGACAGGGTCGGACGGCCGGCGATGAAAGGCGGCAGCGTCGGAAGCTGCGATCCGGGCGGCGGCACCGCGACGGCTGTGATCTGGGCCGGTCCGGTTTGCGCCGGGTCGAAGATCAGCAGGGTGTTGGTCTGGTTGTTGGCCGGGCCGGTGCCGAGGGTAGTGATAAGCACGCGGCCGTCGAATCCGACGGCGACTCCTTCCGGCGGCGCCACCAGGTTCACCGTCGAGGTGACCGCGCCGCCCAGAGCCAGGTCAATCACGCTCAACGAAGAGCCGCCGAAATTGGTGACGTACAGGTACTGGCCGTCGGGGGTGAGGGCGGCCGAAACCGGCTGCACTCCCACACCGATCGGCGAGAGAAACTGGCGCTCCGGGATGGAGTAAACTTCGACGCGATTATTGGCAAAGTTGACCAGGTAAAGCCGCTGCCGAGCCTCGTCGAGCACAATGTCGATGAGGTTGCCCGGGGCGGGGATGCGGTTGCCGAAAGTGGCCGGCTGCTGTGCGCAAACTACTGCGCACGCCACCGCCAGAAGAACGCCCAGGCGACGCCACACCATACAGGTTGTGTTCCCTCTAACCCCGGACGCGGCGAAAAGTCGCTTTCCGGCGCACAACATTTCGTCTGCCAGCGGGTTCCATCATACTGTACCATTGAGGCTTGCAGAAGGTCAGCATCCGCAACAAGACCCGCGGCAGCTTGCTGGGAGATGCCATCGAGGTGGCCGACACCGGCAAGACCCGGCGCGTGGGGTTGCTGAAGCGGACGGGGCTGGCCCCCGGGGAAGGCTTGTGGATCCGGCCGTGCGAGGGGATTCACACGTTTTTTATGAAGTTCCCGATCGACGTGCTGTTTTTGGACCGGCACCAGAGGGTCGTGAAAGCCGTCAAGGCGATGGAGCCGTGGCGGCTCGCCGTGAGCCTTCGCGGCCGCAGCGTGGTCGAGTTGCCGGTGGGCCTGATCGAGCAGAGCGGCACCCATAAAGGGGACGAGATGGAAGTGAGCGAGGCGGAGTGAGACCAGGGAGCCAGAAGTCAGGAGTCAGAAGTCAGAAGACGTGGATCGCCGGCGTTGCCCTGCTGGGCCTGCTGGGGGCTGGCTGCGCGCGGCAGGTGGTGCAGGGACGCCGCGCGGCCGCGCCGCCGACTTCCGTCGCCGCCACCATGCGGCGTCAGGTGCTGAATGCGGCAGAAGCGGGCGACGGCGACGCGACCGTCAACTGGCTTCGCCGGCGCATCGCCGCCGAGCCGCAGAACGTCGAGCCGCGGCTGCAATTGGCCTGGCATTACGCGCGGCAGGGATTCACGGAGCTGGAGCTGGAGCACGCGCGCGTGGCAGTCGAGCGGTTCCCGGACTCCCTCGAGGCGCGCCTGGCGCTGGCGCAGGCCTTGCGCCGGGCGGGCCAGCCGCGGGCGGCCGCCGAGGCGCTCGAGGCGCTGCTCGCGTCGCGTCCTGAGTCGCAGGCGGAGGTAGAGGCGCTCAACCTGCTCGGGATCGCCTGGGACGAGGCCGGCGAGTGGCCGGCCGGCGAACGGGCCTTCCGCCGGGCTGTGGCGCTGGCGCCCGAGCTCGACTTTCTGCATAACAACCTGGGATACAACCTGCTCGAGCAGCAAAGGGCGGCCGAGGCCATCCCGGAGTTTCAGGAAGCGCTGCGGCGCAACCCGCGATCGGCGACGGCGCGCAACAACCTCGGCGTCGCGCTGGCCCGCTCGCCCGCCGGCGGCGTCGCCGAGTCGCTGAAACATTTCGAAACCGTTACCGACGCCGCCACGGCCAACAGCAACCTGGCCGCCGTGCTCATCGAGCAGGGCCGCTACCAGCAGAGCCGCGAGCTGCTGGCGGCGGCGCTCGATTACAACCGCGCGCACCAGCCGGCCCTGGCGAACCTGCGGCTGGCCAGTGAGCTCGACGGCGGACCGGCCGTGGTGCGTCCGCCCAAGCGCCGCAGCCTTCTGGCGCGGTCGCTCGGGGTTTTGAAGAAAGTATTCTGAAAGGAGACGGTGCTATGAAGCAATTCCTGTTGCGGTTCCTTCGCGAGGAGGACGGCCAGGATCTGGTCGAGTACGCGTTGGTGGTGGCGACCGTCGCGCTGGTGCTCATCAGCGCGGTCAATAATCTGTCGCTCGGGATCGTCAGCCTGTACGAGAGCATCACCGGGGACCTGGCGAGCATCGGCCAGACCGGCCAGTAACCAGGTCGGAGCCATCGGATTGGAAGCCGGATGGCACAGACCATTACCGCTCGCCTGGAGCACGCGAAACTCACGGCGCGGGCGCCCGCGCGACAGGCGGCGGCCGGGGTACGTTTCTGGCTGCCGGATCTGGCGCTGGTCGCCGCCCTGGTGACCTTTCTCTACGTCCTGTTCATATCTAACGGATCCGGCCGGCTGTTTCGGGATTCCGACGCGGGATGGCACATCCGCAGCGGCGAGGAAATTCTGCGGACGCTGCGCGTCCCCCAGCGGGATCCGTATTCCTTCTCGCGCGCCGGCCAGCCGTGGATGAACTGGGAGTGGCTGGCGGACGCCGCCAGCGGCGCGGTTCACCGCGCCGCGGGTCCGGCGGGCGTTGCTGTGCTGTTCGCGGCTATGATTGCGGCGGCGGTCTGGGCAACGTTCCACGTGGAACATTCCATGGGGGCGAACTTCCTGGTGGCCTGCGCTCTGGCTGTGCCGCTGCTGGGGACGATCCAGTTGCACTGGCTGGCGAGGCCGCACATCTGGGGCTGGATATTCATGCTAGGCGCGCTGGCCTGGGCGGAGGGGCCGCGGTCCCGGGGGCGGCTGGCGCTATACGCGGCCGGGAGCGCGCTGTGGGCGAACATTCATCCCAGCTTCGTGTTTGCGCCGGCGCTGGCGCTGCTGTACGCGGCCGGGCGCGCGGCCGCGCCGCTGCTCTGGGACCTCGACCGGCGGCGCGAGCGGGGGGCGGCTCAGTATTACTTGGCGGCAGCAGCCCTGTCCGCCCTGGCGACGTTCGCGAATCCCTACGGCTGGCGGCTGCACCAGCACGTGGCGCGGTACCTGGGCGACGCCGAGCTGCTGGGGTCGGTCAAGGAGTTTCAGAGCTTCAACTTTCAGCTCGCCGGAACCTGGCAGATCCAGCTGGCGCTGGGACTGGCGGCGGCCGGGACGCTGCTGGCGCTCTGGCGGGGACGGCTGGAGCATTTTCTGCTCGGGACGGCGCTGCTGGCGCTGGCGCTGCGGTCGGCGCGCGGGCTGCCCGTGGTGGCGCTGCTGGTGCTGCCGATTGCTGCGACGCACTGGAGCGAGCTGTGGCGGCGCTTGGGCGAGGCCGAATCGATCGCGCCCGCGCTGCGCGGCTGGTTGCGGCGGAGCTTCGCTTACGGCGAGCGTCTCGGGGATCTCGACCGGCGGGCCGGCGGCGCCGTGTGGGCCTTGCCGGCGATCGCGGCGATCACCTGGCTCGCCGCGCCTGGCCTGCGCGCGAGCGCCGGCTTTCCGGCGTCGGAATTTCCCGTCGAAGCGGCCGCGCGCCTCGAACAGCTGGCGCCCGAATTGTTCGCCGGCGGCGGGCGTCTGCTCGCGCCGGATAAGTTCGGCGGCTACCTCATCTATCGGTTCGACGGCCGCCTGAAGGTATACTTCGACGGCCGCAGCGACTTTTACGGGCGGGAGTTCCTGAAGGAGTACGGTCGGCTGGCCCAGGTGCGCCCGGGATGGGACGAGATCGCGGCCCGCTACCGGTTCACGCACGCGCTGCTCCCGCCGGACTACTCGCTGGCGGAGGCGCTCGGGCGGGCGGGATGGGCCGAGCTATATCGGGATAAGACAGCCGTGCTGTTGCGGCGAGGCCGGCAATGATTTGGCGATTTGGCGATTTGGTGATCGGGGCCGTGGTGATCGCGGCGGCGGTCGCGGACCTGCGCGCCCGCCAGATCCCCAACTGGCTGACCCTGCCGGCGATGGCCGCCGGGCTGGTGCTCAACGGTCTGTGGGGCCTAGGATTCCTCCCGGCGCTGTGGGGTATGCTGGTGGCCCTGGTATTGTTCGCGATGTTTTTCGCCGTAGGGTTCATGGGCGCGGGCGACGGCAAGCTGATGGGAGCGGTCGGGGCATTCGTCGGATGGCCGGCCATCACGACCGTGATCGTGCTGGTGGCGCTGGCGGGCGGAGCGGCGGCGCTGCTGGTTGCCTGGCGGAAGGGCGCCTTGGCCGCGGCGCTGCGCAGCACGCTCGGGCTGTTGTGGGACATGCTGCGGCTGCGGTGGCGCGCCGTCGCGGAGCGCAGCGACGTCCGCGAGCCGGGGCGCCTGCGCCTGCCCTACGGAGTGGCGATCGCGCTCGGGACGCTGGTGTTTTTGCTGTACTCGCCGAGGTGAATGGATCTTGGATCGGACGCGGGTCATTATTGTCTTCGCGCTGGCGTGGGTCTCGGCGGCGGCGCTGAGCTGGTTCCTCTACAAGAAGACCAGCGAGCCGGCCGGGGAAAAGACCGCCGCGGTGCTGGCGCTGAACCGCAACCTCGCGGCGGGCACGTTGATCAAAGACAGCGACCTGACCAAGGTCAGCGTGCGCGTGAAGGAAGCGCCGCGGGGGAGTCTGGCGCGCAAGGAAGACGCCGTGAACCGGGCGCTGCTGGTCGACGTGACGGCCAACGAGCCGCTGCTCGATCAGAAGCTGGCGCGGCGCTCCGGCGTCGAGGGTATTGCCGCGACCATCGAGGAGGGCAAACGCGCCGTCGCGGTGAAGATCGATGCGGCCAGCGGCGTCGGCGAGCTGCTCGATCCCGGCGCGCGCGTCGACGTGCTCTACACCAAGCCCGGCCGCGCCTTCGAGGCCATCGCCACCACACTCCTGCAGAACGTCCAGGTGCTATCGGTGGGCCGCCGGACGCGGCCCGGCGAGAGGCCCGATCCGAAAACCAAGCTGACGCCGCTGCCGGTGGCGACGCTGCTGGTGACGCCCGAAGAGGCGCAAAAACTCGAGCTGGCCAAGAACCAGGGCAAGATCAGCCTGGTGCTGCGGAATCCCACCGACCCCAAGCGTCTGGCCAATACCGACCCGGTGACCACTCAGGTCCTCGACCCTTTGGCGATGGAGCGCAGCCAGCCGCGCCCGCCGGCCAAGGCGGCGCGGAAACGCGGCCCGGCGAGCGCCGAGAACGGAGTCGAGATCGAGGAGTCGCCGGACTTGAAGAAGAAAAAGGCGGAGCCTCCGCCGCCCAAGGCGGTCGTCGACGTGTTCCGCGGCGCGAAGCACACCCAGGAAGTGTTCCGGTGATGAGACTACCGAAATTCTGGCAGGCAACAGCGGCGCTGGCCGTGGCGGCCGCGCAGGCTCCCGCGACCGACGGGTTCCGCGGCGCGAAGCACACCCAGGACGTGTTCCGGTGACGAGACTACCAAAATTCTGGCAGGCAACTGCGGCGCTCGCCGTGAGCCTGGCCGTGGCGGTCGCGCAGGCGCCGGCGACCAAGGAGCTGCGGCTGACGTTGGGCAAGGGCGAGCTCTTGCAGTTCGCCCGCGACGTGCAGAAGGTCTCCATCTCCGAGCCGAACATCGCCGACGCCGTGATCGTGTCGCCTAAGGAAATCGTGGTCAACGCCAAGGGCGTTGGGGCCACAACGCTGCTGATTTGGGAGGAAGGCGCGGCGCCCGTCCGCTACGACGTCACCGTGACGCTCGATCTCGGCCCGCTCGAGAGAGAGCTGCAGCTCGCTCTCCCGGAGGATTCCGTCCGCGTGACCGGGAGCCAGGAAAAGCTGATCCTCACCGGCCAGGTGAAGGACGCCGAGTCCGCCAAGCGCGCGGCGGCCATCGCCTCGGCGCGCGCCAAGGAAGTCGTCAACCTGCTCGAAGCGCCGCCGCCGCGCAAGCCGCGCCAGATCTTGCTGCAAGTGAAGTTCGCCACCATCGATCGCACGGCGCTCTCGGCGATCGGCTTCAACTTCTTTAGCCGCAACGACCGGACGCTGGGGTCGCTGAGCACGCAGCAGTTCGGCAATCCGCGCTTCAGCCAGTTGCAGTTCGAGAACCAGGACTTCGCCAACGCCACCATCAACCTCGCCGACATCCTGAACATCTTCGCCTTCCGGCCCGACATGAATATTGGCGCGACCATCCGGGCGCTGGCGCAGCGTAACCTCCTCGAGATTCTGGCCGAGCCGAACCTGATCGTGATGGAGGGCAAGCAGGCGAGCTTTCTGGCCGGCGGCGAGTTCGCGTTTCCGGTGCTGTCGTCGACCGGCACGGGCGGCTCGATCGCGCCGGTGGTGACCGTGCAGTTCCGGGATTTCGGCGTGAAGCTGAACTTCGCGCCCCGGCCCGGCGAGGACGGCGCCATCCAGATGAAGGTGACGCCGGAGGTCAGCTCGCTCGACTACGCCAACGCCCTGACCATCCAGGGATTCCAGATCCCGGCGATCAGCACGCGGAAGGCCGAGACGGAGGTCGAGCTCAAGGAGGGCGAGAGCTTCGCCATCGCCGGGCTGATCGACAACCGCGCCGTGCAGACGCTTAACAAGATCCGCGGCCTGGGCGATCTGCCGATCATCGGGCGGCTCTTCCGCAGTCACCAGACTAATAAGTCGAACAACGAGCTGCTCGTGGTGGTGACGCCCTACGTGGTGAAGCCGCTGGCGCCGGGCGAATCGGCCAAGCTGCCGGAGTTCCCGATGGATCCGGTGATCCCGCCGGAGAAAAAGAAGAAGGACCAGCAGAAGCCGCAGTTCGTCGGGCCGCGCGGTCACCAGGAGCGGCGGCCGTGAGGAAAGGCGGGAGGGAAGGCAAGTCAAAAGTCAAAAGTCAAAA
>Ga0247727_10001252_pt1 | contig 61086 bp, 44 predicted proteins | sample WisWelCaveWW1625_FD_202498 | JGI IMG/M metagenome (GOLD analysis project Ga0247727, IMG submission 202498) | Biofilm microbial communities from Wishing Well Cave, Virginia, United States - WW16-25 | ecosystem: Environmental > Aquatic > Deep subsurface > Groundwater > Cave microbial mat | place...
CCTTTCGGGGAGGGCTAGCGGCCCTCCCTGGAGGAGATACTGCGCCCGACTACGAGTGGAAGTGAATAGGAACAAGGTCGTACTACGGCAGGTTTTGTCTATCCGCCGAAGGCGGATTTAGTTCAACCCGACGCTGCAGGCGACGGCCAAAACGCGCCGCGCCTGAACGCCCTACTCGATAAGCGTCGGAATATGCGAAGCTGGAGGAGGCTTGAAGGTCAGGGATCTGGTGCGCTTGCTGGAGGAGGACGGATGGGGGCTGGCGCGGACACGCGGGAGCCACACAGACAATTCAAGGTTAGCCGAGTCCTTCTGCTGGCAGCCGCCGCGGCGCTGGCACAGGAACCTGGCCCCGAGCTGATCCGCGAGGTGGCCGCCAAGGCCAGCGAGTTTGCGGCCGCCCGTAATCACTACACCTACCGCCAGACGGTCCTGTTTCAGGAACTCGACCTGCGGGGAGGCGAGGTGGGCCGCTACCGCGAGGTGCGCGACATCATCTTTTCGCCGCAGCAGGAGCGTACCGAGGTCGTGGTGGGCCGCCCGCTGCTCAACCTCAAGAACCTGCGGCTGACCGAGGAGGACTTTCGGGACATCCGGGAGGTCAAGCCCTTCGTGCTCACCCGCGAGGAGCTGCCCCGCTACCAGGTGAAATTCCAGGGCCGGGAGGCAATGGACGAGCAGGATTGCCTGGTCTGGGAGCTGAAACCGCGGCAGATCCTCGACGGCCAGCGCCTCTACGAGGGCCGCATTTGGGTGAGCGAGCGCGACCGGCAGATCATCCGGGCCGAGGGGCGGCCGGTTCCGCAGATCCACCGTCTCAAGGGCGAGAACCTGTTTCCGCACTTCACCACCGTTTACCGTCCCATCGACGGCCAGTACTGGTTCCCGGTTCGGACGCTGGCGGACGACACTCTGTATTTCCGCAGCGGGCCCCAGCGGGTGCGGCTGGTTTTGCGGTATGATGACTACAAGAGATTCACCTCCCAGAGCGATGTGAAGTACCGGTAATGTTACCGACAGGCAAGAATGCCTGTCCTACCGGAACCTTCGCTTCCGCAGCTCGTCCACCGTCACCGCCAGAATGATCACCGCCCCGATGACGGCCTGCTGCACGTAGGGCGAGATCCCCAGCAGGAGGCAGCCGTTGGCCAGCAGGCCCATGATGAAGGCTCCAATGAGGGTGCCGGTCACGGTGCCCTCGCCGCCCGAGAGGCTGCCGCCGCCGATGACCACGGCGGCAATCGCTTGCAGCTCGTAGCCCTGGCCGGCGGTGGGCTGGCCGGTCATCAGCCGCGAGGACTCGATCATCCCGGCCAGGCCCGTGAGCATCCCGCAGATGCCGTAGAGCGCCACGGTGTGGAAAGCAATGGGCACGCCGGCGTACCTGGCGGCGTCGCGGTTGGAGCCGATGGCGTAGGCGTAGCGCCCCAGCCGCGTGAACTCCAGTATTACGTGGGTGAGCAGGGAGCAGGCCACCAGAAGATACAGCACCACCGGCACGCCCAGCAGGTTTCCATCGCCCAGCAAGCCGAAGCCGCGTGGCAGGTTGGCGACCGGCAGGCCGCCGGAGTAGATCAGGGTCACGCCCCGGATGATGCCGAGGGTCCCGAGCGTGACGATGAAAGGCGCGATCTTCAGCCGCACCGTCAACAGCCCGTTGAGCAGGCCACAGACCAAGCCCGCCGCCAGGCCGACAGCGATGCCGGCCGCGATCGGCAGGCCCCGCTCCATGGCGCGGGCCCCGGCATAGCCGGCGAAGGCCAGGATGGCCCCCACCGATAGATCGATCCCGCCGGCCACGATGATCAAGGTCATCCCCAGGGCCATGATGTTGATCGCGGCCGTCTGGCGGGCGATGTTCGCCAAGTTCGTCGCCGTCCGGAAGGGCTCGGAAACCAGCGAGAGGCCGGTGAAGAGTGCGATCAGGGTCAGGAAAGGAAGCAGGCGCTGGAGCATTCAGTTCCCAAGGGCGGCATGGCGCAGGATCTCCTCCTGGGTGGTAGGCCGGGAGAGTTCCTTGACGATCCGGCCGGCGCGCATGACCAGGATGCGGTCGGCCACCTGCACCAGCTCGGGAAGCTCCGAGCTTACCATGAGGATGCCGGCGCCGGAGCGGGCCAACTCCTCCATGAGCCCGAAGACCTCGCCTTTGGCGGCCACGTCGATGCCGCGGGTGGGCTCGTCAAACAGGAACAGCCGGGAGCGCCGGAACAGCCAGCGGGCCAGTACGACCTTCTGCTGATTGCCGCCGCTGAGGCCTCCGGCGAGTTGCTCGATGGAGGCGACGCGAATCCGCAGGCGATCCACCAGGCTTGAGACGGGCGGCGACTCCAGGCCGGCGTGCAAGAAGCCGAATCGCGAGAGGGAGCCCAGGTCCGTCACCGTGACGTTGGTCCGGATGGGAAGACGCAGGGCCAGGCCGGTCGACTGGCGGTCCTCGGTGAGGAAGGCGATGCCGCAGGCGGCGGCCTCGCGGGGCGAGCGAATCCGCGACCGCCGCCCGCCCACCCAGACGGCGGTGTCGGCAGCCGCCTGGATGCCGAAGAGAGTCTGACACAGCTCGGTGCGCCCGGCGCCCATCAGGCCGGCCAGGCCCACGATCTCACCGGCGCGGATCGAGAAACTTGCGCCCGGCCGCTCCACCCGCAGCAGCTCCTGGCCCGGCGCCAGGGGCTGCCGCGTGTAAAGGGTCGAGACCTCGCGGCCAACCATGTGACGGATCATCTCTTCGGTGGACAGCGCCGCCAGGATATCGGTGATGACGGTGCGACCGTCGCGGAGGATGGTGAAGCGGTCGCCGACGGCGCGCAGCTCCTCCATCCGGTGTGTAATGTAGATGACCCCCATGCCGCGGTCCTTCAACGCCCGCACGATGCGGAAGACCTCCGCGCTCTCCTCCCCGGAGAGCGACGAGGTGGGCTCATCGAAGATGAGCAGACTCGAAGCCGCGTGAATGGCGCGGCAGATCTCGACCAGCTGCTTCTGGGCGGGGCTGAGGCGCTCCACTCGCCACGCGGCCTGGAGGGGAAAGCGGTGCTCGGCGAGCAGGGTGGCGGCCTCGCGCTCCATGCGGCGGCGGTCCAGCAACCCGGCGCGCCGCGGCTCGCGCCCCAGGAAGATGTTTTCCGCGATGGTCAGGTGGGGAGCCAGCAGGGACTCCTGGTGGACCATGGCGATCCCGATGGCGGCGGCCTCGGCGGGGCGCCGCAGCCGCACCGGCTCCCCGCGCCACCGGATCCCCCCAGCATCCGGCTGATACATGCCGGCGGCGATCTTCATCAGGGTGGACTTGCCGGCCCCGTTCTCCCCCAGCAGCAGGTGAACCTCGGCGGCCTCCACCCCGAGGTTGCCGTCTTGGAGGGCCCCCACGCCCCCGAACGATTTGCGGATGTTGTGCAGCTCCAGGAGCAACTCCACACGGTAACACAGGCATTCTTGCCTGTCGGGGCAGGACAGGCAGGAATGCCTGTGTTACTTGGAACCTCGGGCGCCCTTGGCGCGTTATCCCTCCAAAGGAGAGTCCCATGGTACAAGTGTCTTCCGACCCGGCCGCGGCCGCGGTGAGCCGCCCGCTGGTCGTCGGGCTGTTCGTCGCCAGTTGCTTGCTGTCGATCGTTTCCTGGTACACCACCCAGCAGGGCATGGCGCTGTATCTGTCGCCGTGGTTCGCCTTGCTGGCGTCGCTGGGGGTTCAATCGGCGCTGGTGCTGGTGGCCTGGTTGGCCGGGTTCTCGCGACAGGGGCGCCCGCTGCTGATAGCGGTTTACGCCATCACCGCGGTGGTCTCGATCGCGTTCTCCTATGTCAGCCTTTACACCTGGTTCTCGGCGCAGGCCCGGCCGGCCGCGGTGGAGCGCAAGCTCTACGACGCCTTGCAGGCTTCCAGCGGCCGCGCCCAGGAGCTTCTCTCCGGCGCCCTGGCCGAAGCCCGCCGCCACGCCCTGGCCCTGGAGGAGATGACCGCCGCCGAGAAATCCCACGGTCACATCTCCCGCGCCCAGGACCCGGATCCCTACCTGGGCGGGATTCGGGAAGCCGTGGCCCGCGAAGCCCAGACCTACGCCGCCGCCTACCGCGAGGGGTCCGGGGCCGGCCTGCGTTACACGGCCTTCGACCGCTACACCAAGCTTGCCCGCCAGTCCATCACCGAGATGGAAGCCGCCCAGGCCGCCCTGGTTCGGTTCCGAGCCGAGACCAAGCCGCTCGATCCCACCGAGAAGCAGCTGCGGGCATTCCGGGAAGTCCACGACGCTGTTCCCTGGAATCAGGTCGAGCAGTCCCTCCACGCCGGCCGGCTGGATCGCCCGCCGCTTCCAGCCTACAGCGACTATGTGGATCGCTCCGCTACCAGCCAGGAGGATCTGCTGCTGGCCTTTCGAGAGATCATCGCCGCCCCCAACAGCCGCAGCATCACCGCCCTGGCCCTGGCGGCCTTCATCGATATCGTCGTGTTCCTGCTGGCCTACGCCTCGGGGCCATACTTCTTCGGCAGCCCGGAGCAGCGCTGGGTCTTGGCGGCGGCGGCCCTGGACGGCACTGACCCGCAGGTTTTCACCCGCGACTTTCTGCGCAAGCTGGCGGCCGGCGCCAACGACCTGGCCCGGGTGGAGGAGGCCGCCCTGAGCCCGGGCGAGCGCCAGCTGGTGCTGTTGCTGGCCGCCAAGGGTCTGGCGATCCGCCAGGAGGCCGCCTACCTCATCGACGCCGAGATCCACGAGCGCCTGCTGGACTCCCTCGCCACCCAACGGCTGGCCCTGCACGCCACGGCCCAGCGGGCTGCCGCGGGTGTATCATAGGTCTCTTGAGACGACGAGACTTCCTGGCGCAGCTTTCGGCCGCCGCCGCCCTCGGCCCGGCGGCCGCAGCGGCCGACCCCGACACCCGGCAGGCCACCGGCGTCAAGCTCGGCGAGGTCACCGACACGTCCGCCATCGCCTGGATGCGGCTGACTGCGGCGCCCACCCGCAACGCCGCCGGCCTGCTGCGCCGCGGCCGCCCCCAGCCTCTCGATCCCAAGCTCAAGATCGAGGATCTGGAAGGCGCCTGCCCGGGCGCCGGGGGCCGCGCCCGCCTGGTGCTCTCGACCCGCGAGGACCTTGGCGGCGCCCGCCGGACCCCCTGGCGCGAGCTGGACCCCGCCGGCGACTTCACCCGCCAGTTCCCATTGACCGATCTGCGGCCCGATACCCTCTACTACTACGCTGCGGAAACCGCCTCCGGCCGCTCCCACGCCCCGCTGCTCGGCCGCTTCCGCACCGCGCCGCGCCCCCAGGACCTCGCCCCGGTCAGCTTCACCATGACCACCTGCCAGAAGTACTCCCAGCTCGACCACGCCGACGGCTTCCACATTTACGAGTCGATGTTGAAGCTCGACCCGCGGTTCTTCGTCAGCGCCGGCGACATCGTCTACTACGACTCCGACGACCCGCGCGTCACTACCCCGGAGCTGGCCCGCTACCACTGGCAGCGCATGTTCAGCTTCCCCCGCCACGTCCGGACGCTGCTTCAACTGCCGGGATACTGGGCCAAGGACGATCACGACACCATCAGCGACGACACCTGGCCGGCCAAGGCCCAGCCGCCCGAGATGAAGCTCACCTTCCAGCAAGGACTTGGCATCTTCCGCGAGCAAGTCCCCATGGGCCCCCGCACCTATCGGACCTTCCGGTGGGGAAAAACGCTCCAAATCTGGCTGGTGGAGGGCCGCGACTTCCGCTCCCCGAATACCATGCCGGACGGCCCGGAGAAAACTATCTGGGGTGTCCAGCAGAAGCAGTGGCTCCAGCAGAGCCTGCTGGCAAGCGACGCCGACTGGAAAATCCTGGTCAGCCCCACCCCGATTGTCGGCCCCGACCGCGCCAACAAGGCCGACAACCACTCCAACCGCGCCTTCGCCCACGAGGGGCGCGAATTCCGCGAGTGGGTGCGGCGCCAGCTTCCCGAAAACTTTTTTAATCTGAATGGGGACCGGCACTGGCAATATCATTCCGTTCACCCCGAGACCGGTCTCCAGGAGTTCTCGGTTGGCCCCGCCAGCGACTCCCACGCCTCCGGCACCCCCGGCGAGGATCCCGGCTATCACCGCTTTCATCGCGTCCGAGGGGGCTTCCTCCAGGTCGAGACTTCCCGTTCCGGCGGCGACACCCACATCCGGTTCCGCCACCGGGACGTCGACGGCAACGTCGTCTACGAGTTTTCGAAGTCCCGCCGCGCCGGCTGATCGCCCGCGTCAGTCCTCCACAACGAAGCGCTCAAAGCGACGCCGGTGGTGGTTCCAGCGCTGGCGGTCCAGCTCGCCGGTAGCCGAAAGGCATTCGCTGGCGGCGTAGGCCATGGCCAGCGAATGGTGGGTGTTGTCGTGCGCAAACAGGCCTTGTCGTCCCAGGGTCAGCAGGCCATCCCAGCTTTCTGCCCAGGAGTCCAGCCGGTCAAAGTGTTCCCGGTATTCTCGTGTGTATACCGGGTAGGCTTGCTGGAGCCGCCGGCTGGCCACCTGCCGCAGCGGCTCCGGCTTCGGCAGCCCCGCCGCCGCCAGGCTCTCTGCCACCAGCCGCCCCAGTTCCTCGTCGCTGGCCGTCCACACGGGGTCTGTTGGCCAACAGGGAAGCTCGGCGCAAAGCACCGTGCGGCCCCGGACCTGGGCCAAGCCGTAGTTCTTCGGCTCCGAGAGGCGCGTAATCGCCACCTCCGGCCCGGGAAAGTAGTGGGCGTCGAACTCCGTGTACCTCTCGGAGTCGAGCGCCAGGTACACCAGGATCATGGCGCGATATTTCAGGGCCCCGGCCGAGGCCAGCACTTCCGGGGGAGCAGCGGGCTTCATGGCCTGCGCCAGAGCCGGCAGCGGGATCGTCGACAGCACCTGGCGGGCGGGCAGGCGGGCCGGGCCATCGCCGGTGCGAGTCTCTACCCCCACCACGCGGTTTCCCTCCGACACTACGGCGGTCACGGGGGTCTGGAGCCTCACGGTGGCGCCGGCCTGCCTGGCCGCCTGGCAGTAGGCCTGGCTGATTTGCCCGTAGCCCCCGCGAGGGTAGAAGAATCGGCCGCTGGCTTTGGTGACCACCTTCCGCAGCACCGTGGCCAGTGATGCGGCCGAAACGCGCCGCCGCGCTTGTTCGGCATCCAGGTCGCCGGCGGCATGTCCCCAGATCTTGACCGCGTAGGGGAAGTAGAAGTCGCGGCAGATGGTCGGTCCCAGGCCTCGCTCCAGCACCGTCGCGAATGTTTCCGGTCGAGGGTGGCCTCCCGGCTTCCGAAAGCCATCGCGCAGCACGCCGAATGCGAACGCTGGCGGCAGGTTCCACGCCAGGTCGAGGAGCTGGAGGGGGAAGTGCACCCACCGTCCGCGCAGCCGGATCCGACCGTGTCGCTGCCGCTCCACGAGATCCGGACCCAGCAGCGCCCGAATATCGGCCAGAATCCGGGGCTCGCAGGAAGGATGCAGCCGGTGGCTGCCGTAATCGACCCTCAGCCCCTCCAGCTCGAAGCTGCCGGCATTGCCGCCCACGTCGCCGCCGCGCTCCAGCACCGTGACCGCGAAAGCGCCGCGCCGCGCCAGCTCCAGCGCCGCCCCCAGCCCGGCCGGTCCCGCTCCCAGCACCACAATCGGCGTCACTGTCTTAGCGAGCTTCGAGGCGGAATATTCTGGTCTCGGTCGGCATTGGAAGGACACGGTCGAACAGGCATAGGTGATCGTGGCCTTGTGTAGAGGTCGTAGAAGTTCGCAAAGTACCACCTTAGCACCTCGCCTAACTGGAGCCGCGCGGTGAGTAGGGGGCTATTTTGAAAGTAGCCCACTACCTCGCGGTGAGTCCGGCGGCTCCGGACCTACGCCGGCGAGCTGTTCCGGCGGCACAAGATCGAGGTTCGCACCCGCACGCCGGTGGTCCGGGTGGAGTCGGAGCGCCTGGAACTGGAGGGCGGCGAGCGGCTGGTCTACGGACTCACCGACCATTACCTGCCGGTGGCCGGCTCGCCGTCCGTAGCACAATAGTGCTACAATCGAATGGTGAGGCCGGTCGTCCTGTCGGAGGCCGCGGTTCGACAGTTCCGAGCGCTTCCGAAGGCGCACCAGCGGGCAGTGAAAAACGGAATTCGGGTGCATCTGGAGGAGAACGACGCTGCCGCGGAGACTCGCAACAAATTCCGGCTCCGGCGACCATCGCCTCACGCGGACTACGAATTGCGGCTGGGCGATGTTCGGGGCTTCTACAGGGTCCGTGACGAGATCATCGAAGTAGTCCTGATTGGCGAGAAACGAGGCCACCGCCTCCGGATCGGAGGCGTGGAGTTCGAGATATGAAGATCGAAAGTCTGCGCGAGGTGAAGAATAACTTCAGCAGCGTCATTGACCAGTTGAAGCAGACTGGTCCGGTTGTCATCACCAAGAATGGAAAGAGCCGCGCCATCCTGTTGGCGGTGGACGAGTCCACGGACCTCGAGAGCCTTCTGCTTTCGGCGAGTCCGAGATTCTGGAAGCTTTTCGATCGAGCGGCGAAGAGCAAAGCGTGGACGGCTTTGGAAGATTTGTAGGTCAAAGCCGGTGAACGGCTACCGGGAGGGCACTCGGCCGCTCCCATCTCCCCCGAAAGCCACCGTCTACCGTCGTCAGAGCCCCGCCAGCAGCGGCGCCCCCAGCCCGGCCAGGGCTTCCGGGGTGTGTTGATAGGTGCTGCGGGCGTCCCAGAGCATCCAGCCGCCGGCGCCGGCGTCTCGCGCCGCCTGCACCTGGGCTCGGATCTTGGAGGCTTCGAGCGGCGCCTGTCCCCCGTTGCGCTCCGGGAAGTTCTGGAGCCACGGCCGGAGCCGCCGCCGGTCCCCGCCCAGCCGCCGCGCCGCCGTCTCCAGGTTCTCTTTCACCAGTTTATAGGAATAATTAATGGGTGAAGGGAACCTGCCGTCGGCCTGGAAGTAGGAGGGATATAGCATCGGTGCGACATAGTCGAGGGAGGCCGAGAACTCCTCCAGGGCCTGCCCGATGGCGGCCGGCTCCGGGCTGGCGCACACTGATCCGAACACCGTCGCCGAAACGTACACGTTGTAGGGCGCCAGCGCCGCCTTGGCCTGCCTCAGGAAATCCGAAACCACCCCCAGCCGCCGCCGGTTCTCCGCCGGGGTGGCGCCCTCCTGGCTCAGCGCCTCGGCCGGATAGCGGATGAAGTCAAACTGCACCTCGTCGAAGCCGGCCCGGGCCGCCGCCCGCGCCACCTCCAGGTTATAGTCCCGCACCAGCGGAATCGACGGATCCGCCCAGCCGACGCCGGCGGCGTCCCGGATCGGCCGCTTGCTCACGGCGCTTCGGAGCGCCAGCTCCGGACGGGCCTTCACCAGCAACCCGTCCTTGAACACCGCCATCAGCGCAATGGTGTAGATTCCCTGGCTCTTCCAGGCCGCCGCCAGCCGGGCGGCGTCCCGGCCCGGCTGCTCGGCCAGGGCCCCGATTCCTGCCGCCAGCTGGTGCTGAGGCCGCAGGGTCAGGTAACCGGAATCGCTCTTTACCCCCAGCACCACGGCGCTCGATCCGGTCTCGCGGATCAGGCGCAGCATGCGGCCCTCCCTCTCGGCATTGCCCACATCGTCCTGGTTGAAGTAAAGCGCCCGGATCTCGATCGGTTCGAGCCGCAGCAGCGCGCCGCCTCCTCGCGCCAGGGCTTCGGCCTGCCGGTACCCCACGGCCCGGGCGCGCAACCCCGAGCCGTCGGCCGGCTGGTCGAGGCGAAAGCGCCCGTGGGCGTCGCTGGAGGCTTCTATACCCTTGTACTGGAGTCTGGCGCCGGCGATCGGACGCCCGGTGGCGGCGTCCTGCACCAGGCCCTCGACCTGCGCGACTGGCGGGGCCGGCGGCGCCGGAGCTCGTCGCAACTGCCACTGCCATATCCCGAAAGAAACCAACCCCAGGGCTGCCAGCGGCGCCACCCAGCGCCACCGCCGGGGCGGGGCCTCCACGGCTGCCGGGTACTCCCAGGGCTCCGGCAGCCGGGCGCCCAGTTCGGCGAGCGCCTGAGCCAGGTTCTCCACCAGAACCGTGGTTTGCGCCCGCGCCTCCGCCAGGGCCGTGGACCGATCCGCCTGCAATTGCAGACGGCCCTCCAGCCGCGCCATCCTCCCGGTGAACCTTTGCAGGTCCGCGACCAAACGGAGATCCTCCTGTCGAGGGGGAAAGGGTTTATTCTAGCCTAGCGGCCGCCCTTGCGCCAATAGATCCCAAGTTTGTTTCGGCAGTACTCCAGGCTTCTCTCCAGATCGACCCGCTGGAGCTGGGGGCTTAGTAGGTCCGGCTCGGTGCGCGGGTGGGAGGGCGGCTGGCCTCGCTCGGCCAGGGCAGCAAAACGGGCGAACTCGCGGGCCGGCACCTTCTCGAAAGGCTTCCAGAATCCGGGCTCCAGGTAGGGCAGCACCTCCGGCGGCCCAGCGCCCGGCAAAGTCGGCGACTATCCCGTCGATCCCTATGTTGCCGTCGCCCATGGCCACCCGCTCGAAGGCCGCCCCCCGGGGATGCTTCCAGATCCGCGTGTCGCGGAAGTGGCTGGTCACCACGTAGGGCGCCAGCGTTTCGATGGTCTGGCGCGGGTCCTCCAGCACCCAGATGCAGATGCGGAAGCCCGGAGAACTGGATGCACTGGATCCCAACCTGGGCTGCGTAGTCCAGCAACTGGAGGGCGTCCGAGCGCAGCCCACGCAGGGTATAGGAGTCGATGCCGAGTAACACCGGCATTGTGCCTCGAAAATGGGGTTGGCCGGCGTGGGCATAACCGTTTTGGAGGCGACGTGGCGCACGCTTCAGCGTGCCGGCGAGCTTCAGCTCGCCGAAGGGTGCGGGTGAAACCACGCAGCGTGGGCTGGAAGCCCACGCCGGCACGCTGAAGCGTGCGCCACGACCGCTTCCTTTCATCCGGCGGGGTGATGGGCTATCATGGGCAACTTGCCTGTCCAGTCTGTGACACCTGTGTTACCGGATTCCCGTAAAATACGGGTGCGGAGCGACCGGCAGCCGGGGCCGCTGCTCCTCCCCGATCTTCAATTCCACGTCCTCGATCAGCACCGACGGGGCCACCACGCTGATCTCGGCGCCATAGGTCCCCTCCATGACCGCGAACGGATTGCCGCTGTCGATGAAGTCGAACACCAACGGCTCATCCCCCGCCGCCACGATGTCCTTCAGGCTGCGAGGCGAAAGGCCGCGGAACCGCAGCCCGCGCACCGGCTCCTCCCGCCCGTCGGCCACGTACACCTTGTAAACCGCTATCGGTACGCTGGTGGGGCGCTCTTCCTGACCCAGACCCGAAAACAAGCTCTGCAAGTCCTCCTGGGAGGCCGACGACGGAAAATCCAGCTTCCGCACGATCAGCCCGAACTCGCGGTCCTGCGCCCGGCACATTTCGATCAACTGCTTCTTCAGCTCGGCTTCGGGCGTGGTCTGCCGCGCCTGGATGAACAGGTTGCCGGGCGTGGCCATGGAGCTGATGCCGGGGCCCGGCAGGCGGGCGTGCCCATTGGAGCCTTCGAAGCCCCGCACCGGCAACCGTGACAGCAGGTAATTCTCGAGCACCCCGCGGCGAACCAGCTCCACCCGCTGCGGTCTGACACCCTCCAGATCGATCTCGTAGTGACCCAGCAACGGCCGGCCACGGTATTCTTTTTGGGTGGCATCGTCCACCACGTCGATCCAGTCCGGCAGGACGCGGCTCTTGCGACGCCCTTCCAGCGCGCTGCCCAACCCCCCGAGCGCCACGCCCCCGATGCCCCCGCGCCCCCCCTCCGACAACGGCTTGCGCGTTACCGCCAGGTTGCGTCCCAATAGCTCGGCAAACATCTGGGCCGCGGCGGTCTTTTCGAGCAACACCGGGCCCGAGTAGGACTCCAAGGTCGTGGCCGACGCCGAGGCCGCCAGCCTTGTGGCCATGGCCTCGATCTGAGCCGCGATCTGCTCCTGGCTTCCCAGCAACTCCTCGCGGCGCGCGGCAATCGAAACGGAGTCGTAGAGCCGCATGCCGTCCCCCGCCTGGCTGGCGGCGAACGCCTGCAGCAGGTACAGGATTTCCGGATCCCGCACCCGGACGCCCTCACTGTTGACGTAATACCTGGTTCCGGCGGAGGCCTCCAGCTGCACCCGCGACGAGAGGATCCTGGGATGCCGCCGGAACAGGGCCGACAGGCGCCGCAGTCGCTCCTGCCAGGCCTTCTCGTCCACCGCCAGCGAGCCCCGCTCGCCAAGTTTCTCCACCGGCTCCTGCCTCGCAAAATCGTTGAGCGCCACCGGGAGCTGCACGTTGCGAATGGCGGCCCGCTTGCGGGCCAGCACCTCCACGGCCGCCTTGTAGGCCTCATCGGCCGACAGCCAGAAGTGCCGCCGCAGCGTCAGGTAATCGTCCTCCAGCGGCAGGCTGGCCACGTCGTAGGCGCCCCTGGGGCCGCCCGAAAGAAAGTTGCTGTTGTCGAAGGCGTAATCCCCCACCCGGACGTTGACGGCCTGAGATCGGTTCCGCTGCCGCCGCGCCCGCGCCAGACCGCCGAACACCGCCGCCCCGCTGAAGGTGTCGGAGTCCACCACCAGGTAGTCGATGTAGTAGGGGGAGGCCAGCTTCTCCAACCGCAGCTCGGCCATGCCGCGCTTCATCTCGTCGGTCATGGCCCGCAGCACGGCGTCCTGGCTGGGCGCCTGCGCCACCAGTAACACAGGCATTGCTGCCTGTCCTGCCAGTAGCCACAGCCGGCGCCTCACCTGGGCGGCCCCAGCAGCGGCGGCCGGTCCTGGGCCTTGCGCTGTTTCTCGATTTCCAGCTCCGAAACCAGGATGGCGGGCGAAACCGCCGAAACCGGCACGCTGCCCGATTCGGCCCCGCACATGCCGTTGAAGATCTCCGGCCGGTCCGAGGTCGCCAGGATCTTGCCGAAGGCCGCCAGCGGGGTTCCGACAATGTCGGCCCCCCGGATCAGCTCGTCGGGCCGCCCGTCGGCGTACACCCGGTAGACCACCACCGGCAGCACCTTGAAGGCCTGCAGTCCCGCCCGGCCGGTGGTGGTGAATCCGCCTCGTATGTCTTTGAAGTAGATCCCGTAGGGCTTGTTCTGCCGCCGCGCCTCCTCCACCAGCAGCCGCCGCAGCTCCGCCTCGCTCACCCGCTTGGAGGACTCCACCAGCAGGTTCGACTGCCGCGCCACCACCTCCTGGCCCGGCTGCCGCCGCGCATGGCCGTTGGACCGCGGCGCCGCCGCCACCGGCGACCGCGTCATCAGGAACGTCTTCAGCGTCCCCTGCTCCACCACCGTCACCGGTTGCGCCTTCACCCCTTCATCGTCGTAGTCGTACCAGCCGTTCAGCTCCACTCCCGCGTACTGTTTCCGCGTCGGGTCGAACCGCACCGAAAGAAACTCCGGCAGCACCGGCTGCCCCAGCTTCTTCGCGAAGGTCTGGCCCTCGGCCTCGTCCTTTTGTCGGTGACCTTCGATGCGGTGACCCAGGATCTCGTGGAAGAAAACGCCGCTGGCACGGCCGCTCAGGATGGCCGGTCCGACGAACGGCTCCGCCAACGGCGCCGCCCGCATCTGGTCCAGCTCCCGCGCCATGGAGTCGATGGCCGCCAGGATCTTCTCGTCGGCTGGAAAACCGCCCGCCTCGGCGGCCTCGAAGCTCTCGAACCGCTCCAAATCCATGCCGTCCTCGGCCCGCATTTGCGCCGTAATGGACAGCCGCAGATAGTTGCGCCCGTGAGCGACCCGCGACCCCTCGGTGTTGACCAGGTAGTGGGTGCGGCTCTCGGCGTGCAGCGTCAGCTTCGATACCAGCACCCGCGGGTGCTTCCCGAAGGCCGCGGAAAGCCTCTTCAGCCGCTCCACCGCCGCCGTTCCCAGCTCCGGCGGCCGCGCGGTCGGGCTGCTCCCCACGGTCGGCTCGGCCGGCGAAAAATCGTCCGAACGGTCTTCCTCCTCGACCCGCACGGCGCGGTTGGTCCGGATCCGGATCAGTCGCTCCGCCGCCTGGCGGTACTTGCGGTCGGTGTGGGCCCACAGGGAGGCCTTCAGCGAATCCGGGTCATCGTCGAGGCTCACCGTCAAGGCCCCCGAGCCGCTGCCTCCAAAACCTCCCCGCAGCCGGTGATAGTTGTCCAGCTTGAAGTCGCCCACCCGCACGCTGACGTCTAACTGTCGCGTCCGATTCCCGGTGTTGGCCAGCAGCGATCCCAGCGATGCCGACAGAACCTGAGTGTCCAACTCCGTGATGGCGTAGCTGATGAAGTAAGGAGGCGGATCGGCCTTCTCCTTCAGCACTCGGAAGGAGCGCTCCAGTTCATCCTTCAGGATGCCCAGCAGCTTCGGCTCCTGAGCCGGCGAAGCCCAGGACAGCGCCAGCATGGCCGCTCCGATGTGTCGAAACCCCATCCCCGCGCAGGATACCACGGAGCGGCGTGTGGCCGCTCCCTGGAGTTTGGACATTTGACCGCTTGGCTGCCCCGACAGGCAGGAATGCCTGTCCTACCGCCGCCACGCCCGAGCCCGCGATCCACAACCCACAACCGGAGCGGCCGCAGGCCGCTCCCCGGGCTAGGCTTTCGCCGCTGTTTTGTCGCCGACGATCTGGGGGATCAGCTCGCCGTGTACGTCGGTGAGGCGCATGTTACGGCCGTTGAAGTAGTAGGTCATGCGCTTGTGGTCCATGCCCAGCAGATGCAGCAGGGTGGCGTGAACGTCGTGGTTCCAGATGACCTGCTCTTCGGCCCGATAGCCGACATCGTCACTGGACCCCACATGGACCCCGCCCGGGATGCCGGCGCCGCACATCCACATGGTCTGGCAGCCGGGGTTGTGGTCGCGGCCCAGGGCGCGCTGCGAGATCGGCATGCGGCCAAACTCCGACTGCCAAACCACCACCGTCTCCTCGAGCAGCCCGCGCCGCTTCAGGTCGGTGATCAGGCCGGTGATGGGCTTGTCGATCTCCGGGGCGTGCATGCCGTGGTTTTCGAGGATGCTGCTGTGCGCGTCCCAGGTGTCGACGTTCTGGTTGACGATGGCCCCGTTGTAGAGCTGCACGAAGCGAACCCCGCGCTCGATCAGCCGCCGGGCCAGCAGGCACTGGCGGCCGAAGGGCTCGGCAACCTTGTCATCCAGCCCGTAGAGCTTCTTGGTCTCCTCGCTCTCCTGGCTGATGTCGACGGCCTCGGGGGCGCACGATTGCATCCGGTAGGCAAGCTCGTAGGAGGCAATGCGCGCCGACAGGTCCGAGACCCCCGGATGCATCTCGGCGTGATTCTGGTTCATCCAGGCCAGCTGGTCCAGGCGCCGGCGCTCCTCTTCGACGCTCATGTACTCCGGGGGAGCGGAAAGATCCAGGATGGGATCCCCGACGGAGCGGAAGACGGTGCCCTGGTAGGAGGCCGGCAGGAACCCGGCGTGCCAGTTGGTTGGTCCGCTGAAGGGGCCGCCGCGGTGGTCGTAGATGACCACATAGGCCGGCAGGTTGCCGTTTTCGCTGCCCAGCCCGTAAGTGACCCAGGCCCCCACGCTGGGAAAGCCCATGAGAATCGACCCGGTGTTCCACTCATAGTGCGAGAGCACGTGGTCGTTGGATTTGCCGGTGGCGGAGTGGATGAACGCCAGCTCGTCCACCATGGTCGCCATGTGGGGGAACAGGTCGGAGACCCAGGCGCCGGACTTACCGTACTGCTTGAAGTTGAAGGGACTCTTCATCAGCGGCCCCGGGTAGCCCTGGCGGACCCGAATCTCGCCTTTGCCTTCGAGCGCCATGCCGTGATACTTCCACAGGTTGGGTTTGTAATCGAAGGTGTCGACCTGGCTGACCCCGCCGCTCATGAAGAGGTGGATCACCTGCTTGGCGCGGGGCTTGAAGTGGGGCGGCTTGGGGAGGTAGGGGGAACCCTTCACGCCTTCTGACCCCAAGCAGCCACCGGCCTTGGCGGGAGGCTCGGCGGCCAGCAAGCCGTCGCGGTTTAACAGGTCCAGGAGGGCCAGCCCGCCGATGCCCATGCCGGCCTGAAACCAGAAATCGCGGCGGCTGATATGCCGGCGCTTCCTGCTGACGCGGTTGTCACAGAGCGGAGTCATGACAGTTTTCACCTCTTACCTTGGCAGTATACACCAGAACACCGCCGCCCGGGGCAGCGTGTGCTTAACCGTTTTGGGGAGTTTGCTGGGATGTGAGGCGACGTGGCGCACGCTTCAGCGTGCCGGCGTGGGCTTCAGCCCACGCTGCGTGGTTTCACCGGCGCCCTTCGGCGAGCTGAAGCTCGCCGCTGCACGCTGAAGCGTGCGCCACGACCGCTTCCCCCAAAACGGTTAAGCACACCGGGGCAGCCCCGACTGGCCCTCACAGCCGCGCTCAGAGCACCTCATCGCAAAGAAATCATGACCTCGTTTGATTCCACGCCCAGGACAGAAATCTTCACCGGTACCGTGGAGCCCGTTGAGGCGTTGGGGGGAACCTCCGCGTTCACTTGCCAAAGGCCAACAAAGCCCGGCGTCAGCCCGCTGAACAAAACTCTCGCGGGGAGGTTGTCAATGAGAACGGTGGTGGCGCTGGAGGTCTGAGCTAGTGGACTTGCCGGAGCGGCGGTCCCGTCGTTTTGACGGGGGTTCACTGCACCGAGCCCCGTCGCATAGACGACAATTGTGCCACCACGCGAGGCAGCGTTTCCAATGGCGTTTACAGAGTAATCTTGATTCTGAGCCACACCACGGTTGTCCCCGTAAATGAAAATTCCAGGGGATGCGGAGGAGATCGGCAGGCGGATCTCATCAGATTCAATACCTCCGAAGTTCACCTTCAATCTCATCAGGGACGTGAGGCCCCAGGGAAGCTGGGCATTAATTTGACCCGGCGACGCAAATATCAAGGGAGCCGGGTTTCCATTGATCATCACCGAAGTTCCTGCCAGGGATGGAGCAAGAGGGAGATCCACAGCCGAGAACTGGCTATAGCCGAAGTTGCTTCCAAAGATCGAGATCAGGCCGCCAGGCGAGATCTGTTGGCGAAAGCTCGCACCGTTCACAACCGACCGCTGCGTAAGCAAGGGTTTCGCTTGAAGGGACTCGAAGCGGGCTTTGCGCACCCGGTAGTTCAGCAAGTCGGCGATGTAGATGTTCCCTCGCGGGTCGGAGGCGAGGCCATAGGGATAGTTCACGACAGCCAGATCGGCTCGACCCATGTCGCCGCCAAACCCTGCCGATCCGGTGCCCGCAACCGTCGTTATCCTCCCATCCGCGGCGATCCGCCTGATGCGATGATTGCGCGAATCGGCGACATAAATCGCGCCGAGTTGATCGAGGGCCAGGCCTCGCGGAAGATTCAGCATGGCCGAAGTTGCCGGACCATTGTCACCCGAAAAGCCGGCCTCTCCATTGCCGGCAACGGTTTCGATGACGCCATCTACCCTCACCCGCCGGACGCGATGATTGTAGGCGTCTGTGAAGTAGAGAGTCCCCCTGGTGTCAAAGGCGAGCGCGTGGACGAAGCCGATGTTAGCGTCTGTGGCCGGACCACCGTCTCCGGAGTAGCCGAACTGGCCCGTTCCGGCGAACGTGGAGATCTTTCCATCAGTCCCCACCTTACGGATGCGAGCGTTGAAGCTGTCGGCGATGTACAGATTGCCCCTGGCATCGACTGCAAGGTCACGAGGAACCCTGAATGACGCCTGCGTAGCAGGGCCGCCGTCGCCTTGATCGCCGATCTGCCGGTTTCCAGCCACGGTCTGGATCACACCGCTAGTTTGAATCTTGCGAATCACGCCGTTGCCAGAATCAGAAACGAATACGTTTCCCCAGGCATCAACAGCCAAGCCGCGCGGAAAGCTCAGGTTCGCTGAAACTGCCGTGCCATTGTCGCCAGAAAAGCCTTGCGTTCCGTTGCCGGCGAAGGGCCAGATGGATCCATCGGGCGCCACCTGCCGAATCCGGTGGTTCCAACTGTCTGCGATATAGACGTTCCCCCATGCATCCACGGCCACGTTGTAAGCTACCTCGATCTGCGCGGCCGAGGCAATTCGGCCGCCTTCCGAATACCCGTTAGTTCCTGTCCCAGCGATAGTCCCAACCGAACCGGCGGGAATCTGGGCATGGAGGCACACGGCGAAAAGCAGGTAACACCCCGCCCAACGGTAGACCTCCAAAACTCGCCGCCATTCAGAACGAAAACTTCCCAATGGTCGCGATGAAACCGGCGCTGTCAGCATAGCCTCAAGCCCCCTTGTGGCAGAAATCAATCGTTCGACCCGGGGCCCTCCAGTCCTTCCTCGAGGGTCCGCACACGCTCGCGGAGTTCCCGAATCTGCTCCTGCTGGCTCTTGACGGCTTCCACCAGCAAGGTCGTCAGGCGCGCGTAGTCTACACTCAACGGGTTTCCGTCCGCGTCCCCTATCTCGAAACCACTTCGGCCTTGCGGGGCGTCCGGGGTCCAGTCAAATCTCACGGGACGCAACTTTTCGACTTTGTCGAGCGAGTCGGCAAGGGGTTGGATGTCTGTCTTCCACTTTCGAGAGCTAATCAAGTTGCAGGTGCAGATTAGATTGCAGGAGCAGCCCCCGCCGCCTCCACCGCCACCTCCGCCGCTGGGCGGGGAAAGCGAACCAGCTACACAATTGCATGTGCAGACGGCGCCCGCCGGGATCGGCGTGCCACAAGGCACGGTGTAAGTGGACTCCCCTTGGGTGTACACCGCACCTTGAGCTTGCGAGGTGCTGGAGGCAACATCCATCAAGCATGTAGCCAACGGGCTGCCATCCGGCAGCGACCACAACTTGATCGTCTGCTCAAGACCGCTTGCGGATGCCAGCATCTCTCCATCCGGACTGATGGCGACTGAGGAAACCCGTTCCCTGTGCCCAGAGAGTGTCTTCAGCAGCGTGCCGTCCGGCAGCGACCACAACTTGATCGTCTTGTCATCGCTTGCGGATGCCAATGTGCGCCCGTCCGGACTGATGGCGACTGACCACACCGTGGCAGTGTGTCCGGAGAGTGACTTGAGCAGCGTGCCGTCCGGGAGCGACCACAACTTGATCGCAGTCAAAGGGCTCCCCTGAGGCAACGAAAAAGGATTGTCATAGCTTGCGGAGGCCAATATGCGCCCGTCCGGACTGATGGCGACCGATAACACCCTGCTCGTGTGCCCGGAGAGTGTCTGCAGCAGCGTGCCGTCCGGCAACGACCACAACCTGATGGTCTTGTCGACGCTTCCGGATGCCAATGTGCTCCCGTCCGGACTGATGGCGACTGAGTGCACCCAGTCCGTGTGCCCGGAGAGTGTCTTCAGCAGCGTGCCGTCCGGCAGCGACCACAACTTTATGGTCTTGTCACTGCTTCCGGATGCCAATGTGCGCCCATCAGGACTGATGGCGACTGATAACACACTGTCTGTGTGCCCGGACAGTGTCTTTAGCAGCGTGCCGTCCGGCAGCGACCACAACTTGATCGTCTTGTCGACGTTTAAAACGATACGGTCACCGCTCGCGGATGCCAATGTGCGCCCGTCCGGACTGATGGCGACCGAGGACACAGAGTTCGGCTGCCCGGACAGGGTCTTCAGCAGCGTGCCGTCCGGCAGCGACCACAACTTGATTGTCCTGTCACCGCTCGCAGATACCAATGTGCGCCCATCCGGACTGATGGTAAGGGCAAGGATGCCAGCACGATGGGCCCAAGCTCCGGTACCGCATTCGGCAGCCTGTGCCTTGCTGGACGACAGGGCGGCAGCACCCCCCGCCTTGAAAACGATGTCGAGCACTCCCGTAAGCCCGATGCCCATCCCCAAAGAGGATCGCCGATCCATCACCGTCTTCCACGGCATCTCGGTAACGGGTATAACCTGCGGGGGATCCTGAGTGCCGTCCGCGTATACGGAGTGAGGTGGAATTCCGGCTTCTTCAGATTCACAGCAGAACCCCAGAACCGAACCTTCCCAATGGTCGCGATGAAACCGTCAATGTCAGCATGGCTTCCAGCTCCCTTGTGACAGGAGTCAATCGTTCGACCCGGGGCCCTCCAGTCGTTCCTCGAGGATCCGCACATGCTCGCGGAGTTCTCGAATCTGCTCCTGCTGGCTCTTGACGGCTTCCACCAGCAAGGTCGTCAGGCGCGCGTAGTCTACACTCAACGGGTTTCCGTCCGCGTCCTTGAGCACGGATTCCGGCGCCACCTGCGCCAGCTCCTCTGCGATGAAGCCTATCTCGAAACCACTTCGGCCTGGCGGGGCGTCCGGGGTCCAGTCAAAGCTCACGGGACGCAACTTTTCGACTTTGTCGAGCGAGTCGGCAAGGGGTTGGATGTCTGTCTTCCACTTTCGAGAGCTAATCAAGTTGCAGGTGCAGATTCTATTGCAGGTGCACACGGTATTGCAAGTGCAGCCCCCGCCGCCTCCGCCGCCGCCTCCGCCGCCGGAGCTGGGAGGGGATAACCAACCAGCTACGCAATTGCAGGTGCAGACGGCGCCTGCCGGGATCGGCGTGCCACAAGGCACGGTGTAGGTGGACCCCCCTTGGGTGTACACCGCCCCTCGAGCCTGCGAGGTGCTGGAGGCGACATCCATCAAGCAGGTAGCCAATGGGCTGCCGTCCGGCAGCGACCACAACCGGATGGTCTTATCAACACCAGCCGACGCCAGCATCTCTCCGTCCGGACTGATGGCTGCCGAAGTCAGATAGCCGGTGTGGCTTTCGAGAGTCCTGAGCAGCGCTCCCTCCGGTGCTGACCACAACTTGACTTTCCAGTCACCGCTCACGGACACCACCAAGCGCCCAGCCGGGCTTATCGCAACTGCGGATATGTCACGGGTGTGTCCTGGCAAAGCCTTGATCAGCGCACAGTCCGGAAACGACCAAAGTTTCACTGAGCTGTCAAGACCGGAGCTGGAGTCACGGCCACCGGTTACCAGAAAGCGCCCGTCCGAGCTGATAGCGATGCTATTTACCGATCCACTCTGCGCCGAGGCGGTTCTGAGCAGCGCCCCGTCGGGCAGCGACCAGAGTCTGATCGTTCCGTCCCAAGACCCGGATGCCAGAATGCGCCCCTCCGGGCTGAGCGCGACAGTGTTGACCTGATAGGCATGCCCGGTGAGAGTCTTCAGCAGAGTACCGTCGGGTAGCGACCACAACTTGATCGTCCGGTCATCGCTGGCCGACGCCAAAATGCGTCCATCTGGGCTGACAACCACGGAGCTAACCGAATCCGCATGGCCCGAGAGAGTCCTGACTCCTGCACCATCCGGCAACGGCCACAGTTTTATCGTACGGTCCCGGCTCCCGGATGCCAAAATGCGGCCATCCGGACTGACAGCGACAGAGTTTATCCGATCCGTGTGTCCTGTCAGGGTCTTCCTCAATCTTCCGTCCGGCAGGGACCATAGCTTGATCGTTTTGTCATCCCCAGCGGAGGCCAGGGTTCGCGCGTCCGAGCTGATCGCAACGGTACGGATGTAATCAGCATGGGCAAAGGCTCCTATAACGCATTCGGCAGCCTGTGCCTTGCTGGACGACAGGGCAGCAACAGCCCCCGCCTTGAAGAGGATATCGAGCACTCCCGTAAGCCCGATGCCCATCCCCAAAGAAGATCGCCGGTCCATCACCGTCTTCCACGGCATCTCGGTAACGGGTATAACCTGCGGGGGATCCTGAGTGCCGTCCGCGTATACGGAGGTGAGGTGAAATTCCGGTTTTTTCAGATTCACAACAGGACCTCCTTCCCCCCTGGAAGGGCCGGTCCTTCTTGCGGGGCGCCATGCCAGAACAGACCACCCGCGGAGGCGATGTTCGTGAGAATCTGGTCCTTAGTCAATTCCCGGGTGATATGACAGCGGTCGGTCCCCTGGAATTCCAACTGGCCGGTGGCGCCGACCGATTTGTGGTAGCAATCGCCCGCGCACGTCCACTTCGCAAAGCAACCCTGGCAGAATTCCCGGTGCTGAACCCCTTGGCCGCGCAGGTGGTCAAGGACCCGCAGATCAAAGGAGTACCCCGATCCGTTTTCCCCGGGCCGGCCATAGAAAAAGACATTCGACCAGGGGTTGTCCTCGGAAAACACTTCATAGCAGGCGGACACATTCCCGTCCGGAGAGAGAGCGAAGGTATCCTGAGTGACACCGCAAAAATGGTTGCTCATCCCCTGCCGAACCGCAGAAAAGAAAATCTCCCGTCCCTGACGCGCCGCCCGCCCCTGGGCGAGCCGGTAGGCCATGATGAAGTCGTTGGTCTCCGCCGACGGGGCTTCCCGCCAGCGCCCCAGTTGAAAGGAAGGTTCCACCTGAATGCGCCGGCTTCCAAAGTTCGCGCAAATGAATTCAACCGAATCGGGGAGCCGAGCAATGTTGTCTGCGGTGACGGTTACACGAATCCCATAAGGATAACCGGCGGCATCGAAGCGGCGCAGCGTATGCATGACCCGCTCACTGGAACCCTGACCTAACACCGTCAGGCGGTGGAGGTCATGGGCCGCGGGCAGGCCGTCAAAAGAAACGCTGACTCCGCCATCGATATGCGTGATGATCCAGTCGATCTGATCGTCGCGCAGAACGCCATTGCTGGCCGCCGAAGCGTGCGGGGGCGCCAGACCCAGCTCAGCAGCCCTCTGATGGGCATAGGCCAGCGAGTCCGTCATCACGTGCCAGTGGGTAGTGGGCTCCCCCCCGCCGTGATAGGTGATGTCAAACGTGGCGGCCTTCTTCTTGAGCGCATTGGCGGCCACAAAGTCGATTCCCCGCTTCGCCACCTCCAAAGGCATTGATTTGGCCGGGGTGTCGCCTGCTGAAGCGTAGCAATAGGTGCAGCGCAAGTTGCACGCCGTGGTCAAGAACAGGGTGACGGAGGTCGGTTCGGGCGAACCGCTAAATTCGGTAATGGGGAGGGCTTCCGGTCCGCCGTCCAGAATCTCCAGCCGACGGAGAAACTTGACGAGGGAGCCGTCTGGATCGGCATCCTCATCCAGGCGGCCCTCCCCCAGGCCGGCAAGAAAGTTCACCACGCCGGCATTCGCTACGAAGGCCGCCCTCCGGAGAGGCGCTTAAATGAGATGGCGGCCAGCCTCCAGAGGAATGGTAAAGACCTCTGCGGTGAAGACTGGGGGCATGGAGGCCTCCTTCGATGCCGGGAGCCCATTTTTCAGGTAGCGGCTGAGCAATCAGTTCTTACCGCTTGTGTCGTATCTCGCGTGCCTCATCAGTTGACGTAGACGAACTCATTGGCGTTGAGCATCACGTGGGTCAGGTCGGTCAGCGTCCCCTTTCCGATGAACTCGAGCTGGCGGGCCAGTTCCGCGGGGCTCGGCTCCCGGCTCAGGGCGATGCGGTAAAGCATTTGGATCTGAGACGCCCCCTCGCTGCCGGCTTCGCGCCGGACCCGGTCGGCCAGGTGGCGGGCCTGAAGCAGCACGAACTCGTTGTTCAGCAGGGTCAGGGCCTGGGTCGGCACGGTGGTGATGTTGCGCTTCTCGGAGGTGATGTTTTGATCCGGCTGGTCGTGGACATCAAACATCGGATACTTCAAGCCCCGCTTCCAGTAGGAGTAGACGCTGCGCCGCCAGGTGGCCGGCTCCTCTTTGGTCAGAATCCATTTGCCCTGGTTGTAGCCCTCCCGCACGCGCGGCGGCACGGACGGGAAGAACGGCGTGCCGCCGGCCTCCAGGTTGATCTGCCCGCTGGCCGACAGGATGAGGTCCCGGATGATCTCCCCGTCCAGCCGCCGCACCGGATACCGCGACAGAAATACATTCTCGGGGTCCGCTTCGGCGTTGCGGGCGTTGTAAAAGACGGATGCCATCTTGTAGGTTTCCGAGTTCATGATGAGGCGGTGCATCTGCTTGATGCTCCAACCCCGGCCGACGAACTCGGCCGCCAGCCAGTCCAGCAGCTCCGGATGGGAAGGCGCCAGGCCCATCTTGCCGAAGTTGCCCGGCGTCGGCACAATGCCCCGGCCGAAGTGCCAGTACCAGACGCGATTCACGATCACGCGGGCGGTCAGGGGGTTCTCCGGAGAGGCGATCCACTCCGCCAGGGCCCGGCGCCTTCCGCTGGTCACATGATCGTCGCGCTGGGGCGGTTTGGCCACCGGGGTCGGCGTCCCGCTGGTCAGCACCGTCAAGTAACCGGGCGGCGCCACCGGGGCTTTGTTGTCGTCCTCCACCACCAGCCCATTGGCGCCGAAGCGCACCCAGGGCACTTCGTATTTGGTTCCCGGATCGGGCAAGAAGGACTTGCCCAGGTCGGGGTAATCGGGCCGATACGTCTTGCCTGGGGAGGGTTCATCGCCGGGACCATCCGGAGCCAGCCGATAGTCGCCGTCGCGGATGCCTTCCACCGCCAGCGGCGTCGGAGGCATCTGTTTTTCCAGCGCGGCAATCTTTTGCAGCAACTCGGCGCGGCGCTGATGATCGGCCTCGCTGACTTTCAGCAAAGCCATGGCGCCGACGCGACGACCGCCCGCCGCCGCTTGCCCGGCGCGTCCGTAGCGGCTAACGGCTACCAGGTTCGGCGGGCGCTGTCCGGCGGTGGTGACCAAAGACAGCGCCGGGTCCTCGCCCATGAAATTGGGGTCGCCATCTCCACTGTCGCCGCTGCGCTCGAACTGCGCCGCCAGCAGCTTTTGGCCGGGGGTCCGCTGCTGGACCGGCGTTTTGATGGCGGCCTGGACCTCCTCCGGCAGCCTCTTCAGGTTGGCCTCAAACTGCGCTCTTCGGTAGGGGGCCTCGATCCGGGAGATCTCCTTCTTCAGCGGCTCCAGGGCGGCCACCACCTCCCTGGTCTTGCGCTCCCATGCCCGGGCCTGCTCCTTGGGCATCAGCGGGTGATCGTAGTTCACGAAGCCGAAGAACATGGCCATCGACCGGTAATAGTCCATCCTGGAGATGGGATCGAACTTGTGGTCGTGACAGCGCGCGCAGTGGACCGACAGGCCCATGAAGCCCTGGAAGGTCGTCCGTATGATGTCCTCCAGGTAATCGTAGCGATAGAAGGGATTGTCCTTTTCGCGAAACCTCACTCGGGGGCCGACGCGATAGAAGGCCGTGGCGGCGACGCTGTCGTAGGTCGGCTGGTCGAGCTCGTCGCCGGCGAGTTGCTCGATGAGGAACTGGTCGTAGGGCTTGTCCTGGTTCATCGACTTGATGACGTAGTCGCGAAAGCGCCAGGCGGTGGCCAGGTCGCGGTCGTGCTCGAAACCGGAGCTGTCGGCGTAGCGAACCACATCCAGCCAGTAGCGTGCCCAGCGCTCCCCGTAGTGGGGAGAGGCCAGCAGCTTCTCGATGACCTGCTCGTACGCCGTCGGGGAAGGATCGTTGACGAAGGCATCGACTTCCGCGGGGGTGGGCAGAAGACCGATCAGGTCGAGGTAGGCGCGGCGGATCAGGGTGTTCCGGTCAGCCTGCGGGGCCGGCGCCAGCCCCTTCTGGTCAAGTGCCGTCTTGATGAAGCCGTCAATGGGGTTGGCGTTCCAGCGGGCGTCGGAATGCTGGGGGGCCGGGCGCCGGATGGGCTTCTGGAAAGCCCACCACTTGCGGTTCTCCTCGGTGATGGGCTTTTCCTTGTAATCCTTGCCGTAGGCGCCCGCTGCCGGGCTCGGAGTCTGAGCGGTCGGCATGGGGGCGCCCTGGTCGATCCAATCCTTCAACAGGGCCACTTCCTGGGGGGTCAGGGCTGGCAACGGCGCCATGGGCATGGCGGGCTGTTCGAGTCCGGCCACGCGCCGGTAGAGCCGGCTGGCTGCGGCGTCGCCGGGCACGAGGGCAGCGCCCTTTTCGCCGCCTTTCAGGGCCGCCTCGCGGGTGTGCAGGTCCAGACCCGACATCTGCAACGCCTCGCCGTGACACTGGAAGCATTTTTGCTGAAGCAGGGTGAGAACTTGCTGCGCGGGAACCGCCGCTCTTTGAGCCGGCAGGTGAGTTAGAATCAGGGCCAAAGCCGGAAGAGCAAGACCCACCCGAATTCCGAGCTTGCTATGGCGCCTCACTGCCGCCTCCTGACCTCCAGGCAGACCTGGACTGGGGACAACCCTCGTCGCTGTTAGTCTATCACTTTCGGCACGGCCCAGCATCGTTTTTTTTTAGGGGGTGTGCGCCAGGTCGACGCCGCTGATGGCGTTCACCGCCACCCCCATGCGGCCGTACGACATGGTAGCGCCACAGGATGTCCCAGATCCGCTCGACGTTGAAGGGGTCCTCGTTGAGCAACAGCTTCACGAGGTGGCGCTCGACATCCATCCGCCGGCCGGCCCGCCGCTGCCGTAGCCTTTGACCCCCTTGTCGGTGGCGATCTCGACCCACCCAGCTGCCCCGGATCAGGCTGGAACAGGGAGCGCCGGGCCTTGTATTCCGGGTAGATCGACATGGGGTTGGCAACCTCGACACCTCCGGTCGACCAGGAGATCCTGGCGCCGGGGGTAAAGGTCGGCAGCGGCCTGCGGGGCCGGGTCCGAACACGGTCGCGGCTCTGCATCCGAGCGCAAGGAAACGCTCAGATTCGGGTGGCTTCTCACTTTCATGTCGCGCACCCTCGTGGGCTCGGCTGCTTGCCGCAGGGCAGCCGAGTGCGTATCGTAGACAGCATGAGCCAGCCCAAGATCCTGCGGCTGAAGCACCGCCACGGCTGGAAGTGCAAGCGCGGCTACAAGATCTTTGTGCTCGACCGGGGGGCGGTGCGCTTCGACGTCCCGCAAGACTGGATCGTAAAGATACAGGAAACCTCTGTCAAGATGCACGACCAGGAGCCGCCCGGCGACAACTGCACTTTGGAGGTGTCCAACTTCCGGCTGCCGCCCATCGACTGGACCGGGCTGCCCATGCGCGAGCTGCTGGCCGGCTCGGTGGGCGAGAGCGAGCAGCAGGAGCTGGAGCGCTCCGAGATTGTAGAATCCTGCCGCGGCGACCTGGAGCTGGCCTGGCTGGAGACTCGCTACATCGACAAAGAGCAGCAGCGGGAGGCCAAGACCCGCATTTCCATCTCTCGCACCATCGGGGTGGCCTGCCTGATCACCTACTGCTACTGGGCGGACCAGTCGGCCCAATGGGAAGCCGTCTGGGAGGAGGTCCATCGCTCGATGGTGCTGGGCGTCTACGTCCAGGATCCCACCAAGGGGCCGGTCATCCATTGAGGGGGCAGGAACCGAACCCACTTGGACAGGCAAGAATGCCTGTGTTACCGGGTCTCGATCTTCCTCTGGAACATGAGGTGGCTGGTCTCCTTGATGGTGTAGTCGGAGGGCACCTCGAACAGCGACGCCGGCGGCTCGGTGCGGTTGATACCGGTGAGCCGGTACACCGTCTCGCCGCTGCGGGGGTCGCTGCGGCGGCTCATGACGACCGTCTGGAGGTCGGGTGAAAACCACCGCTCCGAGACGATGTCGATCGACCGGTCGTTGCCGACGTCGCCGGCGGCGATCGTCCGGGTGGTGCGCGTACCCTCGGCCTGTACCCCCTCGATCATCCGCTTGCCGAGCGACTCGGTGCGGGTGTTGGGGTCCTTCTCGCCACGGCGGCTGCGGGCCTTGACGACCACGTCTTCAACGATGGTATGCAGGCCCTCGCCGCCGGGCGGCGCCGGCAGGGCTTCGACCGCGAACGCAGCGCCCGCCATGGCTCCCTTGGGAAGGGTCATCTTGCGAGCGGTCTTGCTGCCGGGATCCAGCGCGTAGTGCACCCCAGCCACCGGATCGTTGATCGAGATCAGGCGCCGCGATTCGCCGGAGGCGGCCCAAGGACCGAGCGTGCCCAGGGAAAGCTCCCGGCGGGTGCGGCCCTCGCTGTCGCGGTAGAGCAGCGAAGTGTTCTTCCGCGCGATGCGGTTGCCGTCAGCCAGGGTCTGGGTGGTTTCCGTGATGGTTTCGGCCGAGTAAGGCGCGCCCTTCACCAGGTTGCCCTCGAAGCCCATCTCGGAGGAGATGAACTCGGCGTTGAAGTTCTCGTCGGGACCGTGACTCACCCGCGCCTGCACTCCCTCGCGGATCACCACCGCGGTTCCAGTACCTTCTCTCTGCTGCTGCGCCAGGGCCGCCAGCGAAACCGCCGGCAGCGCCAGCAAACCTCGTCTTGTCATGTTGCCTCCTTGTGTTGTCTTACCTCAAACTTACAAACCGGATGGCCCGCGCGGTGCCGTCCTCGCCGAGCAAGACGTCGGCGCTGATACGTTCCGCCATTCGCTCTTCGGCGACCGGCAGCCCGAACGACGTCAAGGACGAACGTGGCAGGCGAACCCGGACCAGGTTGCCGCTTTCGAGCGGGGCCAAAATCTCGCCATACTGGAGCGGTAGAAACTCGGTAGCCACCTCGCGTGGGCGAACCCGCGCCGGCCGGGTTGCCGGGAGTCGTCGGGCCACCGCCGGGGGACCGACCGGCGCCGGCGGGAGCACGACCACCGGCTGCGGCGAGGCTGCCACCACCGGCGCCGCTGGAGCAGGGGTGGGTCGACGGGCGACCCAGGCCGCGGCTCCCGCCGCCAGCAGAACCCCGGCGGCCACCGCGGCGGCCCAATACGGCCAGCGAGCTGGGCGCTGCCTCCGGTACGCTGCCCGAAGCTTCGCCTCCAGTTCCGCCGGGGCCTCCAGTTGCGCCGTGCTGGCCGCCAGCTCCCGCAACTCCGCCTCCAGACGCGCTTCCTTGCTGCTCATGCCGTACACCTCTCTCGAGGCGAGCCCAACAGCCCGCTCAGCTTCTCGACCAAAAGCGCCCGGCCCCGGTGCAGCCGCGACCGAATCGTCCCCACAGCGCAGCCCAGCGCCTCCGCAGCCTCCTCGTAACCCATCTCGTGCAGGTCGCACAACACCACCGCTTCCCGGTAGTTGGCCGGCAACGACAACACCGCCCGCCGCACCAGCTCGACCCGCTCCCGCCGGGTCAGCTCCACCAGTGGATCCTCCTGCGCCGCCGGCTCGGCCTGATCTGTCTCGTCGATCGAAACCATCTTCCGGTCCTTCTCAAGCATTCGCAGCACCTGGTGTCGGGCGATGCCGTAGAGGTAGGTCGCCACCGTGCCTCGCGATGCGTCGTAGCGCCGGGCATCCCTCATCAGGGCCAGGAAAACCTCCTGGGTGACCTCCTCGGCCACCACGGCGCTCCCGCTCATCTCGTACGCGAACCGGTAGACCGCCCGCTGCCGCCGCCGGTACAGCGCGGTGAAGGCCTCCTCATCGCCGGCCAGCACCGCCTGGAGCAGCTCAGCGTCAGTCAGGGTCGCTTCCATCGGCCGCTATCTATTATTGGACGGGGCAGCCCCGGATAGTTCCGGAAAATTACAGCCCCTGCCTCCAGGCGTCCAGGCCGCGGGCCAGTCCCTGGTCAAGCCATTCCCGAAAGCGCTTTCTGACTTGGTCCGAGCCCTCGCGGTAGTTGAGCTGAAACACGGTGTCAGAGGCGCTCGTGACATCGCCCACCTGGCGTTCCTGGGTCTCCGTTTCCTCGCGCCGGAAGAAACAGATAGATGCCGCTAACAGGCCCCGGTATTCCTGGCCCAGCCCATGAAATGACACCAGGATCTCGGCCTGACTAGCAGTCTTGAGCACCAACCGAGCCCAGGCATGGTATTCGGGGAGATTCGCAAAATAGCCCAGATCCCTGGCCGTCTGGATGACCTGATACCTGAAGAAGTTGTGACGCTTACCGGCGTCCGGTTCGGCGTCTGTGAAGAACTGGAACCCTTCCCCGAGTTCTCCCAGTTCCGCATCCAGCTTCTGCGCCAATTCGGCCAACCTCTGGCCGGCGTCGGCCTGTAAGACCCGGGCCGTGTCCTTGGCCTTCTCCCATTCCTGGCGGAGCGCTTGCCGCCTTTTCTCCAGCAGATCGCGGGCGGCCGTAATAACGTGATCGACCTTCCGCTCGGCCAACATTTGACCGGCAATTCCGAGCACCCTGACAAATGCCCGCTTCTGAACCATCGCAAAGAGCTGAATCAAGCGGGACAGGCTGCCTTGGTCCGCCGCTTCCAACGATGCGATGTACTCCTCCCTATCGTCTCGTTTGATCGCCAACGGGAACCAGCCGCCTTTGATGAAGACCAGGCTGGCGAGAGTTCGAGCCACCCGCCCGTTTCCATCCTGGAAGGGGTGGATCTGGGAAAAGGCGTGATGGAGCCAGGCCGCCTCTACATCCGTGGGCACATCTGACTTTTGGTGGTCGAGGTGCAACCCGATCAGATGGTCCATCTCGGAGGCCACCTGTTCGGGAGGACAATACTCATGCACCGAGGCATCGCGGCGCAGAGGATTGTTGGGCAGTCGCTTGTAGTCGCCCCGGACCAGGGGTACCTCGACCGTGCGGCCCAGAGAATCGACCGCGGCGCAGGTCTGCTGGTTGCGGGTCAGAATGGCATGAAGCTCTTTGACGTAGCTAGTAGACAAGCTTCTGGCGTCCTTGACGAAAGCGAAGAGCCCCTCCAGCGCGGCCTGGTGGTCCCGAATCATGCCGGCAACCAGCTCCGGATTCTTGTCGGTGGCGGAGTGCGGAATCAGGCTGGCGTCGATGCCTTGCTCGATCAAGAGTTGGGTGATACCTCGATCCAGGGTGTAGATCCGCTCCAGTATGCCGGTCTCAATCGCCCACTCCCGCCGGAGGCGAACATTGAACTCCTCGACGCCCTTCAAGCTCGAGAGGCTCTCCCGTTGCTCCAGCCAGATCTGGTGGAGCACCGTCAGCTCGGCGCTCGAGAGCGAGGGGTAATTCTCCGGCAGGTCGGACAGCGGAAGCCACTTGTAAGCCGCCGGCTGATTCATCGGTCCCCGTCTACACCTTATCGATGGAAGGGTGCGCCGCCCTTACGATGCCTTCAGCTTCTCCAGCTTCCCCTTCAGCTCGGCCTTCTTCTCTTCGCCGAGCTCCACGAAGGGCGGGCGGCAGAAGCTCTCCCGCAGGCCCATCCGGCTGAGGGCGTACTTCATGGCCGGAATGCCGTCGTAGCCCGAGAGCGCCGATGCCACCTGGTTGAGGCGGGCCTGCGCCGCGGCGGCGTCTTTGCCGTCGCGGAAGGCGCGCAGCACCGCCGCCGTTTCGGCCGGAAAGACGTTGCCGTTGCCGGTAATGGCGCCGGCGCCGCCCTGCTTCAAGGCCATGTCGATCAAGGCGTGCGAGCCTGTGAAGATCTTCAGCTTGGGATACTCCTTGATGAAGGCGGTCAGGCCGTCGGCCTTGCCGGAAGAATCCTTGATGCCGTAGAGTTTGTCGTACGGCGCCAGGCGCCGCAGCAGCTCATGGCTGATATCCACGGCGCTCACCTGCGGGATGTGATAGAGCAGCACCGGGATCTTGGCAGCCTCCAGCAGCGGCGTGAAAAAGCGCGTCAGGCCCTCCACGTTGGGCCTCTTGTAATAGAAGGGCGGCAGCACCAGGGCCGAATCGGCGCCGGCCGAAGCGGCGTGCTCCAGCAGCTCCAGCGTCTCAGGCAGGTTGGGGGCGCCCACCTGGACCATGACCTCCAGGCTGCCCTTGTCCCGCATGTTGGATTCGAGAATCTTGCGGCGCTCGCGCAGGGAAAAGGAGCTGAACTCGCCGGTGGTGCCCAACACCAGGGCGCCGTCGACGCCCCGCTCGCGCAGAAAGGCCAGCAGGTCGCGGTTCAAGGCCTCGTCGAAGCGTCCCTTGCGGTCGAGCGAGGTCAGGGTGGCCACAAAAAACCGCGGCCCGGTGGCCGTGGTGGTCCGCGTGGCTCGGGCGGCCGCCGCGCTCACGGCGCCCAGTCCTGTCAGAAACATCCGTCGAGTGGTTTCCATTGCGCCTCCCTGAGTCTGCCATTGTAGTACACTCGCCAGATGCGTCACGCCGTCTTGTTTCTGGCCGCCGGGGCCTTAACGGCTCAGAGTCCCGAGCGGCCGTTTCTGACCTCCGAGTTGATCTTCCCGCTCGACGCCCTGCACAACCACGCCAGCTCTGTGGTCGAGCTGCCCAACGGCGACCTGTTCGCCGCTTGGTATCGCGGATCGGGCGAGCGCAGCGCCGACGACGTGGTGATTCAGGGCGCCCGGCTGCGTCGCGGCCGCAAGTCTTGGGAACCCCGCTACACCCTGGCCGACACCCCCGGCTTCCCGGACTGCAACGCCGCCCTGTTTCTCGATTCCCGGCGGCGCCTCTGGCTGCTCTGGCCGGTCATCGTGGCCAACGAGTGGCACACCGCCCTGACCAAGTTCCTCATCTCGAGCGATTACGACCGCGATCCGCCCCGCTGGGAGCGCGGCGACAGCCTGCTGTTCATCCCCAACCGCTTTGCTGAGAAAGTGAAGGAGGCGGCCGACCCCGCGACCGCGTGGGGCAAGCGCGTCATCGAGCAAGCGGCCGACAAGTACTTCTCACGAATGGGCTGGATGCCGCGTGCTCGCCCGGTGGAGCTCCCCTCCGGCCGGATTCTGGCGCCGCTCTACTCTGACGGCTATTCCTTCTCCCTGATCGCCATCACCGACGACGGCGGGTTGACGTGGCGGGCCAGCGAGCCGCTGGTGGGCGCCGGCAGCATTCAGCCGACCATCGCCCGCCGCCGCGACGGAACCCTGGTCGCCTACATGCGAGACAACGGCCCGCCCCCCAAGCGCGTCCACATGAGCACTTCCAAAGACGACGGCGTGACGTGGTCTCCAGTCGTCGATACCGAGCTGCCCAACCCCGGCGCCGGCCTGGAGGTGCTCGCCCTGAGGGACGGCTCCTGGGCCCTGATCTACAACGACACCGAAAAGGGCCGCCATTCCCTGGCCGTGGCTCTCTCCGACGACGAGGGCCGAAGCTGGAAATGGAAGCGTCACCTGGAGCTCGACCCCCGCGGCGCCGGCGCCGGCTCCTTTCATTACCCTTCCCTGTTTCAGGCCCGTGACGGCGCCCTCCACGCCACCTACAGCTACTTCCTCAACCACCTTCCGGCCGGCCAGCCCCGCAAGTCCATCAAGCATGCTCACTTTAGTGTGGGGTGGGTGAAAGGCGGTAGTCAGTAGTCAGTAGTCAGTAGTCAGTTGTCAGTTGTCGGTTGTCAGTTATCAGTTGGCAGTTGTCGGTTGTCAGTTGTCAGTAGTCAGTTGTCGGTTGTCAGTTGTCAGTAGTCGGTTGTCAGTTGTCGGTTGTCAGTTGTCAGTAGTCAGTGGTCGGTTGCCGGTGGTCGGTTGGCAGGGAGGGCTGATGGCCGGTCAGAGTTATCGGGATCTGATCGCATGGCAGAAGGCGATGGACCTGGTGGAGGCGGTCTACGCTGTGACCAGGAGCTTTCCAAAGGAAGAGTTGTACGGCGGCCTGACAAGCCAGATCCGCAAGGCGGCCGTCTCGGTTCCGTCGAACATAGCAGAGGGGCAGGCAAGGAGGTCCGTGAAGGAGTTCGTCCGCTATCTCGGGATCGCCCGCGGGTCGCTTTGCGAAATGGAGACCCAGCTCCAGATCGCCGCTCGCCTACGGTACATCACCGCCGAAAAGACGTCTGATCTCCTCGCCCGTGCCGCCGAACTGGGCCGCCTGCTCAACGGTCTGATCAACTCTTTGCGCTCCCGCCTCCCCGAGCCCTGATAACGGCCAACCGACAACTGCCAACTGACTACTGACAACCGACAACTGCCGACCGACTACTGACAACCGACAACCGACAACTGCCGACCGACTACTGACTACTGACTACTGACTACTGACTACTGACTACTGACTACTGACTACTGCCCCGGCCAGGCGGCGCGGAACAACTCCACCGCCTCCCGGATGCGGTCCGAATACAGGTTGGCCCACAGGCCCAGCACCAGGAACGGGACCGCGGCCGGCAGGGCCCAGGCCTTGACGCGCCAGGGAAGGCGCATCTGGGTGTCCCAGCGGAACAGCTTCAAGCCGAGCAAGTAGCCGGTCACGGTGGTGAGGCTCAGGGCCACCATCTCGGGGATCATGGCAGTCAGCGAGAGGTCCCGAAACAGCAGACTCTGCATTCCGTAGACCAGGTAGAAACTCGGCAGGAACAGGGCCACGTGCTGGATCAAGCCGGGCAGCTGCGCCATCGGCACGGTGGCGCCGGAAAGGAACATGAAGGCGAACCACAGCAGGTTGCAGATGACCTGCGTTTCCTGCATGGTATTCGTGATGCTGGCGATCACCAGCCCGATGCCCGCGAAGGCGAAGAGCCCCAGCGACCCGACCACGAACAGCTGCACCGGATGCGAGGGCCAGGGGATGCCGAAGACCAGGCGGGCGATCCAGAACTCCAGCCCCACCACCCCCACCTGGAGCACCCAGTTGGCGAGTATCCCGCTGACCAGCAGCGGCCCCGGTCCGGACGGCAGCGGCCGGAACCGGCGCAGGATGTTCTTCTCCCGGAAGAACACGATCTGGAACCCCACGCCCCAGAAACCGCTGCCCAGGATGGTCAGCACCACCACCGGCCCCATCAGGAACCGGACCGCCTCCGGCTTGCCGCGCGCGAACAGGAAGGCGTAAATGAACAGAAAAACGATGGGAAAGATGATGGCGAAGAAGATGGCGCTGCGGTTGCGCACCAGCAGCTTCAGGCGCACCATGGTCAGCTCCAGCGTCCCTTTCAATCCCGCAGGCTCCTTCCGGTCAGCTCGATGAAGACGTCTTCCAGAGAGGGCCGCTCGACGTGAACCTCCACGACCTCGTTCTGTTCGGCGATCAGCAGCCGCATCAGCGCCATCAGCGTGCGGGGGGCCTGGCGGCTGCGGATGATGTAGCCACCGCCGTCATGGGAGCGCACCTCCTCGGCGCACTCCAGCTCCTCGAGCCGCGACACCTCGATGGGGGATCGCGGCACGAACTCGATGCGGCTGGACTGCTGGGAACCCTGGACCATCTGGCGCGGCGTCCCCTCGGCGATGATGCGGCCGTGGTCCACGATGGCCACCTGGTCGCAGAGCTGCTCGGCTTCCTCGATGTAGTGGGTGGTCAGCAGCACCGTCCGGCGCTCTTCCCGCAGCCGCTGGATCAGGCCGTAGACCTCCCGCCGCGTCTGGGGATCGAGGCCCGCGGTGGGCTCGTCGAACAGCACCACCTCCGGGTCGTTGACCATGGCCAGGGCCAGGGCCAGGCGCTGCTGCTGGCCCCCGGAAAGATGCTCGTAGTAGGTATGGCGCTTCTCCGCCAGCCCGAACCAGTCCAGCAACTGGGCGGCGGCGAGCCGGCGCCGGTAGAAGGCGCCGAACAGCTCCAAGGCCTCCGCGACCGTGATCCGGTCCGGCAGGGCCGTCTGCTGCAACTGCACGCCGATGCGCTCTTTCAATTCCCGCGGCTCCACCGCCGGATCGAAGCCGCACACCGAGACCGAGCCCCCGTCGCGGGAGCGCAGGCCCTCCAGGATCTCGATGATGGTGGTCTTCCCGGCCCCGTTGGGACCCAGCAGCCCGAACACCTGGCCTCGAGCGATCTCGAAGCTGATGCTCCGCACCGCCTCCACGGCGCCGTAGCTCTTGCGCAGTTCCGACACTGCAATGACGGTGGAATCGGCCATGGGCTATGATGGAAAACACCCATGATACAAACCTTGTTCGGCTCAGCGCCACCCGAGCCCGGCCTCTTCGAGCGGCTGCAGAAAGCCGTCGAAAAGACCCGGGCCGGGCTGCTCAGCCGTCTGGAGACAGCTCTAGAGGGGGCCAAGGAAATCGATCCCGCCCTGCTGGAGGAGGTGGAGGCGGCCCTGATCAGCGCCGACGTGGGGGTGCGGACTGCCGCCGAGATTCTCCAGGCCGTCCGGGAAAAGCTGGATCGCCAGCAACTGCGCGACGCCGCCGAACTCCGGGCCGAGATCCGGCGCCACTTGTTGGGAATCCTGACGGTGGCCGCGCCACCGGTCCGGACCGTGGACCCAGAGCCGGAGGTGATCCTGGTGGTGGGGGTGAACGGCACCGGCAAGACCACCACCATCGGCAAACTGGCGCACCGGCTGGGGGCCGAGGGCGGAAGGGTGCTCCTGTGTGCTGCTGATACCTTTCGGGCCGCCGCCATCGAGCAGCTGGAGGTCTGGGGCCAGCGCACGGCCACCGAGGTGATCCGGCAGAAGCCAGGGGCCGACCCCAGCGCCGTGGTGTTCGACGCTCTTCAGGCCGCCCGCGCCCGCCAGATGCGCTACGTCATCGTCGACACCGCCGGCCGCCTGCACACCAAGTCCAACCTGATGGCGGAGCTGGAAAAGATGAAGCGCACCGCCGGCCGGGTGATCCCGGGCGCGCCCCACGAGGTCCTGCTGGTGCTCGACGCCACCACCGGCCAGAACGGGCTGGAGCAGGCCCGGCAGTTCACCAGCTCGGCAGGCGTCACCGGCATTGTGCTGACCAAGCTCGACGGCACCGCCAAGGGGGGCGTGGTCGTCGCGATCGCCCGCGAGCTGGGGTTGCCGATCCGTTACGTCGGGGTCGGCGAAAAGGCCGGCGACCTGCTGCGCTTCGACCCGGATATTTTCATCCGTTCGCTGTTTGAGGGTGCGGCGTGAGTGCCGACGATACTCGCTACCTGGAACAAACGCTGGATCTGGCCTACCGAGGCCGGGCCCTGGCCTCGCCTAATCCCATGGTGGGGGCGGTGCTGGTTCAGGCCGGCGACATCGTTGGCCTCGGCTTCCACACTTACGAAGGCCTGAAACATGCCGAGATCCTGGCGCTGGAGGAGGCCGGAGACCGCGCCCGCGGCGCCGCCCTCTACATCAACCTGGAACCCTGTTCCCACCAAGGACGCACGCCGCCTTGCGTCGACGCTTTGATCGGGGCCGGCGTTGCCCGGGTCGTCGCCGCCATGGAGGATCCCAACCCCCAGGTTTCGGGGCGCGGCCTGGCGAGGTTGGCTGCGGCCGGCGTCGCCGTCGAGCTGGTGGCTGGCCTGGAACCCCGCGCCCGGCGGCTCAATGAGGCCTTCACCCATTTCATTCGCAGTGGCCGGCCCCTGGTAACCCTGAAAACTGCCACCACCCTGGACGGCAAGATCTCGGCCCCGGACGACAACCGCGGCTGGATCACCAGCGAGCAGGCGCGCGCCCACGTCCAGCAGGTGCGGCACGATCACGACGCCATTCTCACCGGTATCGGCACGGTCCTGGCCGACGATTGCCTGATGACCGACCGCACCGGTCTGGACCGCCGCCGGCCGCTGGTGCGCCTGGTCGTGGACTCACAGCTTCGTCTGCCGATGGGCTCGCGGATGGTCCAGTCGGCCCAAGGCGACGTGGTGGTGGCCACTACCTCGGCCGCTTCCCCGCAGCGGGGCCAGGCCCTGGAGGCCGCCGGTGTTCAGGTGGTGACCTTCGATGCCTCCGGCGGCCGGGTCGACTTGCCGGCAGTGGTCCAGTGGCTCGGTGGCCGGCAATGCACCTCGGTCATCCTGGAGGCCGGGGCCAAGCTCAACTGGGCGGCCCTGGAAGCCGGCATCGTCGACAAGGTCCTGTTCTATTACGCTCCCAAGATCCTGGGGGGCCTGGAGTCGCTGCCGCTGGCGGCCGGCCCGGGCCGCCGCAGCCGCTCCGCCGCCATTCGGCTGCGGGACCTGCGAACCTTCCCCGTCGCCCCGGATGAGTTTGCGGTGGAAGCCTACCTGTAGCCAGAGGGCAAATTGGAGCCGGCACGAGTGCCGCCTCGGCAGCCTGAGAGGCGCCTGAGAGGCTGCACCACGTCGTGGCTGTGGCGCCTGGCTGGTGAGAGATCCGGGCTGCTAGCGGCCAGAGCTGTTTTTCAGGCTCGTCCGGGGAATTCGTGGGTGAATCGGTGGGAGTAAACCCTCCTGCACCCCGCGGGGGCTTCGCCCCTGCGACCCTCAGAAAACCAAAACAAGAACCTTTCTAAGAAGGAAAAACAAGAAGCATCCTGCGCCCTCCCGCTGGTCGAGGCCGAGCAGGGCGCGTCAGAAGGAGACTAAGCAGAACTGGGCCGAGCTGGCACCGGTGCGGCACAATTTGGCTACTCGGGGGATTTGTGGGTAACTGGCGGGCTCAGCGCTGGGGTTGAGTGAGGAAGCGGTGTAACTTGCGACAAGTTGAGTCGAAGGAGCGTTGCTCCTGTTCGGACCCGTTGTGGATGAGTGGGCCGCCGTCGGCATGGATCACATCGCGGAGAAGCCGGTCAACGGCGACTTTTCTCAGAGAAGGGTCTTCGTGCAGGTCGCGGATAATCTCTCCGCCCAGCGTCCAGAGGTTGTCCACATGGTTGCGAATGGTCTTCGGGGAAAGACTCGAGGATGCCAGATGCCCGATGAATGGCCGGAAGCAAGCCAGCAGTTGTTCGCCGGGCGGCAGGTCTTTTTCCAGTCCCATCCAGGAGCGCGGCCAGTTGTCCAGATCGCGGCAGCAGGCGGGAACATCGGTGGCGGCCACCGGCTGGGTGGTGCGGGTTACCCTGGAAGTCCTCGCCTTGGAACTCGTCCGCGCCATGGAACTGATCACGATTCTAAACCACTGCCACCACCATCGGGGATTCGTCTACCAGCACGCCCGCTTCGGCCCCGGCAAGAGAACCATCGAAGTGGACCTCCGACCGCGAGAGGGAACCGCGGCGGTCTGCTCGGGCTGTCACACCCCGGCTCCAGGTTACGATCATCTTCCCGAGCGGCGCTTCGAGTTCATCCCTTTCTGGGGAATTCTGGTTTTCTTTCTGTACCGGATGAGGCGCGTCCAGTGCCGAAACTGCGGCATCGTGGTGGAGGAGGTTCCCTGGGGCGATGGCAAGCACCAGTCCACCAAAGCCCACATGTTGTTCTTGGCCCGCTGGGCGCGCAGGCTCCAGGAAACCGCCGAGGCCTTCCACACCTCCTGGGACAGGGTGTGTGACGCTGTCGAGTACGTGGTCCACTGGGGCCTGGAGCATCGCACCCTGGCGCCCATCCGGGCCATCGGTGTGGATGAGATCCAGTACGCCAAAGGTCACAAGTATCTGACCCTGGTCTATCAAATCGACCAGGGCCTGATCCGTCTGCTTTGGGTCGGACGGGAACGCACCATCGAATCGTTTCAAGAATTCTTCACTCTCATCGGAGCTGAGTTGGCCTCCAAGATCGAGTTCGTGTGCTCGGACATGTGGAAGCCTTACCTCCACGTCATCCGCGAGAAATGCTCCCAGGCACTGAATATCCTCGACCGCTTCCACATCGTGGCCAAGATGAACAAGGCGCTCGATGAGGTGCGCGCCGCCGAATCCCGCCGCATGGCTCAGGCGGGCTTTGATCCCGTGCTGAAGAAAACGCGCTGGTGCCTGCTCAAACGCAAAGAGAACCTTACCGGCAAGCAAAACTTCCGCCTCCGCGACCTGCTCCGCCACAACCTCAAAACCGTGAGGGCCTATCTGCTCAAGGAAGATTTTCAGCAACTCTGGGACTATGATTCCCCCGCCTGGGCCGGCAAGTTCCTCGACGAATGGTGCCGCCAGACGATACGCTCCCGCATCGAACCCATGAAGAAGATCGCGCGAACACTACGACAACATCGCACCCTGATCCTCAACTACTTCCGGGCGCAAAAACAGTTTTCTAGCGGCGTCATCGAGGGTTTGAACAACAAGGCCAAAGTCACCATGAGAAAATCCTACGGCTTCCGGACCTTCCGCATCCTGGAACTCGCGCTCTATCACTCACTTGGCAAGCTGCCGGAACCGGAGCTTACCCATGAATTCTTCTGACGAGGCGAAAAAATTCGCCGCCAGAGCAAACGAGGAAGCGACCGCACCGACACCGATCCACCACTCACTCACGTTCCTGGACCAGGACGTTGAAATCACTGTAAGGCCGACCCTCTCTCACAAGAATTTACAGACTTGCAGCGGCCCCAAGTACCTGCCCCGCTACATGCAGGAATTCGTGGCCATCACCGCCGAACTAATGGGCCGCCCGCGCGTCCCCAGGTGACCATCCGCCTTCTGCGGGAGGGCGACGGCCCGTTGCAGCATCGACTTTGATGACACCTTGGAAGAGCTGGATCCCAAGTTCCAGAAGAGCCTCCGGGGCGCCGCCAAGGAAATCCAGGCTGGCAAGGGCATCACTCGCGGAGTACCTAAAGGAGCTCCTCGCCAGACGCCGCGCCGGCCATAGCGCATACCGGCCTCGGTCCCCCTGATCTTCTCACCGGCCTTCCGGCGGGGCTGGAAAGGCTCCCGTCGCGGATCCAGGACGAAGTTTCTTGCAGCCATCCAGGTCCTGGACACCAGCCCCAAGGGGCCGCGCGCTCAAAAGATGAACTTCACCGCCAGCACCATCCGCCGGGCGTCGGTGGTCGAGGTGTACTCCCCGAACCTGGCGTTCACCTGGTTGCCCTGGGCGTCGTAGCGCCCGCTGTTGTTGAGGCCGTTGAACTGCGGGTGATTAAAGGTGTTGTAGGTCTCCCAGCGGAATTGCAGACGCCGCGACTCGCCCAGGGGGAAGTTCTTGAAGAGCGATATATCCCAATTGTTGATACCCGGGCCGCGCAGGGGGTCCTTGGAGGCGCTGCCGATGCCCCGCTCCGCCTGGGTGGGCGGCTTGACAACCTCGGTGCGGAAGTGACGGGTGTCGCTGCGCTGGCTCTTGGGCAGCACCGGGTCGCCGGTAAGGTGGACGCGGCTGTCGACGCCGGCGCCGGAGGCGCCTGTCAGGTCGATGGCCTGCACCAGGCTGAAGCCCAGGCCGGTGGGACCGCCGCTGATGAACGACGAGGCGCCGGTCAGTTCCCAGCCATCGAGCACGCCGCGGGCCACCCGGTGGTTCCACTGCTTGCCGAGTTTCGGGAGCTCGTAGTTCCAGAAGGCCGTGAAGATGTGGGTGCGGTCGAAGCCGGCCTTGCCGTAATGGCGCGAGCGGAAATCCAGAAACGGATTCACGGCGTTGTTGTTGCCGTCCACCAGATCCATGGTCTTCGACCAGGTCCAGGCGCCGCCGAAGTTGAGCCCCCGGCCGAAGCGCTTGTTCACCTGGGTCTGCATGGAGTGATAGTTGGAGGTCGAGGCGAACTCGGCGTACTGGATGTCGCCGAAGCCCCGGATGGGGCGCAGAAAATTCACCGGCAGCGGCGTGGTTGTCGAAACCGTCCGGTCGATGGAGGACGGCAGGAAGTTGGTTCCATAGGGCGTGGCGTTCAAGCTGCGGCGGTGGAGCAGGTGCCGGCCGACGTTGCCCACGTAGGCCACGTCAACCACGGTGCCGAAGCCGATGTCCCGCTGCACCCCGACGCTCCAGTTGTAAACCGTCGGCGGATCGAAGGAGCGCTGGATGGCGTTGACGCCCACCGGACTCCGGTTCAGCGGCGAGCCCAGCAGGTTGCGGATGGTCGAGTGGACGACGCTCGGGGTGATCACGTTGGGCGGCTGCTCGACGAAGATGATCACCTGGTCGTCGTTGAAGCGGTCGAAGAAGATGCCGAATCCCCCGCGCAGCGCCGTCTTGCCGTCGCCGGTCAGGTCGAGCGCGAAGCCCAGCCGCGGCGCCACTTTGATCCCCGGCGTTTTCATGACTCGCTCCCGGTATTGCTGCATCCCCTGGTAGAACTGGCCGCTGCCGGGCGCGAAAGTGCCGATCAGCACCTCGGGCGTCAACTCGCCGGTGGCCGGGTTGCGCCCCATGCGGGGGCTGGTGGCGGTGGCCCGGAAAGGTTCGATCAGGCGCGGCGCCTTGGAAGCGTCGTAGACGGAGGGATCAAAGACCGACAGGGTGTCGCCGGAGCTGAAGGTCGGCTCGATCCAGTAGAACCGCACTCCGTAGTCCAGCGTGAAGCGGCGCGTGACCTTCCAGTTGTCCTGGGCGTAGAACTCGTAATTCTTGTAGCGGGCGTGGCCGTGCGGGTGCAAATTGCTCTCGGTGTAGCTGTTGAAGATGCCCATCAGGGCGTTCGAGAAGGCGTAATTGCTGTCGAGCGGGTTGTTGACGTTGCGCCCGAAGTCGAAGGTGCCGTTGAAAGCAGTGGCCCGGGCGGCGTTGCGGGTGGTGCGTTCGATGTAGAAGCCGAACTTGAGGTTGTGGGCGTCGCGGATCCAGCTCAGGTTGTCGCTCCAGTTCCAGATATTGTTGGTGCCGAAGAAGGGGAAGCGCTGCTCGATGTTGAGCTGGGGGGCGCTTTGGACGCCGCCGAAGCTGGCGTTCGGAATCAGGCTCAGCGGGTTGGACTGCGGGAAGAACTGCGGCAGGTTCAGCCCCAGCTTGTTGCGGTCGTTGCGGTCGATGCCGGCCTGGGTCAGGGGACTCACCAGTTGCAGCGCCCGGTTGATCCCGAACGTGAACTCGTTCACCAGATTGGGCCGGAAGGTGTGGATCAGGGTGCTCACCAGCCCGGCGCTCTGGATGGAGTAGTCGATCGGAAACTGGGGCCACACGTCGGAGGCCAGCACGAAGTTGAAGTCGCCCTTGAAGGCCTCGTAATCCCGGATGGCGCGGGCATAGAAGATCGTCTTCGGCCCCACGTTCCAGTCGATTCGCAGGATGTCCTCGTCGCGCGGCTGGTCCACCTGGCTCTGGAAGACATTGTTGAAGAGGCGCGCCGGATCGGTGGTGTTGGGCAGCGGGAAGATGCTGAGCAGTTTCTGGCCGGCCGGGTCGATGCGGCTGGCCGGAATGACGTTGTTCGCAAACGGGACCCGGTTGTTGAGCGGATCCTGGATGGGGATCAGGCGGCTGTTCTGGTCCAGCGTCTGGGAGAAGTCGCCGGCGCGCTCGCCGGCCGTGGGGAAGGTGATGCGGCCCAGCCGGGTCGGATACTTGCGCGGCAGGAATTCCTGGGACCAGAAGAAGAACAGCTTGTCCTTGTTGGCGTTGAACTTCCCCGGGATGTAGAGCGGCCCGCCGAGGTTGTAGCCCGGGTAGTCGAAGCGGTAGCGCGGACGGGGCAACCCGTCGCGGTTGCGGAAGAACTCGTTGGCGTTGAAGGCCTCATTGCGCTTGAAGTAGTAGCCGGTGCCGTGAAAGTCGCGGGTGCCGCCCTTGATGACGGCGTTGATAGTGCCGCCGGAGGCGCGGCCGTACTCGGCCTGGTAGTTGGTCAGCAGCACCTTGACCTCGGAGACGGCGTCGACGCTGGGAGCCAGATACGGACCCAGCATGGAGCCGGTGTCGAGGCTCGAGACCCCGTCGAGCGTCAGGTTGATGGTGCCAGTGCGGTTCCCGTTGATCGTGACGCCCCCCAGGTTGTTCCAGCCCGGCGCCTCGCGGTTGCGGGTGTCCACGACCCCCGGGAGCAGCCGCAGCAGGCCCAGGTAGTCGCGCCCTTTCAGCGCCACCTTCTCGAACTGGAAGGCGCTGATCAGGCCGCTGCGCTCGGCGCTCTGGGTTTGAAGCCGGGCGGCCTCCGCTTCGACCGACACCGTCTGGGTGACCTCGCCCAGATCGAGCCGGATCTCGCGCAACACCACCCGCTCGGTGGCCGTCAGGACGATGTCCCGCTGCTGGTACTTCTTGAACCCGGCGTGGGAGACGGCGACCTGGTAGTTGCCGGGCAGCAGCTGGGTGAAGACAAAGCCGCCTTGGTCGTCGGTGGCGATCTGCCGCATCTGAGAGGTGCCGGTGTTGAGCAGCATCACCTCAGCCGCTGGCACCACCTTGCCGGTAGGGTCGGCGACGGTTCCGGAGATCTGGCCGGTAAGGCCCTGAGGGCGGGCCGCCGGAGAAAAAACGAAGCCAGCCAATAACGCCGCGGCTAACGCCGGGCCGGTGCGGTAAAGCATGCGAGACCTCCTGAGCCTGGAAACTGCCAGGCCCATTATACCTGGTCTCTTGCCAGCCGGCGCAAGTGACGCCGGTGTCATCCCGAGCGCAGCCGGTGTCATCCCGAGCGCCGCGAGGCATCTGCTTCCGCCCCCGGCGCAACAGCAGATCCCTCGCTGCGCTCGGGATGACAATCGCGGGGGACCGGCCAACGCGGACATAATCCGCCCGGCAGGCAGGAATGCCTGTGTTACCGGCCCCGCTGACAGCGGATTTCGGTGTAAACTCGTAATGGGCAACGGCCGGTTTGCCGGGCGCGTCCACCACTAACGGGAATGAGAACTGTGGCCAGAGCGGTGTTGGCCGGGTTGTGGGGGCTGCTGGTGTTGCTGGGGGCGAACTTCAAGTTGTACTTGAAAGATGGCTCCCATCACCTGGTCCGGGAATATCAGATTCAAGATGACCGCGTGCGCTATTACAGTGTCGAGCGGGGCGACTGGGAGGAGATGCCGCGCCAGCTGGTGGACCTGGTAAAGACCGAGAACGAGAAGCAGCGCCTGGAGGCGGACCGCGCCGGCCGCGCCGAAGAAGACCGCGTGGAGCGAAAAGCCGAGCGGGAGTTCCGGACCGAGTTGCACCGGGTACCCCTGGACGATGGGGTCTACTACGTAGAGGGCGAGACCGTCACGCCGCTCAAGCAAGGCGAAACCAAGGTGAAGGGCAACAAGAGACGCTCGGTGCTGAGGGTGATCAGCCCGATCCCGATCGTGGCCGGCAAGGGGACCGTGGAGCTGGAGGGGGCGCAGTCGCAGTTTGTGGTGCGGGCGGCGCGCCCTTTCTTCTATATCCGGCTGGACCAGGTGGAGCGGTTTGGCATCGCCAAGCTGACGCCCAAGAAAGACGCCCGGATTGTCGAGGAGCTGACCATCGTGCCGGTGACCAAGGAGACCATCGAGCAGCAGAAAGAAGTGGAGGTCTTCCGGCAGCAACTGGCGCCCGGCGTCTACCGGATTTGGCCGGTAGAGCCGCTGGAGCCGGGCGAGTATGCCGTGGTGCAGTTCACGCAGGACAAGCTGAACATACAGGTGTGGGATTTTGCCTACCGGAAGTAGGATTGGCGGGGACTAGCCTGTGAAGAGCCTGGTGGCAGCGGCGGCCGGGGTGGCGCTAGCCGGATGGCTGTGGGTGTCCTGGCGGCGGCCGGAGGCGCCGGAGTCGCCGGCGGCCAGGGCCACCCGGGCGACGGTCGAGCAGGTGTTGACAACCAACGGCAAGGTGGAGGCCCTGGAGAGCCACGTGGTGCACGCCCGGGCGGCGGTCCAGGTGCTGAAGGTGCTGGTCCAGCAGGGAGACGCGGTGCGGCGCGGGCAGGCGCTGGCTGGTGTGGACGCCGCTCCGGCGCGCGAGGCGCTGGCGCGGGCGCAAGCCCAATTGGAAATCGGCCGGGCCGATCTGGCGCTGCTGGAGCGTGGCGGCAGCGCCGTCGAGTTGGTGGAGGTGGATCGCGCCAGGATGCGGGCGCGGCTGGACCAGCAAGCCGCCGAGCGCGAGGCCGCCATCCTGGAGCGCCTGGTGGAGAAGAAGGCCGCCACCCCGGCGGAACTGGCCGAACAGCGACTCCGGGTCGAGCGGGCGGCGGCGGAGTTGTCGGGCCTGGAACGCAGGCGGCAAGCGTTGCTGGGGACGGAGGATCGCCAGCGAGTCCGGGCGCGCATCCGGGAGGCGGAGGCGGCCCTGGCCCAAGCCCAGGGAGCTTTGGAACGGGTCGAGCTGCGGGCCCCGGCCGGCGGGGTGCTTTACGCGCTGGAGCTGCGGGCCGGAGCGTTCGTCAACGCCGGCGACCGGGTGGCGGAGATCGGAGCGCTCGACCGGGTAAGGGTGCGCGTGCTGGTGGACGAGCCGGAGCTGGGTCAGGTGGCGCCCGGCCAGCCGGTCGAGATCAGTTGGGACGCCCTGCCGGGCCGCCGCTGGAAAGGGATGGTGGAGCGGCTTCCGTCGCGGATCGAAATGGCCGGCACGCGCAGCGTCGGGGAGGCCTTGTGCACCATCGAGAATCCGGAGCGTCGCCTGTTGCCCAACGTCACGGTGAACGCCGATATTCGCACCGGGCGCATCGAGAACGCCCTGACGATCCCGCGCGAGGCCGTGATGCGCCAGGGGGAGCAGGCCTTTGTGCTGGTCGTCGATGCCGGCGGGGTGGTGGCCCGCCAGCCGGTGAAGCTGGGTATCCGGGATGTGAACCGGGTGCAGGTCCTGGAGGGCCTCGCCGACAACCAGGTAGTGCTGCTGCCCGGTGAGGCCACGCCGGCCCCGGGGCAGAAGGTCCGGCCGAGGGTGGGGACATGAGGGGGCGGGCGGCGCGGCTCGCTTGGCCGTTGCTGGCCGCCATCACGCCTGCTCAGCAGGTCGACACTCCGTTCTCGTTGGGTCTGAAGGCTTACGCCGCCGAGCAGTACGAGCAAGCCATGGCGTACTTCGAGCAGGCCATCCAGGCCGAACCCGCGGTGGCCAGGCACCACGAGTGGTACGGAAAGGCTTGCGGGCGGCGGGCGGAGCGTGTGTTCTTCCCCCGGGCGCTGGGGCTGGCGCGAAAGGTCCGCAGCTCCTTCGAGAAGGCGGTGGAGCTGGAACCGACCAACGTGGAGGCGCTGTCGGAGCTGTTCGAGTTCTACCTGCGAGCGCCGGGGCTGGTGGGGGGTGGGGAGGACAAGGCCCGCGCCGTGGTGGAGCGAATTCGCGCTCTCGATGCGGCGGAAGGGCATCGGACCTCGGCGGACATGCTCCTGAAGAGCAAAGACTTCGCCGGGGCGGAGCAGCAGTTGCGCAAGGCGCTGGAGCTCGAACCGGCCAAGCTGGCGCGCCTGCTGGACCTGGCTTCGCTGCTCGCGGAGCGGGGCCGCCACCGGGAAGCCGACGCCCTGTTCGATCGGGCCGCCGAGCTGGCGCCGAACGCGCCCGCGTATCTGTTTGCCAGAGGCAAGCAGCTGGCCCTCTCGCGCCGGGACCCGCAGCAGGCCCGGCAGATGCTGGAACGCTACCTGCGCTCGCAGCGCGGCCCGGATGACCCGCCGCCCTCCGAGGTCCGGGAGCTGCTGAAGAAGCTGTAATGCTGATCGACTCCCTCCGCTTCGCGGTGGCGGCCCTGTGGGCCCACAAGCTGCGCGCCGGCCTGACCGGTCTGGGCATGGTGATCGGGAACGCCTCGGTTATTATCGTCGTGACGGTGGCGCTGGCGGGGCGGGGATTCGTTCTGCGTCTGGTCGAAGGGGTGGGCTCCAACCTCATCTATGCCTACTACGAGCCCGGAACGGCGACCCCCGACTACCTGACGCCGGAGGACGTCGAGGCCGTGCGGCGGCAACTCGGGGAGCGCGCCGCCGGCGTGGCCGGCGTCGTCAAGACCTACGACCGGATGGTTCTGGACGGCCGCGAGAAGGAAGTCGCCGTTCTGGCCTCCCATACCGACTACCGGGTGGTACGGCGGCTGACGGTGGCGGCGGGGCGGTTCTTCGACCAGGAGGAGATGCGGGAACGGGCTAAGGTGTGCCTGCTCACCGCCGACCTGGCCGGGCGCCTGTTCGGCTCCCCCGCCAACGCCATGGGCGCGGTCATCAAAGTTCACGGGCAGCGCTTCCGCGTGATCGGCGTGTTCCGCGAAGGGGTCGACACCTTCGGACAGTCGGAGATCTCGGGCGAGTCCATCCTGATCCCCCTGACGGTGATGACGTACTTCGACCAGACCCTGAGGGTGGATCCGCTTTACGTAGCGGCGCGGTCGACCGGCGAGGTCGAGACGGTGTCGGCGATGGTGAGGCAGACCCTGACGAGCCGGCACCGGCCCGGGTCGCTCTACACCGTCAACAACCTGGCGAACCTGCTGGCGACGGCCAGGCGCATCTCGGCGGGCCTGACGGTGGTGCTGCTGCTGGTGTCGGCGATTGCCCTGACCATCAGCGGGATCTTCATCATGAACATCATGCTGGTGACGGTGACGGAGCGGACGCGCGAGATCGGCATCCGGATGGCGCTGGGCGCCACGCGGCGGCAGGTGCTCGACCAGTTCCTGGTGGAGGCGGCGACCATCAGCTTTCTGGGCGGCGTGGTGGGGATCCTGGCCGGGGTGGCGGCGCCGCTGGTGGCGCGGCGCTTCCTGACGGTGGTCGAGATACCGATCTCGCCGCTGTCGATCGCGGCCGCCCTGGTGGTTTCCTGCTCGGTGGGCCTGGTGTTCGGCCTGCTGCCGGCGCGGCGGGCCTCCCGCATGAACCCCACCGAAGCTCTCAGATACGAGTGATACTATGAAACTTCTGGCGCTTGTGGTTCTTAGTGTGTTGGTGACGCCGGCGGCGGCGGTGGAGAGCCGGCCTCTGACCTTGCAGCAGGCCGTGGATCTGGCGCTTCGCCAGAACCGGGACCTGGCGCTGGCGCGGCTGGAAGAACAGGCGGCTCGCCAGGCGGTGCGGGAGGCTCGCTCGCCATTCGTGCCGCGGGTTACGGTCGGCTCTGGGCTGGCCTACAGCTCCGGCTTCCCGCTCTCGATCGAGGGGGCGGCGCCGTCGATCGTGCAGGCCCAGGCGGCGCAGTTTCTGCTTAATCGGCCCCAGTCGCTGCGGGTGCGGGAGGCTTCCGTGATGGCCGGTTCGGCCGAGCATGCCACCGGCGCCAAGGCCGACGAGGTGGCCTACCGGGTGGCGGCGCTCTACCTCGATTTCGAGCGCGCCACGCGGGCCGCCGCCGCCGCGGCCCGCCACGTCGAGACCCTGGAGCGGCTGGAGCGCCTGGTCGGAGAGCGGGTCAGCGCTGGCCGCGAGATTCCCCTGGAGCGCACCCGAGCCCGGGTCGAGACCGCCCGGGCCCGGGCGCGCTCCAAGGAACTGGAAAGCCACGCCGCGCTGCTGGAGGTCACTCTCCGCGCCGACCTGGGACTGGAAGCGGAGGTGCGCCTCCTCCCGGTGGAGACGCGGCTGCCGGCCCAGGCGGCGCCGCCCGACAGCGAGGAAGCAGCCGTCGCGGCGGCGCTGGCCTCCGCCAAACACCTCAAACAGCTGGAGTCAGCCGTGGAGGCCAAGCGCTACTCGCTCGGCGCCGAGAGGGCCCAGAAGTGGCCGCGCCTCGACCTGGTGGCGCAGTACGCCCTGTTGGGGCGCTTCAACAACTATGAGGATTTCTTCCGGACCTTCGAGCGCCACAACGGGCAGGTGGGTCTGTCGGTGCAGATTCCGGTGTTCGCGCGGGGCCAGATCGAGCCGCGCGTGGCGCGGGCCGAGACCGAGATCTCCCAGGCCTCCCTGCGGCTCGAAGCGGGCCGCTCCCATGTCGCCCTGGAGGCGCGCCGGCTCTATCGGGAGGCAACTCAGACGGAGGCGGCGCGCGAGCTGGCGCGGATGGAGCTGGATCTGGCCCGAGAGTCGCTCTCGGTGATGCTGGCCCGCCTGGACGAAGGCCGGGTGCGGCTCAGCCAGGTCGAGGAGGCCCGGCTCGAGGAATCCCGCCGCTGGGAGGCCTATTACGACGCCCAGACGGCGTCGGACAAAGCTCGCCTGGCGCTGCTGAGACAGACCGGGGGCCTGCTGGCGGCGCTGCGGTGAGCCTGTGCTACACTAAAATCTCGCATGCTGCTTTCCAAGGCGTTTGTCGCCCATTTGTCCAGGCAGTTGGTCAAGCGCCTGGCGGCGGGACCTCTGGAGGTCGCCGATCCGGGCGCCGTTCGGGACGCTATCCGGGATCTGATCATCGAGGAGCTGGCCGTGGAGGACCGCATCAACGAGGAGGTGCGCGAGATCCTGGGGCAGTATTCGGAGTACATGCGACGGGAGGCCGTCAGCTACCAGGACATGTTCAAGCGCACCAAGAGGCTGTTGCTGGCGGAGCGAAAGATCGTGCGGGCCTCCGGGCGCGATTCCGGCGACCGGATGAAGCTGTCGCGCGACAAGATCACGGAGTTGTCGCACCGCCTGGCTTCCATGCTGCGCCGCCTGCCGAAGCTGAAGTTCCGGTTGGAGTGGAACGACGTGCGGCTGGAGATCGTCAAGGGCATCACGGAGCTGCTGCAGGCGGAAGACAAGGTGGACCACGCCGCGCGGGTCAAGATCCGGTCGCAGAAGCGGGAAATCCCGGAGGGCAGCGAGGAGTGGGACCTGCTGTTCCGCCGCTACTACGACGAAGAGATGAGAAAGTACGGCATCGACCTGGCCAGCGTGTAGGCGTCCGGCGTCACAGTCCCTCGAAAATCCTGGCAACCTGCACCCGAAAGCCGGGCAGCACTTCCGGCTCCTCAAGGAACTGGTCTTGTTCCAGCCACCGAGAGGTTCCGTCCGGCCGGCAGACCCGCACCATACGGTCCGGCGGATAGGCGACCCAGACGGCACGGCTCCCCCAGCGAAGGTAGTTCCGGATCTTGGATTCGAGCTGAGCGGCGGTTTCCGAGGATACGACCTCAATGGCTATGGTGGGGGCGCCTTGGTACCGCTTGGAGCGGTCCTGGGCCTGGAGGTTCTCCGAAAGCACAAAGGCCACGTCGGGAATGCAACCGGTATCAGGAGCCAGGACGAAGAGGGTCTCCGAGAAGACTTTGCCGATGCGGTTTTCGGCCACAAACAGGATCAAAACTTCGTCCCAATTCGACTTGACAATCTCATGACCCACCGCGGCATGGCTCATTTCGACCACTACCCCCTCGATGAGCTCGCGCTTGACATCCGGGTTCTCCGGAAGTAGCAGGAATTCTTCAACCGTCAACAGGGCTGCTGCAGTGCTCATGGTTCAGATTATAGCGCATGGGGATCTCGCGCCTGACGGAGCCGGTGCCGGTGTCATCCCGAGCGTAGCCGGTGTCATCCCGAGCGTAGCCGGTGTCATCCCGAGCGTAGCCGGTGTCATCCCGAGCGTAGCCGGTGTCATCCCGAGCGTAGCGAGACATCTGCTTTCGCACCGCCGTAACAGCAGATCCCTCGCTGTGCTCGGGATGACAATGGCTGTGCTCGGGATGACAATGGCTGTGCTCGGGATGACAATGGCTGCCCTCGGGATGACAATTGCGGGGGACCGCCAACGCCACCAACCAACAGGCAGGAATGCCTGTGTTACCGGACGCGGTAGATAAAAATCGAATAGCCGGCCTTGGCGTCAGGGTTCCGTTCCCGGAACCAGGCGAAGTAGTCGTGATACTCCGGTTCGAAGAAGTAGCCGAGCATCATGGTCACGCTGATGGCGTAGACGCCCGGAGCGGGCTCCAGGCGGGTGGTGGTGACGTACTGGCGGTCCCAGGGAGCGCCCATACTCTCGAATTTCTCGGCCGGCAGGTAGTGCTCGATGATATCGAAGCCGAAAAAACCGACTTGGATCTTATCGACGCCGGCGCCAGCCACCCAGGCGCCCAATTCGGGCAGGTTCTGGCCCCAGTCGATGTTGCTGTCGGCCAGGTATTTCCAGCCGTTCTGGGGGCCCCCGACCCACTCGTTGAAGTAGGAGATGCCTTGGGGATAGATGCGGGCCGAGGCCACGGCCAACCACAGTAAGCAGCCGCCGGCGGCTGCCCGGGCCCAGCCGCGGCGGCTCCAGCGATCGAGCGCGAAGCCGGCGCCGAGAATCAGAAACGGCAGCACCGGCAGGAGGTGCCGGAAGCCCATGTGGATGTGGGAGCGCATGGCCAGGCCGAGGAAAAGGGCCGGCGGGAACCACACGAAAGCGTCGATGGCGGAGGTCTCACCACGCCGCAGGCGCGCCAGCAGCGCCGCCAGTCCCGCGGCGGTCGCCAGTTGCAGGGCGATGGGAAACTTGATCGCCCAGGCCAGCGGGAAATAACCCGGGGCGCCGTATTCGATCTTTCGCCCCAGCATGTAGGCGGGAAACCCCTGGTTGCGGTTGGCCCTCTCGACGAACCGGAGGCCGTCGATGAACTGGGGCGGCCAGGGCAACCGGCCGAGCAGCCGGATGGCGGAGAGCTCCCGCGGGGTAAAACCATCGTCACGGAACTGCTCCAGGTCCTGCCGGGAGACCGGCCGGATATCCCGAAACTGATAGGCAGCAAGGATTCCCCCGTAGAGGATGGCGAACAGAGCCAGGGTTCCCGCCAGGCGGGGCCCGCGCCACAGGAGCAGCGCCAGGGCCACCACCACCAGCGGCGCCAATGTGAACTTCACCAGCATCGCGAGCAGTAGGCAGAACACCAGGCCCAGGGCCCGCCGCAGATCCGGCCGCTGCCAGTAACGCCAGGCCTGGTAGAAGAACAGCAGGGCCGCGAACGCCGAGGCCACGTCGGTCTTGAGCAGCGGTCCGTGGCCGAGCAGGGTGGGTTCCAGCATGGCGCAGGCCGTCAGGATCAGGGAGGTGCTTTCCGAGAACAGTTGCCGCGCCCAGTGCCACAGCAGCCACGCCGCCAGCAGCGGAAACACCAGGTAAGTGAGCCGTGTGAAGAAGACCAGGCGGCGAGCCGCCAGGGCGCCGGATTCGCGGAGGGTTTCGTGCCCCACCACAAAGGACGACTGGATGCGCCAGGCGTCGGTGTCCTTCAACACCGGGGGCTTGATCAGCAGCGGAATCCAGCCGCTCGTCATCCAGGTGAGCGGGGGGGTGTCGGGCGGGAACATGATCTGGCGCCGCTCCCACCAGCTGTAGGCCCGCATCAGGTGGGAGGGCTCGTCGACGGTGGCGCCCAGATGCCACGCCTCGTAGCCGAGGGCGGCGGCGTAGCCGGCCAGCATCACCACGAACCATTTCGCGCCTGGCCGCATCAATTCAGCGCACCTGGTAAATGTGGATCGAGTAGCCCGCCCGGGCGTCGGGCTGCCGGCCTTGGAAGCCGGCGAAGAAATCCCGGTAGCCAGGCGAGAAGTGGTATCCCAGCAGCGAGTTCACGCTGACGGCATAGACGCCGGGCGCCGGCTCCAGGCGCTTTTCTTTTTCCCACTCGGGCGCCCAGGGCGCGGCCTGGAGCTCCAACCGGTCCGGAGGCAGGTAGTGGCCGGGCTGGTCGCTGCCGAAATAGTAGAGCTTCAGGGTGGCTACTCCCTCACTGCTCATGTAGCGGGCCAACTCCGGCAGGTTCTGACCCCAGTCCAGGTTGCTGTCGGCCAGGTACTTCCAGCCGTTCGCCGGGCCGCCGATCCATTCGTTGAAATACGAGATGCCCTGGGGGTAGATGCCGGCCGAGGCCACCGCCAGCCAGCCAAGGCAACCAGCCACCACGATTCGGGCCGCCACCAAGCCTCCCCAACGGGCCAGGGCGAAGCCGGTTCCCAGAATGAGGAGCGGCACGACAGGAAGCAGATGGCGGAAGCCGATGTGGATGTGGGAGCGCAGGGCCAGAACCAGCAGCAAGACCGCCGGCAGCCACAGGAAGGCGTCGGCGGCGGTGGCCTGGCGGCGGGCCAGGCGCGCCAGAGTGGCCGCCAGGCCGGCGGCCGACAGCACCTGCAAGCCGATCGGAAACTTGATGGCCAGCGCCAGCGGGAAGTAGAGCGGCGCGGCGTACTCGATGCGGCGGCCCAGCATATAAGCCGGGAAGCCCTGCTGGCGGTGGTTGCTGCCGATGTAGCGCAGGCCCCGGATGAACTGGACCGGCCAGGGAAGCCGCCCCAGCAGGCGGGCGGCGGCGACCTCGGGAACAGAGAATCCTTCCTGGCGCATCTGGGCGAACTCTTCCTGGCGGAGGGGCCGCAGTTGATGGAACTGATACCCAGCGATTATACCAAGATACGCCCCGCCCAGGACCAGCCCGGCGCCGGCCAGTCGCGGCCCTCGCCAGGCGACCAGGGCGACCCCCACAGGGATCAGGACCAGCAGAGTGAACTTGGCAAGGACGGCAACCAGCAGCGCCAGCGTGATGCCGGCGGCGCCTGGCAGGCCCGGCCGCCTCCAGTAGCGCCAGGCGGAGTAGGCGAACAGCAGGCACCCGAAGGCGGCCGCGGCGTCGGATTTCAGCAGAGAGCCGTGCGCCAGCGAAGTCGGCTCCATCGCCGCGCCGGCTGCCAAGATCAGAGCGATGCCGTGTCCGAACAGCAGCCGAGCCCAGTGCCAGACCAGCCACACCGTGAGCAGCGGGAAAACCAGCAGGGTCAAGCGGGCCACGTAGAACAATTCCCGCGCCCGCGGCCGATCCAACCTCCGCAGGATCTCCGGGCCGATTTCGAAGGAGCTCTGGGTTTTCCAGGCTTCACTGTCAACCGGGAGCGGAATCCCCAGGGCGTGGGGCGCCCAGCCACTGATCAGCCGCATCAGCGGGGGGGTGTCGCTAGGATGCAGGGTGTCCTGGCGTTGCCAGTACATGGCGCCGGCGGCCAGGTGGGAGGGCTCGTCGAAGGTGATCCCGACGCGCCAGGCCTGCCAGCCAAGGGCCACCGCGTACAGGACCAGGAGACCCCCGATCGGGATGCGGCTGTCGGGAATGGCGTTCCAGAGTAACACAGGCATTCTTGCCTGCCCCTGGACCGCAGCCGGCCCCCTCGCTGCCTCGCGCCACGCACTGGACCAGCGATATTCCGTCGCCGCCGCTACTACTAACCCGGCTCGCACCGGCAGGATTTCCGTCGCAAATTTGCGCCGGAGTTCAACCCTTGCGCTGTCCATAACTTAGCCAGCTTAGCTGGTACTAAGGCCCGCTGGGACGGGGACCACCCCACCCGGGTCAGCCCGCGGCTTGACCGCTTGGCTGCCGCGACAGGCAGGAATGCCTGTCCTACCGCACAACCGCCCCCAGGTGGCCGTAGGCCACCCCGGGGCCTGGGGGACTAGACCGGGGGCTGGATGTTGTTATAATGCAGTCAGCTCCGGCAGTGCCTCCGGTGTTGAGGCGACGACTATGATTACACGCCTGGGCAAGTACGAGATCCAGGCCGAGTTGGGTCACGGCGCTTTCGGTCGGGTGTTCCGGGCCTACGACCCCAGTGTGGGTCGTCTGGTCGCCGTCAAGATCATGACCCACGCCGGGGACCGCGATCTGCTCACACGCTTCCGCAATGAAGCGGCGGCCGCCGGCAACCTCCGCCACAAGAACATCGTTACCATTTACGAGTTCGGCGAAGAGAACAACGTTCCTTACATCGCCATGGAATACCTGGAGGGCGAGGACCTCCAGCACATGATCGCCGGCGGCAAGGCGCTGACCTTGATGCACAAGGTGCAGATCCTGGCGCAGGTCGCCGAAGGGTTGTACTGCGCCCACCAGGCCGGGGTGGTGCACCGCGACGTCAAGCCGGCCAACATCATGCGCTTGGCTGATGGGACCGTCAAGATCATGGATTTCGGAATCGCCCGGCTGACGCGGGACGATGCCACCAGGCTGACCCAGAAGGGGGACATGATCGGCACCATCCTCTACATGTCGCCGGAGCAGTTCCGGTCGTCGGTCGAGGTAGATGCGATTTGCGACATCTTCGCCTATGGCGTGATCTGCTACGAACTGCTGGGCGGCAAGCACCCCTTCAAGGCCGACGATGCCGGAACGGTGATGTACCGGATCACCAGCGAAGATCCGCCGCCGCTGCGGACTCTGGCGCCGGAGTGCCCGGAGGCGCTGGAGCAGATCGTCCACCGGGCGCTGAGCAAGGAGCGCGAGCTGCGCTATCAGAGCCTCGAGGACGCCTTGCTGGACCTGGGGCCGATCCTGACCGCGCTGCAGCAGGCTCGGGCGGGGGTGCTGCTGGAGCAGGCGCGGGAGCGGTTCCAGAAAGAGCAATGGGAGGCCGCCAGGTCGGTGGTTCGAGAAGTCCTGGAGCTGGATCCGCCGAATCGAGAGGCCCGCCAGTTGCGCGAAGCGATCCAACAGCAGGTGCAGAAGCAGGTGGTGGCTCCCCGGGTGCAGTCGTTGCTGGAAAAGGCCGAGCAGCAGCTGGTGGGCCGGCAGTTCAACGACGCCATTGAGAGCTTCGAGTCGGCCTGGCGCCTGGACCGCAACAACGCGGAGATCCGGTCACGCATTGACCAGGTCCGGGGGCGGTTGGAGCACAGCAAGCGAGCCGCGCGCCTGGTGGCAGAGGCCAAGCGAGAATTCCGGCAACAAGAGCTGACCCTGGCGAACCGCAACCTGACCGAGGCCCTGGAGGCCGATCCGGACAACCCGGAAGCCGTGAAGCTGCTCCAGACCATTCAGCAGGAGCGGGAGCGGCGGGAGGCCGAGAAAAAGTTTCAGGATGATCTGGCGCGGGCGAAAGATCTGCTGGCTGCCCATTGCTTCGACGAGAGCATCGCGCTGCTGGCCCAGCTGGAAGCCAGGCAGCCCGGATCCTCACAGGTGGCGCAGTTGCTGGCCCGCGCCCGCACGCAGAAGGCCATGGAGGAGCGCCGGCAACGGCGTCAGTCGGAGATCGCCAGCGTCCGGCAGTGGCTGCAGGAAGGGCGGTTTCCGGAGGCCATCGAGCGGCTGGAGGCGCTGCGGCGGGACTATCCGGAGGACGAAGAGCTCGTCAACCTGCTGGCGTACGGGCAAGAGAAACTGCGGGGCCAGCAACGGGCCCAGGCCGTACAGGCCATGGTGGGCGAGGCTAACGAACGATCCCAGGCCGGCGACTTCGAACACGCCATTCAACTGGTGCGGCGAGGTCTGGGGTCCTATCCCGGCGAGCCGGAACTGGTGGGGGCCCTGGAGAGCTTGATGGCGGCTCACGCCAGGCAGAAGCGCCGGGAAGGGGTGGACGCCGCGCTGCGGCAGGCGCAGCAGTTGCGAGCCCAGAGGCAGTTCTGGGAGGCGCTGGAAGCGCTGGCCGAGGCCCGCGCGGCCTACGGGGAGGAGGAGGCGCTGGCCGGGTTGCGGCAACAGCTGGAACAGGAGTGGGAACAGCAAAAGCGTGCGGAGGCGCTGCAGGCCGCCGTCGACCGGGGCCGCACCCTGCTCCAGGAAGGCCGCTTCGAGGAGGCCGTCGAGGAACTGGCAAAGAGCGTGGCAGTTTATCCGGAGGTGCCGCAGTTGGCGTCCCTGACGGCCGAGGCGCGCCAGAAGCTCCAGGCCCACCGGCAGGCGCGTGCGGTGGATAAGGTGGCCGACGAAGCCCTGGCCCTCTCCCGGGCGGGCCGCTTGGAGCAGGCGGCTCAGGTGCTGCAACAAGGCCTGCAATCCTATCCCGAGCAACCCAACCTGGCTCGTCTGCTGGAGACGGTAGTGTCGGCCCGCTCCAGCCAGGAGCGCGACCAGGCAGCAGCGCGGGCCGTCGAGCAGTGTGAGCAGTGGCGGCGCGAGGGGCGCTGGAGCGAAGCGCTGGAACTGGCGCAGGCCTCGCTGAGGCAATACGGCCACGACCCGCGCCTGGTGGAGCTGGAAACTCAGATCCGGCAGCAATGGGAACGCCAACAGCGGGCTGAGGCGGCCCGGCAGGCCGTGGAGGCGGCCCGGCAACTGCTTTACGCGGGCCGGGTGGAAGAGGCCGTCCAGGCCCTGGAGCGCGACTGCTCGCTGTACCCCGGCGAGCCGGAGGTGGCCTCGGCGCTGGCGGAAGCCCGGCAGAAGCACCAAGCCAGGGAGCGGGGGCAGGCCCTGACCCAAACCCAGCAGCAGTGCGAGCAACTGCGCCGGCAGGGCCGTTTGGAAGAGGCCATTCAACTGGTGGAGGCAGCGTTCCGCCGCTGGGGCGGCGACCCGGCGCTTCTGGAGACGCGCACCGTGCTGGGCCAGGAGTTGGTCCAGCATCAGCGTGCCGAGGCCGCACGCAAGGCGTTGGAAAAACTCCAGCGGCTGCTGGACCGCAGCGGCCCGGAGCTGGCCATCAGCGCCATCGAGCAGGCCGCGGCCCAGTACCCGGAGGAAGCCAGGCTGGGGGAACTGCTGGCTCGGTCTCGCCAGCAGTTGGAAGCCTTGATGAGGTCACGGGCGATCGAGGAGCTGGCCGCCCGGGCTCTCGCTCTTCACCAGGCGCAGGATTTCAGCGGGGCCATCAGCGCCCTGGAGCAGGGCTTGCGAACCTTCCCCGGCGAACCCCGCTTAGAGGAGCTGCTGGAGCAAACTCGGGCCGCGCTGGCCGCTGAAGAGCGCGAAGGAGCCGTTGCCGCAGCCCTGGCGCACTGCGAGCAACTGCGGTGGGGGAAGCGCTTCGCCGAGGCTCTCGAAGTTGTGGAGGCGGCCCGGCGGGACTTTCCCCAGGAGCCGAGATTGGTTGCCCTGGAACAACGGTTGCGGGAGGAGTCGGAGCAGCACCGGCGGGCCGAGGCAGTCCGCCGCGCCTTGGGGGAAGCGCGGCGGCTCCTGAACCGGGGTCATGACGCCGAGGCTGTCTCGGTGCTGGAGTGGGCCTGCGAACAGTACCCCGGAGAGACCGAGCCGGCCGCCTTGCTCGCCAGCGCTCGCCAGGCCGTTCAGGCACGTCAGCGCCAGCAAGCCATCGAGCAGGCCAGAGCCGAGGCCGAGGCGCTGGCCGAAGCCGGAGATTTCGACGGGGCGATTCGGGGGCTGGAAGAAGCCTTGCTGTCCTACCCGGAGGAAACGAGCTTCCGGCAGCTTCTGGAGGCGCAGCGCCGGGCCAAGCTCGTAGAGGAGACCCAGGCGGCCCCACCACCGGAACCGGCCCCCCAGCCGCCTGGCCCCGAGCCGATCCCGTGGTGGCGGCGACGGGTTGTTCAGTTGGGGGCCGCTGGCGCCGTAGTTCTGCTGGTTGGGTTGCTGGCCGTCCCGAAGTTGTGGAAACCATCCCTGAAGAGCCAGGCCTTCCAGGTGGAGGTTCGCAGATCTCCGGGCGGCGCCACCGTCCAGATTCTGGATCAGTCTTGTCAGACGCCCGAATGTCGCTTCCAGCTTGCTGCTGGCGCCTACCAGGCGACAGCGAGGGCTGCCGGTTATCGGGAGCTGCAACACTCCTTTAAGGTGGAGGCGGCTGGCGCCATTCACCTGAAACTCGAGCCCCTGCCCGAGCAGCTCTGGGTTCAGTCCGAGCTGGGGGGAAAGGCTTGGTTGGATGGGCAGTTCGTCGGGGACCTGCAGCGAGGAGCGGTGGTAAAGGGCGACGTTGCCGAGGGCCGGCACAGCTTGCGGTTGGCGGTCCGCGATGGGGAGGCCTTGATTCACTTCCGGTCAGCGCCTGGGCGGCCGCCGGAATTGACGTCTCCGTTGTCGGCGAAAGCTTTGCAGGCGATCGTGATCGGTTCGATCGGCTCGCGGGCTCGTCTGGACTGTACTTGTGGACCACTGCCCGTCAGCCTGGATGGCCGGCTGCTCGGCGACCTGACGCAAGCAGGCCTGGCGCTACCGGAGGTGAGCGAAGGCCGCCACCGGCTCCGGGTCGGGCAACGCGACCTGGATCTCACCGCCGGGGCGGCTCCCGGACTGAGTGTGTTTTTGTTCGATACCGGTAGCGCGGCCGGCAAACCAGGGGCGGGCGCCCAGGCGCCCCAACCGCCCCAGAAAAAGGAGCTGGCCCAGGTTCGAGTCCCGACCCAGGGGGAGACAGCGGTACCGCCGCCAGGCCCGGCCGCCACCCCCGCCACTCTGCCGGCGGAGAAGGTCCTCAGCCCGCCGGCCCCTCCGGCTCGCAAGCGCGTGACCTTGGAAGAGTACGGAGGGCTGAATGCCGGAACCCTCCGATGGACGGGCCAACTCCGGCCCGGCGGGGTCCTGGAGATCCGCGACCATCAGGCCTCTATTGGGAACTTGGCGGGCGACTGGCTTCCCGGCGACGGCCTGGCGGTCACGGTGGAGATGGCGCCGTCGTCAGGATTGGCGCTGGAGCGACCCCCTTCGGAGGCGAACCTGTACTCGGGCATGACCATTCGAAACAGCGGCCCGAATCCGGTTACAGCAATCCGGATCCTTTGGAAGATAAGGCGTTGAGAAAACCTGCCGCCGGGTTGCTGCTTCTGTTGGCTCTGTGGGCTCGGCCGGCCATCCAGGCCCAGCAGGGGGCGCGGGAGCGTCCGGGCCGGGCCCTGCTGATCGGCAACGGGGCCTACCATCACCTTCCGGCCCTGGTTCAGCCGGCCAGCAACACCCAGGTGCTGCGCACCGCCCTGGGGGAAGCGCGCTTCCAGACCACGGTGCTGCTGGATCTTAGTCAGATTGACATGGTGCGCCAGATCGGCGCCTTCGTGGCTTCCATCCAGCCAGGAGATACAGTCTGGTTCTATTTTTCCGGCTATGGCATGCAGTCGGGGGACCACAATGACAACTTCCTCCTGCCAATCAACTTTGATCCAAGAGATCCCAGGAACGTAACCGCACAGGCCTACGGGATGCGGCGCCTCTTGCAGGACCTGGAAGCCACACCCGCCGGGGCGAAGATCGTAGTCATCGATGCCAGCCGGGAGATCCCGGCGCTGGCGCCGCTGGCTGCCGGCGACGGGCTGGCCAACGTGAACATTGAGAAGGGAACGCTGCTGTGCTTTTCCACCAATCCGGGCCGTACCACACGGGACGCTCCGGGCGCCCAGGCCGGCTCCTTCACGCGCCGCCTGGCGGAGACCATCCCGAAGCCGGGCCTGAGTCCGATCCAGATTTTTGACGTGGTCCAGAAGACAGTGGCGGCGGAGACCGGCGAGCGACAGATACCGTATTTCGCTTTCCTGGCGATGGAGGAGTTTTTTTTCGTTGCCCCGCCCCCGCCCCCGAAGGCTACGGTGACGGAGGTCCGCAAGGAGGTCTTAGCGCCCGGCACCAGGCGCGAAAACTCCAAAGACCGCCTGAACTACGTCTGGATTCCGGCCGGCCGTTTCAAGATGGGGTGCACGGCGGCGGACCGCGCTTGCGCCGCCGATGAGAAGCCCCAGCACGAGGTCACGATAGGCCAGCCTTTCTGGATGACCCGGACGGAAACCACCGTCAGCGCCTACGAGCGTTTTGCCAGCGCCACTCGCCGCAAGATGCCTCCCTCCACGAAATCCAACCCCAACTGGAAGTATACGGATCGTCCCATCAGCAGGGTCAGTTGGGAGGAGGCTCAAGAATACTGCCAATGGGCAGGAGGCCGGCTGCCCACCGAAGCGGAGTGGGAGCATGCGGCCCGCGGCGGCAAGGAGGGGCAGGTCTATTCCTGGGGCGCTGATTTCGATCGCGCGGCCGCCAACTCATTCCGGTTCCGGACCCAGCGCGACGAGAAGCGCTTCCCGGAAACCCTGCCGGTCGAGCGCTTCCCGGCAAACCCCTTCGGGTTGCACGATATGGCCGGGAACGTGCGCGAGTGGATCCTGGATAACTATAGCCCGACTGCCTACAACCGCCCAAGTCCGGTGACGAACCCGCAGCAGCAGGAGGGAGCCAAGCGCCTGGCCAGGGGCGGGTCGTTTCATGACGGCGAGAAAGAACTGCGCCTCTCGGCGCGCCAGCCGGTCGATGCCAACGAGAAAACCAACCAGACCGGGTTTCGGTGTGTGGTTCCGAACCTGTAGGAACCACAGATGAACGCAGAGGAACACGGATACCTCCCCATCCGCCTTTGGGAGATCAGTGTTCATCCGTGTTTATCCGTGGTTCCCCGGGGGGGATAAACCACAGATGAACGCAGAGGAACACGGATACCTCCCCATCCGCCTTTGGGAGATCAGTGTTCATCCGTGTTTATCCGTGGTTCCCCGGGGGGGATAAACCACAGATGAACGCAGAGGAACACGGATACCTCCCCATCCGCCTTTGGGAGAATCAGTGTTCATCCGTGTTTATCCGTGGTTCCCCGGGGG